>VFQQ010002703.1_pt1 | contig 19115 bp, 17 predicted proteins | sample 3512341 | NCBI WGS metagenome assembly VFQQ01 (sample SAMN10412373, study PRJNA504923) | tailings metagenome | isolation source: Relicate 2 Philex TSF1 revegetated site | place: Philippines: Tuba, Benguet | collected 2017-08-29 | reverse complement strand
CCTTCGTCCTGGAGTCGTAGCGAAAGAACAGACGGAATCGCCGCCCGATCTTCGCGCGCCGCCAGTGGCGGTAGGCTGGCCCCAGGGTGTTGCCCTGGCGGAACTCGTCGCGCGCGGGATCGCCCGGTACGACGTCCATAATCAACTGGCTCAGCGCCCGGAACAACTTCACGTTGGCATTGGCTTCGAACCCTTGTGGGTCGCTCCGTTCGGCTCGTTCCACGGCCGCCTGCAGCTTGCGCAACTGCTCGATCACACCCTCGTGAAACAACAACGTCCAGCCATGCCGCTGCATCACAGCGCCACGTCGCCTTCGATGTCCTCATCCAGATTCACCACCCGGCCCGCGTTCGCCAGCATAGCCCGCGCAAGATCCTCCGGCAGCGCTTGGACATGCCGGCCGGCCCGGATGTCCGCTTCCAACAGCCCCAAGAAGGCTCCGATCGCCGGGTCTTCGTGTTCTGCATCGGCGCGGGTCACGATGACTTCACCTCCACGCAGATCAAAGGCCACTTTGGCGCCGGTGTCCACACCCAGCACCTGCCGGATGGGCTTGGGCAGCGTAATCTGGCCCTTGGAGGTCAGCGTGGCAACTTCATGGATCTCAGGCATCGTAGCTCTCCCGGTAGCAATGCCCACAAGGTAAGGCAATTTCCTTACCTCGTCAATCTGGCTGAGCATGGCACCTCCTACGCTCGAAAAGAAAAGCGCCATCGTAGATTCGCCACAGCTCGCCTGCCCGCCTCAATCCGACTTGAGCCAAGCCGCATTGGTTGTGGTTCGCCAGGAACCACTGGCCTATACCCAAGGGCTTCCGCAAAGGCCAAAGGGTTGAAAAGGGGCAAGGGAACGGGGACAAGGGGAAAGGCTCTACCCGAAAAGGCCAAAAGGCCCCCTGAACAGCCCGTCACCGGGGTTCGCCATGCTCTCGCTGTTCCAGCACAAAAGGGGTTCACCGACCACCGGCGAGCCGTCTACTCCAGCCATCGAACCCACCCCGGGCCTGACGCAGCCGCAGTCGGCGTCCTCACTGCTGGCCACACCCCGCCGACAACGTCTGCTGGAACACATCTGGCAGCGGACCTCGCTCTCGCACCAGCAGTTCACCGCACTGTACCTCGCGCCGCTGAAGCGCTACGCCGAGTTGGTCCAGCTGTTCCCCGCCTCCGAGAGCCACCACCATGCCTACCCCGGCGGCATGCTGGACCACGGCCTTGAGATCGTGGCGTATGCGCTCAAGCTGCGGCAGTCGTATCTGCTGCCCACCGGCACCACACCCGAGGACCAGGTAGTGCAGGCGGAAGCCTGGACCGCCGCCATGGCATACGCCGCACTGCTGCATGACATCGGTAAAGTCGCCGTCGATCTACATGTCGAACATACCGACGGCAGCGTTTGGCACCCCTGGCACGGCCCGCTGACCCGCACCTACCGATTCCGCTACCGAGCGGATCGCGAGTACCGTCTGCACAGCGCAGCGACGGGCCTGCTGTACCGGCAGGTACTCGATGCCGAGCTGCTCGACTGGCTCAGCACCTTTCCCCCGCTCTGGTCCGCACTACTGTACGTGCTGGCTGGCCAGTACGAACACGCCGGCGTCCTCGGCGAGCTGGTGATTCAGGCCGACCGTGCCTCGGTTGCCCAAGCACTCGGCGGCGATCCCGCACGCGCTATGGCAGCCCCGAAGCATGCGCTGCAGCGCAAGCTGCTCGATGGCCTGCGCTACCTGCTGAAAGAAGAACTGAAAATAAACCAGCCCCAGGCCTCGGACGGCTGGCTGACGCAGGATTCTCTGTGGCTCGTCAGCAAGACGGTTTCGGACAAACTGCGCGCGCATCTGTTGGCACAGGGCATCGACGGCATCCCCGCGAACAACACTGCCGTGTTCAACGTGTTGCAAGACCATGGCATGCTCCAGCCCACCACTGACGGCAAGGCGATCTGGCGGGCGACGGTCACCAGCAAGGCCGGCTGGTCGCACACATTCACCCTGCTACGGCTGGCCCCGGCCCTGATCTGGGAAGGAGACGATCGACCAGAACCGTTCTCCGGCACCGTCGTGATAGAGGTGGAGCCCAGCGACGCCCCCGCAGAACCATCCAACGATAGCGGTGACACCTCACAGGCGGCGAACGCCGCACCTGCGCCGTCTGCTGCGCCCGCTGCCGATAGCGTCGACGCCCTGCTGGCACTGCTCGGCACCCCTGATACCGAACGGCCCCCACAGGGGCCGGAGGCTGCGCCGCCAGTTGCAACCTGCATCGATGAACCACCTGCACCTTCTCAGGAGAGCGATTCAACGTCACCACCACCCCTTGTTCTTCCTTCCGCCGCGGGCGTCGAAAACCTGCGGGAACCACCCTCCGGCGAACACTTCATGGCCTGGCTGCGGCAGCGCATCCAAGGCCGCAAGCTCATCATCAATGACGCAAAGGCCCTGGTGCATACGGTGTCTGGCACAGCCTTTCTGGTCAGCCCGGGGGTGTTCCAACGCTACGCACAAGAACACCCTCACACTGCAGCACTCGCCAAGCAGGATCAGATGGCAGATTGGCAGTGGGTGCAAAAACGCTTCGAGAGGCTGCAGCTGCACCACAAGCACGACAACGGCCAGAACATCTGGACATGCGACGTGACGGGGCCGCGCAAGTCGCGGCGGCTGCATGGCTACCTGCTGAAAGAGCCCCGGCAGCTGTTCGAGGAGGTGCCTACCAACAACCCCTATCTGATCCTGTTAGCACCACAGTAATTCGCGTTCGAGTGAGAACATGGATTTGGAGATATCAGTTTCAGGCAGTTATAGATCAAGACCACGGGCCATGAGATCCACGAACTCGAGCGGGCTTCGGCTATCAACCACCTTATAGATCAGGTCGCGCTTGCTGCGCGGCAGCAATTTCACGCAGCGTTTGGCCGTGGCCCTGACTGCGGCGTCGGTTCCGTGTATGCGAGCTGTCAACAACAGCGCAAGCGTGGCATCAGTGAGCGTCATTACAGTATCTATAAAAGTTGGTGCCGGCAGTTTACCAGGAACGAATCGGCCGACTCAGAGAAGAAATGACGCGACATACTCGCTAGAGTAAGGCATGCCTAGGCTTTCCAAGATGAATCGGGCACAAAAACTGGTAGGATCAGCAGCGATCCCCGTGAGCCCAGAACAGCTGCCTGGGCCAGGATCAGCGAGCGCCAAGAACAACGAAACCACCAGCGTGTGAACCTTATGAATCTTCTCTACAACGAACCCATCGATGGAGTTCATAACCCGCCATTACCCAGGCACAGCCCCCCTCGACCTCTACCATACGCTGGTGTCCTCCTTGCATACTGCCCACTCCATCGGTGGCAACGTCGCGGAAAATACTGGCGGCGTGCATCGACTGAAATGCGGACTGACCGTGCATACCCTGCTCAAGATCGACATCTTCATCACCGAAAGCAAGTCCATGGCCCCTCTGCAGGTTCTTACTTGGCCACTGCCGCCAACCGTCCCCGAGTACGGAGGCACTTGTCCTGACAGACCGCTGGACAGATGCCTCAACCGACCAAGTCTGTCCATGCTTCCCCGCGATTAGTCCCTCGCCAGCCAGCCTGGAGCAGACCTCATGATCATTACCGGCAGCATCGAAGAGTTACGCGCCATCCTCCATGGCATTCGGAAGCAGAACCGCTCAATAGGCCTGGTTCCGACCATGGGCAACCTGCATCAGGGCCACCTCTCGCTTCTGGAAACGGCCCGCAGGGAAAGTCACTTCGTAGTCACCAGCATCTTCGTCAATCCGCTACAGTTCGGCCCGAAGGAGGATCTGCAAGCCTATCCGAGAACACCGCAAGAGGATCGGGATACCCTGGCTCGGGCGGGGTGTGATCTGCTATTCGCCCCGAATACCGAAGAGATGTACCCGAACGGGCTATCTAGTCACTGCAGCGTGTCAGTTCCCGGAGTATCCGAAGGCCTGTGCGGTGAAAGCCGACCTGGACACTTCGAAGGCGTGGCGACCGTGGTCAGCAAACTGTTCAATATCGTACAACCCGATATCGCAGTATTTGGCCAGAAGGACTACCAGCAACTGGCCGTAATCCGGGCCATGGTTCAGGATTTGAACGTTCCCATCCGCGTCCTCGGCGCACCAACAGTCCGGGCACCCGACGGCCTTGCGCTCTCCTCACGCAATGGCTACCTCAGCCCGTCCGAACGCAGTATCGCCCACCTCCTGTACGAAAACCTCAAGAGGATGGTAGAAACTATCGAGAGAGGCGGGCAAGATTTCTCCGCCTTGATCCAAAGCGCCGGCGCAGCACTGGAGCAGGCCGGGTTTAACCTTGACTACCTGGATATCCGCTCAGCTCGAACGCTGCAAGCAGCCACTGCCACAGACCAGGAGTTGGTGATTCTGGTCGCAGCCTTCCTTGGCAGGACACGCCTGATTGATAACCAGGAATGTCGTCGACCTCTCTCCGCATAATCCCAAGCTCAGATCGCTCGCCCGAAGGATGCGGGAGCCATGCCCCCCTATCTTCGCGGGCAGCTTCCACGCTCGCAACGAACTGACAAGTGGTATCGCCCCAACATCGCAAAGGTATGTATCCCACTCAAATACTGACTATTATTCAGTTACCCGCTAAGTGAGTACTACAAGAACAAAAGGGGGAATACTATGAAATCGCATCTCGGCACCCTTGTCTGCCTGCTCCTGTTGCTGCCTGGCTGCTCTGAACACAGCGTCAAAAACCAGGCATCCCCACACAGCGCAGCGGCCCGGAACTACTGCGATCACCACGCGCACTACTGCAATCAACCGCCGCACCATATATCATTGGGCGGCATATTCAGATGACCAACTCACCTGCCAGGCTGGGCGTATTTCCCTCTGCGAATCAGCTAGCTGAACCAGTAATGGTTCAGAGGCTGACCGCTGGCACTACATCTTGAAGCGATGCGTCGCGTGGACAACTCAGGAGGGATAACTGGCGAGCAGCTGTCATCGACGTCAATCTCACCGTGATTCCCTGTATGAATCGTCCTATCCATTTCGGCATCCGCTGCCCCGAAGAATCTAGCCCAAGGCAATCCGAATTCTGTAACCGATGGTCGCCAGTACACAAATCACTCCCATGGCGATAAGCACCACCCCCCACTCCTTGTCGCGCCTGCTGAAGCCGATGCCCAGCAGCAGAAACGCCGTGACCAGCACCAGCAGCATGATGTTCAGTTCCTTCATTGCCCCTCCTTCTTCTCGATGTCCTGCATCTCCTCCCAGCCGGGAATGGCCAGGCGAAGCTGCCGGGAAAAATCCTCTACGCCATCGGCCGCCCGCGCCGGCCCGGTGATCCGACCCCGCTCGCGCAGGTGCGCAGACGTGTAGCCGGGCTGCAGGGCACCGATATCCTGGAGGTAGCCCGGCAGGTAGCCGGTCAGCAGCAGGCGATGATCCCTCGGCAGGCCGCCGGCTATGTGTCGTGCCATGTCGAACACCACGGTCGTGCAGTTGGCGGTCAGGGTATGGTAGAAGCGTGGCCGACCGGCCAGGATATTGGCCTGCTCGACATAGGACAGCAGCAACGCCCGCATCGCCGGGCGCGACATGTTCAGGCGATACAGGTAGAGATCCTCGTCACGCACATTGCTGCGCACGCGCAGGACATCGCGCTCGTCAGCAGCCACGATGCTCAGTTCGAACTGCTTGAAGAAACCGCCGATCTCGGAATAGGCCTCACCTCGTTCCTTGCGGATCTCCACGGAAAAGGCGAGAAAGCGGCCGTCATCGAAGCCGAAGGAGACGATGACGTGGGCGATCGCCGGCATCCCCCAGTAGGAGGTGACCAGATCCACCGACGCCAGGCGATCCAGGTCGTAGGCACGATGCTCCCAGGCGACGTCATAGTCCTCGTCGGAACGCCAGTGGAAGTTGCGCACGTTCTCGAGTAACAACCGTCCCCCCTCCATCCGGCCGGTGAGGGTATGCGCCACATCGTCGGCCCAGTCACGCTGGAGGGAAGGCTGCAGGGTGTTCCACCAGGCCAGGTGTATGGCGAAAGCCAACAGGAGGCCAGCACAGCCCCACAACGGCGGCCGGCGCCACAGCAGCACCAGCAAGGCGGCGCCGAGCAGGCACCAGCCGATGGCCAGGACGATGCCGAACGGCGCTGGCCAGTCCAAGCGATAGACCAGCGTGAGGGCACCCCAGGCAATGGCCAGCAGCGCCAGCGGAGTGAGTGCTAGTCGCAGCAACAGACGTGAGACATGGCGGATCATCGCCCATCATCCCCCTGCAGTTCGTCAAGATGCTCATGGAGCACGCGACGGATCTCGACGATGGCCTCCGGGGTTTCCTGCACGCTGTGCCAGGAGGGCACCACCAGCTCCGAGGTGGCGCCAGGTAGATGGGCACTGCGATACGGCACCACGCCATCGCTGGTATCGAGCAACGACGGCGCCTCCGTATGCCTGCCGATGATGCTGTGATAATGCACCCGTGGCGAGATCGGCAGTTGTGCCGCGGCCCTGATGAAAGGATCCTGATCGCTGAGGTTGTCGATACTGTTGAAACCTCGATCCAGGGCTACAGGCGCCGCCGAGTTGGGGTCGATCAGCACCTGGGTGACCTCCTTGAGCCGACCGAGTACCGATACCGGCAGCTTGACCAGGCCGGCCGCCCAGCGCGACAGGCGATTCTCGGCGAAAGGCGTGCCGCCGTGCGGTGCGGCGGCGAAGATCGCCCGTCCGACCTGCGGCAAGGGCTCGAACTCCAGGTAGGGTGCCAGAGCCGTGCGTGCCTGGCGCTGACGTTTGCCGTCCACTTTGAAGCGCCCCTGGAGCGAAGTCCACATCCGCTCGCCGGACGATGACACCAACAGACGTGACAGCACCCCTCCCATGCTGTGGCCCACCAGCACGATATCGCGGCTGGCCACGGCCTCACCCTGTGGATCGAAGTGTTTCAGCGTCTGCTCGATGGCCTGGCGAATCTCCAGATTGTTGAAGGCGATGGGCAGGTTGGTGGGGTAGTATATCTGCCAGATCTGGTAATTACGGCGCAGCACCTCGTCACCGAGCACTTCGTTGGCCACATTGATCCAGGCCTCCGGGCTACTGGCCAGGCCATGCAGCATGATGACGATGCGCCGCTCGGGATCGTAAGGCTGCAACAGGTACAGGTGCGGTTTCTCCAACACCTCACCGCGCCCGACCAAGGTCAATAGCGACTGCCTGGCGAACCCGGAACGGGCCAGCCAGAGGCCATAGCCAGAAGTGAAGTTGGCCGCCAGCGGCATCTCCATACCGGCCATCTCGACACTGTCCCGGCGGTAGGGATCGTAGCCGAAGATTTCCACCTGCTCGCCCACCAACACCTGCTCCAGGGTCTCGCCGGGGAAGCGCGCCACCGCGCTGAGCGCCGGGAAGGGGGTCTCGCTCCAGGGTTGCGCATCACTGCGACTGCTGACCACTCGTTTGTCGGTGACAGCCACCAGTTCGGCGCCCAGACCATCGCGACGGTACTGGTTGCGCAAGCCGGCGAAAGACAGCGAGGCGGCTGGGAGCAGTTCCTGTGGTAGCAGACGAGAAGAAGCCCAGCGTACCTGATCCATGCTACCGGAAATCTCCCAGCGCCCGGATCGCAGGCGGAAGTTGCCCGCTTCGTGTTCAGGTTGTCGCGCTCGCCCCCTGTTCAATTCGAAGAGTCCGGCGAGTGCCTGCTGCACCGAGAAGTTGTAGTAGTCGCGCACCTGGGTCTGGCGATCCTCCAGCGCCCGCTGGCTCGGTGAGCGTGTGCTGAAGAACAGGTAAGCGTAGGCAAAACGGGCGCTTTCCAGGTAGGCGTCCAGGCTCTGCTCAGCACTGCCTGCCCTGTCCAGATCCAGCGCCGTCTTCAACCACAACTCCGACAGCGCCGATAGCCGCCGCTCATCGTCCAGACCGCCGTTATCGGCCAGCCTCTCGCGACAGGCCGGCAGATCCGTCAGACAGCTCTTCTCATCAACGCCCACCACCTGCAGCGCGGTGGTAGCCGAGGCACTGAGATTACCGGTGGTCAGTACGTCGCCACGGCGCAACGACAGGTAGTCCTCGTTGCTGATCGCGTTGACCTTGACTCCCGCACAACCGGCCAATGACAACAACGCGGCAAGCAGTAGCGTAACGGGAAGGAAAGACCTGCATCTAGCGCTGACGATGCAGGAACGGTCGAGATAGACGGCTGGATTCATGGTGGGACAGGAGAATTGGACAGCACGCAATATCGGACAATTAGACGAATATGTCTACTTTCGATCGATTTGACCAACCCCTGTTATGATTCGTCCTCCAACAAAAAACGCAAGACACACCCCATGCCCCCAGTCACCGATACTGCGCGAGAACCTCGCCAGGCCCGTGGCCAGAAACGTTTCGACAGCGTGCTCGATGCCTGCGCCCGATTGCTGATCACTCAGGGAGAGGCCGCGCTGACCATGCATGGCCTAGCCCATGCTGCACAGACCTCAATAGGCTCGCTCTACCATTTTTTCCCGGACAAACGTAGCGTTCTGGAAGCACTTGGCAAACGTCATCTCGACGCTCTGCGGGTCACCGCCGAGCAAGTAGAAGCCCAGCCAGACACCTTCTGGGCCAGTTGCACCCACGAGCAGTTGATCGATCAACTGCTGCGCCCCTATCTTGAGTACTCTGTGCGGCATCCAGACTTTCTCCACCTCATCCGCCGTAGCGGCAGCTCCCTGCCGCCCACCAGCGACCAGCAACTGGAGGAGAAGGTACACGCCATGTTCCTGCGTGCCCTCACCCTACGCCTGCCCATGGCCAGCACCGAGGAGCAGTATGCCTATGCCGCCACCCTATTCAGCTTGCCAATTGGCATGCTGACCCAGCAGTCGCTCGAATACGACGCAGCGCTGCGCCAACGTATCCTGACCCGGGAAATCCCGAGAGCACTGGCCGCCTACATCGGCGCCATCGAGGCCGCCCACGGCTTCGCCCCGGACAAGCAACGCACGGGCAGGCGGTAGCTCGAAGCACCTTTCCCACCAGCCTTGCCATAAACAGGATCGCTCTGTGGGTTTCCTGACCGGCAAAGGCCCGTTACGGTGAGCTTGAGGCTTGCTGTTTGGGCCAATCGTCTGTTGATCATTACGTCGACCGCGGTGGCTGCGTACGGCTGGAAGTGCACCCGCGAGAAGCCGGGCCTGAGCGGATCCTCTGGCAACACTGTTGCCGGAACGCACAATAGGCGCCAGTAAACTAGACTATCAGTTCTAGTTTAGGCAAAGTAAGGGCTCAAGCGCGCGCCTCTCGAGCCCCCCGAGGACTGTCGTGCATGCACTTACTTTCGGAGACGCACACCGATGACGGCGCTGAAACCCAAGCAGATGGTCATCCGTATCGGGCTGGTAGCGGCGGTTGTCGCAGCCGGTTTCGCCTTGTGGCTGAAACTGCAACCCTAGGAGCTGGGCAACGCTTTCGCCAGTGCCAACGGGCGCATCGAAGCCACCGAAGTGGACGTGGCCACCAAATTGGCTGGGCGGATTGCCAGCATCGCGGTGGACGAGGGCGACTTTCTCCAGCCCGGTCAGGTGGTGGCGCGTATGGACACCCAGGTGCTCGAGGCCCAGCTACAGCAGGCCCGCGCCCAGGTGCGCCAGGCCGAGAACGCCGAGCGCACCGCCATCGCTCAGGTCAGTCTGCGCGAAAGCGAGAAGGTCAGCACCGAGGCCATGGTGCAGCAGCGCCAGGCCGAGCTGACCGCCACGCAGAAGCGTCATGCCCGTACCGCTACCCTGGTTCAGCGCAATGCCCTGCCGCGCCAGCAACTGGACGACGACCTGGCTGCACTGCAAAGCGCTCAGGCAGCACTGGCCGCCGCCCGTGCTCAGGTGGCTTCGGCCATGGCCGGCATCAGCGCCGCCCATGCCCAGGTGGACGAAGCCCGCTCGGCTGTGGAGGCGGCCGGCGCCAGCGTCGAGCGGCTGCAGGCCGACCTCTACGACAGCCAGCTCAAAACGCCCCGCGCCGGCCGCGTGCAATACCGAGTAGCCCAGCCAGGCGAGGTGCTAGGCGCCGGCGGCAAGGTGCTCAACCTGGTAGATCTCCGCGACGTCTACATGACGTTCTTCCTGCCTGAGCGCCAAGCTGGCCGTGTGCCCTTAGGCAGCGAGGTGCGCCTGGTGCTGGACGCCGCACCGCAGTACGTGATTCCAGCCAGGGTCAGCTATGTGGCCAGCGTCGCCCAGTTCACGCCGAAGACGGTGGAGACCGCCAGTGAGCGCGAGAAGCTGATGTTCCGGGTCAAGGCGCGCCTCGATCCCGAACTGCTGAGCAAACACCTGCAGCAGGTGAAAACCGGCGTCCCCGGCATGGCCTACCTGCGTCTCGACTCAGAGGCCGAGTGGCCTGAGCACCTGCGCATCCGGGTGCCGCAATGACCCCGCCCCCACCAGTGGCACGCCTCGGTGGCGTGAGCCTGCGCTACAAGACGAACTGCGCGCTCGACAGGGTCGATCTGGAGGTTCCCGCCGGGCGCATGATCGGCCTGATCGGCCCGGACGGCGTCGGCAAGTCGAGCCTGCTGGCACTGGTTTCCGGCGCTCGGCGCATCCAGTCGGGCACGATCGAGGTACTTGGCGGCGATATGGCCTCGCGCCAGCACCGCCGCGCGGTTTGCCCGCGCATCGCCTACATGCCGCAGGGCCTGGGCAAGAACCTCTACTCGACGCTGACGGTGTTCGAGAACCTCGACTTCTTCGGTCGCCTGTTCGGCCAGGGCCAGGCCGAACGCGCGGCGCGCATCGCCGACCTGACCCGCAGCACTGGCCTGGCCCCTTTCACCGATCGGCCGGCGGGCAAGCTGTCCGGCGGCATGAAGCAGAAGCTCGGCCTGTGCTGTGCGCTGATCCACGACCCCGATCTGCTGATTCTCGACGAGCCCACCACCGGCGTCGATCCGCTGGCGCGCAACCAGTTCTGGGATCTAATCGATCGCATACGCCAGCGCCGTCCCGGCATGAGCGTGATCGTCGCCACCGCCTATATGGACGAAGCGCAGCGCTTCGACTGGCTGGTGGCCATGGACGATGGACGTATTCTCGATACCGGATCCCCCGCCGAACTGCTCGAACGCACCGCCAGCAGCAACCTCGAAGCCGCCTTCATCGCCCTGCTCCCGGAAGAAAAACGCCGTGGTCACCATGCGCTGGTGATTCCACCGCGCCCGGCCAGCTCAGGCGAAGCGGCAATCGCCATCGAGGCGCACGAGCTAACCTGCCGTTTCGGCGATTTCGTCGCCGTGGATCACGTCGATTTCCGCATCGAGCGTGGGGAAATCTTCGGTTTCCTCGGCTCCAACGGCTGCGGCAAGTCCACCACCATGAAAATGCTCACCGGCCTGCAGCCGGCCAGCGAGGGGAACTGCGCGCTGTTCGGCCAACCCGTCGACCCGCGCGACATCGATACCCGCCGGCGGGTCGGCTACATGTCTCAGGCGTTCTCACTGTACAGCGAGCTGAGCGTACGCCAGAACCTCGACCTGCATGCCCGGCTATTCCACATACCTGCCGAACGACGGGACGCGCGGATCGAGGAAATGCTCACCGAATTCGACCTGCGCAACGTCGCCGAGCAGTTGCCCGGCGACCTGCCTCTGGGCGTGCGCCAGCGCCTGTCTCTGGCCGTGGCGGTGATCCATCAGCCGGAGATCCTGATCCTCGACGAACCCACCTCCGGGGTCGACCCGGTGGCTCGCGACGGCTTCTGGGAACTGCTGATAAAGCTGTCGCGCGAGGACGGAGTGACCATCTTCATCTCCACCCACTTCATGAACGAGGCCCTGCGCTGCGATCGCATGTCGATGATGCACGCTGGTCGGGTGCTGGACAGCGACACGCCGCGCGGTCTGATGGCCAAACGCGGCTTGGACAGTCTGGAAGACACCTTCATCGCCTACCTGAAGGATGTTGCCGAGGACGCCGCCAGCGCCGACGACACACCGCAGACACCCGGCACAGTCAGCGCAGGCGCCGGTGCGGATCTGAAGGCACGCTTCAGCCTGCGCCGCCTGTTCAGCTACGCCCGGCGGGAGTCGATGGAACTGCGCCGCGACCCGATCCGCGCGACCCTGGCGCTGCTCGGTACCGTCATGCTGATGTTCATCATGGGTTATGGCATCAGCATGGACGTCGAGGATCTCAGCTACGCCGTGCTCGACCGCGACCAGACCACCACCAGCCAGGCCTATGCGCTGAACATCGCCGGCTCACGCTACTTCGTCGAAAAGCCTCCCCTGCGCAGCTACGAAGAGCTCGACCTGCGCATGCGCACCGGTGATATCAGCCTGGCAGTGGAAATCCCCCCTAACTTCGGCCGTGACCTCAAGCGCGGTGCCAACCCACAGATCGGTTTCTGGGTGGACGGTGCCATGCCGACCCGCGCCGACACCGTCAAGGGCTATGTCCAGGGCATCCACTTTAGCTACCTGCAGGAGCTGCAGCGTACCGTCAGTCAACAGATCCCGGACAACCGGGCCGACGTCGCCCTGCGCTACCGCTACAACCCGGACGTGCAGAGCCTGCCAGCCATGGTGCCGGCAGTGATTCCCCTACTGCTGATGCTGATTCCGGCGATGCTCACCGCCCTCGGCGTAGTACGCGAGAAGGAACTGGGCTCGATCACCAACTTCTACGTCACCCCGGTCACCCGCCTGGAGTTTCTCCTCGGCAAGCAGTTGCCCTACGTCGCCCTGGGCATGATCAACTTCTTCCTACTGGTGATGCTCGCGGTGTTCGTGTTCGGCGTGCCGGTCAAGGGCAGCATGCTCACCCTGACCTTGGGCGCCCTGCTCTATATCGCCTGTGCCACCGGTCTGGGCCTGCTGATGTCATCCGTGCTCAACAGCCAGATAGCGGCGATCTTCGGCACCGCCATCGCCACCCTGATCCCCGCCGCCCAGTTTTCCGGGCTGATCCATCCGGTATCGGCCATGGAGGGCGCCGGTGCCCTTATCGGCCAGATCTACCCGACCAGCCACTTCCTGATCATCAGCCGTGGCGTGTTCTCGAAAAGCCTGGGGCTGGAGGAGCTGTACCCCTATCTCATCCCTCTGCTACTGACCATTCCCGTGCTCATGCTGCTCAGCGTCGCCGGCCTGAAAAAGCAGGAGAAATAAGATGCGCACCCTGAGCAATATCCTGCAACTGGGTATCAAGGAATTGCGCAGTCTGTACCGTGATCCGGCGCTGCTGCTGTTGATCCTCTACGTTTTCACCCTCGGCATCTATTCCAGTGCCACAGGCGTACCGGAAGCCCCGCACCGCGCCACTATCGGCGTAATCGACGAGGATCGCTCGCAGGTCTCCACCCGCATCATCAGCGCCTTCCAGTTGCCCTACTTCCTCAAACCCAAACCCATCGACCTGATCGAAATGGATCAGGGTATGGACGCCGGGCTCTACACCTTCACCCTGAACATCCCGCCGAGCTTCCAGCAAGACCTGCTGGCCGGGCGCAACCCCACGATCCAGCTCAACGTCGACGCCACCCAGATCACCCAGGCATTCACCGGTGCCGGACACATCCAGCAGATCATCAATGACGAAGTGAGCGAGTTCCTCGACCGCTACCGTAGCCAGCAGGCGCTGCCGGTCGAGGCCGTGGTACACGTCAAGTACAACCCCAACCTGGTGCGCTCCTGGTTCGGCGCAGTGAACGAGGTGATCAACCAGATCACCATGCTGTCGATCATCCTTACCGGCGCCGCGCTGATCCGCGAACGTGAGCACGGCACCATCGAGCACCTGCTGGTGATGCCGGTCACGCCGTTCGAGATCATGTCGGCCAAGGTCTGGTCAATGGGCCTGGTGGTTCTCACAGCATCGGCCATCGCCCTACGCTTCGTCGTCGAGGGCTGGCTGGAAGTACCGATCCACGGTTCGATTGCGCTGTTCCTGTTCGGCGCCGCTCTGCATCTGTTCGCCACCACCTCGATGGGCATCTTCTTCGGCACCCTGGCCCGCTCGATGCCGCAACTGGGTCTGCTGGTGATTCTCGTGCTGATGCCGCTGCAGATACTGTCGGGCGGTATGACGCCGCGCGAAAGCATGCCCGAACTGGTGCAGCAGATCATGCTGGTGGCGCCCACCACCCATTTCGTCGAACTCGCCCAGGCCATTCTGTTCCGCGCCGCCGGCCCTTCCATCGTCTGGCCGCAACTGCTGGCCCTGGTGGCCATCGGCAGCCTGTTCTTCGTTGGCGCCCTGTCCCGCCTGCGTAAATCCCTGCATTGACCACCAGGAATCGCCGTGAATCGATCGAACGCATTGCGCAGTGCACTGACCATGATCCTCCTTTTCACCTCCACGACGGGCTGGGCGCAGGAAACACAGCGGCCTGTCGCTGGAAAACTGGTAGGCATCTATCAGGAAGCGGCGAAGAACAATGCCGATATCGCCGCCGCGCGCGCCGATTATCGGGCTCGCCGCGAAGTGGTGCCGCAGGCCCGTGCCGGGTTGCTGCCCAACCTCTCGGCGGGCGCCAATTACGGCGACACGCGTACCGAGATCGATTCGCCGAGCGCGACCATCTCGCGTAGCGGTCTGGTTTACCAGGCCAACCTCAGCCAGCCGCTGTTCCGTGCCGACCGCTGGTTCCAGCTGCAGGCCGCCGAGGCCACCAGCGAGCAGGCCGCGCTGGAATTGTCCGCCACCGAGCAGAACCTGATCCTGCAGAGCGCCGAGACCTACTTCGCCGTGCTGCGTGCCCAGGACACCCTGGCTTCGACCAAGGCCGAGGAAGCGGCGTTCAAGCGCCAACTGGATCAGGCCAACGAGCGTTTCGACGTCGGCCTTTCCGACAAGACCGACGTGCTCGAGGCACAGGCCGGCTTCGACACCGCCCGCGCCAACCGCCTGCTCGCCGAGCGTGCGGTGGATGATGCCTTCCAGGCGCTGGTCACCCTGACCAACCGCGAGTTCCGCAACATCGAAGGCCTCCAGCACAGCCTGCCGCTTCTCACGCCGGAGCCCAACGATGCCACCACCTGGGTCAACACTGCCGCCGCGCAGAACCTCAACCTGCAGGCCAGCTATTTCGCGGTCAATGCCGCCGAAGAAACCCTGCGCCAGCGCAAGTCCGGCCATGCGCCAACCCTGGACGCAGTGGTCAGCTACCAGAAGGGCGATAACGACAGCCTGGGCTTCAGCAACTCGGGATTGCCACTGTCGCCGACTTACAGTAGCGATGTTTCGCAGCGCTCCATCGGCCTGCAGTTGAACATTCCGCTGTACAGCGGCGGCCTGACCAGCTCGCAGGTGCGCGAGGCCTATCAGCGCCTGGGCCAGACCGAGCAGTTGCGCGAGAGCCTGCGTCGCCAGGTGGTACAGAACACCCGCAACCTGTTCCGTGCGGTGAATACCGACGTGGAAACCGTGCAGGCCCGCCGCCAGTCGATCATTTCCAACCAGAGTGCCTTGGAAGCCACCGAGATCGGCTATCAGGTCGGTACCCGCAACATCGTCGACGTGCTCGACGCCCAGCGCCAGCTGTACAGCGCGGTGCGCAACTACAACGACGCGCGCTACGACTACATCCTCAACAACCTGCGCCTGAAGCAGGCCGCCGGCACCCTCAGCCCGAATGACCTGGAAGCGCTGCAGCAATACCTGAAACCCGACTACGACCCCGACAAAGACTTCCTGCCAGCGGAAACCCCGGAGGCCTGAAGTGCCTCCCTGCCTCAATACGCCTCGTAATCTAGGAGCATCATCATGAAAAAAGCCTTTCTCGCACTTTCCACTCTGACCCTCGGCCTGCTCGTCGGCTGCTCCACACCCTCGCTGATCGTGCTCAGCAATGGCCAGGAAATTCAGACCCTGGACAAGCCTAAATACGATGCCAAAAGCGGCTTTTACGAGTTCAAGCAACCCGACGGCAAACTGCAGCGCCTCAACAAGGATCAGGTGCATACCATCAAAGCCCTCTGACCCATCGCTGTCGATGGCGACTGGTGCGTGCCACCGCCATCGAATATCTCAGTACCTCATTCAGCGGGATTGCATTGCACTCGCCGCCCCTGCCCCGCACCCACTCAGCCGCAATCGCACCCCCGGATTCCGTCGTAACAAGCCCAGGAACCCCGAATGAAAACCACCGTAGTCAGCATGATGTTCGCCTCGACACTGCTCATTGCCAGCAGTGCATCTGCCGAAATCTTTTCGCTCAAGATGGAAAACGACATATTCACTGGTGGCCGGGATGGTCACTACACCAACGGTATCGAGGGAAGCTGGTCTTTCGAACCGGCTCAGGATCATTGGATCAGGGGCATGGCCGATGTCGTGCCTTACTGGTCTGCCAGCGATCTCACCTATGCGGCCTACAGATTCGGCCACCAGATGTACACGCCCGAGGAGATCGAACAGGTTCAGTTGCAGGAGGACGACAGGCCCTACGCGGGCTTGCTCTTCGCCGGCGTGACGCTGTTTTCCTCAGAGCAGGGCGATGGCCGGCGCATCACCGATACGCTGACGCTAGATGTCGGTCTAGTCGGACAGGGGGCAGGCGGCAAACGACTGCAGCGCGCCGTGCACAAGGTCACCAGCAGTGATGAGCCAAAAGGTTGGAACCACCAGTTGGAGAACGAGCCGTTCGTCAACCTGGGTTATGAAAAACGCTGGTGGAAGCAGGACAGCCTTGCTGGGCTGGAACTGGAGTACGGCCCCAGCATGGGTGGCGCCATTGGCAATCTCTATACTTACGCCTCCGCCGGAGCTGGAGTGAGATTCGGGCATGGCCTGGATCGTAGCCTGAGCCAGGCATCGATCACACCGGCCTCTAGCCACGTGCAGTACTTCAGTCCCAACAAAGAGTTTGCCTGGTTCTTCTTCGCCAACCTCGAAGGACGCCTGATGGCACACAACATGCTGCTGGACGGAAATACCTTTCGCAACAGCCACTCCGTCAACCGCGAGAAATGGGTGGGGGATGCCCAGTTGGGCTTAGCGCTGATGTGGGATCGTTGGCAGTTGTCCATTGCCAATGTCTGGCGTAGCCGTGAGTTCGAAACCCAAGACAAACACGACCAGTTCGGCTCGATTTCACTGTCAACCTGGCTGTGAGAGCGAGGTTGACACCCAGTCGCTACGCCAATCAGCGGCCGCATCCACGAGCACATGCCACTTCAAATGGCTCATCATGTTCTGGACAAAGTCGGACGCTGGGTTCGAGAGCACCACGGCACGCTGGACTTTGGAAAAAACTGATAAGTTGAAAGGCACCTTGCATCATCGACGACAGGCCTAGACTCCTCGCTCGCCCTCGTTTGCATGGCGAACTTTTGTCCCAAGGTGGGCAAAGGGTCGACTCACACAGCCGCTTTGGGTCGCCGTCTTCCTGCCAAAAGCTAACACACCTCAACTCGATAACCGCCACTTCGGCTTTTCGGTAGTCGCCCAGCGGGCCGTCCGCCGCCCCTGCCCGGAAACCTTATCCGGAGCTGGCCCATGCGTCTCTACCTGCGCGAAAAACCGTCCCAGGGCAGGGATATCGCCAAGGTGCTCGGTGCCAAACGGCAAGTCGAAGACGGCCTGATCGGCCCGGAGATAACCGTCACCTGGTGCATCGGCCACCTGCGGGAAGCTGCGCCTCCCGAGGCCTACGGCGAGCAGTACAAGCAATGGTCGCTGGAGCAGTTGCCGATCATTCCGTCGCAGCGGAAGTTGGAGGTCAAACCGAAAACCGCGAAACAGCTCAGTGTTGTTCAGCACCTGCTCGGTGAAGCAGATGCCGTGGTGATTGCCATCGACGCGGATCGGGAAGGCGAGATGATCGCCCACGAAATTCGGGAGCGTTGTCACCATCACGGGCCGGTGCAACGAATGTGGCTATCGACTCTAAACGAAGACTCGATCCGCAAGGCTCTGGTTACGCTGAAGCCCGGCGCGGAGACCCTGCCCCTCTACTACTTACTCCGCCCCACCCGCCCCGTGCAGATTTACAAGCCTCACTCGACACTCATGCAACTGGCGACGATCTTATGTCCTTCGAGGTCGCGTACATACGCCGCATAGACATTGGGCCCATAATCACGGAGCCCAGGGGCACCGGCATCGGTTCCCCCGGCCAGCATGGCCAACCTGTGGAACTCATTCACCGCGGCACGGCTCGGCGCCACAAAACCAATAGTCACGCCATTACCGACAGTGGCTGCATTGCCATCGGCAGGCGTCAGCACGACGAAACGAGACCCCGCACCACTCCAGACCGAGGCATTGTCCTTATTGGCTACATTGCCGTACCCCAGCGCGGGCAATGCTGCATTGTAGAAAGCACGGGCTTTTTCCAAGTCATTGGTGCCCAGCGTGATATGGGTGAACATGGCTATTCGATTCTCCAGTGGTGGTGTTGCAATGCAGTTTCCGGCTGCCGGTGCCGATGGATCACCGGGACAGCAATTGGCGTCTCCATGACACGCCTCATCCCTGCGCACTGTCGCTCATGGCGTGCGCTTCGCTATCCAGGGTGCGCATGGCTTTCGCCAGATAGAGCGCCACCGCATTCGGAGCCCAATTACCGGCAGGATCGAGCAGGTGCTGGCGCACGAAACGATAGTTCCTGAGTGGGGCTTTCAGCGTCTCGGTACCATTTCGCTCGGCCAACTCGGCAAAGCGCCGCTCTATGTCAACATCCAGTGCGATGAGCGCCCGCTCGTCGAGAATCCAGATATCACCGCCGAAATTCGGGAAGGACGCCATCTGATAGGACAGCAGCATCCGCCCTATATCGTGGCTGAGCCCATGCAGCCGGCTCTGTCTGTGCGCTACCTCGGGTGTCGCGTCATAGCGGTCGCTCAGCGATTTATCCAGGCGGAAATGCGCTTCGATGACACCCGGCAACCAGCGTGTGTAGGCGGGCCATACCGAGCGCACATCGGCGGTGCTCTGCGGCAGTTGCTCAAGCTGGGTAACCGCGTCGCCGAGCAGGCGAACCTGTTCGGCGAGCACGGCATCGCCGACTTGCGCGGACAACTCGCGCAGCCGGTTCAGGTTGTAGGTGAAGGCTTCTAGATTCTCGGCTTCATAGGGTATGCCGTTGAGGTTGTAGTAGAGCAGCGCACTGACCGTCGTCATTGTCGCCAGCG
>VFQQ010002702.1_pt1 | contig 19116 bp, 33 predicted proteins | sample 3512341 | NCBI WGS metagenome assembly VFQQ01 (sample SAMN10412373, study PRJNA504923) | tailings metagenome | isolation source: Relicate 2 Philex TSF1 revegetated site | place: Philippines: Tuba, Benguet | collected 2017-08-29 | reverse complement strand
ACAGGTCACCGACACACTGCTGACTGTGTGTGAGGACTGCACAGCCTCAGTGGCAGAGCTGGGCGTGGGCGACCGAGCCTCGGACGCGCTGCTCAACATCTGCCTCGCGGTGGCGCGCCAGCTGCTGCCGCTGCTGACGGGCGCGGGCGAGCGGGACGCGGGCGCTCTGACCGACCAGCTGCCGCGCCTGCAGGCCGTGCTGGTGTGTGGCCCTGCTGCGGGAAGAGATGGGGCACTTCATGAGCTGAGGGGCGTTGGTTTGGACCACTGCATTGGGCGTTGTGCTCCAAGGCAACCTGCAGAGTGCTGTATGTCGGCAATCGGCCCCAACAAACTGCACCCTTCCGTTGCAGGCTGCTGCTGCCCGGCTGGCTGAGCTGGAGTACTTCTTCCCGGGTGACGCCCCTGCCGCCCGCAGCGGCACACTGGGCGCTGGCGCAGGTGGGCAGGCCTCGGGGAGGTTCAAAGGCTGGAGATTGGGCGCTGCCGCTCATGTTTACCTGGCTATCACTGTGGAAGGGCATGCAATGCGTGCTGTGGCTGCTGCATCAAACACACTGAGGTGGTCCACCCCTTCCTGCTCCCGCAGGCTATGACGCGCTGGCCAAGGTGCGGGCGCTGTGGGTGTGGGACCTGACCCAAGACCTCTCCCTGGCGCCGGCAGAGGACGCAAACAGGTGAGGGGGCGTTCTGCTGGTGGGAAGCAGGATGGATGGCCTGCTGGGCTGGGAAGTGGTGATGTGGAGATCGAGCTAGCTTTCCACCGCCGCTGGCAGTCCCAGGATAATCCCGCTGCCTCCCTCCCCACCCAACCCAAGCAGGCGGGCGTGGCGGCTGACGCGCACGCTGGCGGAGGGTGCTGCCTCGCTGCTGGCGGCCGCCTGGCAGCGCGACCCCGCCGCCGTGCGCACCATCTTTGTTCCGCTGGCCAGCTCGGCGCTGGAGCGGCCGGTGAGGAGGGGGGAGGGAGGGAGGGGTTGATGACAGTGTCGCATGTCAGGGACATGGCACGTGAGAGGAATGTGACCTTGGACACGCTGAATGACTTTGTAAACCCTGGCAGCCGTTCCTGAACTGGCCGCCTCCAACCTGCCCGCTGAAGTCAGCTGCCTGTCTGCCTCGCTCTGCGTCCCCCCTGCCCAGGAGACGGTGCCCATGCTGGGCCGCATGATTGCGCTGGCGGGGGGCGACGAGGGGCTAGCTCGCATCGTCATGCCCCTGCTGTCCGACACGCTCGCCTCGCAGACCAGCGGCGCGGATGCCGAGGTGGGCGCAAGGGGCAGCTCCCTGAGGCTGCTCAGCGGTCTATCTTTGCAAACTCAGCAACCCAAGATTGCTTTGTAAGAGAGCTGCCGGCACCAACAGCCGCTCTCCCTCCCCTGCCTGCAGGCATACGCAGTGGCGGCGCACAGCCTGGCCAGCATGGCCATGTGCTGCGCGGTGCACGACCGGCAGTGGGGATATGACCACGTGAGGAAACCGAGTGTGCAGCTGTGGTGTTGCATTCTGTGAAGCTTGGGCGCTGTCCAACCGCAATAGACTGTGCCATGCTGACGCTTCTGGGTGCTGCGTCCCCTGCATCATCACCGTCCGTTGCCATGTAAGGCCAAATGCCCCACCCACTCCCCCCTGACTGGCCAGGTGGTCGACCTGCTCATCAAGCTGTACAAGTTCCCCAACTTCTCCGTCTCACGAGCCCTGCTCCACGGCAACAGCGGCGCCAGCGCACCTGGCTCCCCCGCAACCCCCCGTCCCGCCGGCGCCGGCAGCGCTGCGGGGTCGCCAGCGCCCGGCCGGTCTGCGCCGCTCCGCTCTGAGAGCTCGGCGAGGGACGTGCCCATAGGTGTGCTGGGTGGGCTGGAGCTGGCGGGCAGCATGGCGCTGAGAGGATGCGGTACATACAGCCAGCACCAGTTCATGTGCCAGGCCTGCATTGTCCGGTGTTCCCCAGCCCGCTTTTACCCTCTGCTGCTCAACCTGCGGTCCACACTGCCGCACACTCCCGCAGTGGGGCGCTGCCCAGGCGCGCTGGCGGACGCACTGCTGCGGCTGGCGGAGGGCATCCGCGGCGCGCGGCTGGCGTTTGTCAAGGACCTGCGCACGCGCCTGCTCACCCTGTTCTCAGGTGACTGGGAAGCATTTGCAAGTTGTTGGTGCCTATTCAGTGCTTTATTGTTGCACCATCTTCGTTGTGTCATTCCTAGTATGCCCGAATCATGCAGGCCCGCACATCTCCCAGTGCCTGCCATTTGTCCAAATGGCTATCTCCTACCTTCCCCTGTCTCACTTGCCAGACTTTGCGCTGGTGCTGCCCAACACCAGCTATGTCAGTGACCTGGGAGCACTGCTGCCGGCGGTGGGAGCAGCGGGCGAGGCCGCACAAGCTGCATCATCAGGACGCATGTCTGGTGCGGGGGGCAGCGGCAGGGCTGTGAGGAAGAGGAACGAACTGTGGAAGGTGTGAGAGCACCAGCAGCAGGGTTTCCTGTTCAGCGGGCTTAGTCAGGGCCCAGCGTGCCCTAGGCTGAACTCAGTGCCCGAGTGACCCACCCTTACTGCACCATCCACCGCCCCTGTGCCGCAGCCTCATTGTCGGTCGCGGACATGAGCCTGGATGCGCTGCAGAGCGCTCAAGAAGAGGACCTGCTCACCCTCAAGCTGTTCAGGTGGGCAGGGTGATTACTTAATGGTGCGGGGAGGGCCGGTTTATGCGTTTGTGTGTGCAGGGGCTGGAATGTACGCTGCAGCTCGAGCCACAGCAGACGCTCCTGCAGAAGAGTGCTGCTGCAGCTTCGGTCACGATGCCGCTCTGATGTCCCACGCCTGTGCCCTCCACCTTTGTCTCTCTACGCAGGCAGCTGTGGCTGTATGTGGGTGTGTACGACTTTGCGGGCCTGCAGTCCGCCGGCCAGGGCAGCAACGGCAGCAGCGGCGGCAACCGCTGGCCGGCCGAGTGGCGCAGCGCGCTGGGCCGCGTTGCGGTTGCCACCCCGCTGCTGATTGTGGGCTGGGAGCAGTTCAAGCCGGACGAGATGCTGGAGAGCCTGGCCTCCGAGTTTGCCAGCCGGCTGACCAAGCTGGGGCCGCAGGGCGCGCCGCCGGCGCTCATGGCGGCGCTGCAGGCCTCACTGGGCGGCGCGCTGGGGCCGCAGCTGCCCGGGCCGCTGGTGGGTGGCGCGATGAGGGTGGTGGTGGTGGTGGGGCTGCATGGCACATGGATGGGAGCTGCATGCCCGGTGCCATGTGGATACCAGAAAAGCGGCTCACTCTTGCTCCTGTGCATCCCTTAGTGCCATCCCCTGTCCCCTCCTCCGTCCCCTCCCCGCTCCCTCAGGCCGCCCACATCCTGACCCAGGCCACCAAGTCGCTGTGCCGCGCCCGCTTCTCCTCCTACGAGGCCTGTGCAGCGGGGGAGGGCACCCTGCCCGTGCACGCGCCGCTGCGCCACCTGGAGCTGTCGGAGCCGGGGGCGCTGGGATACTCCTGGCAGCAAGTGGTGGTGGAGAAGGTGCGGGCGGAGCCAGGGCAGGGCGGTCGTGCACTGCGTGCAGCCTGTCTTTGCCGCATGTTCGAATCCTGAGCTTGTCACGCTACAGCGGGTGATGGTGGAAAGCTGGCCAGGCCAGCTGGCTGGCTCCCTGCCGTCTTCCCATGCATACTGCTGCGGGTGCACTGTCACTTTCCTGCCTAGCCGCCCGAACTGACTAGTGCCCTTGCATGCCCAATTCCCGAAAGTTTCACTGGCCCTCACCCCGCAGGTGTTCACCACCTTCACCTCGCGCCTGGCGGCTGATGCGCTGGCCTTCTCGCGCCCCGCCGACCTGGACGCCCTGGACGCATGCGCGCAGCAGCTGGCGCAGGTGCGGGGTGTGCAGCAGCAGAAGGGCTGGCTGACAACCATGCCTGCATGCTCGCCGCCATCTACATGCAGCTTCTGTGGAGCATGCAATGCACACCCTCCCCCATCATCATTATGTTCTGTAGTGTGGCAACAGCCTGCGCCTCTGTTCATGCACCCCACCCCCTCTCCCTGCCGTGCAGGTGCTGGTGGGCTACCTGGTGCAGCACGGCACCAATGCCGAGGTGCCCAAGGTGGCCGACCGACTGCTCGACCGACTACTGGCCGCCTTCCCCGCGCTGCAGGTGGGTGGGCTGGGTGGTTGTGTTTGTTGTGGGGTGCTGGCAAGGGAATGGGGAAGGCAAGACTAGCCCGTGGTGGACTACGCAAAGGCGTAGGGGCAGCCAGACGGGGAGGGTATCAAAATCAACACTGCTGCCAAACAGGTGTGCCATCACGCCTAATGCAAACCCAGCATGTGCTGAGCAACCGCTCCCCTGCCTGCCCTCCCGGCAGTTCAAGCCCGAGGTGCTGGCGGCCATGTTCCAGGCGGCTGACGAGGAGGAGCAGGCCGGCAAGCTGGTGAGCGGGCGCACCTGTTTAGCAGGCTGCGCGTGTCAAAGGAAGCAAGCCCAGGCCATAGGGTGCCTCCAAATGCTGCACCCGTTTTCCTGTGCACTGTATGTCTGTGGAAAACACTTCCTGACCGCTCATGCTGCCCCACCCTCCCCTGCCTGCAGCTGCCCGGCGGCACGCCGCAGCGCCTGGCCTGGGGCTGGCTTGCCCGCCTGCTCCAGCGCACCGCCGAGGCGGCCCCTGGTCCCATGGAGGCCGCGCTGTCGGAGCAGATGCGGCGGGCAGCAGCACAGCCCAAGGGCGCCACAGCAGAGATCATGGGGCGCTACATGCCCGAGGTGCTGCAGGTAAGCGCGCCTACAGGTGCCGTCAGCAGGGCGCTGAGGGGCTGAGCAAAGGTTGTGTGCTGGTTGCTGGCCTTGCTGTGGGGCATTCATAAGGAGATCGCTGCCACGGCCGCAGCAGATTGACTGGCTGGCAACATATGCAGCATGCTGGGTCTTGATTAATCCTCCTGGCCGCCCTGCCTCCCTGCCCTGCCCATGCAGCTGGTGCGCGCCGCACGCGCCCGCTTCCCCATGGCGGCCCTGCACCTGGAGGTGCAGCGCGGCGTGCTGGCCTGGTCCACCAAGCAGCTCTTCCTGGGGCGGGTGGCAGGGCTGGCTGAGTCGGCAGAGGCGGAGGACCTGCCCTCCTCCTCCGTGCCGCTCGAGTGCGCCAAGCAGCTGTCGGAGGCGCTGCGGCGCAGGCACACCGACCGAGTGCTGGCCGACGCGTGAGCAGGGCGGGGGAGGAGGGGCTGCGGCACATGTGCCGCGGGGGAAGAGCGGCCAGCATGCTGCGTGCAACTGGAGCCCTCCGCATGGCAATGCGCGCCCAGATCATGCCCCTGTTGCATTGCAGGTACCTGCAAGCAGCAGCGGCCCTGGTGCAGTACCCTGGGGCCAGCGTGTCGCGCGAGCTGCGCCGCCTGCTGGCCTGGGTGCCCGTCAAGCGCTTCAGCGCGGCGCTCATGCGGGTGGCGGTCATGGCCTGGCATTGGGTGCTGGCGGCCGGCACCCCGGAGCTGCAGGTGAAGGGGGCGCGTGCATGCCCTGGGGAGCTACGGTTGTAGGTGGCAGAGTGTTGGGGTAGCATGCCAGGATGCCGCCTGTGGCAGCAGCATTGCAAGCCCTTCCGCATATCACGCGACGCCTCACAAGCCCCTCCACCCCTCCTGCCCGCCTGGCCTGCCACAGACGGCCCTGCTGGGCGACATCCTGGATGCATGGTCCTACACGGTGCGGGCGCGGCTGGGCCTGTTTGCTCCACACGACACGCAGCAGCACACCCACACGGCCGGGGCCAACGGCGCCACCAGCAACGGCGAGGCCGGCGGCGAGCAGAATGGCGACGACGGCAGCGCCACACATGCAGAGGCGGCGGCGGCGGCGGTGGACGGCATCATGGCGCACCACCAGTGGATCGCCTTCATGTGGGAGGTGCGCCTGGCTGTTTCAGGGAGCATGCGAGCGCTGCACAGTGCGTTCGCTGCCGCCAGGCCCTAATCCCATGCATTCTACAAAGCTTGCACATGTGCCTGCTGCCCTCCCTGGCGCACCAGCCAGCACACCGCCCTCCCCTGCTGCCCCCTTGCGCCCTGCGCCAGGTGGGCGAGCAGCACCGACACGATCTGTCGTCCATGCGGCACGAGGTGGTGGGGCTGGTCTTCCCAGCCTATTCCGCAGCCCTGCGCGGCGGTGGCCGCCTGCTGACGGCGCACCCCGCATCCACAGGGGCGCGCTTCCGCCTGCTCCACCTGGTGCTGCGCTACTGCCAGGCGCAGCAGGCGGCGGCGCACGGCAAGCCATGCCCGCTGCCCATCGTGCTGCTGTATGAGCAGGTGGGTGGGCAGGGTATGCCTTGCGTGCTAGGGCTATGGGCCGCTCAGTATGTCTACTCTGCCACCGCTGCAGGCTCCTCCACACCCTGCCACGTCTGCTGACTTCCCTTCATCAACTGCTGGCCCCTGTGCGCCTGCAGGTGCTGGCAGCAGGGCTGCAGTGGTTTGAGCTGCCCGAGGCCTTCCATGATGCCGAGCACGCCATGCTGCGGCAAGTGGCTGGGCTGGGTGGGCGGCAAGCTGGGCGGCTGGACGGCTGCACTGTGGTGCTGTCTTGCGAGGCTCATCAATACACCTGCCTGATTAGACCTTCAACTGTGAGGTCCTGCAACACTTTAACTGATGCTCCCAACCTCACACTCCTGTGGCAGGGAGGCGCTGGGAGCGGTGCGCGACTTTGGTGCGGCGCTGGAGGCCAGGCCTGTGCCACAGCTGCCGCGCGATCTGCCACCACCGCACCCTGTGTGGGGCGCCGTGTCGCCGCCCAAGAGCAATGCCGCCCGCCAGGCGCTGCTCGTCATGCTGCTGTCGGCAGGTGGGTGGATGGGTGGTGGAATGTGTAAGTGGAGTGTGTGGGTCCTAGGGAATCAGGGAGCAAGGGCGAGTTATCGCTCCAGCAGAGGCGTGAGTGTCAGCACACTGCCCAACACCCCTCCCTGCCTGCCCGTCCGCAGAGACGGAGCGGCTGGCGGCATGGGCCGACCCGCTTGACGCCGCCACGGTGCCGCCGTCTGACGCCGCCAGCCTGACGGCCAACCAGTGGGCAGAGCATGTGCGCACAGCATGGACCCAAGTGTCTCCCCGGCTGGCGGTCAGCCTGGCGCGCCGCTTCCCCGCCTCTGCGGCCATCAAGCTGGAGCTGCAGCAGCTGGTGGCGCAGGACGCGGGGGAGCAGGCGGTGCAGGTGGGCGGGGGTGTGTTGAGTTGTGGGTCTTGGTTTGTCGAAATATGCCAGCCGGCGGGACTGCAACGTAACCATGTGCCTGGCATGGCTGTTGGAGGCTGTGCGGCATGCCACCACCACCTCACCCTCCTCCCGCCACCTTGACCTCCACAGAACCTGGCTGAGGCCGCCCCCCTGCTGGCTACTCCCGCCGCCGCCAAGGCCAACGCGCCGCAGCTGCAGCACCTGGCCGTCTGGGCGCCGCTGCCGCTGCTGGACGCCATCTCGCTGGCGGCGGGGCCGGCGGGGCGGCACCCCGCTGTGCTGGGCTATGTGATGCAATCGCTGCAGTCCTGCCAGCCCGAGGAGGTGGCCTTCTTCCTGCCGCAGCTGGTGCAGGCGAGCGGCGGGGGAAAGGACTCTGTGGTGTGCTGGGTGGCGGTTGTGATGGTCTGTTGGCGGTGATAAACGCCATGAGGCAGATGAGCCGCAAGGGCCTTGGATTGGACTGCGCGGCCAGACTTTCAACGCATAGCCCCTGCCATCGCACTGGTCCAGGCCGTGACTGACATGCACGTGTATACCCTATCCATGCCTCCCACCTCCCATCTCCCACTCGCAGCTGGTGCGCTACGACCAGGGCGGCCTGGTGGAGCGCTTCCTATTAGATGCGGCGCAGCGCTCCGTCTACTTTGCGCACATGCTCATCTGCCAGCTGCTGTCGGAGGGCACGCCGCCTGAGGAGGCCTTCAACCCTGCGGTGAGGAGTCTGGGCAGGGTGGGAGGCAGGAGGCTGGCCGTTTGGAAGAATACAGGCTGTGCTGGGAGGCTGTTCTCAGGGCGTTGGCGATGGCCCTTTGGAGTAGCACCGCACATTGCTGGCTGCCCGAGGTTACCCAAGCAACCTCCTGCCCCGCTGCTGCTGCCCCCACCGCCGCGCAGGTCAAGCGGTCCAACTGGAGCCCGCCGGTGGACACGGGGCTGTGGGCGCTGGCCGACCGCTTGCGGGCCAAGGTGAATGGAAGGGCTGCAACCGCGTGCATTGTAATGGCACATTTGCTTGCCCCTGCATGGTGCATGAACGACAGCACCTTCCCAATGTGTTGCCTGGCTACCTTATCCTCCGCTTTATTGCTCCCAGGTGCTGCAAGAGCTGCACGGCCCGGTGCGGGAGCGCCTGGACGCCGAGCTGCAGTTCTTCGACACCGTCACCGCGGTGTCCGGCAAGCTGTACCCCGTGCCCAAGGTGGGCGGCAAGAAGGCAGTGGGGTCAGTGCCTCAACCGTTTGTCTCCACTGGATGTCACTTTGATTGGCTGCATCTGTATCGCTGATTCGCCCCTTCAAAAGGCTCTGCCACGCTTCCCTGAAGCTGGCCCGCCTGCCACACCAACACTGTGCAGGACGAGCGCAAGGCAGCCGCGGTTGGCTTCCTGCGCGAGGTGGGGCCGCCGCCCCGCCCCGACCTTTACATCCCCACCAACCCAGACTGCCGCGTGCTGTCGGTCATCCCGGAGAGCGGGGCGCCCATGCAGGTGCGGGGCTGGAGCTGTAGCTAGGCTTGGTTACCGCTGGGGTGCAGGAGGAGGGGAGGGTGGCAGGGGGAGCGGGGAGCTGCATGCAAGGTCCACATCCGTGGCTGTGGCTTGGGCTGATGCATGGCTACCTCGCGTGCTCAGATGACCCCCAAACCCCTCGTGCCTCCCAACCAGCCACTCATAAATCTCCCCCAATTCCACCCTGCCACACCTCCCCCAGAGCGCCGCCAAGTGCCCCATCCTGGTGGCCTTCCGCTGCGAGCAGTCGGACGAGCTGGGCAGCCACGAAAAGGTGCAGGCCTGCATCTTCAAGGTTGGCGACGACTGCCGCCAGGACGTGCTGGCCCTGCAGGTGGGGAGGAAGGGGGGAGCTACAGAGTGGGGTTGGCACAGAACAGAGACTTGCCAATTGCCCAGCTAGCAAGAGTGCATGCTCTGATTCTTGAGTGGCTGAATCCAAGCAGGGGCCAGCGGCAGAGGGCTTGGTTGTAAGCCGGTGGTATCCCAACTCCTCACAAGAAGTGCCATTGCCCTTCTCATTTACCGCCCCCACCAGGTGATGCGGCTGATGAAGAACGCCTTTGATGCGGCGGGCCTGCCGCTCTACCTGGCTCCCTATGGTGTTGTGCCTACCGGCCATGAGCAGGTGGGCTGCTGGCACACCATGCTGCAGCAGTGTGGGCCTCACCTGTGAGGGCAGGCACAGCATGTCGCTTGCCTGCCTGCCTGCGTGGCATGTGAACCTTGTGCTGGGCTGGTCAACTGCCGTGCAGGGCATCATTGAGGTCATCCCGCAGGCCAAGTCGCGTGCGCAGCTGGTGAGGCGGAGAGCGTGTATTTGTTGACAAATATGTTGTCATGTTGCATATGATGGCCGTGCTATGCATCAAGTTACGAGCATGCTGCAGGCCTGCTTGACACTGCATTTAAACATGCGTGTTGCACCCTCCCTCACCCCAGGGCGAGATGTTTGATGGGGGGCTGTTTGAGATCTTCCAGCACGAGTTTGGCATGCCGGGCGCCCGCCGCTTTGAGGCGGCGCGCCAGAACTTCCTCGAGTCCACCGCCGCCTACTCGGTGGCCTCCTACATCCTGGTGTGTGGCTGGGAGAAAGGGCGGCCCTGCTTTGGCTGGTCGGAGGCTCTGGCTGGTCGGTGCGCAGCGGTGGTGTCAAACCTGCGGCGATGCAATTGGGGTTTTGCTGCTGCCACAGCACGCAAGTCAGCAGCGTGTGGCGGGGGTGCGTCTGGCTGCCATCTGAAGCACGCTCATGTGCCTCGCATCTCACCGCTTGCTGGCGCAGTGGGCCAAGGACCGGCACAACGGCAACTTGATGCTGGACAACCAGGGCCGCTTCCTGCACATCGACTTTGGATACATCCTGGGCATCTCCCCCGGTGAGCGCCGGGGTGTGCGGTGCTGCACAAGAGCAGGCTGTGGCGTAGGGTGCATGGGCACCGACAGCTGAGCTGAGCAAGACATGGCGCCCGGTGGCATGGTGGTCCGCAGCCCAGCAACATTCGTCCCCTTGCTGCCCACCCACCGCTTCCCCCTGCCCCACCCGCTCCTCCCTGCTCCCCCCAGGCGGCAACCTGGGCTTTGAGACCGCTCCCTTCAAGCTGTCGTACGAGATGACGCAGCTGCTGGACCCCGGCGGCTCCCGCGCCTCCCCCACCTTCCGCCGCTTCATGGAGCTGACTGTGCGGGTGCGGCGCCCTGGGCACAGCCCGGCCTACTGCTTTTGCACAGCTGCTGTGCAGGTCCACCTGTGCTCCCGCCCAGCGGCCTGCACACGCATGCTTGGTGACTTCTCAGCCCAGAGGTGTTTGTGAAGCCTGGACACCATCGCCCACCCATGCAAGGGCTTCTTCTCTTCTCTTGCACCCAAAACTGCAGGGCTTCCTGGCCGCCCGCTCCGTGGCGGACTCGGTGTGCGCCGCCGTGGCGCTGATGGCACCCTCCCAGGTGTGCGGCAGCAGCGGGTGTGGCAGGGCTGCAACAGAGCGGCGGGTTGAACGAGGGCCGGTTGTGGGATGAGCGACCGCTGCTCGACGGAACAATGTTGAAGCTTCTTTCCACTGTCGCCATGGTCGTCACCCTGCAAGCCGCCCTCGCTGCCTGCTGCATTTCAAGCCGTGCGCGCCCTCCCTGCCCCTCTGTTCTACGCAGCTGCCCTGCTTTGGGTACGGCAAGCCGCTGGACAGCCTGCGGGCGCGCTTCCGCCCCGAGCTGACGCCCTCCCAGGCGGCCGCCTACATGAAGGGGCTCATACTGGGGGCCTACGACAAGTGGACCACGGGGTGAGAAACAAGTTTGGGGTTGCTTGTGGCGGGCTGGGGTGCTGCAGCCTGCGGCAGGCAGGAGGGTGGCATGTAGGCGTGTGGTGGGGGCAGTGCCGGCTGGCTGGGCAGCGGCATCTGGGAGCGCGGCCTGCAGCAGCACGCCAGGCGCGCTGCACCTACTGGAGGGCCCAAACAAAGCGTCGTTGCTGCGCCCTGCCGCTCCATGTACGCAGAGGCTACGACTACATCCAGTATCTGCAGAATGCCATCCCCAAGTAGCCACCTTCCGTGCGGCAGCCTGTTCCCAATCAGGCTTGGGCGGCGGCAGCAGCATCACGCTGCGGCATCCCGCCGCGGCCCCTTCTCGAGCCGCAGTTTTGACATCCTTACTCTCCCTGATCTCCTGTGTCTCCAACTGTATGCTTTTGCTTGAAGACTGCTTATTCTCTGCACACTCGGGCTGTAATCAGCGCCCGTCGACTGGTGGCGCGTGGCGCGCATGGCGGGGCCACCGCAGCCTCCCAATCACTAGCGAAGCTCACAAGCACGCTTAGAATCGGACCCACGAGTCCCACCATGACGCTTACAACCGATAGCATGCGATAGAGGGCTCACGCGAGTATCTATGCCAGCCCCGCGACCCTGCGGCTCCCGGCCGGCTCTGCGGCGGGTTCCTCCGAAACCCAGGAACGCGCGCAAGACCAGTAGAGGCAAGAAACCCGTAGACTTAAGAGCCGGGCTGCGGAAGCCGCACTGCAGCCCTGGGGCCTTGCCGTTCGGTAGGGATGGTACCGCTTGCACAGGCGTGGCATGTGAAAGCAGAGCGGCTACCTGCCGCGGCCGCAGGCTCCCGCGGTACCCGACGCCTCTCAACGGGGGGTGCTGTTGCCGCATCCCCGCTTGCAGGCATTGCATCACTAGCGATTTTGCAGCCGCTGCTGCTGCTGGTCCTTCTACCGCTGGCAGCGGCGCAGCCGGAGCAGCAGCAGTCAAACAGCAGCACGCTCGCCTTCAGCGAGGCATTCATTTCGTCGGGCGCCAGCGGCAAGGCCGTGTTCGCACCCGAGGTGGCGCTTGGCGGCGAGCCGCTGGCCCTTGTCACGGCCAAAAACGGCCATGGATGTGCACAGGCATGCCGTGGAGAGGAGGACTGTGGCTGGTTCAACTATTGTGAGGTGCAGGTGCGCACGCTGGGCAGAGCCCGGAGGCGGGTTAAGGGGGAGATGCGGGTTAAGGGTTTCATCATCCTTATGCTCTTGGGTGGCCGGCACATGTGCAAGCTGACGGCTGGCATTGCCTCACAGTCAGTAAGCTGTTCGCAGCCCAACCGGATGTGCTAGACCTCGCTTGATCTCCCTCTGCACTTTACTGTACTGCAGGAGGGCTGCACACTGCCGGACAACGCAAACCTTGCCTACCAAGAGTGCATCCTGTACAACGGCAGCTGCACCCTCATTCCACCTGTGGTTGCCAGAGATGGAGAGGGCAGTGCCGGCGTGAAGGGAGGTGTGCCGTTGCCTTTCACAGGGGGCGGCACAGCTGGCTTGGTCGTCTGCAACAGATCATGCCCTGAAGAGCTCGGCTTTGGCCCACCCGCCCACCTTGCAATTGCCGCGGAGAGCTGGAACCCCTCAGTCCCTCAACCACTCTTACGCCTGATTCAACCGCCGTGCACTGCAGGCTTCCCACTGCTGTACCCAGAGGTGCCAGACCTGGTGCTGGCCATAAAGTACGATGCGCAGGGCATGGCTGGAGGCGACTTTGAGTGCAACGGCACCCTGGTCCCCGGCATGTGCGCCATCCGCAGCGTGTACGTGGCGGTCCCCGCCTGCACCAACTCGTTTGCGGGCAAATGCACCGCCGTCGTGGTGTTCACGCACGGCATGGACGGCTGCAGCGAGGAGGTGGCGGTGCTGAAGCAGACGCGGCTGGTGCCCTCCAACAGCTTCATGTCGCCGACAGGCAAGGGGGACGAGGCAGCGGGGCTTGATCAAAAAGTTGGAAAGGACTGGAAAGGACTCGTTTGTTTGGCTGAAAGGGCGCCCAGCCTTGCACTTGACAACGCATGCCTGCCAGGCACCTCAAGCAGTTTGGGCCATCCCCTCCCCCCGTCCCTGCAGTGTACACCTACGTGGTGGAGGAGCACGCACCGGTGAGGCGTGGGAGTCGTGTGAGGGCTGAGGCGTCATGCCTGCATGCGCAAACAGTGTAGCCATATAGGACTGCAAGTAATGGTTGTGCTGGCACGCTCTCCAAGACGGTGCCCCTGTCCTGCTGTCCGTGCTGCAGACCGGCAGCTTTTTGCTGTACAATGAAGGCACCGTCATTGGGGTAGACGATCCAACTCCGCCGGGCACTGCGCCGAGCGCAGGCAGCGAAACTGCCTCAAACAGCAGCGCGAATGCCACCTGGTATGGCTGCATCCTGACCACAACGCCCGCCGTCATGAATGGCGAAATTGTGGCAATGCTTGATGGCGTCGCATCCCCCGAGGCTTGCTGCCGAGAGTGCCGCGCACGGGCGCCCGCCTGCAACGTCTGGAACGGCTGCTTCAAGCAGGAGGCCTGCAGGCAAGCCAGCAGTGTGCTTGGCAAGAGCAGCTGGTGCGTGCGGCTGGCAGCGTGTGCCCGGCATGCACAGCAGTTGACTGCTTCCCACCTGCCATGCCGTGCAGATACAAGGACCTCAGCATGGAGATTGTGCTGCAGCCGGGTCAATGTAGGCATCGGGAGCGTTGCCTGCCTTTGACACAGCCCTGCCCGCACATTTCCTGGTCTGTGATTACCAAAAACTCTCACATGCCTGTGCCTCCGACCCGCAGGTGAGCTGCGCATGCAGGCTCTTGCCGCCGCCGAGCGAGGTGGGTTGCCTGCAATTAGGCACGCTTGGTCGGCAGCGTATGGGGATCCCCATGGGGCTCCCGTTTTGCGCAGCTCTGCATATCTCGTGTCGCCCCTCGCCTGCCCATGGGCTACTGGCATCCTTATAGTGCCACGGCTTCTCACAGCCTACCCCTGAGCAACAACCCGGTCACCTGCACATTCCTTCCATCCCAGGCGGGCCACCCTACGTGCTGGCTAAGGGGGACGCCGCCAATGGGATGACAGCAGGAGTCCCCATCTCTGCGGCCCCTGGCCCAGAGATCCCAGGGTACACACGCTACATCGCCAGCGGCCTGTATGGGCAGCCAGGTTACAAGTGCAATAGCTCAATCCAGTGAGTTCTGCGTTCCTCTTGTTGGGGCGTGGCGTTCTTCAGCTTACGGTGCCATGTTGGTTGCTGCAAATTGCCAAACGCTGCCTACTGTGAAGGACATTCCTCGTTGCCGGCACAGCACGTACGTACCTCCCATTGCCCCTCCTCACCGCAGAGCGGTCCTGCAAGAGTGCATCCTGCGTGGCACGCCGGAGCAGCTGGCAGGCAACTGCACCCAGGACGGGCGCTGTGTGGCCTGGATTTGGAAGGACCTGTTTTGGAGGGAGAGCCCTGGGGCTGGCATCCTGCGAGGCGTGGAGGGTGCTGACCTGTCACGCATGGTGCACTCAGCCGCTAGTACCACATATTTCAAACAGACGGCAGCTGCAGCGCCCAGCACAGCCGGCTCCACTGACCCCAGCAGCACCGGCGGTTTGTCATCAGGCGCGATTGCGGGCATCGTGGTTGCGGCCGTGGCGGCAGCTATGGTCGCAGCGCTGGGCGGCTGGGTGCTCCTGCGGCGCCGCCGGCGGCAGCAGGGCAGCCGAGTGCGGACTGTTGCCCCTGCAGCCTCGGCTGTGTCTGGCAAGACTGGAGAGGGCGGCGATGCGCTGCTGCTGCCCATGCCACCCAGCCCCGACTCCTGCCAGGACCGCCAGCACAGCGGGCAGCGCAGCATGCTCGGCACATCCCAGGCCTCCAGCATCACCGCCAATCACGCTGCGGCGGCAACTTCCATGGCAGCATCATCCAGCAGCGAGGCCGGGGCTGCCGCGCCAGTGGGCGCTGCTCGCCCTGGCCACCTTCGCAGCACGGGCAGCGGCAGCATTGTGCTGGGCCATGCCGTGATCGGGCGCCCCGTGGCCCCCAGCCCCTTTGTGGCTGCCCGCCAGCTGCGCATAGCCAGCGGCAGCAGCACTGCGTCGCGCTGCAGCTCAGCAGCGGGGGGCGCCAGCGCTCAGGCCAGCATGGGCCCCTCCTCCAGCTGGTCACCCGACTCGATGGGATTCCCAGGCCAGCCAGGGGCGCCGCGGGCGGAGCGCACTCCTTCTGCAGCACGGGCAGCGCGACCAGAGGCAGAGCACGGGCCGGAGCTGAGGGTGGAGCTGCCACCAGTAAGCAGCGCATGCCATGTGGTGGACTGAATGCAGCTGATGCGGGCAGACGTCAGTCTGCTTGCAGCAGCGCTTTGGCATCCTGGCTGGCTTGCATCTCGTCCTCCACACAGCTGGCCAGCCACCGCCTGCCCTCCAATCCCTTGCCACCCCTGCAGGTGCTCACGGAGCTCATGCAGCAGCGAGCAGCCGAGGAGCAGGCCGCCCTGGTCCCGGCCGTGCCACTGACCGCCTCGCCCACAGCCGAGGGCGGCATCTCGCTGACCACCAGCGGCGGCAGCGTCAGCCCCGGCTGCTCGCCGCTGCCCAGCGGCGCGCTACCACCCAGCCTGCTGTCCTGGGTCATCCCGCGCAGTGAGGTGGAGTACCAGCGACGGCCCAATGGCGAGCTGGCAGTGCTGGGGGAGGGAGCCAGGTGGGCGGTGGGCGCTGAGCTGTGGCTGGTCGGCTTGCCCTATGCTGCTGCGTGTATGTGTGGCTGCTCACCTCCTGGGAGACAATGATGTGAGCTCCAAGTGCGCTGTGTCAACTGCCCTTAAATCTCATCCCGCACCCTGACACACAGCGGCCGCGTCATCCGGGCCTTGTACAATGGCGAGACGGTGGCGGCCAAGGAAATGGAGATTGGGCGGGGCATCGAGGAGCAGGTTCGGGGAGGTTATGCTGCATTTGCGGGTTATGCTGCATTAGCGAGGCACTAGTGCACCTAGTCCCACTATCAAGGCACGGCCTTTTCATTGAAATTTCACCTGCCCCAAAAGCTTTCTGCCGCTGCGCCTGCCACCATGCGCAGGAGGTGTTTCTGACGGAGGCCAAGCACATGCAGGCGCTACGACACCCACACATTGTGAGCCAGTTCCGCAATGGGTTTCACCGCGCCCAGCGTGGTGCACAAAGCCGCGCCAATGCCTCAAAGCACAGCAGACACACCCTTCTCCCCCGCTGCCCTCTGTTGCAGGTCACCTTCTACGGCTGCGTGCTGGACGGCCCCAAGGGCATCCTGCTGATGGAGCTGATGGATGGGCGCGACCTGGGCAGCGCGCTGCGCCTGCGCAACGCCCGCGGCCAGCGAACTTTTGGCTGGTATCAACATGGTTGCAGAATAGCCTGGGAAATATCAAAGGCATTGAACCATCTACATGCACGGAACCTTGTGCATATGGTAAGGGTGCACCGGGCGGGCTTTCTGGGCTGTAGGGACGTCCTGTGCAGCGCAGCGTGGGGAATAGAGCTCACCGTCTGCATGTTTGACCCCGCTGATGCGCTGCTGGGCCAGCTCCCTGACCATTACCTCTGGCACAAAGCCTTCCTGCCTCTGCTCCGCAGGATGTGAAGGCCAGCAACGTGCTGCTGACCAGCCAGGGCATGGCCAAAATTGGCGATGTTGGGCTGGCCCGCCTGCAGACCAAGACGTGCCTGTCCGACCTTCCGCGCCTCGTGGGCACCTTTGCATGTGGGTCCAATTCTCCAGCAGCTAGACTGGAGCTCCATGGGAACTGCCAGCAGGAGCTGCCTGCATGCCTTGGTGCTTCCTTGCATGTTCAGAATGCTGCATGCACTCGTGCCCCTCTGAACGAGCTGCATGCTGCATGCCTTGCTTCCCCGCTTCGCACCCACTGCTGCGCTTCTGCCTTGCCTCTCTTGGTGGCCAGGGGTGGCCCCAGAGGTGCTGATGGGCGGCCGCAATTGCACCCAGGCCGTGGATATCTACTCATTCGGTGAGTCGCACAGCCTTGTTAGCGGCATGGGGTAGCAGGCGGGCTGCATGCAAGGCGGGTTGCATGCAAGGCCGCCCTGCTGCTCGGCATGGCTGCTCATTTAATTACATGTGTCCCATGCGCCGTGACCCACACACTGCAGGAGTGCTCTTATGGGAGATCATCACCGGCAAGCAGAGGGGCTCAGCTGGAAAAAAGAAAGAAAAAAGCAGAAAAAAATGGATCAGCATGCCCTCATGCCTGGCTACCAGACCAGGTGGCCGCCCCTCTCCCCATGCCCCATCTGTGCCCCCGTTGAGCCACCATCCTCACCCTCCCACCATGCGCAGGAGAGCGGCCGGTGCGTGGCCACCTGCGCGCCCCCGTTGTGCCGGACGAGTGCCCCCAGGACGCCGCCGACCTGATGGCTCAATGTGGGGCGCTGCACCCTGCAGAGAGGCCCACCGCACAGCAGTGCCTGCTGCGCCTGCAGGCCATGCTGGCAGCGCAGCAGCATGGGCTGGCCTGAGCAGCACTGATCCACCACGGCCGGCGGCGCCAGAATACATGCCGCTCCCCGTAACCTCCTCATCTCAGCGCAATAAGCTATGCTGCAACCTAACCTACTCGAGCATTCTGCTTGCCCTTCATGCCTAATCCTGCTCTGGCGGTTTTCAAACCCTGTTTTGCTGGCGCAGGCCAGTAACCTCCGCCAGTTGTTTTCATGATTATGAAGCATTGGTGCAACTGCTGTGTTCTATGTGTTGTCGACCCCCCCTTCCCTTACCAAGTACACACTACCACCCCCCTCCCATGCATCACCGAGCCCACCCCTTGCCATGCATCACTTTTCGCACAAGTTGTTTTACAATCAGATGACGAGTTTGTCAAGTGACGAGCGGAAGCAGAACGAGCAGCGGGACAGGAGAGCAACAAGTTGTGAAAAGGTTGTCAAGCCGGCGGCGGTATCGCCGGGCGGCAGCAAGCACAGGAGTGGAGGGCCACAGAGGGGCACAGCAGGGCACAGCGGGCAGCCGCCCTACTGCTGCGGCGCGGGGTTGGCTGCCAGCCAGGCCCGCAGCTGCTCCATGCGCTGCGGCAGCTGCACGTAGGCGGCCGCATCCGCCACGTCGCCGCTCTCCAGGGCGAGCATGCCCAGCACATCGCCGACATCTGGGCCCGCCATGCGCCCCGTCAGCGCCACACGCATGGGCATGAACAGCCTGCGGAGTAAGGGGGAGGGGTGGAGGAGGGAGGCAAAACGGATGGAGGGGATGTGGGAGGCAGCAGCAGCGGCAGGTAAGGGCGTTGGGTCGATTGCATTCCGCCGCTGAAGAGAATATGGCATCCGCCCTCCAGCCCACCTTGCACAGTCACCCCAGCCCCGCCCCCACTCACCGCTTGCCCTTGCGTCCCTGCGCCTTGCCCACGCTGTTGACCCACTTCTTGTAGCCGTCGTGGCCCGAGGCCACTGCCGCTGCCAGCTCGCCGCTGTCGTGCGCCGCCAGCACCGCCTCGGCCACCTGGGGAGGGAGGGCGGCAGGAAGGCAGGGTTGGTGGGAGGGCCAGCAAGTAGGCAACCCAGTAAATCCTGACATGCAGTGCTACCAGCAGGTTGTGCCCATTCCCCACTGGTGCTCGGCACCGCCGGCTCGACCGCTGCTCTTGCAACATGCTCCACGGCCCTGCCCGCCCCTGCCACCCACCTGCTGGAAGTTGTCCTCCACCACAGCCTTGGCAGCCTCGCTGCCCAGTGTCTCGGCCAGCGGGTAGGACAGCAGGGCACGCAGCTCGCGGTCGGCATCTGCGGCAGGAGGAGAGTCGGAGGGGGCGTGTGGGTGGTGTAGTGGTGGGCAGCTAGACTTCGATTCCAGACTCACATGCTGCGACTGCTGTGACTGCTGCGAGCCCCCGCCACCGCGCCTTGCCCACCTGCCCCTCTCAAGTTCCAACAGCCATACAGAGCCGCCACCCCTTCCCCACGCACCCGCCACCAGCTCCAGCGAGTTCTGCACAATGGCCAGGGCGGCCGCCACAAAGGGCGACTCTGCGCGGGCCAGCAGGCCCGAGGCCACCCAGCGGCCGCCCACCAGCGCCGCCAGCTCGTCGTC
>VFQQ010002701.1_pt1 | contig 19116 bp, 13 predicted proteins | sample 3512341 | NCBI WGS metagenome assembly VFQQ01 (sample SAMN10412373, study PRJNA504923) | tailings metagenome | isolation source: Relicate 2 Philex TSF1 revegetated site | place: Philippines: Tuba, Benguet | collected 2017-08-29 | reverse complement strand
TTTTCCATCCATTTTCCACTCATTTTCCATGGACTGAACTGCATGGGTTGTTTGGATGGGGGACGGGCATGTCGCGCATTCCGAAACCGGCGTCGATCACAGGGCTGAAAGCCGTCCATAGCGTCTTGGCGGACGGGACGCGGAAGACCTTCTATTACCACCGCGCCACCGGCATCGCGCTGGGGAGCGATCACGCCCTGGCCATGCAGCGGGTCGCCGAGATCAATGCGCTCAAGGGGCCGGAAGTGCGCACCCGGCAAGCGGGTTCGCTTGCCGCTCTCGTCGCCGAATTCCGGCAATCGCCCGAACACGTGACGCTGGCAAACACGACCAAGGCGCTTTGGCGCCCTTATCTGGTCGATATGGAGGAGCGGCTTGGGAGTTGGACGCCCGAGATGCTGACGCTGCCGCTCGTGTCAAAGCTGAAGGCGCTGCTTATAAAAAAGCACGGATCGAGCTCGGCGCGAAACCGCTTCAAATGCTATTCGCGGATTTGGAACTGGGGCCGGGCAAATGGTCTCATCCGGGTTGAAAACCCATTCATGCGGCCCGGCTCGTTCGCGACATCGAACCGCAAGCCACCCAAAAAGCCAATATGGCGCAAGGCCGATATCGAAGCGTTCCTCAAGGCGACGAGGAAGGTCAATGTGGGCGGTAATCCAAGTCTTATGACCGCGCCACAGTTTACCGAGGAGCGCGTACCCGACGACGTTCGCATGGCACTGCTACTCGGCTTGTTCACGTTACAGCGCCAGGCGGACGTTTTGTCGATGAGGGCTAACTTCATCGACCGCGATCGGAAAGGTCAGCTCTGGATGACCGTCACCCAGCACAAAACGCGCGAAGTGGTCCGCTTTCCATTGTTGTCGCCGCTGATTGCAGAGCTGAAGCGTCAGAAGATCGAGGTCGGAAGCGAGACGCCGCTCGTCGGAACGAAGTCCGGAAAAGAATTCGACAAAAGTAATTTCTATCGAAAATTCTCGACCTGGCTTGAGGCTGCGGGAATCACGACGCTCAACTTCCTGGCGCTGCGAAGGAGCGGGATGGTTTGGCTGGCGGAAGCTGGCGTGAACACGTCGATGATCGCAGCACTTTCCGGTCATGCGATCGAGCACACGCAGAAAATTCTGGACACCTATATCGTAAAGACCGAGCGCCTCGCGGCCGGCGCCACTGACGGCTTCGAAAAAATTCTCAAGAGCGAAGAGTTCAGGTCGCTCGCAGCACTCATCGAGGACGATGAGGCTTCGTCGTCATAGCTGGACCGAATGTCGTGATCTCGAGCTAGCGGCTACGTTTCGGCCAATTCTCGGCGGTGAGCGGAAGCTCGTTCAGTTCGGTTCGAACCATCGACCATTTGGGATAGTGCCGGTCCAAGTGCTCGAAGAACGCCTTTGTGTGCTTCGACTCGAGAAGATGGATCATCTCGTGGACGATGACGTACTCGAGCATATCGCGCGGCTTCTTGACCAACTCCGTATTGATCCGGATCGTTCTGCGCCGAGGATTGGCGCTACCCCATTTGGTCTTCATCCGCTGGAGAAAATAGCCGCGAACTTCGACGCCGATGCGAGGCTCCCATTTCCGGATCAATCGTGGGATCGCCTCGTGAAGCAGTGACAGATGCCACGCGTGCATGATGCGCGCGCGCCGCGCGGTGGCGGTGCCCGGCCGCATCTGCAAGCGGATGGTCCGATGATCGACGCTGATCGCCGGCTTCTCGTTGCGCTCGATAAGCTTCAAAAGATGGCGACGCCCCCAAAGATAGTGTGACTCGCGCGCCTTGAATTGCCGCGGCGCCTCGCGCGCTTGCTTCGAGAATCTGTTTTGCTGTTGCTTGATCCAGCCGAGGCGCGTGATCGCATAGGCGCGCGCGACGTCGAGCCGCGTCGCGGTTGGCGCCACGAGCGTCACGCGCCCTTCCGGCGGATGGACGGAAAGATGGACGTTCCTGACGTTCTTTCGCGTCACGCGGATCGCGATGTCGCCGAGTTGGATGATCTCGGCCATCAATAGCCCGATTGATTCTTGATGATATCGAACAAGGCGTATGTCGCCTCGCGGTCGCGGTCCAACAACGGGAACAGGGCGTTCTTCACTTCGCTCTCACGCACGCTATCGCCCTTCCACCCGGCGGGTGCGCGCTCGCGGATGGTGCGATCGATTTTCAACGCCAGTGCCGCCTTGCCCGCATCGTCGGCGGGGCAAACGAAGCGGGTCGCGGGGATCGAGCCCAGATTGTTGAAGATGACGGTCGCTTCGCGATTGCCATGAAGATCTGCCGGAATGCCGTCATTGGGCGACTTGGCGGCGAGGCGCCGAATCAGTTCCTCGGCTTTCCGTAAAAATTCCTCATATGCCTCGGCACTCTCGCGGGCTTGGCGGATCAAATCCTCCAGCAGCTGCGACATCTCGACGTAAAACCGCGGGTCGGTCAGCTGGTCCCGGATGATGGTCTTCCGGATATTGTTGATGATGCCCTCGGCGACGGCATTCTTCGAAAGCTTGCCCTTCTCGTTCAGCTGCTTGGCGATGGCGTCGTGAATACCCGTCTCGATAATCGCTTGCGTCAGCGACACGTCGGATAGGCTTCCCAATTCCTGGGCCTGATCCGCCTGGACGTAGGTGTTGAGCAGGTGCCGCATATCGGCTTCGTAGGGCTTGATGTCGAGCTCTTCGCCCGAGTGCCGTTTTATCGAGGCGCGCAAATCCGTATAGAACTCGACCTCGCGCGGGATTTCGGCTTGCATTGCCGCATCGTAACCGGCGTCATCAAGGTGCTGGGCGACCGCCGCGAAAGCCCGTACGAGCGACGCCACGGCCTTATAAAAGGTGATCCGTAACGCTTCCGTATCATTGAGCGCCGCCGGGTCGGCGGCGTCGCCGCAGAAATACCGGAGATACTGCTCGACTTCCTTCGGCGGCGGCACGGGTTCGCAGAGATAGCCCAGCGCTTCCCGTGCGGCGTCGAGGCGGGCACGGCCTTCCTCGAGCCAGGCTTTGATTTCGACATTGTTGTCGCCGCCGTCGCCCTGATCGATGTCGAGCTCGTCCGAGCTATAGACGGCGACCGCGTGCTGCACGTTCCCGAACAGCTCCTTGAAGTCGACGATATGGCCATAGGTCTTGTCGTCGCCGTCGATCCGATTGGTCCGACAAATGGCTTGGAACAGCGTATGATCGCGCAGCGCGTCGTCGAGATAGATATAGGTGCAGCTCGGCGCATCGAAGCCTGTCAGAAGCTTCGAAACGACGATCAAGAGCTTCGTGTTCGAGGGTTCTTTGATGAAGCGGCGCTTGATCTCGGTCTCGTAAGCGGTCGTGCTTTGATCGTCCTCAAGGACGAACTGAGTGTAGGTATCGTACTTATACCGCTCGTCGCTCTTGGCCGGTTCCCGCGAGATCGCATTGTGGTTCGGCTGGAAGGACGTGACGATCCCGACATATGGGCCGAGCCGCGTGTTCTGGAACTCTCGGAAATACTCGCAAGCGTCGCGGATCGACGAGGCCACCAGGATCGCGGTCCCCCGGTCGTCGCTGAGGCGCGGCTTCAGGTCGAAATCCTGGACGATCTCGGCAACGATCCGCCGCTTGCGCTCGGTCGCGCTCAGCAGCTCCTCCATGGTCGCCCAGCGTTTGCGTAGTACGGCCTTTTGGAAGTTATTCAGCCCTTTGGTCTTTTTCTCGAACCATGCGTCGATCGCGGCCGGATTGGTCAGGCGCTGCGGCACGTCGCGCGCTTCGTATTTGAGGTCGAGGACCACCTTGTCGCGAACGGCTTCCTGGAACTTGTAGGTGTGGATATAGGTGCCGAAGACCTCGTGGGTCGTCTGCTTGTCCTTCTTCAGCAGCGGCGTGCCGGTGAAGCCGATGAAAATCGCGCTTTCCAGCCAGCGCTTCATCTGCTTGTTCATGTCGCCGCCTTGCGTGCGGTGGCATTCATCCACGAACACATAGAAGCGGCCAACGACGGCCGGCCGTGGGCCGGACAAATCGGTCGAATCGAATTTATGGATCAAAGCGCAGATCAGCCGGGGCGACGGCGCGCCGAGCCAGCTGACGAACGCGTCGCGGCGGGTGACGCGCGGGGAGGGCGCTTCCGAGCCGATCACCCCGGCGTTGCGCATCACGCCTTCGATCTGTTTATCGAGCTCGTCCCGGTCGGTAACGATCAGTACGCGCGCATCGGGCTCGCGTTCCAAAATCCACTTGGCGAGCAGCACCATCAGAATGCTCTTGCCCGAGCCTTGCGTGTGCCAGATCACGCCGCCCTCACGCCGCGCAAGGCGCTCCTGGGCTAGCTTGATGCCGATAAATTGATGCTGGCGCGGAACCTTCTTGATGCCGGCGTCGAAGATCACGAAATTACGGATCAGGTCGAGCAGCCGGTCCTTGCGCAGCAACTGCCCGACGGGGCGGTCGAGCAGCGCGCCGGCCGGCAATTCGCCGGAGGGTGGTGCTTCGTCACGCCACTCGACGAACAAGGTTTCGGGCGTGCCGATCGTTCCGTAGCGCATGCCTTGCGCGTCGCTGCCCGCCAGCAGGAGCTGCGCGGTCGCGAAGAACGGCGCATTGAACTTCGCATCTTGATTGGAGATCAGCTGGCGAACACCGTCGCCGATCTCGACGGCGGCGCGCTTCAGCTCGATCACTGCCAGGGCAAGGCCGTTGAGATAGACGACGAGATCGGGCCGCCGCTCGTTCTTGCCTTTCAGCGTGACTTCTTCGGCGAGCGCGAAATCGTTGGCGCTCGCGTCGTTCCAGTCGATCAGATGGACTGTCTTGAACGGCGCGCCGACGGCGGTTTGTACGGCGACGCCGTAACGCAGCAGCGTGTAGGTCTGGAGATTCGCCTGATAGAGCGTCGTGCCGGTAACGTCGATCGCCTTCATCAATTGCGTGAGAACGGCATCGATCTCCGCTTTCGCGTAACCGCGGGCGGAGAGATTGGCGCGCATTAGCTCGGGCTCGACGCAGCGATTGCGTTCCCGCGCCGACCAATCGCCGAGCGCCCGATAACCGAGACCGCCCTGCGCTGCCGCCGCCGTGATGAGGGCGGCGAGGCGGTTCTGCGTGACGCGTTCGCTGCGCGGGCGTCTAGTCATGAACAGCCTCTCCTAAAGCGGCCTTCGCATCTCGCGTCACGGGTAGGCGGACACGCCCGGTTAAAAGTGATTGCATCATCGCGTTTTTTATCGCGTTGAGCTTTTTTTGACGTTGCTCGAGCATGGTAACTTCGAAAGTAATATCTGATATGACTGAGGCAATTGCATTCTGCTCCTCAATCGTCGGGGGAAGTCGTAGGAGAAAATTCTGGAAAGTCGGTAAACGAAGAGAGTCAACCGTAGCCTTTACCGTGTTCTGCATCGCCCAGGATCCAAAACTCTGGGACATGAACAAGTGGACAAATTTAGCGGAAACGTTATCTGCAAAGTTCGTAATTGCGTAAACGCGCTGGTGAACATCAAAGCGACCATGTACATAGTGAAAGATCTCGCCAATTTTCCCTTCGCCAGGAACTAGGATAGCCTCGCAATCGTAGGAAAATGAATTGATCCGTTCGATTGTCTCAGAGCGAACGAAAAATGGATATTTGCCAGTTGATACTTTGTCTTCGTTGTTTCGGGTGCCCGTCTTGATCTGAGCAATTTCGCTCAATCGCTTTTCCTGCCATGGAGCGGTAAAGCCTGACAGCCGAGTGCGATCGGAAAGCAAGCGTTGCATCGTGCTTTGGCGAATATCGCGCTTCTTGGTGATCAACCGCGACAGAGCCGAGATCGACGCGTCTACGTCGGACAACGCTTGCGCAATTTTATCTTGTTCCGTTGGTGTTGGGATCGGCACTGATGTGTTTCGGACTTGGACGAGGCTTATCTGCGGATACGCTTGCCCAGTCACGATGCGTTCGAAGTATCGCTGAACCTTTTTTTGTTTTAGCCAATAAAATAGAAATAGTGACCTTGCCGCTTTGGAAGTTATTCGAACCCTTGCGATATGTTGGTTGATATTTGCTGGCGCAACGATGTCGTACATAGCAACTCTGCCAACATAGCCCGTAATGGATATCAATATGTCTCCCGTTTTGATTTCACTTCGATTGAGCATCTTGTCCGCTTTTGCCGAAATAGCGCGCGCGTTGGAAAAATCTATTCCGCCCTCTGTGATGCTCTCGCTACTTAGAAAAACTACGCCTTCGTTCTGCCATCTGAATCCATAAGTGGTTGGAGTAGCTCCTTTTGTAATAAAGGCAGAAATGTCTGCGAGCTTGGCAATTTTCCAATCCTCCGGGATCACACCGACCTCAGTCTTTTTGTAGCCGGGCTTCACTTCCATGTGACACCCATCGCCTTGAGGTGGGTGGCGACGCGTGACGAGAGTGCGTCGGCTTCCTTCTCCAGCTTCGGCAGCGGCGCGTCGTAGCGTTCGGCAAGGGCACGCACACGCGTCGTCAGGGCTTGCGCTACGCGGGCAACCTCCTCCTCAATGCGTGCGGAGATCGTCGCCAGCCATTTGTCGGCAATGACAAGGGCCTTCACATCGTTATCCGCCAGCTTCGCGTAATGGGTGTGGACCTTGTTGTAGAGTTCTGCCTCGGCAGCGTTGCGCTTCTTCTTGGTCTCGTCGAGCAGGTTGATCAGTTCTTGATACGCGAGCAGCGCCGCGCGCTCGTCGGTGAGATCGGCGTCGTGGCCAATCTCCCTGAGGCGGGCATTGATCGCTTTGGCCGTGATCTTCTGTTTCTCGCCGTCGCCCTCGATCACTTCGGCGAGTAATCCGTCTTCGCCTGTACCTTCCTCCAGCTTTTCGAGCATTGTCTGTTCGAGTTCGGCGATGCGCGCGTCCAGCGCGTCGAGGGCCGTCTGATCGGCGGCGAAGAATCGCGCGATGATCAGGCGGGACGGGACGAGGTCCGACGTGAAACGGCGCTTGCCGATCATATAGTCACCCGCTTCGGGCCACGCCGACTTGCCTTCCTTGTTCTTGCCCTTGACGATTTCGCGCGGGCGCGCACCTTCGGTCCAGCCGACGGCGGCGATCAGATAGGTATCGTCCTGCATGCCGTCGGCCCAATAATCCATCAGATGCTGATAGATGTCGTAAGGGTCGATGAGCGGCGCCTTACCGAAGGATTCGAGCAAATCCTCCGCAATCGCTTCGATCAGCTCCTTCGGGTGGCCGCCAGGGCCAAACTTCCGGCACATGGCATCTGTCCGCTTGCACCACGCCATCAAGGTGTCGTTCGCCGTCTTGGTGAAGGCTCGGAACTCCGGATGTTCCTCGATGGCGGCCTTCACCCCATCGATCGGCGGCGTGATCGAGAGATAGCCCGGCCGTAAATCGGCGAAGAGCGCGCCGCGAAGGGCGGGCATAACCTTCCACCAATTCGACATTGCATCGATATCGGCGGTCGGAATGCCGCCCTTCAGATGCGCCTCGATATCGTGGATATCCTCGGCTTCGCCGCTGTCGATAAATCGCGGGAGGTTGAGGTTATAGGCATTCTTCGGATCCGCGATCTCGGTATGCGGCACCATGCGGGCATAGCCGGGCACGTCGAGCGCGCGGGTGAAGATATCGACGATGCGATGGATGTCCTGCTCGCGCAGCCGGTTCTTCGGGCCGTCCTTGCGGAAGCCTTTCGAGGCATCGATCATGAAGATGCCGCGTCGCGCGGCGGCGTTCTCCTTATCCAGCACGACGATGCAGGCGGGAATGCCGGTACCGTAGAACAGGTTCGGCGGCAGGCCGATGATGCCCTTCAGATAGCCGGACTTGACCAGCTTCTCGCGGATCTCGGCCTCGGCATTGCCGCGGAACAGGACGCCGTGCGGCAGAATGCAAGCAGCCTTGCCGTTGGCTTTCATCGATCGGACGATGTGCAGGAGATACGCGAAGTCGCCTTGCTTGCGCGGCGGGGCGCCCCAGCCGAAACGTTCATGCGGATCGTTCGCCGCATCGATCCCGTTCGACCAAGCCTTGTCCGAAAAGGGCGGGTTGGCGACGACATAGTCGTAGGTCCGCAGCCGATCGCCTTCGAGGAACTTGGGATTGGCGAGCGTGTTGCCGGCGACGATCTTCGCGGTCGGGAAGTCGTGCAGGATCATGTTCATGCGGGCGAGACCGGCGGTGGTCACGTCCTTCTCCTGGCCTTCCAGCGTGATGCGCTTGCCGGCTTCAGCGGCCACCTTCAGCAGCAACGAGCCCGAGCCGCAGGTCGGGTCGTAGGCGGTGGTGGCTGCGACCGTGTTCTTGGGCGAGATGCCGATCACCTTGGCGATGATGCGGCTGACCTCGGACGGCGTGTAGAACTGGCCCTTGCTCTTGCCGCTCTCGGTCGCGAAGTGGCGCATCAGATACTCGTAGGCGTCGCCCAGAATATCGTCGTGGTCCGCTCGGTTTTTCGAGAAGTCCAATTCCGGGCGCTGGAAGATCGAGACGAGGTTGGTGAGGCGCTCGACCTTGTCGTGGCCGTCGCCGAGCTTGTTCGGGTCGTCGAAGTCGGGGAAATCCGTCCGCGCGAGGCTCTCGTTGTTATCGACGAGCGGCTGGATGATCTGCGTGTTGATCAGATCGCCGATATTCGCGTTGCCCTTGAGGGCGACCATATCCGCGAAGCTGGCGCCTTTCGGTATGGTGATCGGCGGCTCCAGATCGTCGCTCTTCGCGTATTTGTCCGAGACGTATTTGATGAACAGCATGAACAGGACGTAGTCCTTGTACTGGCTGGCATCCATTCCACCGCGCAACTCGTCGCACGACGCCCAAAGGGATGAGTACAAGTCTGACTTCTTGACGGCCATGTGTGTTCGGACTCTGAGGAGGTTGACGTCGGTTTTCGATATTCTTGCGGAGGTGGGCGCGCGTTTGAAGCGGGAATTGGCCGGGGCTCGGCGAGTTGATCGCATGCGGGCGGGCCGGCGACTCCGGCGATCGAGTTTATGCGCCGGCGCGTGGCGCGCAAATGCCAAGCTCTCGGCAGCTCTCATTTGAAGCGCCTCTCCAATTCGTTCGCGAGGAAGCGGGGATCGAGGCCGTCTTGCGGCCGATGCGGCGCGTTGGTGCCGCCGGTCCATTCGTCGATCAGGGCCCTGATCTGATCGGTCCGGAACCAGAGTTTCCCCCGGCGGCCGCGCTCGTGCGGCGCGCAGCACGGCGTCAAATAGGGCCCGAATTTCTCAAGGAACGTGCGCCGGCACATTTGCAGGTTCGTGGCGGCAAACTTGACCTCGACCAGGGACGACCAGTGCTCGATGGGAATTGGGGCCGCCGTCACCGTCTCCCGACCTGGCGGCCGGACATGGCCAGACGACGAATCCGGACGGCCGCCGACACCCTCGCTGGGCGCCAGCTCGGGGGCGTAGGTGCCGCCCCGGCCGCTGAATGTTGTCGTCCTTGCCATAGGACGATTGTCAGCGAGGGCACTTAAGTTCGACCGTTCGCCCAATTCAGTCGATTTGAGCACCGCAAACGCAGGCAAAAATATGTAGCTATTTCATATGTTTGATCGGTTATTGAATCCGCGTGGGTTTGTCAGTGCACATCGCGCGCGACTGGGTGGCGCGAATATCGGCCTGCCTGTGTCCCGTGACTCAGCCGTCCGAGGCTAGGGCCGTCGCGGCCCCGCCCGCGACGGCCGAGCAATACCAAGGACGGATATTCTGGGCCCGGTTTTGGAAGCGATAGGGCGCTTCCGAGCTTGCCGGGATTCTCGGTAGCTGAGCCTGGCCGTTCGGCGATCTTAAGGGGTCTGTGTTAGGCGCCGCGCTGAACGCCGGAACCGTAATGCGGGCACCAGTTGGGCACCTAGCGGAGAATAGCAGGTAGCAAATTTCTCGGAGCCGCCGTTGTTAAGGGGGGTGCCCCAATCATCGTGACGTCATCTTCCAACGAGGAGGTCACGATGACGCAGAAGAAGCAGACTACCCAACCGCACGCCGACGGGAAGGTTGACCCTATCCGTGCCGAGCTCGCGACCACGCCGTCGACGGAGGTCGCGGAGCTCAAGCCGACGCTCCCGCCGGAAGCCACGGCGGAGCCTCAGCGACCGGAGGTCACGATGACGCGTACGAAGAAAGTTACCCAAGCAGATGCGAGCCAAGCGACCGTCTCGATGGGGCCCGCGATACCCCCCGAAGCGCCGATCTCGGGGGCTGCGACGACCGAAACGCTGAGGGATCAGACCGGATCGCCCGCGCCGTCAGCTGCCGAGTTGGTCTCGCCGACCGAGACGGCGACGGATCCGTCGACATCCGAAACCATAACGCCGGGAACGAAGAAGCCAGGCCGGCGATCCACCAAACAGGAGCCCGCTCAAGTTCGCGATGCACGTCGGCTCGAGAAGGCGAGCAAGCGGCTCAACGACGCTCGTGCGGAACTGAGTCGCGCCGAGGACCTGCACAAGAAGGCAACGGACATGGTGGAGGCGAAATACGTGGCGGCGGGTGCCAGCGCCTACAAAGCGTTCAAGCAACGCTGGCCTAACAACGAACTCTTTTCCTTCGATGAAATACTCGATGTCGCCGGGCATGCGATCGCCAAGCGGATCGGGCCGGCCCAACTGATCGCGATCATTGACCGTGAGCCGGCCGGCGAATAGGGCCCATAACGCGGAAAGGTCGCGGGACGATCGCGGTTATCGGCCGCGGTCGTCCCGCGACCGCTTCCTCGGAGGCGTCGTCGTTTCGAGTTTGTCGGAAAGGGTCGCCGCGAGCAGCCTCATCGCCGCGTCAAAGATCAATCGGGCCGTTTTGTCCATGGTCGCAGGTATCGGATCTGACTGCATCGTTCGAAGAAGACTTCGCCGTTCGGACTCGCTGATTGCGCGCACGAGCATATGAAACTGCTCGCACGTACTCGCGTCGCTCGCCGTCACAGCAGCGACGAGAAGCTTGAGAAGGCCCTCCGGTAATCTCGAAGCAGCATCGACCGACTTCGAGGCCGAAGGTATGCCGCCGGTGGGTGCGCTGACAGTGGGGCGCGGGTTGATGACACGAGTCGGAATTTCTCGGCTTGGCAAAGATGGACGGCTTGGACGTACGGGCGTTGTATGTCGACGGATTTCTTCGGCCCGCGCGATTTCTGTCAGCTCAATAATGTGGCCCGCGATGTTTGCGTGCCGAAGGGATTGATCGCTAGCCCAGTGACTGAGCCCTGCAGCCTCCCTTTCAAGTCGATCAAGAAGGATCATACGATGCCGCGAGGTGCTGCCGAATGATCGCTTCTCCCACTCAGAGGCGGCCCGTTTCGAGTTGAAAATAAGCAGATGTGCGTCGTCTAGGCCCTTAGATGCAAAATTGCAGGCAACATGCGCCGAGTGGTAAGGCTGCACATTCTTGAGAGCTTGTAAGGCGAGAATGTCGGCGGACCATCTCGAATGAAGCGCAAGCGCATCGTCGATTTTCCGCATCGCCGCGGCCGCACGGATATCCTGATCGAGGCGCTCGACGGAGAGATTGCGCTGCGTCACGCGCGTCGGCTTGCCGGCTCGCCGCAGTGCCGTTCGCGCTGGCCCCTCATGCGTCTGAGGGGTTACGAAAATTCCGATAGATTCGTAAGTGCCGGGATGCAGTAGCCGTATAGGTAACTGCTTATCTCGCTCGGCGACTTTCAAAATCACGTCGTTCACCGCGTCGGCATATCTTCGCCGAATCAGGGATATCCAGTCGGCGCCTCGGCACTCTCTTGCTTTCTTTTCCTCGAATTCTGGGAAGGGGATTTCGACCGTCCCGAATTTTTTAACCGGACGGTCAAACCAGACGATGTGAAGATGAATGTTACGGGGATCCGATCCACCCTCGACATCTGGAAGATGGACGGCCGCCCAGTATCCGAGTCCATTTTCTTCGAAGATTTTTACGACACGTTCGACGATCTGCCGCCGATCTTCTGCTGAAATCCAATACGGCAGCTCGGCGTCGAGACGAAACTGTAGAATGGCGTCAGCGCGCTTTTCGGTCCTGTTGATTTCGTCCCAAAACGCCAGCCGTACATCCAACGTGGGGCCGAGGGTCCCGAACGAAATCGGCCCGAGCCTGTCATGCTCAACTTCTTCCTTTCGGGTTTCGTCGTCGGCCCGTGCACGTTCGATGTAAATTTGAAAACTTTTTGCCTCCCGGATGCTCCTGGCTTCTGATTTTCCATGCAGTCGGCTTGCGCGTTCGAAAAATGAAAGTGAGTGCGCCATCGCGGCGCCCTCCGGCGTTTTCAAAAATGGATGATCTTTAGGGAGCGTGTAGGCGCGGCAGCGCCAATTTCTCTTAGCGCCAAGCTTGATGACCCGCCGAACATCCTGCTTTTTCGGCGAGATGATGACATGCGTCCCGCGCCGGACATTTGCTGGAATTTTTGGGAGTGCCGCGCGCGAAACGCGGGCGATATGGAGGTGAAAAGGCGCGTACCCGACGTCGACAGTGGAGCCAAGTTTCAGCGCGCTGAGACGGGCGTGGAGTTCCGGATTAACCAAAATCTTCGCAATTTGGCGTGGCCGGAAGCTGGCCATTGATGGAATGGCGACCATTCCAGGTACCGCTCCACCGCGAGAAAAAAGCCCAAACTCGTCGGCTTTCTCGCCTTCTAAACGCCCCTGTTTGAGCTTATCCCACTCGGTTTTATCGTCGTTCCTAGCCATTTTCTGCCCCTTTCCCGTCGCAGTTTTGGTGCGACGGATAATTGCGCCCGCCGTCGGGCCCCAGCGGGCCCGACGGCGGGGAGCGTGCGGCCGCTGTCGCGGCCGCCCATTGGTTACGCGCGCCGGCGCCCAGCTTCGCCGGGCGCCGAGGCGCGCACTGATAATGAGGGCAGGGGACTTAAGATCACGAGCGTCCGGCCGTGAACGGAAATGGCGGCGGTAGCCATCCCGGTCTTCGGGCAGGGCCGGGGCGTCTCCGGCCCTGCCAATTAGGGTCGACGGGTGACTGCTCGAAGGTATTCAGCGTATGTCGGTGGGCGCTTCGAAGGCGCCGCGCTAGACGCCCAGAATTTCAAAAAAACGGGCCAACGCCGGCGCAGCGACGACCGAAACGGTCGTGATGGCCGCGAGCGCGGCGCAGCCCAGATATAAGAAGCGCGACAGTGTGATTGCCGACGTGCCGAACGCTTTCTCGCCGCGTCGGCGTTGTGCGGCCTCGCGGCCCAAGCGCGCGGCGAGCGCCAAGGCGGCGATCAGGACGGGTACGAGAGCTGCGTCGAGCGCCGTGTCGTTAGTCGAACCGATCATTTTCGTACCGAGAGCGATGGCGACAGCGGCAACCATCACGGTTGTATCCAGAGGCTGGGGAAGTACGCCATGCGCCAAGGCTTCAAAACGGCGGAGGGTCAGCAAAGGGCTCACGATTTGCGCCATAGCTCGGTCGGGAGGATCTCCGCAAGCCAGGAAGGGACGTCCGCAATTAATACGATTTGGGTGCCTATTGGTTCACCATCACGCAGAAAATTCGGCTTCGAACCTGCGGCGGCCGAGCCGCCTGCGCGAAAGTGTCGAACTTTCGAAGCTGTTGTCCTTGACCGAGTGATGGATCGCATGAAAACGGCGCCCTAATTTCGGGCGTCAGAGCCTCCCGAGGTCTGCTCGCCGTTTCGCGATTTGGCGGTCGATCAGCGCTAGGGTTTCGGGCCTGGTCATGCGCGTCGCTAGCGCCGCCATCGGGCTTTCCAATCCCGGTGGGGCGAACGGAAGGCATTCCAACGGATCCTTGGCCAAATTTTCAGACGGTTTCTTGCACGATACGGCGGGCGAGTTCTCAGGCCTCGAATTCCGCTCTTTGGACATCGTTGAAAAGCACTCCCGTTGCCAGTCGAATTCACTGAGAAAGCGCGCATATCGCCGCTAGTTAATTTACTGGAACTGAAAAATTGCAGAAAGCCGAGATATTTTGAAGTGCCGGTCAGTAGCCGTCCCAAAAAATTTAAATAATTCTGGCCACGAATATTCTGTCGAGTGACGTTACCTTGTTCGTGACGGGCGTAGTTGTGCCGGACGAGGGCGTTTATACCGCCTGGTAGCGGTTACTTCGGTATGCGCCGATGCACCCAATGTGGACAAGCGTCGCGCCAACGTCGATATTCACCATCGAGGTGCGGATTCCATCCGCGCCGTTGGCGAAGGCGGAAGATGGCGGCGGTCAGCACCCTCAAGCGCGGTCTCGATATCCTCGATTTCGTGATCCGCAGCGAAGAGCCGTTGAAATTGGCGGACGTCATCCGCCATTTCGGCATCGACCGTGCCATGGCGCACCGGTTTTTGCAGACGCTGTGCGAGTCCGGGTTGCTGCATCAGGACCCGGAAACCAAGCGCTATGCGATGGGCGCGCAATTCTACGCCTGGATGCTGATCGCGCATCGCGGTCTCGCGATCGTCGACGTCGCGCGACCCTTCCTCCAGGACGTTGCCAAACGCACGGATCAAAGCGCCCATCTGGGGGCTTTGATCGAAGATCGGGTCTTGCTGGTCGATTACGTGCCGTCGGAGAATCTCATCTCGGTCAAGAACCGCGTGGGCGTGTCCGAGCCGCTGCATTGCACGGCGATCGGCAAATCGATCCTGATGGACATGCCGGCGGCGTCGCGCGCCAAGCTGCTGGGCAAGGACGCGCTGGAGCGTTTCACCGAACGCACGATCCTCGAGCGCGCCGATCTCGATCGCCATCTCGACGCCGCCGCCGCGACCGGCTTCGCCTTCGACAACGGCGAGTTCAACGAATTGCTGGCCTGTGTCGCCGTACCGCTGAAAACGCCGCGCGGCCTGCCGCCGCTTGCCATCGGCGTGTCGATGCTGCGCCCCGTCGTCGGCGACGATCCCGGCGCCGTCGAACGCGTTGCGGGCGAGCTCAAGACCGTCGCGCGCCGCCTGGAAGCGCGGCTATCGCGCGTCGGCGATCAGGCCCAAAGCCGATAGGTCGAATTGTTCGCCCAGGGCGAATCCGCCGGCAAGGGCGGGGCGTCGACCGCACGCATCGTTTTGAAATCCGCGAATTTGGGAACGACCACGTCGCGCCACAGCGTTTCGACTTGGTCGTAGCTGCGCAAGCGCGCGCCCGGTTTTTCGGCGTCGTGGCGGGCGAGCAATTCGCGGCCCTTGGCGCCGAGCCAGGCAATCTGACTGCGCACCATCGCTTCGCCTTCGCGTTTCCCCGACAGGCGGAAATCGGGCCCGAGCGCGAATTGCGGCTCGGGTGCACCTTCGAGCGGCAACCGGCTGAGATCGACGCAATCCGGCTCGAGCGCCAGCAATTGCGACGTCTCGACCTTGCCCGCATGGTCGCGCGCATGCGTTCCGTCGCCGAAGAAACCCGCGGTGTTTGCTTCGAAATCGGGCAACGCATGCAGCCGCGCACCGACATAAGGCTGAAGCAAAGCGACGAGGGTTTTGAGATCCTCCCAATTCGCGCCGTAATGGCCGGTAAGCAGGATCACCGCTTTGAAGCCCAGATTGTCGGCCGCGCGGATCTGGTAGCAGACATTCTTGAAGTGCTGCCAGGGCGGCAGCGCGCTCATCCAGCCGCGTTCGACATGACCCACGCGCGCCTCGAGCCAATGCGCGAACTGCCCGACCTCGTGGATATGCCAGTAGTCAGGCGGGGCGACGATGCCGCCATGTTCGTCGGCGGCGCGGCAGGCGAGCGCATGCGCCTTCAGCGCGTCGAGGCCCAGCGCGTTGTGCGGCCCGTGCGGCTCGCACAAGCCATAGGTCAGATAGAGTAGCGGGCAGGCGGCGAAAGCGGCTTCCAGCTCGTCGGGAAACATCCGTTCCCAGCGCACTTTGTTGCGGGTGTTCATGGCTTTCTCCGGTCGTCGGGTGAAGGGTAGGGACCGCGCGCGGCTTCGAACGCGGTGGCGAAGGTGAGCAAGGCGGCGTCGGCGTTCGGCCGCGCGACGAATTGGATCGATAGCGGCATTCCGTTCGCAGCGAAGCCGAACGGTACGGCGATCGCAGGCAGGCCGGTCATGTTGAACAGCCGCGCGCACTGGCCGATCGGGCCGCCGAACCCAGCGAAACCCGCCTCGCCGGGAAGGTCGGCGCCGTCGATGCGTGGTGCGGTACGCGGCGCTGTCGGGGTGATCAGGAAATCGGCTTGCGCGAAAACATGCGCGCCCAAGTGGCGCAAAAAATGGACCCGTGCGGCCAACGCCGCGCGATACTCGGCGCCGGTATAGACGAAGCCGGTGGCGAGGCGCGCGCGCGTCGCGGACAGATAGTCGTGCGCGCGTTCGTCCAAGCGCCGGCGATGATGCGACGCCGCTTCGACCATGATGACGAGGCTCGCGAGCGGATTCGCCGCTTCGACGTCCGGCGCATCGACGTCGATAAGAGCGGCGCCTTCGCGTTCGAGCAGGCGCAAAGCCGCGTCGAAACTCGCCGATACGTCTCCGGCGCAGCCGTCGAGGAAGTAACGGCGCTGTACGCCGATGCGCGCACCGCGCAGATCATTCGGGCGCGGCGGCTTTATGCTGGTAAGCGCCGCGAACACCAGCGCAATGTCGGCCGCGTCACGGGCGAGAATGCCGACATGGTCGAGTGTCGGCGAGCAGGGGAACATGCCGTCGGTGTCGAGTTTGCCGAAGCTTGGCTTGAAGCCCGCGATGCCGCAAAAGGCGGCGGGCAGGCGCGTCGATCCGCCGGTATCCGACGCAAGCGCGGCGGGAACGAGCCGCGCCGCGACCGCCGCCGCCGGGCCGCCCGACGTGCCGCCCGCGAGATGGTCGCGGTGCCATGGATTGCGCGGCGTACCGGCATAATCATTGTGCCCGCTTGCGCCGATGGCAAATTCGCCCATCGCCAGCCGGCCGAGATCGATCGCCCCCGCCGCGTCGAGTTTGGTTAGCACCGTTGCGGTATGCGTTGCGACATAGTCGCGCATCGCGCGGCTGCCGCATTCCTGTTTCCAGCCGGTGCGCGCGAACATGTCCTTGTGCGCCATCGGCACGCCGAAGGAAGTTTGACGCGCATCGCCGGCGGCGGCTTGCGTCAGCGCGGTATCCGCTTCGAGCCGGGCGAGGCAATTCAATCCGGGGCCTTGCGTCGCCAGCGCCGACAGGCACGCATGCGCCGCTTCGACGCGCGAGATGTCGCGCGCGGCGATTCGTGCGCTGAACTCGGTGACGCTCCAACGCGCGATCTCAGCCCTCATCACCGGGCTTTCGGGCGAGAACGGCGAACGCGCGCGCGAAATCCTCGGCGATGACATGCAGTTCGAATTTCGCTTCGAGGGCGCGCAACACGCCGCGCACGCGCGCGACTTCGTCATGCGTGGCCTGCGTCGTTTCGATCGGCGGCGTTGCGCTGATTTTTCATGCCCTCCCTATTGACAGCAGCGTAGTTCGCGGCGAGTATTGCTTCAATAGCAACATATGTTGATAATATATCAACATACGGCAAGGAACGGAAATCAACCGAAGGAGCCGTTATGAATAAGCAAAAGGGAGGAAACCAAATGAATCGCATGTCCCGGCGCACGGCTTTGGGGGCGCTGGCCGGCGCATCGGCGGCGCTGTCGCTGCCGCATGTCGCGCGCGCCAACACGCCGCTGAAGGGCTTGAGCCATCGCCAGCCGTCGCTCGAGTTCTACGCCAAGGCGATTTCCACGGCCGTGCCGGGCAGTCCGGTCGATATGACGCTGATCCCCGCCGACAAAGCGGTCGAGTTGCAGACGCTGACGCTGTCTCAAGGCTCGGACGCCTACGACATCCTGTGGGTCAACGACACGCAGCTGATGAAATACGCCAAGAACGGCTGGCTGCAGCCGATCGACGATCTTTGGGCGCGCTATCGCGCAGAGTTCAAACTCGACGACTATCCCGCGTCGGTGCTCGACTCCTACCGTTACGACGGCAAGCTCTACGCGGTGCCGTCCTCGGTCAACGGCATGTTCTATTTCTATCGCCAGGATCTGTTCGACGCGAAGGGCTACAAGCCGCCGTCGACATTCGAGGAATGGCTGAAGATCGCCGAAGGCCTGCATTCGCCGGCGATGGCGGGCGCGGTCGTCAATCTCAAGCGCATCGACGCGGCGCTGAACGAAGCACATTACTACATGAACGCGTTCGGCGACGGCTGGTTCGACGCGAAATGGAAACCGATCTTCAACAACGACAAGGGCGTGGCCGCGATCGAACGCCTGAAGTCGCTGACCAAGTTCGCGCAGCGCGCCTATGCCTCCAGCGCTAACGACGAAGCGATGATCGCCTTCCAGCAGGGCTTGGGCGCGACGGGACTGCAATGGTTCTCGCGCGCGGGCGCCATGGACGACACGCAGAAATCGCGCGTCGGCGGCAAGATCGCTTGGGCCGTGCCGCCGGGCGGCAAGCAGCGCATCGTGGTCGACGGTTTCGCAATCTCGAAATTCTCGAAGCAGGATCGCGATCTGCAATTCCGCATCCTGGCGACGGCGATGAACGAGGCGAACCAGCGCGCGATCGCGTCGGATTCGATCCCGTCGCGCGCGTCGGTGCTGAACGACGCCGAATTGCACAAGAAGTTCCGCCACTATCCGGCGGCGCTGTCGGCGATCCAGGCGGGCAAGGCCTATCCCGCACTGCCGGAATTCGTCGAATGCGGCGACTTCATCACGCTGCGTATCCAGCAGGCCCTTGCGGGCGAAATGGGCGTGAAGCAAGCGCTCGATACCGCCGCGCGCGAAGTGTCGGAGCTTCTCACCAAGCGCGGCTACTGATCGGCCGAACGCGATCCGGCCGGCGTCTCGCGGCGCCGGCCGGCTTCTTCCCGAAGCAATCACGGCATATCTTCGACGCATGAACACGCATCGCGGTCTCGTCTGGTTTCTGGCGCCGAGCCTGCTCGTACTGCTGGCGATGCTCGTCTATCCGCTCGGCTACGCGCTGTATCTCAGCCTGTTCGACTATTATCTGCCGTCGAACGCGCCGAAATTTATCGGCCTCGGCAACTACCTCGCTTTACTTGGCGAGGCGCGGTTCTGGGGCGCGGTCTACAACACCTTCGTCATCGTCGTCGCCAGCGTGGCGCTGGAGTTTTGCCTGGGGCTTGCGCTCGCCGTCGGCCTCTACAAGCTGCGTTTCTGCGCGCACGGGCTGATGGTCGTGCTGTTCGTACCGCATATCATCACGCCGGTCGTCGCCGCGCTGTTCCTGCGTTGGATTTTC
>VFQQ010002699.1_pt1 | contig 19123 bp, 19 predicted proteins | sample 3512341 | NCBI WGS metagenome assembly VFQQ01 (sample SAMN10412373, study PRJNA504923) | tailings metagenome | isolation source: Relicate 2 Philex TSF1 revegetated site | place: Philippines: Tuba, Benguet | collected 2017-08-29 | reverse complement strand
GTTGAAGTAACCGATCTGGTAGGTGAGCAACACCATGCCGATCGAAGCGCGCACGGTATCGGAGAACGCAGGCCCCGCGTTGTGCCACTCGAGGAGCAGCGGGTCGGTGAACGCGATGGCGCTCGCGCCGAGCATGGCGACTGCGACGGAAATGGTCACGATCTGAGCCTGCCAGATCTCGAACGCGCGCATCAGCAGGCGGAAGACAACCTGTCCGACCGGCTTTACTCTTTTTCCGTTGGCGACAAAGGCAAGCGAACATCCGGCCAAAAACACGAACAGTTCGGCGGCGTCGGAAATCGCGTAATTGCGGAGCGTGAGGATCGAATAGTCGAGGCCCGGCACATGATTTACGAAGATCATGACGAGTGCGACGCCACGCCAAAAATCAATCGCATTGGGTGGCCGCATGTCGCGCTCTCGGGTCTTCTTGATCTTGCCGTGCCCGACGGGCGTTCTTCAGCCTTAAAGCGCACCTCGCTCCGCGAAACAAGCGCTTGATCTCGCGAGACCCCTCAGTATCTCGATCGAGGTGATTTTGCGCTGCGGCCTTTTTCGCACTGCAACCTTGAGGTCTACGTGGTTCTCCCTATTTAGCCCTCAACAGGAGAAAACTTGGGAGACCTCTATGATCGACGCATCGAAGCTTCTCGACTTGGTACTCGGGGGAGCGCAAGGGCCGCAGCAGGGCACAGGTTCAGTGCCTACGACGCGACGCGCTTACGATGCCGGCACACAGGGCGCGCCGCAGACGGCCGACCTTCTTGAACAGGCCAAGAGTTTTCTTGGAAGCCGAGGCGGCAGCTTCGCGGGCGGCGCTGCGGCGGGCACTTTGGCGACTCTTCTCCTCGGAAGCAGCTCCGGCCGCGAGATCGCAGGCGACGTGTTGAAACTCGGCGCGGCGGCGGCTGTGGGCGGCCTCGCCTACAAGGCCTACACCAACTATCGCGAAGGTAAGCCGCTCGTCGGCACACGCGCTGCGGAGTACATCGCCGCTGCGCGCTCGGGCGCCACGCTGCCTGGCGCTCCTCCCGCGAACGAGCACGCTCTGTTGCTTCTCAGGGCAATGATTGCATCGGCTCTGTCGGACGGCCTTATCGACGCGGAAGAGCGTCAGCGCATCGTGGGACGTCTCGGCGATGCGGGCGTGGGTGGCGAGGAGCAGCAATTCCTCGATCGCGAGATCGCCTTGCCTTGGTCGCCCCAGCAGTTCGCCGCGGCCGCGGCGACCCCGGAGGTTCGCAGCGAGGTGTATCTCGCCTCGGCGATTGCCATCGAGGCCGACACGCCGGCTGAGAAGGCCTACCTGCGTTATCTCGCAGCCACGCTCGGCCTCGAAGACGCGCTGGTCGCTCATCTCGATGCGGCCGTCCAATCGGCGAAGGCGCCGGCCAGCCCCGTGCCTCATGTGCGTGCGGCGGGAGCGTAGTTGGCCTTCGTGACGCCAAGGGCGCGTCACATGCCTGCCCCGCGGGGTTGAGGGATTTCCTCATCCCCGCGGACTTCGACGACGCCGACGTTTCGATCCAGTACGTAAATCATGCGGTCCGGAAGCTCGCGCGCCAGCCGGACGGCGAGCGACCGAGCCATGGCTTCGTGCGCACGATGCTGATCGTCGCTCCATAGGTTTTGTGCCGGATCATCCGGATTGAGAGAGCCAGTGAAGGAGTCTGCCCAGGCGTTGAGATCGTTCGTCAGCTCAGCGGAGAGGTTCAGTTCGTCCGGGGCAAAATCTCCGTAAAGATCCTCATCGAGCGCCCAAAGAGGGTGACAGTGGTAGTCCGCCATCACTTTGATGCGGGTGCATTCCGAGGGACGCTTGTCTTGACCTGATGGGGTGCCCTCAAACGCGGCCAGGGGAGATCTGGAACCGGCGGGCGATTTATCCAACATCCACACCACGTAGGCTCCGTACGCCGCGATCGCGGCTGCCAGGAGGGCCATTGCGGGCCAGCCGGCGTCCCGCCAACTCGTCAGCTTGCCATCCGAGGCTGCCCAGACAACGAACGCGGTGGCCGCCAAATAAATTGCGAACGCATTCATGGACTGGCGGCGGCCAGCGGCGGGTGTCGGCTCCACCACGTCAAAATATCGGGGCGCAAGGAAGAATAGATAGAAGGCTTGTCCCGCGGCGGACACGAGAAACAGCCAAACGGCCACGTCCAATAGAAGGGCGAGCGCCACCCCTCCGGCCAGCACCAACACGGCCGCCCCGAGCAACCAATACGTCTGGGCGGTTTCCCTCGCGTCCGGCCGCTCTGCCGCGATGGCCGCGATCGCCCGGTCCAAAAAATGCGATGTCAGGGCCGCCCGCGTCGCCACGTATCCGGCAAAGGCGTAAAAAGCGCCAATGGCGCATAAAGTTACTTTGATCCCGTCCACGGGCTTCTGCTTCCGTCCAAGCGCTCCGTATGCTTCTTAGCGGAAAGCCGGGAGCCCTGCTGGCATTTTCGGGGATCTCCCCGAAGCGTCGGCGGCGGAAATCGACCAGGAGGATGCCATGACGGACATGTTTCGCCGTGTTTCAGAGGCTGCGTCGCATGCGGTCGGTACGTACTGGGCGTTTCTTGCCGCGTGCGCGATCGTGATCGTGTGGGCGGCCACTGGCCGTTTGTTCGACTACTCGGACACGTGGCAGCTCTTCATCAACACTGGCACGACAATCGTCACCTTCCTCATGGTCTTCCTCATTCAGAACACGCAGAACCGCGACGCGCGCATCGTCTCGCTCAAGCTGGACGAACTGCTGCGCGCGGTGCAAGGCGCGCGCACGGGCATGGTGGAACTCGACGAAATGTCCGACGAAGACCTCCTCGTCGTTCAAAGAGAATTTCACCGCTTGCGAGAACGGTATGCGCCGCTGGTCGACGACGACATCGCCCATGTGGAGCGCGAAATTCGCGCGCGCAGAAAAAACGAGCGTTAAGAGCCAGGCCAGCGCCTGCTCATTGCGGCCGTCGCCTCAGGCCGGCGACTGCAAATAGAACAACGCATAAACAACGGCAGCCACTACGACTGCAATGATGAGAGAACGCGTCAGTACGCGATAGTTCGTCTGCTGCGGCGTGGCCTGCCGCGACTCCGTTGGAGTGAGGACCTTGCGATCTGCCATATTTTCTACTCCTCGCGCTTTGTCTGGCAACGCGACGGAGACGGGCTTTGTTCCTTTGAAATTCCCGGCGATTTCGGCTCCTCAGGCCGTTTTTTGCCCCTCTATCGCATGATGAATTATCGATTTGTTCACCAACATTTCAGATGCTCTCTGCACTGCTAGTGCGGCGAACGGGGTTCAACATGGCCATCTGGAAGACGCTGGTGTCTACGCTGTCCGGTGAACATCCGTCCAAACCGACGAAGACCGACGGCCGCACCTTGAAGCCGGACGACTTCCGCAATCCGCAGCGGATGAAAGAGGGCTACATCTGGTCGGAAGGCATGATCATGCCCCGCCCCTGCACCATTCGCGACATGTCGCCTCTCACGGCTCAGATCGTGCTCTGGCAAGAGGATATCAAACCGCATCTGCTCGCGCGTCCGCTCAAGCTCTATTCGAGCGCCGACAAGAAAGAGGCAGATTGCGTGGTTGCAAGCAGCGACGGAAACGTTTTGTCGCTCCGCTTTCTCGGCGCCTTCAAAGCCCCGACACGCCGATATCCCTAGGGCCAAACGCGTTCCCCTCAGCAGCCAGCGCTCAACGAGCTCAACGGAGAGCCCGCAAGGGCTATCCCGAACTCAATCGCGGCTGAGCGACTTGCCACATAACCTGTTGCAAACCGTTGCGGCCGGCGTTCCCTGGAAAGCATCCGCAACGAAGTAATGCGAAACCCAAGGGCGCTTGTGGTACTGAACTAGCGCGACCACCGCACTGTTGTCTCGTCCAAGGCAAATCCCGGATCGACCGCCTATGTGGCGCGCCGCACTTGGCACACTGATACTTCTGGTAGGGGCACTGGCTGCGCCATCGACGCATCCCGCGTGTGCGGGTGAGGTTCAGAGGCGCGAGATCCTGGCGCTTTACGATTCCGAGCACGAAGCCGACATCACAAATTCGCGCCTCCACCGCTTCGCGGAGATGCCCCTTAATCATCTCGGCTTCCATCTGCGTTATCACGACGTAAACGAGCCGATGCCTGAGCCTAAGACTCTCCTGGGCCATGCCGGTGTCATTACGTGGTTTGCCGATCCGCTCAAAAACCCGTTCCCCTACTTGGGCTGGGCGAGCAAAGTGGTCCGCCAAGGCACGAAATTCGTCATACTTGGCGAGACAGGCGTCGATCCCACCGGGACTGCCCGCGCCGCGCTCAACATGTTTGTCGGTAGCATCGGCCTCGGCTTCACCGGCGGCTATGTGGGCACGACCTTCGGCACGCAAGTGGGTCTCAAAGATAGAGGGATGATCGGATTCGAGCACGGTCTCGACCCGAACTTCCCTCCCTATCCCATCGCCGAAATTGTCGCGCGCGATGTCACACCTCTGCTCGCAGTTAAAGCTCCGCAACGCGAAGGCGGCCGGCGCAGCATTCTCGTTGCTACGAGCCCACGCGGTGGCTACGCAGCCTTCGGCTATGAGTTCTTTCCGGAACTGCAGTCGCTCGAACTCGGACAGTGGATCATCAATCCTTTCGAGTTCTTCCGCCGCGCGTTCGGCGGTGGAGATGCTCCCATTCCCGACGTCACCACCGTTTCCGGCCGCCGGATCTATTTCAGCCATATCGACGGCGACGGATGGAACAACGTGACAACGGTTGACCGGGAGCTGCCGCGTGGGGTGCTTTCCGCCGAAATCATGCTGAACGAACTCATCGCGCCGTTCCCGGATCTTCCGGTCACTGTGGCCTTGATCGGAGGCGATGTGGACCCCCGGCTTGGTGGGAGCACCGAGGCTCGCAACGTAGCCCGGCGTATCTTCGCACTGCCGCAGGTCGAGGTTGGCAGCCACACCTACACGCATCCGTTCGCCTGGGAATTCTTCGCCGACTACCAGCGAAGCCGCGAAGTAGCCCTCGTCAAAGAGAATAGCCCGCAGCCTGGTATCGCGACCTATCTGCAGGATTTCAGAGCGGCACTCGGACTTGGGCATCGCCACAGGGCTGGCGACTACGTCGCGGGATCTGCTGATCTGCCTCGCGCGTTCATGCGAGATCCATTCGATCTCGATCAGGAAATCGCCGGCTCCATTGCGTTGGCGGAGAGCCTTGCGCCGCAAGGAAAGCGGACGATGGTGCTTCAATGGAGCGGCAATACGAGGCCGTTCGAAGACGCGATCAGAGCAACTCGTGCTGCTGGCGTCCTCAACATCAACGGAGGCGACTCGCGCTTTGATACGAGCTTTCCCTCCGTCGCCTACGTGCCTCCCATTGGCCGCATGGTTGGGAGCGAACGTCAGGTCTACGCCGTCAATAGCAACGAAAACACCTACACCAACGGGTGGACGTCCAACTTCGCTGGACAGCAACAACTGTCACAAACACTGAAAAACACGGAGTTGCCGCGGCGGCTCAAGGGCATGAATGTCTACTATCATGTGTATTCCGCAGAGCGCCGCGCCTCTCTCGACGTCGTGAAGAACTTTCTCATCGCGGCCCGCAGCACCAAACTCACGCCGATCACGACATCGCACTATGCGGAGATGGCCAACGGCTTCTTCAGCACAACGATCGTGCTGCATGAGCCGCAGGTCTGGTCGATCGCCAACCGCGGCGCACTCGAGACCGTGAGATTAGACGACGCAGACGGAAAAACACTCGACCTGAGACGGAGCCACGGCGTGCTCGGACAGAACCGTCACGCGGGATCGCTCTATATCGCGCTCGACCCCGATGTCCCGAATCCGGTCGTGGCTTTGGATTCCGCCGAAGGCGGTCCGAGGGGCGGAGCGTCTCTGGTGGAAAGCCGTTGGAGGCTGCGAGAACTCACACGAAGCGGATGCAGTTTTCACTACAAAACCCAAGGCTTCGGTCGTGGCGAATTCGTTTGGGAAGGGCTCATTCCGGGTGCGGCCTATCAGATCAAGTCCGAGTCGGGAGCAGCGGAACCATGGACTGCGAAAGTCGAAGCTGACGACGAAGGCAAGCTGGAATACACTCTACCGATTAAGGATATGAGCCGTTTGGTTAACACTAACGATCTCGCCAAAGTTACAGTTGGGTGCGTGCACTAGACTGAGGTCGCCTCATGCGTGCGGTGATGCGGTGCCTGCCGGTTGTTGGCGTGGGTGCGCTGGTGATGGGCTTCTTGGCCCTTCCCGGATCCGAAGAGCGCATCACGATGCTGCTCCGCGATGGCAGGACCGTCGAAGCCCGGCACGGATTGGAAGCCCTGTACCGCGCCGGAGATAGGCGTCCCCAGATTTTGCTTCAGGTCGCGAACCTGGAAAATGAAGCCGGCAATCTTGCCGATAGCATCCGCTATCTCGAAGCATACATTTCTGCGCGGCCGGACGATCCTATTCCGCTGCAAACCCTGGTCGATCTTTACCAGGCGACCGGCGAATTGGATAAGAGCCTTGCGACGCTGGAACAGCTCTTCGCCATCGCGCCGTCACCCGAGAGCGCAGACAAGCTGCTCGGGCTTTATCAATTGCACGGCCGTCTCGATGCCGAAGAGAAATTTCTCAGAACGCTGTTCAACACGCCCTACATAAAACCTGATGGCCTTGTTCGTCTGGGTGCTATCGCCGCCAACAAGAACGATTTCGATTCCGCATCTGCTGCACTGGATCTGTTTGATCGTCGAAGCGACATCCAGAAAAAAACGCCCCGGATCACGCTTTTTCATGTGCTCATCGAGCAGCGGCGCTACTCCGAGGCCTTCGAAAAGGCCCTAGACTGGACAAGGGCTTGGAAAGACAGCGACAGCGCTCTCGATTTCACCCTTACGTTCGCACGGGCAGGACAGGACGAGCTGGCTTGCAACTTTGCAAAACTGCAAGATGCGACGGTCCGTGATTTCACGTTTTCTGCCGTTGAAAGCCTCGTTGCTAAAGGCTTTCAGAACTCTGCCCGCAAGCTTTTGTCCGATTGGGTCATGGATCCGGGGCCAAAGACAGTGGGGCAGGCCAAACGCTTCCTCGAGCTTTCCTCGCAGCTCGGCGATGGAAGCATGCCCTACAAAGCGATGTTCAAGCTTGCGCGCACGTCGGGCAAGGAACGCAGCGCGATGCTCCTTGGCGAGGCGATTGTCGATGGACGCGGCGCGGCAAGTCTGGCATCGTCACGTAAGTTATTCTCCCCACGGATACTCCGGCAACGTCCTCTGTTTGCCGCCAAACTTGCGCTGGCAGAAGGCAACGCCGTCCTGGCGAGGCGGTATTACGCAACCATCGACTATTCCCAGCTTACGAGCGACGACAGAACCACTTGGATTTCTCTCGGCAACAAACTCGACCCGAACGGCATCTATGAAACTCTCATCTACGCCTGGCGCGCAGGACAGTTGGCCCCGGAGTTTCGCACGGCATTGGCGGACATCGCTTCCGCAAGGGGCGACTGGCGAATGCGCGATGCCGCTTTGCGGGCGAGCGATGCGCAGCAGAGACGCACGCGGCTCAGCAGGTTAAATCGATAAAATTAATACTAATTTATTCTTTAATTTTAGACACCGCTTGAGTTGTAGGCACCCTCTCGCACTGCTTTAGAGTGAAGTTTGCCCAATGGCACGCCTTTCAGTTCGGAATTTGTTTGGTGAACGAACAGACCGGATCCCCGGACAACCGGGCGGTGAGTCCCGGCTGTTGCCCGCTCTCAAACAGGGTGCTGATTATTCGTTTTCGCCGGTAGCCGGCCTCGAGATCGCCGTGCTCTTCGCCCTGTTGCTGGCCGTCGAACATCTTGCTCCCGGCCGGGAGCCCTTCTCGACCATTTCTCCGCATCCCTATTGGGTGCCCGTGCTGCTCCTTAGCGCGCGTCATGGCACTGCCGCCGGTCTCGCGGCCGCGCTCACCGGCATCGGCCTCTACTGGCTGCACGGGTTGCCTATCCGTATCCCCGAGGAAGACTACTACGTCTACTCGCTGCGCGTCTGGCACGAGCCGATGTTGTGGCTGGTCTCCGCCCTGATCATCGGTGAGATCCGTCTTGGACACATCGAAGAGCGGAACAATCTCGCCGAAATGTTGCAGACGGCGCAGCGACAACGCGCAACAGTAGCAGACCACTGGACGCAGCTCGCGGGCCATGTCGAGACGCTTGAGCGCGATATTGCGGCCGCAAGTGAGACATCCATCGGCTCGGCGCTCACATCCCTTTCGAACCTGAGGTCTGCGGACAAGCAGGATCTGCCGCAGGCTTTCGTGCTCGCGACGACCTCCCTGCTCGGGCCTGACGTACGTCTTGCCTTCTGGCGCGCAGACGCGCCGCGGGGATCAACCTTCACGCTCGACGAGGCGTTGAGCCGCGATCCCGATGTCAGCCGAACCTCGTCCTCCGTTCCCATTCGATTTGGAGACGCTGGGACGCACCGCATTCTTTCCATTGCGTGCGACGCCGATCGTCCGGCCCTGAATGGCGCCGGATTGCTGGCGGGAGCCGTTCCCAGCTTGCGATCCCATGGTCTGCACGGCGTTCTCGTCGTGCAGCACCTCGATCGCGATCGGCTCTCGACTGCACCTGTCGCTTTGTCCGTCTTGTGCCAGCAGCTCGCGTTGGCCCTCGACCGGCACGACGCCCGCGGCGCCCGGATGGCGCTGCAAGAGGAGCAACCGAGGCTTGTCTCGTGACGATGTCGCGGCCGAAATATTCGTTCAGAAGCTTGCAGGAAGCAGGCCTCTGGAGCTTCTGCGTTCTCTTTGCGGCGCTTGCGGCCGACACAGCGGTCCTCATGGAGGCGCTGGAGGGCACGCTTTCTCTTTCGTCCGCCATTTTTCTCCATCTCGGCGTTCTCGGCGCGGCGGCACTTGCGATGCTTCGCGTGATGCCGGACGATCAAACCCTGCCGGTCCTCTCACTCTGCCTTGCCGTGTTTTCTGGACCCATCGGCATTCTCGCCGGCATGGCTTTGGTCGTTTTGGCCTGGCTCGCGGGCGGCAGGACGCGCATCATCCAACGTTGGAACGATTGGTCGAAGCGCGATGCCGCGTTCGACTCGAGCATGCTTCTTTCGGAATGCATTGAAAGCGGGCGTGCGCTCAGAGCCTCGCGGCCTGCGCGGCGGTTGTTTTCAGAGATCATGGCGCGAGGCGGCTTCGCAGAGAAGCAATGGCTGCTGGGCATCGTGGCCAAGAAATATCATGCTGACTATGGTCCCTCTCTGGACGCTGCATTGAGCGATGCAGAACCGGGGTTGCGCGTGCAGGCGGCGGCGGTCCGCGCCCGCCTCAACGACAATGTCAAAGCCGAGTTCAAGGACATCCTACGCGCGGCTAGCGGCACGGCAACGGACACCATGCCTGCGACTGCCCTCGCCACGCGCACCATCGATTGCTTGAAATCGAAGCTGTTGGACTCTTCCGAAGCAAGGCGGCTGCGCGAGGCCGTTCTCCGGCATTGTCAAAGCGCCGCTGCCATCGACGGGTGCTCGCCCCGTCTCGAAGAGCAGATCCGATGGCTGCTGTGGAACGGCGGGAACTATGAGGCCGCGCTCGATTGGCATCCGAACGACGACGAGCGCCGGCTCGCATAATTTTGAATTACTTTTCCCTGCGGAGACTACGCATGCTCACGCAGAACGACCCATACACCGTCGCAGGTGCGCCACGCGCAGAGGCCGACGTGTGCCTGATCGTCGAAGGCTGCTACCCCTTCGTTTCCGGCGGCGTGTCGACCTGGCTGGACTGGCTGATGCGCACGCAGCCGTCTCTTACGTTTCATGTCGTCGCGATCGTTCCAGATGAGGCTCCACGGACCTCGCGCTATGCCCCCCCGAGCAATCTTCTCTCGCTCGAGCGCCTCGTTCTTCATCCTCAGGTCAGGGCGCGGTCCCGAAAGGATCCGGCCTCGTTACCGGACAGCACCGAGCTGGCCAACGCGATGCTCTCTCTCTTGAAACCCCAGGGCGGCTTCGACGCGCTCGCCCGCCTCATCCGGGTGATCCGTGCCGGCGGTCAGCCTCCTTCGCTCACGGATCTCAAAGCGAGCGAGGTGAGCTGGGACGCCATCGTGAAGATGTACCAGCGCTTGATGCCACAAGCCTCGTTCCTTCACTTCTTCTGGGCGTGGCAGGCCCTCTTTGGCGGCCTCTTCTCCGTCCTGCTTTTTCCGCTGCCGAAGGCCCGCATCTACCACACGATCTCGACCGGCTATGCCGGCCTTCTGGCAGCGCGCGCGGCCGCCGAGACGGGGCGCCCGGCAATCCTGACCGAACACGGCATCTACACGAATGAGCGGCGCATCGAGATTCTCATGGCGGAATGGATTGCAGACACCGTCCAGAAGGGCATTGCCGCCGCCGACGAGCGCATCGATCTTCGCGACCTGTGGACCAAGGCGTTCGATGCCTTTGCGCGCGCGTGCTACGAAGCGTGCACGGATGTTACCACGCTCTACCGCGACAATCAGCGGCTTCAGCTTGCGCTCGGCGCCGAGCGCGAGAAGCTCCTGGTCATCGCGAACGGAATCGACTCGGCGCGTTTTCGCAGGTTGCCCGTCGCCCCTCACAACACTCGGCCGACGCTCGCGTTGATCGGGCGCGTCGTCCCGATCAAGGACGTCAAATCTTTCATTTCGGCCGCTGCTATTCTACGTCGCCAAATCCCGGAGCTGCGCGCGCTCGTCCTAGGCCCCATCGACGAAGACGCCGCCTACGCCGACGAATGCTTCGAGTTGATCCGCGAACTTGCACTCGAGGACTGCGTGGAGCTTCTCGGGACCGTCAACATTCTCGACCACCTGCCCCACATTCACGTCGTGGTGCTGTCGAGCTTGAGCGAGGCCCAGCCCCTCTCACTTCTTGAAGCCGGCGCTGCGGGCGTCCCGTGCATCGCGACCGATGTGGGAGCTTGCCGGGAGATTCTCGAAGGTGGCGCCGATGAAGAGCCTCGCCTCGGTCCCGGTGGATACGTGACCAGTCTCGTCGCACCAGCCGAAATCGCGGCAGCGGCCAAGACGCTCATCGAAAGCGAAGATCTACGCCGGACGATGGGCGAAACGCTGAGGCAGCGCGTCATGAGGTATTACGAATCCAACCAATCGAGCTCCAACTACCGCTCGCTCTACGAGCGACGCGGCGCACGTGCGGACACCACTAACGCATTGGAAGGGTCGCCATCATGAGTGGCGCAGCGCCAATCCTGGCCCAAGGGCGGAAGACCGGCTCGTCCCGCGAGAGCGCTGCTTCTTCCGACGCTCTGGGAGCCGTCGTCGCAACCGGCCCATGGATTCTAACGATCCTGTCCTTGGCGGTGATCAGCTTGGTGACGCGCGAAGACCTTGCATTGGACGAACTCGCGGCGTTCCGCACCATCATTGTCTACGCATTCGCAATCTCGTTGGTCGCCACGGCGGCCATCACCATCATCTCCACACGGATGACGGCAGATTTGCTTCATCTTGGGCGGACGGAACTGCTGCTCGGATGCTTCCTTGCGTCCCTTCTGCTTGGTGCGGTGCTTTCCGTAGCGGCTTTCGCCCTTCTGGCGTTTGCAGATCCCGTTTCGCCTGCGGGCCTCGCCACGCTCGCATGCTCGTCGGTCGTGAGCTTCGTTTGGATCGCGCTCGCCTTCAGCACGGCGCTTCGCGATTACCGCGGGATCCTGATCGCGTTCGCAAGCGGTCTCGCGATCGCGACCTTCGCCGCAGTAGGCTTGGCGCAGGCAGGCGCCACCTACGCCCAGATGGCCGGCGGGTTTGCGGTCGGACTGTTCGTTATCCTCCTTTGCCTCAGCTACCGCATTCTGGCCGAGTTCCGATATCCGGTGCGAAATATCCTCGCGCCACTTCAGGCCTTCGCCTACTTCGGCCGCAAGTACCGGATGCTCGCAATCGGCGCGACCTTCGTCGTTGCCGGCGTCTGGGTCGACAAGTGGATCATCTGGGCGGGGCCCAATGGTGAAAAGGCGCTCAGCGGGCTCGTTCACGCTCCCGCGTACGACGGCGCGATGTTCATCGCCTACCTGAGCATCGTGCCCTGCCTCGTCCTGTTCGTGAGCATCCTCGAGACTTCCTTCACGCGAAACTATCGCCGCTATTATCTCGCGATCAGCGCGCACGCCACTCTGCAGACGATCGAGCGCAATGCGAGCGAGCTTGCGGCTCAGACGATCAGCGCCCTTCTCCGCACCGGACGGGCGCAGTTCATCATCTGCCTCGTCTTCGTCATGGCGGCGCCGAACATCGTCGACCTGTCGGGCCTTCGCTACGAGGACACCGGGTTGCTTCGCGTCGGTGCAATCGGAGCCAGCTTTCATTTTCTGTTTCTCGCCTGCCTCTCATTCCTGCTGTTCTTTGAGCGGCACACAGAATTCTGCCTGCTGGGAGCCTGCCAGTTCACCCTCAACAGCGTTTTCACCATCGCCACACTGCTCGCCGGATCCGACTACTACGGGCTCGGATATCTGGCTGCGGCGGTCATATCGAGCCTGATCGCGTTCGCCGTCGTCGAGCGCTCCATCGACAAACTCACATACTTCACCTTTTCCAGAGCACTCGGAGCGGTTCCGATATAGCCGCCCCGAGGGGAGTTGAGACATGCGTAGATCCCTTTTCCTCATCGCGCTCCTGCTCGTCAGCGCCTGGAGCGGCCGATCCTACTCGGCCGTCGATACGCATCCTGAATCGCGTGCGCCCGTGCAGACGGAAAGCACCAACGGCAAGCAAGCCGACGACCCCACTGAAGAGACGGAGAACGCGGCACAGGCGGAACTCCTGATGTCCGGAGACACACTCAAGGTTGCCATTTTCGAGATGGTGGATGTCTCTGATGATCGTCAATTCGCCGGACCGACATCGAACACTGCGGTGCAATCTCCGACCTCCTACTTCCAGCGCCTGGACCTCAGCGGCGAGTACATCGTCCAGCAGGATGGCCGCATGAGCCTGCCACGGCTGGGCTCCGTGATCGCGTCCGGCCGTCCCCTGCAAGAGGTCCGCGACGAGATCCAATTTTCGTTCGCTCAAGTGATGGGGACGGCGGCGGAGGTGACTCTCACGGTCATCAAGCGCCAGCCGGTTTATGTCGTGGGCGCGGTGAAGAATTCTGGCGCTTATGACTACGTCCCAGGGATGATCGTGATCCAAGCGATTTCGCTTGCGGGGGGAATTGATCGCGGGGCCGCCCGTTCGGCTCAGGTTCTCGAGCGGCTCCGTGGAGCGGAGAAGCTCGAACAGACACGCGCGAGCTTAAAGCGCCTGATTGCCAAGAAGGCGCGCCTGGAGACGGAGCGAGATGGAGCGGCGGCCATCGTCGTCCCTCCCCGGCTCAAGGAACTTGCGGGCCCGCCGGAAGCTGAACGGCTCATCAGAGACGAAGAGGATCTTCTGCATGCCGCCCGCCAAGCACGAGCGGCTGTGATCAACGATCTCGACCAGCAGATCGAGAGCACAGAAAAGCAACTCATCCAACTCCGCCAACGCGCGGATCACTACGACGCCCAGATGGAGAGCCGCAACACCCGCATCAACCTGCTGCAAGGCCTGCAGCAACGGGGCGGCGTCGTTCAGTCCAGCCTGATCACGGCGCAAAGCGAGCTTTCGGATATCGAGGGCCGCAAGCAGGATTTCGGTATCACGCTGGCGCAAACCGAACAAAAGCTCGAAGCCGCACGCAGCGGCCGCGCCAAGATCGAGACAGACACCATGCTTTCGTTGAGCCGGGACTTGGCCCAGACCAATGGAGAGATCTCCGACGCGGAACGGACTCTCAACGTGGATGCGCACGCCGCCGCCACGCTCAACGCGATGTCGGGGCCGGACGGACTGTCAGACCTCACCGCGTCACCCGCGTTGGAAATCATCCGCCGCACGGCCAATGTCCGCTCAGTCCTTCCTGCCGAGGACACGACGGAGCTTCTGCCGGGCGACGTCGTGCGCGTGCGCCTCGTGTCGGGGCAGGACCAGCCGACCGGAGGCGCCAATGTCCGCTGACGGCCTGTACGCGACTTTGCGGGATGGAGGCTTGTGGAACATGACACGACGCATCCTGGAGTTCGCCGCGCTCGTAAGCACCGTCAGCGCGGCCGTCGCGGAACCGGAGGTCGGCAGTGCCAAAGCGCGCCTGGCCAACGCCAAGACGTGGGGCTGCCAATTCCAAAACCTCAAGGTCGCCGACGCCGCAAATTCCGCGCTCGATCTGATCGTCATCGATCCCGACTCGGAGGACACGCACGGCAAAAGGCTCAGCGCGTCCGATGTCGCGCTTCTCAAGAAGAAGCCGGACGGCACGCCGCGAACGGTGCTGGCCTACTTGAGCGTCGGCGAGGCGGAGAGCTACCGCCAGTATTGGCAGAACGGCTGGCGCACCGATCCTCCGGAATGGCTAGGACCGGAGAATCCCAACTGGCCCGGCAGCTTCGTTGCGCGCTACTGGACCGATGCCTGGAAACGGCTGCTGTTCGGGACCCCGAAGTCCGGTCTTGATCGCATTTTGGATCTTGGCTTCGACGGTGCGTTCCTAGACCGCGTCGACGCCTACAGCGATTTGCAAGCGGAGCGCGCAACGGCGGCCGCCGACATGGCTGAGCTCGTGGATCAGCTGGCGCGCTATGCCCGCGGACGGGATCAAAGCTTCGTCTTGATCGGTCAAAACTCGGAGGAGCTGCTCCGCAACAAAACGTATCTCGCAGCGATCGACGCGGTGAGCAAAGAGAGTCTTCTTTACGGCCTGGACAAGCCGGGCGCGCTCAATACGGACGAGCAAATCGCTTGGAGCCTCAGACGGCTCAAAGCCGCCCAACGCCAGGGGCGGCCGGTGTTCGCCATCGAGTATCTCAACGACCCCAGTACGATCGCGGCCGCGCGGGCCCGTCTTTCAGACCTTGGCTTCGTGCCCTTCTTCGCCAACCGCATGCTGGACCGACTTCCTTAGGCACCGGCCGGATCGGTCTGGGCTCTCCGAATGCCCCCAAAACGGAAGCGCGGCGCCATTAAGACTTTCTAAACAGGTGTCCTGATACAAATCACTCAATCGCCCATTTTTGAGCCGTTGCCATCGATCCGTACGGGGAGTTATTCTCCAATGACTATGATCGAGTTTGCAATTGCGTTCCGCGTTTGCGTCGCTCTCGTTTGCTTTTCGGCAGCGGGGCTCGTGATGCTTTTCGGCCGTTCCGACAGACACTTCATCGCAGCCGGCTTATCCATCGTGGCCGGGGCATGGCTTTCGCTCGCGGCGCTTGTCCTGGTCGCGGGTCAAGAACTCAATGAAGTCGTGGTTGCCTTGCTCTAGGGGCTGGGGCTGCCAACCATTCATCCCAACAACCGATTTGGCCATCGCTCCCGCCAGGCAGCGGGTCTGCAATTATTTCCGCAATGGTCAGGGTCCATGCGGCGTGAACGCGACATGCTCGATCTGACTGACCACGCCGGTGACACCCGGGACCCCCTGCAATAGGCGAACCGTTTCGACAATCAGATGCTCGTCGGTCGTCGCACCCGTCAAAACCACTCTGCCTTCGTGGACGTCTGCTTCGAAACACTGTTGAAGGGACCTCGAGCCAAACCGGCGATCCAATGCACAGCGAACGCGGGCGAGAATGAGGGCATCCGTCAACGCGTGGCGAGAGCTTGCGGTCTCCCGGAACTCTTCACACTCGCAGAGGCGCGCGATCTCATCGACGCAGGTCGAGACGGACACGCGCTCCGTGTTGAGCACGATCGAATAGAATGTGGGGTCTGCCCAGTCGATGCCAAAGAGGCGCTGCATCGTACCGTTGTGGGCGTCATCGTTGCGCAATATATCACGCCGCGCGGCGGCTCGGTCCTGGATGCGAAGCCGCTCCATCAAGACTTTCTCCCGGAACGGCATGGGTGCGCAAATGCGCACGCACAGCACGTGCGGAACATTCCGCAGGAGATAGGTCGCGCCCCACCCCCTGATCAGCACGTTGCCATTGGCCGCCAGCTCGAAAATTTCCTGAGCGGTGTAGCGGGACATGCGCTTCCGATCGAGCCTCCATCGTTCCATGAGCGAAGCCTCGCCCTCGAGGTAGCGGTGCACCTCGCTCTCGGGCATGCCGGTGCGTTCTGCGATGTCGTGCTCGACGAGCTCATGATGAATGATGGCCAGCCCTAGCCGTTGCGCGAGGCCAGCGGCAACCTCACTCCCGCGCGTTGCCATCTCGCGCGTCATGGCAATGACCGCCATATTGTCCTCCTTTGGCGGCAATCGTCGCGCCACCCATACCGGGCTCGTGCCTGTCCGCATGAGGGCAGCGGGCCTGCGGTAGCACCACTTATTCTACGTCCTATCGCGGCGAGACGCTAAGGCAAACGTGGATGGTCTTCTCTCGGCCGCTGCGATGCAGCAACGCCGACCGGCTATGAATCGGACAAGCGCGAGACTGCGCGTCACTCAGCGAACCCTGTGTTCGGGTTTCGCCTAACGCGACTGCGTCGCGCGCTCGCGGTCGAGATCGTGTAGACTGGGAGAGGGCTCCGACCAACAGGAAAAGGATGAGAGGGAGCGGGCTCAAGGAGGCAAGCATGACGATCATACTGCTCGGTGCGCTACTGGTTCTCGTAGGCTTGATGTACGTCGCTTATCAGCCTCTTCGCCGGCACCGGTTGAGCGGCGGAAAACAGCTACCTCCGGACCAGCCCGCCAATACCCTCGAGCCGATAAACGCAGCCGAGGGCTTTGGAATTAGAGCCATTTGGCCGGGGCTCGCCCTTATCGCTGCCGGCTCCCTGTTGTTGCTGACTGCGGGCTTCTGAGTGCGCATTCCGGCTCAATGCTCGAGAGGGGCGACTTCAGATTGGGTGTAAGGCCCAAAGAAGAGCTTTCGCGTCAGGTGCGTGTAGTCGGATTCGAACACCATGATGGCGACGAACACGAGGACCGCCACCGGCGGCACCAGGATGGCATAAATCAGAGCCAGCCGCTCCCAGGCCATATGCATGAACACAGCGACGATCAGGCCGGCCTTCACGATCATGAACAAGAGGATCAGGAACCACCTGAGGTGGCCTTGCACGTGAAAATAGTCGACCATGTACGAGCATGCGCTGAGTACGAACAGCCATCCCCAGACTAACAGATAGAGCTTGATCGGATGCTGCTGCCCGCCCTCGTGCGTGGCCACGGCGGCCGTCGCCATCGTGTGTGTCGTCGCTGCGTCGTGTGCCATGCTGCCTCTCACCACAAATAGAAGAGCGCGAAGATGAACACCCACACGAGATCGACGAAGTGCCAGTAGAGGCCCATGATCTCGACGCTCTCATAATTGCCCTTGCGGCTCGTGAAATAGCCCCGCTCGCCGGTGTCATAGTCACCGCGCCAGACCTTGCGCGCGATGATGAGAAGGAAAATCACACCAATCGTGACGTGGGTGCCGTGAAAGCCCGTGATCATGAAGAAGGAGGAGCCGAACTGCGCCGCACCCCAGGGGTTTTCCCAAGGCCGTACACCTTCCATGATCAGCTTCGTCCATTCGAACGCCTGCATGCCGACGAACGTTGCGCCGAACGCCGCCGTGACCAGCATCAGGATGGCTGTCTTCTTGCGGTCGTGGCGATAGCCGTAGTTGACCGCCATGGCCATGGTCCCGCTGCTGCTAATGAGGATGAAGGTCATGATGGCGATGAGGATGAGCGGAATACTCTCTCCGCCGATCTGCAAGGCAAAGACCTCGCTCGGATTCGGCCACGGCACGAGCGTGGACATGCGCGCCGTCATGTAGGCAATGAGGAAGCAGCTGAAGACAAAGGTGTCGCTCAAGAGGAAGATCCACATCATGGCCTTCCCCCAGGAGACGTTCTTGAATGCCCGCTGGTCGGACGACCAATCAGCCGCGACACCTTGCCAGCCGCTTAGCTGTCTGCTGTCGATATTTGTGTTGCTCAGCGCTGTTTCGGCCATTGGGGATCCTCAATAGCTGATCACTTGGCGACAAATGGCGAGGAATTGGCTCCCCCAGCCTGCCAGAAGGAAGAAAAGGACGAGCCAGACGAGGAGCAAGAAATGCCAGTACGTGGCGCAGAGTTCGACGCTCAGAGACGCTTCGCGCACTTCCACCTGATCGTCGTCCCACACCCTGGCGCTCGTCCACGCCAGGGCCACCAGCCCGCCCGCCACATGCAACCCGTGCAACGCGGTCATCAAATAGAAGAAGGAGTTGGCCGGACTCGCCGACAGGAAGTATCCCTCGGCCATCAGTTGTCGCCAGGCTAGAAGCTGCCCGATGAGAAAGAGGAGCGCCGTGACGCCGGCCGCGAGCAGGCCGGCTCTTACGCCGTCCACCCGATCCTGGCGCGCGGCGCGGTCCGCTGAATAGAGGGCGATGCTGCTGAGTACCAGCATGGCGGTGTTGAACCACAGCACCCTGGGAAGCGGCAGGGGCAGCCAGTCCCCCGCGGGCATTCGCATGGCATAGGCGCTGATCAGCAGCACGAACAGCGCGCTGACGACAGCAAGAAACACCCAAAGGCCTATTTTCGAAGCCGGGAGCGACGTCGTGCTCATGCCCCGCAGATCGCTTGGCGCACCCTCTTCGAGCCAAGGCTTGTTGGCGAACAAGCCTTGGTGCCGGAGCCACCAGAGGGCGCCGGCGCTTACGACAGCCACGAAGAGGAGGACAATGCTCATTCGGGCTCCTTCTCAAGCAGCCCGCGGAGCGGGTGGCTGGTTTTGAGGTATGAAATCCTCAGGCGCACCCGGCACGCTGTAGTCATAGGGCCAGCGATAGACGACCGGCAGCTCCTTACCCCAGTTGCCGTGGCGCGGGGGCGTTTCCGGCGTCTGCCATTCCAGTGTCGTCGCCCGCCATGGATTGCCGCCCGACGGCTTGCCGTAGAAGTAGCTCCAGATGAGATTGAACAGAAACACCATCTGCGCGGCGCCAACGATCAGGGCGGAGATCGTGATGAAGTGATTGAGGATGACGGACGACTGCAGGTTCGCCGCCGTCTCTCCGATCTCGTAGTAGCGGCGCGGCACGCCCATGAGACCCACGTAGTGCATGGGGAAGAAGATCGCGTAGGCACCGATGAACGTGATCCAGAAGTGGATGTGCCCGAGCGTGTTGTTGAGCATGCGC
>VFQQ010002698.1_pt1 | contig 19129 bp, 10 predicted proteins | sample 3512341 | NCBI WGS metagenome assembly VFQQ01 (sample SAMN10412373, study PRJNA504923) | tailings metagenome | isolation source: Relicate 2 Philex TSF1 revegetated site | place: Philippines: Tuba, Benguet | collected 2017-08-29 | reverse complement strand
CGGTCGCCTTCACCGCGAGCGGGTGCTCGTCGCTGTCGGCCGAGGGGGCGCGGGCGGACCTTGCCCGGGCGGCGCGCGTGTTCGTCGAGCAGCGGTTGAACGACAACCACGGGCTCGACCGCGCCCTGGTGGCGGAGTTGCGCGCACTCGGCTACGAGGCGGAGAGCGGGCCGCTGACGATGATGCCGGAGCGCACGCAGCTGGTCGTCACCTACGATGCGCGCGAGGAATGGGATTTCCGCGCGTATCTGATCGAGTTCAACGTCGCGGTCCGGCCGGCGGACAACTATCACCGGATCGTCGCGAGCGGGCGCTATTTCCGTCCCGGCCTGACGACCAAGGCGCCGGCGGAGATGGTGCGCGAGGTGGTGACGCGGGTGTTTCCGCCGCGGGTGGCGGCGGGGCAACCGGAGTGAGGGGGCGCGGGTCGCGGCGGCGGGGCGTGCTCAGAGTCCCAGCAGCCGCATCACCTCGCCGAGGATGGCGTTGCTGATGCCGATGAGGGCGGCCCCCGAGATCAGGCCGGCGCAGATTGGTTCGACGCCTTCGACCCAGCGGCTGTGTTGCAGCGTGCCGGGGGCGGGCTTCTTGCGTCCCATCCACCAGAAGAACAGCGCGCCGACCCACATGGTGAAGCAGTATTCGGGCGGCAGGATCACGCCCAGCCCGACCGACACCGCCGAGATGGGGAACCGGCCCTTCGTCGTGATGCGCAGGATCTCGAACACCAGGGCCGCGACCGCGGCGAGCGCCATCGAGACGATCGCGGAAGGCGGCAGGCTCGACAGGCCGTTCGTGATCAGGTCCGCCACGCCCTTCCATTGGACGGCGGACGGCATGGCGAACTGTTCGGAGATGATCGTGTCCGTCGAGCGGACGCCCTCGGCGTTCTTCGGCAGGAAGAGCAGGAAGAACAGCGGCACGGAGCAGAGCGCGCCGGAGAAGATGCCGATGACGTGGCCGATGGCCTGCTGGCGCGGCTTGGCGCCGAGCATGTAGCCGGGCTTGATGTCGGAGAGCAGGTTGGCGGCGTTGGAGGCGATCTCGGCCGTCATGCCGGCGGGGATGAGGTTGCTCGCCGGATTGACGCGGTCGATCGCGCCCATGGTGAACTGCGTGATCTTCGACAGCGAGCCGGTGGGCGTCCACGACGTGAGGGCCATGGAGTTGGTGCAGATGACGGTGAGTAGGAAAATCAGCGGCAGGGCGATGAACGACAGCAGCCACGGCACGCCGAAGAACTCATGGGTGATCCAGGCGCCGATCACGCTGAAGACCGGCACGCCGACCCACGACATCCAGAGCGGGAGCTCGATCCGCGCGAGCACGTCGTGGCCGTCGGGCACGGTCTGGGATTTCTTCGCGAAGAACTTCTTGAAGGCGCTGGTGAAAATCTCGGGCTTGGCGAAGAGTCCCACCATGGCGCCGACGACCATCATCGTCACCCCCCACCACAGGGACCACTGGTTGACGATCTCGGCGCGGGAGATCTGCACAAGGGCGCCGCTCGGCGCGGTGTAGGCCTTGATGTCGCCGCGCTGGATCATGATCGGCGCCAGGACGGCGAAGTTGACGAACGCGCCCAGGACGCAGCTCGTCGCCACGCGGATGCCCATCAACCCGCCGACGCCGAGCATGGCGGCGTCGAGCGTGGCGCGGAGGCCCAGTTGGCGGACGTCGGTGCCGAGGATCTTCGGGATCCACCAGTCGTATTTCGCCGCGAGGTCGTAGTAGAGCTGGTCGAGCCGGTGGTTGAAGACCCACGGTTGCTTCAACGCCGCCCACTCGTGCAGGCGGAGCAGCTTGAATTGCACCAGGTTCATCCACGCGCCGCTGCTGAGGAATTCGTAGAAGCCGGCCAAGCCCGCGGTGACGGCGAGGTATTTGGCCTTGAGCATGCCGGCGCCCGCCTGGCCGGTGTAGAGGGTGTCGAGCACGACGCCGCAGGCGCGGCCCTCGGGGAACGGGAGCTGGTCCTCGTTGATGAAGCGGCGCTTCATCGGGAACGCGACCAGCACGCCGAGGATCGAGATGACGACGTTCCAGACGATGAGCTGCCACCACGGCACGATGTGGCCGGTGACGAGCATGTAGGCCGCCATGCTGGAGATGAGCGGCGTGATCATGTAGCCCGCTGCGGTGGCGATGGACTGCGTGCAGTTGTTCTCGAGGATCGTGAAGTCGCGGATCACGCCCGCGTTCGAGAGGAGGCGGTAGATGGCGAAGGCCAGGATGACCGACGTCAGTCCCACGCCGATGGTGATGCCCGTGCGCGCGCCGATGTAGAGCGCCGTGGCCGACAACACGCCGCCGAGGATGAAGCCCGTGAGTCCGGAGCGGAACGTGAGCTGCGGCATGTCGCCGCGATACACGTTCTCGAACCACCACTTGTCCTTCTCGGCGCGGGTCCACGTCCGCACCTGTTCCTCCGACAGTTGTTTCAGGGCCATGTTTTCAGGGTAAACTTGGCGGGCAGCCTGCACAGCGGCACCGTGTTGGCGAGAGCACAGTTGGGTGCGGGGCGGAAGGAGCGCGGCCCACCCGCCCGTCTCCGCTGCTGACACCCCGTTGTCAGCAGCCTGTGCTAGTGTGGCCGCCATGAAGCACCGCTGCCCCTGGGCCGAAGCCGAGATCAACCACGCCTACCACGACACCGAGTGGGGCGTCCCCTCGCACGACGACCGCCATCTCTTCGAGCTGCTCCTCCTTGAGGGCGCGCAGGCCGGGCTGAGCTGGTCGACGATCCTGCGGAAGCGCGAAAACTACCGCCGCGCGTTCGCGGGCTTCGATCCGGTGAAGGTCGCGCGCTTCGACGCGAAGAAACAGTCCGCGCTCATGCGCGACGAGGGCATCGTGCGCAACCGGCTGAAGATCGCCTCCGCCGTCGTCAACGCGCGCGCCTTCCTCGCCGTGCAGGCGGAGTTCGGCACGTTCGACCGCTACCTCTGGACCTTCGTCGGCGGATCGCCGCTCCAGCCCCGACGCCAGCGCTCGGCCGACATCCCGGTGCGCACGCCGGAATCGGACGCGCTGAGCAAGGACCTGAAAAAACGCGGCTTCAAATTTGTCGGCACGACGATCTGCTACGCCTACATGCAGGCCGTGGGGATGGTGAACGACCACCTCGTCACCTGCCCGCGCCACGCCGAGTGTGCGCGGTTGCGGTGAGGTAAGGAGGTAAGGTAAGGAGATTCGCGTTCCGATGGTTGTAGGGCGGGGTCTCCTGACCCCGCCGTGGTGCGAAGCGGATAAAACGTTCGCGGCGGGGTCGGGAGACCCCGCCCTACACTCGAACCGATCCTCTTCCGTATCTCTCTCTCGGCCGCGCATCGACGCCCGCCGATTTCGCATCGCTCCCCCGCCCTGCCGACGCACACTGCCGCGATGCTGTTGTCGCTCGCCGTGTGGCTGCTGGAAACCTCGCCGCTGCTCCGCCGTCTGCTCTGGCGCTGGTGGTATGGCCGCCTGGCGCGCCAGTTCGACCAGCGCGATTGGACCTTCATGAACTACGGCTACGCGCCGCCCGCCGGCGCGCCGCCGCTCGCGCTCGACGCCGCCGACGAACCCGACCGGCTCTGCATCCAACTCTACGCGCGCACCGTCTCCACCGTTCCCCTCGCCGGCCGCGAGGTGATCGAGGTCGGCTCCGGCCGCGGCGGCGGCGCCAGCTGGCTCGCGCGCACGCACCGGCCTGCGGCCTACACCGGCTACGATTTCTCGCCCGCCGCCGTGCGCCTGTGCCAGCGCCGCCACGCCGGCGTGCCCGGACTGGCCTTCGCCACCGGCGACGCCGAGAACCTCCCGCGCACCGATGCCTCCTGCGACGTCGTCGTGAACGTCGAGAGCAGCCACTGCTACGGGGACCTCGCGCGCTTCTTCCGCGAGGTCGCGCGCGTGCTCCGGCCGGGCGGCCATTTCTGTTACACGGATTTCCGCTCCGTCGCCGACCTAGAAAAACTCGAGGCCGCGCTCGCCGCCACGCCCGGTTGGGAACGCGTCGAGCGCGAGGACATCACCGACCGCGTGCACGCCGCGCTCGCGGCCGACGACGCGCGCAAGCGCCGGCTGATCGGCGAACTCGTCCCGCCGCGGATGCGCCATCTCTTCGGCGAATTCGCCGGCCTGAGCGACGGCCAGATCTACGCCGGCTTCGAGAAACGCGAGCTGATCTACGCGCGCTACGTGTATCGCCGGATTTGAGGGTGCGGGCGTGTGTTTCAGCCGACTTACGTCGGCTGCTACGATGGCGGATCACTCAATGCAGTGACGCTGCGCTGCCTTGAGGTAGGGCGCGACCGCTGGGCGCGCCGCGCCGGTGGCATCACGTTCTCGGCGGGCCCAGCGGCGACGAGTGCGAAGCCTCGGCGTTCCCGCCCTACCACTGGCGCTGGATCGTTGCGCGCAAGCGCGCAACCTACAGAACCGACTGCGAGGCGCCGAGGGATGCATCGGGCGCGCGTTCGCGGGCGCGGAATTTTTCGGCCGGTCACAGACCGGTCCTACTTACCTTGTGAGGCGGTGGATGAGGAGCGCGGCGCGCTTCACCAGCTCGGGCACGGTGGCGAGGTCCATCGATTCGCCCGGCGCGTGCGCGCCGCGGCCGTGCACCCCGAGGCCGTCGAGGCCCGGCAGCGGCGGCGCCACGAACGAGATGTCGCCCGCGCCGCGGCCCTTCGGATCGTAGGCCGTCACCGGGCCGTAGCCGAGGTCGCGGCTCACGCGGTCGAGTTCCTCGAGCAACGCGTAGTTCCCCGGCGCCGGCGGCATGGCGGGAAAGGTGTCGGGCAGGAAACGGAGCTCCGCCGACGTGCGCGGGAGGTTTTTCGCCACGACGGCCTGCATGATGGCCCGGGCCTGCGCGAGCTGTTCCGCGCTGAGGAAACGCAGGTCGCCGCGCGCGAGCACGCGCTGGGCGACGACGTTCGTCTTGCCCGCGGCCGTGCCGCCCGTGTCGCCCAACGCCGCCTCCGTGCCGCCGACGAGCAGCGCGGGATTGCAGGTGATGCCGTCGAGCGCGCGCAGCGCCTCGTGGAACTCGTGCAGGATGCGCGCGGCCTCGTAGACCGCGCCACTGCCGAGCGCGGCGTTCCACAGGCCCGACGAATGCCCGGTGGCGCCCTGCACCTCGAGTTCCCAGCTCACGATGCCGCGGCGCGCGACCGTGCCGGTGCGCGCGATGGCCGTCTCGAAGCCGAGGGCGACGTCGCTGCGCTGTGCGGCCGCGAGCAGCGAACGGCGCGTCACCTCCACCGGGTCGCCGGGCGCCTCCTCGTCGCCGGTGAAGATCACCGTGATCGTCGTGTCGTCGAGCGCGCCGGCGGCGTGGAGGGCGCGGAGCGCGTGCACGACGATGAGGTTGCCGCCCTTCATGTCGTTCGCGCCGGAGCCGTAGACCGTGTCGCCCTCGCGCCGGAAATTCCCGCCCGGCAGCACGGTGTCGAGGTGGCCGATGAGGAGGAGGCGCTTGCCCTTCGTGCCCCGTCGTTCGGCCACGAGGTGGCCGGCGCGGCCGGTCGAAGCCGGCAGGGTCTCGAACTGCACGTCGAACCCGATCGCGGCGAAGTGCGCGGCGTGCCAGTCGGCCAGCGCGCGGATGCCGGCGAGGTTCTCCGTCGGACTGTCGATCTGGATGGCGTGCTCCAGCTCGGCGGCGAAATTCGCCACGGTGGCGTCGGCCGCGGCGACGATGCGCTCCTCGAGCGGCGTGAGCGCGGCGACCGCCGCGACGGCGGGGAGGAACACGAGGGCGGCGAGGGCGGGGCGAAGGCGGCGTGGCAGCATGGGGATGTTCGTATAGGTTGTGGCGGCACCGTCCAGCCGCGGATTTTGCCGCGTTCATCGCGGTGGCGTTGCGCCGGCGGGTGAGCGGCGTTGCGTTGGGCGCGATGAATCCCAGTTATCCGTCCCTCCTGGATTTTTCGCTCGAACGCGCCGCCGAGGTCTTCACGCGCGGGTTTTCCGACTACTTCGTGCCGATGGCGGCGACGCCGGCCTTCCTCGCCGGGATGGCGCGGACGGACAGCGTCGACCTCGCAGCGAGCCGCATCGCGGTGCTCGACGGCGCCCCGGTGGCGGCTGCGCTCATCGCCCGTCGCGGCTGGACGAGCCGGCTGGCCGGCATGGCGGTGGTGCCCGAGGCGCGGCAGCGTGGCGTCGGCCGGGCCTTGATGACGCAACTGCTCGACGAGGCGCGCGCTCGCGGCGAACGCGAGATGGTGCTCGAGGTCATCGAACAGAACTCTCCCGCCGTCGCGCTGTATGAGCGGTGCGGCTTTCGGAAGGTGCGCCGCCTCACCGGCCACGCCGGCCGGCCCGGCGTCACCGCGACGGAGGCGAGCACGGCGTTGGAGGAAATCGATGCGCGCGAGCTGGCGCGGATGGTGAGCGCGTTCGGGTTGGCGGACATCCCGTGGCAACTCTCGGCCGAGACGATCGCCCATGCGACGCCGCCGGCGCGGTGTTTCCGGCTTGGGCCGTCGGCGCTCATGCTCTCCAACCCCGCGGCGGAGACGGTCGGCCTCCGCGCCATTGTCACCGAGACGGGAGCCCGCGGGCAGGGGCATTCGCTCGCGTTGCTGCGGGCGGTGATGGCGCGCTTCCCCGGCCGCGAATGGCGGGCGTCGGCGATCTTCCCCGAGGAGATGGGGGCGACGTTCACCGCCGCCGGCCTCGCCCGCACACCGCTGAGCCAATGGCAGATGCGCCGGGCGCTGACGTGAGCCTGGGCGAGGCCGAATACCCGTTTGCAATTCGGCGCCGCTGGCTAGCGTGAGAGGCGATGCTGACCGGTCTCCATGCGTGGATCTCCGGCCGCCCGGCGACGGGCGGCGGCTACGACCGCGCCTTCGTGCAGGAGGTGCAGGTGAAGCGCCCGCACCGGCGCGATCCGCGGCTCGAGCGGTTCATCCTCGTGTGCTGGCTGCTGATCGCGGTGAAGCACGTCGTCGTGATCTGGGCCGTGCACCGCTACGCCATGCCGTTCCACCAGCTGCTGGTGAACGCACCGACCTGGGTCTTCGGCGTGATCGCGACCGCGGTCTACTACTGGCGCGAGGAATGAAAAAGGGCCGGCGTGCGGCCGGCCCGGATTTATCGGCGGCGCGGATTTTTTTCGCGCGCGGATCGGCCGGCTGAAGCCGGCCCTGCTTACCCCTCACGCGCCGGGGAGGCAGAGGCAGGAGGACGTGAGTTCGAAATCGGCGGCGCGCCACGCGGACTTGAAGCGTGCTTCGACGGCCGCGGCCTCGGCGGTGCGATCTTGCAGCTTCAGGGTGCGGTGCAGTCCGAAGAGCGACCAGCCGTTGTCGGGCCAGCGGACGAGGTCGTCGCGGTAGACCTGCTCGGCCTCCTGCACGCGGCCGACCGTCAGCAGCGCGGCGCCGAGCGCATGGCGGACAGGGATGATCCAGTCCGGCGGCTCGTCGTAACGCAGGAGCGATTCGGCGGCGACGGCGTCGCGCAGGCGCGCGATGCCCTCGTTCGTCCGGCCCTCGCGGAAGAGGATCTCGCCGTCGAGCATGGCCTCGGCCACGGAGAGGACGTCGCGGCCGGCGTTGTTGCCGAAGGCGGCGTCGGGCGCCACGTGCGGGCGCGCGGCGGTGAAGAGCGCCTGCTCGGCGCGGGCGGCGGTGGTGTTGTCCTTCGCCGCGTGCGCGATGCCGCGGGCGGCGTGGGCGAGCGCGCGGGAGATGGGCAGGTTTTCCGGCGGCAGCGGCCGGGCGAGGATCGCGTCCCACATCCCGAAGCGCACCATCACCTCGACCGGCGCGGCGTAGAAGAAGTCCACGATCGGGGCGTAGTCGGCGATGAAGTCCGCGGGCCATTCCGCCACCATCGCCTCGACGTGGTGCAGCGCGAGGTCGCGGCGGCCGGTCATCATCGCGGCAAAGACGAGCATGTGGCGGTTGTGGGCGTTGTAGAGCCAGATGAAGCCCTTCGGCACGCCGCCCGCGGCGCGGTAGGCAAGGTCGGCGGCGATGGCCTTCTGGTTCGAGACGACGGCGTCGTCCCAGCGGCCGAGCAACACGTCGATGTGCGAGGGCATGTGCACCATGTGGCCGACGCCGGGCATGAGGTCGCGCAGGCGATCGGAGACGGCGCGCGCCTTCTCCGGGTGCTTCGACGCCTCGATGGCGTGGATGTAGAGGTGCAGCGCGAGCGGGTGGTTCGCGTCCAACGCGAGCACGCGTTCGAGCGTGGCGACGATCTCGGGCGTGCCGGGCTGGGCCTCGCGCGTGTCCTGCGTCCACAGGTCCCACGGGCGCAGGTCCATCAGCGCCTCGGCGAAGAGCGCGCCGACGTCGGTGTCGTGCGGAAATTTTTCCCAGACGGTGCGCATGGCGGCGGCGTAGGCCTGATCGAGCGGCGCGCGGTCGGCGACGGGCGGCTCGGCGTAGCGCTGGGCCTGCGCGGCGATGAGCGCCTGCTCGACCGGCGTGGCGGTGGCGGCGTGGGCTTGGGCGCGCGTGATGGCGTCCCAGGCGAGGCGGGCGCGCGGCTCGGGCACGAGCGGGAAGTTGATGTGCGGGCCGGCGGCGGCGGCGATGCCCCACCACGCCATGGCGCAGGCGGGATCGAGCTCGGTTGCGGCTTGGAACGACCGGATCGCCTCGTCGTGGTTGAAGGCGTAGAGGAAGGCGAGGCCCTGGTCGAAGTAGCGCTGCGCCTGCGGCGAGGTCGTCGTGACCGGGCGCGTGTGCGAGCCGGTCCCGCGGAAAAGCGGGACGGCGGGCGTGGCGGCGGTGGCGGCGCCCGCGAGGACGAGCGTAAGCAGGAGGGTCAGGATGCGGTTCATGGGAGAGAAGCACCGACCGTATCAGCGGTTGTTTCGCGGGCATAGTGACCGAGTGGCTAGGCCCGTGGCAAACCCTTGTCGCGCAGGCGCCCGGCGCCGGGATTTTTCCGTCTGGCCTCGCCGCGGAGGCTGCGAAATGTTCGCGCCGCCCCATGACCACGCTCCTGACCAAGCGCCTGCAGGCGCTGCTTTCCGTCCTCAGCGCCCTCGCGGTGCTCCTCGTGCTCGCCGGGCTCGCCGGTTATTTCCTCCTCCGTGGCAGCCGGCCGCAACTCGATGGCACGCGCCCGGTCGCCGGGCTGTCCGCCGCCGTGAAGATCGAGCGCGACTCCCTCGGCGTGCCGCGCGTCACCGGCGCCACCCGCCTCGACGTGGCGCGCGCCACGGGTTTCCTCCACGCGCAGGAAAGGTTCTTCCAGATGGACCTGCTCCGCCGCCGCGCCGCCGGCGAGCTGGCCGAGCTCTTCGGCGCCGCCGCGGTCGACGTCGACAAGTCCGCGCGCCGCCATGCCTTCCGCGCCGTCGCGCAGCAGGCCCTCGCCGGTTTTCCGGCGGAGGACCGCGCGCTGCTCGACGCCTACACCGCCGGCGTCAACGCCGGCCTCGCCGCGCTCGCCCGCCAGCCGTGGGAATATTACGTCCTCCGCACCGCGCCCGTCGCCTGGCGCACCGAGGACAGCCTGCTCTGCATCTACGCCATGTGGATCGACCTGCAGGACGACCGCGGCCACTACGAGCGCCTGACCCGCGCGGTTTACGACGCCTACGGGCTCAAGGGGCTCGCGTTTTTCGCCCCGCGCGGCAACTCCCATGACGCCGCGCTCGACGGCACGATCTTTCCCGAGCCCGAGCTCCCGCCGCTGCGCGTGAAGGCGCCCGCCGCCGAGGAAAAGCCGACCGCCGCGCGCGACGCCGAGCCCTTCGAGCCCGCGCTCCTGCCCGGCAGCAACAGCTTCGCCGTCGCCGGCCGCCACACCGAGCACGGCGCCGCCATCCTCGCCAACGACATGCACCTCGGCCTCAGCGTGCCCAATGTCTGGTATCGCGCCACGCTCAGCTGGACCGATGCCGCCGGCACGGCGCACACCGTCAGCGGTGTCACCTTGCCCGGCACGCCCACCCTCGTCGCCGGCAGCAACGGCCACATCGCCTGGGGCTTCACCAATTCCTACGCGGACACCTCCGACGTCGTCGTGGTCGAGACCGACGGCATCGCCGACATCCGTTACCGCACGCCCGAGGGCTGGCGCGACATCGAGGAGCGCACCGAGGTCATCGCGGTGAAAGGCGGCGACTCCGTGAGCTTCACCGTCCGCTCGACGATCTGGGGCCCGATCCTGACGGAGACCTCGGAGCAGGCGCGCCTGCTCGCCCTGCGGTGGAACGCCCACGACGCCAGCGCCGTCGACTTCGGCCTCGCGCGCCTCGAGACCGCGCGCAGCGCCGCCGAGGCGATCGAGGCGGGCCGCCGCGCGGGCATGCCGAACAACAACCTCCTCGTCGCCGACACCGCCGGCCGCATCGCGTGGACCGTCACCGGCCGCCTGCCGCGCCGCGTCGGCTACGACGGACGCCTGCCCGTCTCGTGGGCCTACGGCGACCGCGGCTGGCAGGGCTGGCTGCCGCCCGAGGAGATCCCCGTGCTGGCCGATCCCGAGGACGGCGTTCTCTGGACGGCGAACAACCGCATCGTCGGCGGCGACGCCTACGCCAAGCTCGGCGACGGCGGCTACGACAACGGTTTCCGCGCGGGCGCGATCCGCGATCACCTCCGCGACGTCGTGCAGTCCGGCCGTCCGGTGACGCCGGCCGACGTGCTCGGCGTCGCCCTTGACGACCGCGGCCGCTACCTCGAGCGCTGGCGCGGCCTGTTGCTCGCGACGCTGACCGAGGCCGCCGTAGGCGACGCCCCGGCGCGGCGCGAGTTCCGCGATCTCGTGCAGGCGTGGAACGGGCGCGCGGCCGTCGATTCCGCCGGCTACCGCCTGCTGCGCGGCTTCCGCCAGAAGACCGCCGAGCTGACCCTCGCGCCGTTTCTCGAGCGCCCGCGGGCGCGTTACGAGGCGTTTTCGTTCAACCGCTTCATGACAGAGGACGCCGTGTGGCGCCTCGTGACCGAGAAGCCCGAGCGGCTGCTCGGCGCCGACCACGCCACGTGGGACGCGCTGCTCCTCGCCGCGGTCGACGCCGTCATCGCCGACGCGCGACACGAGGGTCTCGCCCTGCGCGATTTCACCTGGGGCCGGCGCAATACCCTGCGCATGCAGCATCCGTTCAGCCGCTTTCTCCCCGGGATGCTCGCGCGGCTCCTCGACATGCCCGCCGAGCCGCTGCCCGGCGACAGCAGCATGGCTCGCGTGCAAAGCCGCGGCTTCGGCGCCTCGCAGCGTCTCGTCGTCGCGCCGGGCCGCGAGGCCGAAGGCATCTTCCACATGCCCGGCGGACAGAGCGGGCATCCGCTGTCGCCCTTCTACCGCGCCGGCCACAGCGCGTGGGCCAAGGGCGAACCGACGCCGCTCCTGCCCGGCCCGGCCGTGCACACGCTGACGCTCACGCCGTGAGCCGGTTTCTCCCGTAGCAGCCGACGTAAGTCGGCGGAGTGGCGCACGAGCGCCTTTTCGACCGGCTCAGGGATTCCCCGGGTTCCGCTCCGGATTGCGCGGTTGCTTCGGGCGGGGGGATGCGGCTGCATGGGGCCAGTTTCTCCACGCATGCAATTACCCCTGCCCCGTTGGTGCCTCTTGGCACAGCTTGGCCTTTTTCTCCTTGGCGCGGGACCGGGGGCATCCGCCACCGAGTCGCCGGACTCGCTGCGGCATCGTCTCGCCGAGCCGGTGACCGAGCCGCTCGTGCTGCAGGCGGCGGACTTCGCCGGCGGACGGGTGGAGTTCGACGCTGCGCGCCCCGTGGAGATCCACCGTCCGGTGCAAATCGTCGGCGATCTCACGCTCGTCAGTCCGGGCGGATTCCTGCTCGGGCCGGCGGGCTCGCTGCGCGGCGAGCGGATCACGGTCCTCGCTCCCTCCGCCCCGCGGCTGGAAATCGCCGGTCCGATCCGCGCCCGCGAGGTGACGCTCGAGGCGGCGCACGGACACGCGCGCGTGGCCGGGCGGATCGATGTTTCGTCGGCGGACGATGCCGGCGGTGTGATCCGGCTCTTGGGGCGGACCGTCGAAGTCTCCGCGGAGGCGCAGCTCTCCGCCGACGGCGCCAGCGGCGGTGGCACGATCCTGATCGGCGGTGATTTCAAGGGCGCCAATCCCGCCATCGCCAATGCCGCCCGCACCGGCATCGCCGCCGGCGCGCAAATTTCCGCGAACGCCACCCACACCGGTCCGGGCGGCCGCGTCATCGTGTGGTCCGACGAACTCACGCGCTTCCACGGCGCGATCGCGGCCCGCGGCGGCACGCAATCCGGCGACGGCGGCTTCGTCGAGGTCTCCGGCAAGGGCCACCTCGCCTTCCGCGGCAGCGTCGATCTGCTTGCTCCCGCCGGCCGCACCGGCGCTCTGTTACTCGACCCCGACGACATCATCATCGCGGCTGCCGGCCCCGACCTTAACGGCGACGAAGTCCAGGGCGACGACGTCGTCGGCAACATCGCCGCCACGGCGTATCCGGGCCTAGTCAGCGTCATCACCGCCGGTCAGGTTTCCAACCTCCTCAGCAGCGCCAACCTCTCCCTCGCCGCCACCAACAGCATCACGGTCAACTCCGCCATCTCCTGGTCCAGCGCCCGCACGCTCACGCTCACGACCACCGCGGCGAACTCGAGCATCGCGATCAACACCGCGATCAACAATTCCGGCGCCGGCGGCATCGCCCTGAATTCCGCCGGCTCGATTTATCTCGGAAGCAATGTCACCACGGCCGGCATCGCGACCCTCGACGCCGGCGGCCAGATTCTCAACTCCGCCGGCACCCTGTCCGCCGCCAATCTCCATCTCCGCGGCGGCGGCAACGTCGGCAGCGCCGCCGCACCGCTCGCGACCAACACCCACTTCCTCATCCTCGCCAAGAGCACGGGCGACACCTACGTGCGCGAGGCCGACCAGATTTATCTGCAAGGCTCCACCGGCGGCGCGCTCAGCGTCGAGAGTCTGGCCGGCGGCATCGAGGACGGCAACGACCCGCTCGCGGTCGGCGGCGTCGCGTCATTCACCACGCCGCTGACCAATCCGAGTGCGGATGTCATCTTTTTCGCGAACGGCAACCGCTTCTGCGACCTCGTGCACATTCGCACCGGCGGACAAGTTGACCTGTGGACGTCCGGTAGTCTCGCCCTCGGCCGCATTCAGGCGGGCGGCTTGTTCCGCGTGCACTTCGGCGCCAACGGCATCGGCGGCTCCGACGGCAAGACCCTGGACCTCACGGCCGCCTCGATCGCGGCAGCATCCATCGAACTGGTCGGCGGCAGCGGCACCGACAAGATCATCGGGCTCGCCGGTCCGCTCACGTGGACCAGCGCCACCGCCGGCACCAACGGCACCGTCACGTGGAATCACGTCGAGCAAATCGAGAACGCGAACCTCCTCGGCAACTCCGGCTTCGAGACCGTGGTCAGCGTGGACGGCAATCCGCCCGGAGTCGCCGGCCAGTGGTTCTCCGATGCGAACGAGATCGTCGCCGCCCAGAACGGCATCACGCCCGCCGAAGGCACGCGGATGCTGCGTTTCGTCCACACTTCACCCGGCAACGCGCAGGCCGGCAGCAGCTCGGACACGATGCAGATCGTCGACGTCTCCGCTGCGGCCACGCCGATCGCCGCCGGCAATCTCTACGCCGCTTTCTCCGCCCGCGTGAATCGCATCGCGGGCAACAGCCTGACCGACACGCAGTTTTCGCTCTCGATCCGCGCCTACAGCGGCGCGCTCTCCTCCCACGATTTCGCGCTCAGCCCGATCGCGGCCAAGTCCGTCACGCTCGACAGCGACAGCGATCCCTCCACCTGGCAGACGATCGGCACCGCCCTCACGCTGCCAGCCGGCACCACCTACGTCGTGGCGGTGCTTTCGGCCGTCGAGAACGTCTCGGACAATCCGCCCAGCGGCACCGAATTCGACGGGCACTACGCGGACGACGCGAAATTCTCCCTCGGCACCGGCGAGGCGCCGACCGTGACGCTCAACGCCCTCGGTGACGTCGCGCAGAACGCCGCCCCGTCCAAACTCACCGCCACCTCGTCGCTGCCGTTGCCCGTCACCTACCGTGTCGTGTCCGGTCCGGCCACCGTCAGCGGCAACACGCTCTCCCTCACGGGGGCCGGCTCCGTCACCGTCGCCGCCTCCCAGGCCGGCACCGGCTTCATCGCCCCCGCCACCGCGCAACGCACCTTCACCTCCGTCCCCACCGCGCAGGTCCTCACTTTCACGGATTTCAGCACCTTCACCACGGGCGAGTTCGTCGGCCTCGACGGCTGGACGGGCACGCACCCGAGCGGTGCCGGGTCCGGCGTCTACACCAACTTCTCCAACCCGACGGGCTTCGTCGGTTTCGAGAGTGTCTCCGGTTCGCTGCTCACGGTGCGTCGTCCGATCAGTTTCAATCCCGCCGCCGGCACGTATCCGCAGGTCAACTTCTCCGTGGACCTCTCCGTCGTCGATTCCACCAACGGCCGCGCCGACTCGTTCGTTTTCCGTTTCGTCAACCTCGCCGGCGAGACGCTCTCCTCGATCACGTTCCGCAACTCGAGCCAGACGGTCATGTTCTCCACGCCCACCGGAGTCGGCGCCATGCTGACCGATTTCCGCCTCGTCAACGGCCGGCTGACCACGCTCCGCGTCGCGCTCAACCTCGCCACCAACCGCTGGTCCGCGTGGCTGGGCGACGAGGTCCTCTTCGCCGATCAAGTCATCAACTCGCTCGGCTACGCGAGGACCTTGCGCGAGGTCGCCGTGGACTGGGCCATCGCCTCGCCCGGCAACCCGGGCGACAACTACGTCACGCTCAACCGCTACCTGCTCTCGCAGGACAAGGGCTTTCAGACGCTCACGTTCACGCCGCCGGCCGATCTTTTCAATCTCACCACCACGCCGATTCTCCTCTCCGGCACGTCCACCTCCGGCCTGCCGGTCGAGTATTCCATCGTCTCCGGCCCCGCCACGATCTCCGGCAGCAATCTCACGCTCACGAACACGGGCACCGTCGTCATTCGCGCCTCCCAACCCGGCAACGCCTCCTACCTCGCCGCGCCCCCGGTCGACCGCACGATCACGGTCGTGCCCGTCGGCTTCCAGACCGGCGCCGCCGCTTCCACCCGCCCCGTCCTCGTCACCGAACCGGGAGCGTGGACCGCCGCCACCTCGGCCCCGTGGATCCAGTTGCCCGTGACCTCCGGCACGGGCCAGCGGTTGATCGAGGTCTCCTTCGCCGCCAACGACACCGGCGCGGACCGCAGCGCGACCCTCGTGATCGGCGGCACCACCTACAACATCACCCAGCGCGCCGCCGGCAGCGGCCTCCGCGAACTCTGGGTCGCCGGCTCCGACCTCTACGGCGAACTCGGTGTCGGCCAGGCCGCGGTCCCCCGTCGCACGCCCACCCTCGTCGCGACGGGCATGAAGTCCGCCGCCCCCACCGCCGGCTCCGCCTACTTCCTCGGCGAGGACGGCACGCTGTGGGGCACCGGTGAAAATTCCAGCGGACAACTCGGCCTCGGCGACACCGCCACCCGCACCTCGCTCCACCCGATCGCCACCCGCGTCGTCCAGATCGCCCCGCAACCGGACAACAACTCCATCCTTTTTCTCACCGACGACGGCACGCTCTGGGCCGCCGGCGGCACCCTCGACCGCCTCGCCCCGTTGCCCGATCCGACGACAAGCCCCACGCCGATCGCGACCGGCGTCGCGCAAGTTTCCTACGGCAACCTGTTCGCGGCCTACGTGAAAACCGACGGCACGCTGTGGACGAGCGGCGTGAATGCCTTCGGCGCCCTCGGCGACGGCACCACCGTTTTCCGCAGCAGCTTCGCGCAGATCGCCACCGACGTCGCCTCCGTCTCCTGCGGAGGGGGACACCTCGCCTTCGTCAAGACGGACGGTTCCCTCTGGACCGTCGGCAGCAATTCCTTCGGCCAACTCGGCACGGGCAACACCACCAACCGCAGCGTGGCCGGCCAGATCGCCACCGGCGTGGCCACGGTCTCCGCCGGCGCCACGCACACCGCGTTCGTCAAGAACGACGGCACGCTCTGGGTCTTCGGCTTCAACGGCAACGGCCAGCTCGGCCTCGGCGACACCACCCACCGCCTCGTCCCCACGCTCTGCGGCTCCGGTTTCGCCAAAGTCTATTGCGGCAACAATGCGGTCTTCGCCATCAAGGCCGGGCCCGCCCCCGCCCTCTGGGTCGCCGGCGTGAATCTCTACGGCACCCTCGGTGCGGGCGACGCGGCGCCGACGAGCAACTGGCTGACCTTGACCGCGCATCCGACGCTCACCGCCGTCCGCGAGGTCACCCAAGCCGCCGCGCGCACGCTCTTCACGCTCCCCGACGGCCGTGTGCTCGCGGCCGGTTACGCCGGTGGCAACCCCGACGCGTGGGGCGGACGCACCCACCAAAACAGCGTCAACGACGGCACCGCCGACTACCGCTCGCTCCTGACTCCCGCCCGGGACGGCATCGCCGCCGTCCAGAGCCGCACCAGCGGCGGAGCGACGACTTTCCTCACGTTCTTCCTGCGCACCGACGGCGTCCTCCTCGGCAGCGGCGTGGCCCCGTGGGGCCAGTTCGGCGACGGCCAGCAATACTCGACGCAGCGCCGCCCCTACCAGATCGCCACCGGTGTGCGCTCCTTTGCACTCGGCGGCTACCACGCCCTCTACCTCAAGGACGACAACACCCTCTGGGGCATGGGCTGGAACAGCACAGGCCTGCTCGGCCTCGGCCACACCACCCACCAATTCTCCCCCGTCCAACTCGCCACCGGCATCGCCCAAGTTCACGCCGGCGAAAGCCACACCGTCCTCCTCAAGACCGACGGCACGCTCTGGACCGTCGGCCTGAATTCCCTCGGCAACCTCGGCGACGGCTCCACCACCAACCGCTCCACGCCCATCCAGGTCGCCTCCGGGGTGGTCTCCGCCTCGACCTTCCTCCACCACACGTTGTTCGTGAAGACGGATGGCTCCCTCTGGGGATTCGGTTACAACAGCCAAGGACAACTCGGCGACAACAGCACCACCAACCGCACCTCCCCGATCCTCATCACCACTGGCGTCGCCGCCGCGTGGGCCGGCGGCTTGCACAGCCTCTTCCTCAAGACCGACGGCACGCTCTGGAGCATGGGCTGGAACACGCACGGCCAGCTCGGCGACGGCACCACCACGCGCCGCCTCGTGCCCGTGCCGATCGCCACCAACGTCGCCAGCGCCAGCGCCTCCCTTTTCCACTCCCTCTATCGCAAGACCGACGGCACCGTCTGGGCTGTCGGGCGCAACCACTACGGCCAGCTCGGCGACGGCACCGTCGAAAGCCGCTCCACGCCCGTCCAGATCGCCGCCAACGCCATCGCCGTTTCCGCCGGCGACACCAACAGCTTCGTCATCGGCACCGATCAGGTTGCCCTCACCACGCGCCCCGCCGTGATCACGCCGCCCGCCGACGTCACCGTCGCCGCCGGCGGCGACGCGTCGCTCTCCCTCCTCGCCTCCGGCAACGCCGCGCCGAGTTACCAATGGTTCAAGGACGGACTCCTCCTCCCGGGCGAGACCTCGTCTTCGCTCGCGATCGACAACGCCAGCGTGGCCGATGCCGGCACCTACACCGTGCGCGTCAGCAATGCCAGCGGCGGCTTCTTCACCGCCCCCGCCACTGTCACGGTCGCGACGGGCTTCGACGCGTGGCGGCTCGCGAATTTTTCCTCCGGTGATTTCAACAACCCCGCCGTCAGCGGTCCCGCCGCCACCGGCCCGGACGGCGTCAGCAACCTGCTCCGCTACGCGCTCGGTCTCGCCGCGGGCGAAGACGCCACGCCGCACCTGCCGGAGGCGGGTCAGGCGGGCGGATTCTGGACCTACACCTACGGCCGGCCCGCCGACCGGCTCGATCTCACCTACTCCGTCGAGGTCTCCACCAACCTCGTGCAGTGGACGACGAGCGGCGTCACGCTCCATGAACTCGGCTTCGACGGCACGCGCGATTATTGGCAGGCCCGCTACCCGGCCGCCGGCACGCCCACGCTTTTCTTCCGTTTGCGCGTGATCCGTTGAGCCGGCGGGTGCGGACAGGCGGCCGCGTTGCGCCGCTCTTCCGGCTGGCCACTCCGGTCCGCTTGCCGGATGCTGCGGGCGCTCCGGTCGCGCCCATCGAAAATCAAAAATCGACCATCCAAAATCGACCATGGCCCTGCACGTCCTCGCCCACCCGCTCGCGCAACACGTCCTCACGCACCTGCGCGACAAGACCACGAAGCCCGTCCTCTTCCGCACCCTGAGCTACCAGATCTCACTGCTGCTCGCCCTCGAGGCCACGCGCGACCTCGCGACGGTGGAGAAACCGATCGAGACGCCGCTCGAGAAGATGCAGGGCCGCGTGCTGGCCAAGCCGCTCGTCGTCGTGCCCATCCTCCGCGCCGGCCTCGGCATGTTGCAGCCGTTCCACGATGTCTTTCCCGACGTGTCGGTCGGCTACGTCGGCCTGGAACGCGACCACCAGACGGCCGTGGCGCGGAGTTATTACTGCAAGCTGCCGCCGCTCGCCGGCGCGCGCGTGCTCGTGGTCGACCCGATGCTCGCCACCGGCGGCTCGGCGGTGCAGGCGTTGACGCTGGTGAAGGAACACGGCGCGACGGAGATCGGTTTCGTGTGCATCGTCGCGGCGCCCGAGGGCGTGGCGACCCTGCAGGCCGCGCATCCCGAGGTGCCGATCCACGCGGGCGCGGTGGACCGCCAGCTCAACGAGCGCAAATACATCCTCCCCGGCCTCGGCGATTTCGGCGACCGCCTCTACGGCACCTGAGCGACGCGGTTGCCGCCGGGCCGAAAGGCGCAGGCGCACGGCGGCATCCGGGATTGCCGGCGCGGGCGGCGGCGGCTGCGATGGGCGCATGGAATTCGCCCAGCTCTCCGACCGCGCGATGCAGATCCGCGAAGCCTTCGCCCGCTACGAACAACGCCGCACCGGCCGCACCTGGACGCGCGAGGAGATTGCGCAGGGCCTCGTCGTCGACCTGGGCGACCTGATGAAGCTCGTCATGGCCAAGGCCGGCGCGCGCACGGTGAAGGGCGACGTCGACGCGCTCCTCGCCCACGAGTTGAGCGACTGCCTCTGGAGCGTGCTCGTGCTGGCCAAGCTCTACGGCCTCGACCTCGAAAAGGAATTCCTGCGCACGATGGA
>VFQQ010002697.1_pt1 | contig 19131 bp, 13 predicted proteins | sample 3512341 | NCBI WGS metagenome assembly VFQQ01 (sample SAMN10412373, study PRJNA504923) | tailings metagenome | isolation source: Relicate 2 Philex TSF1 revegetated site | place: Philippines: Tuba, Benguet | collected 2017-08-29 | reverse complement strand
GCCCCGGCGACAGCCAGGCCAGATAGGCGAACGCCGCCAGCGTCAGCACGCTGCCATAGATCAGTTCGGGCAGATGCACGAAGGCCAGGGTGATGTTGCGGATGTCGCTGGACAGGCTGGCGATGATGTTGGAACCACCGATGATCTCCAGACGCTCGATGCTGGTGTCCAGCACCCGCTTCACCAAAGCGCGGCGCATACGGTAGACGAAGCGGTGGCCCAGCGCAGTCAGCGACAGTTGCGCTGCCGAAGCCAGCACCAGCAGCAAGGCCAGCAAGGCGACGAACTGCCCCAGCGCCACACCCGGACTGCTCGCCGGGGTGAGCATGCGCTGATTGATGAAGGCAATCACCGCCACGCTGAGCAATGCGCTGCCCAGGCTGAGCCCCAGCACCAGCGCGATGGACCAGCGATATTCTTGGAAAACCAGACGCAGCAGCTTCATTCAGAACCTCTTGGCCAGGGGGCAGTTGCGAGCGCACTGCCCGTCGAGACGAACACGGCAATGCCCTAGGGTATCGCGCAGAATCAGATTGATGAGCGCTGGCGAGGTACCCAGTTGAGTCGCCACCTCGCGCTGGGTGAGGCCATCGAGCTGACTGAGCTTGAACACCCGGCGCATGCGCGGGGTCAGCTCGGCCAGCGCATCGAGCAACTGGCGCACCGCCTGCTGCCCGACTACGGTCTGCTCCGGGGAATTTCCGAGGGCTGCAGATCGGCCAGTTCGGCGGCGGCACCATAGCGCTGCTCCAGCTGCAGGCGGCGCAGATGATCAATGGCCAGATTACGCACCAGGCGCGTCAGGTAGCGCTCGGGCGACTCGACACGAGACAGCTTGAGACCGCCCTCCCACAACTTGAGAAAAGCATCCTGCAGCACATCCTCGGCCCTGCTGCGACAGCCCAGTACGCGCGTCGCCAGATTGAGCAACCCATGTCGCTGCGCCTGATAGGCAGCCAGCAACGCCTTGCGGTCGATGACTGCAGCAAAGTGGTCATAGGCAGACGCATTCGCTGCAAAAGATGGTCGAAAACCTCTCCGGCCCGGGGCCGGCAGTGACTGTCGAGAACATTCCATGTGAGGTCCCGCTCTTTGGCAAAGAGCGCCAATCGTGAATGCAAACACTTCTCATTGCAATGATGGCGAGACGCCTTGAGGGCGCAAGTAGCGGCGACAGGCGAACGGACATCAACGGCTGCATCAGCGCATGGCCAGGCTTGCTACGGGGACGCGGCCGGTATCGGCAGGAGGATCGTTGAAGCGAGGGTTCGCTGAAAGCGAAGGAGGGAAACTGAAGATGGCGTCCCCTGCTGGAATCGAACCAGCATCTAGCCCTTAGGAGGGGCTTATTCTATCCGTTGAACTAAGGGGACACGGCCTGGTGAGCGGCTCACCGGGCCGCGCGCATCTTAGCGGCGCCGCGCGAATTTGTCATGCCTGCGCGTAGCCGAATAACACTTCGACGGCCCTCCCCGTGCCACGCCGGCACAGGGAAGGCCACGCTCAGAACAGCCCGAGGCTGTGCAGCAACACCACCAGGATGCCCAGCGGGGTGATCACGCGCAGCACCTGCCACCACAGCGAGAACAGCTGCGGCTGGTCGATGCCGATGGACTGCTGCACGGTCTTGCGGCTCAGCGCCCAGCCGGCGAACAGCACGGTGGCCAGGCCGCCCAGCGGCATCAGCAGGTTGGTGGTGAGGAAATCCAGGCTGTCGAAGAAGGTCTTGCCCAGCAGGGTCACCTCGCTCCAGGCATTGAACGACAGCACCGTACCCAGGCTCAGCAGCCACAGGGCGATACCGCTGAGCGCCACCGCCTTGAAACGGCTGATGCCGAACTTCTCGGTCAGCCAGGCGATGGTCGGCTCGCTCAGTGAAATCGCCGAGGTCAGCGCGGCGATCGCCAGCATGATGAAGAACAGCCCGCCCACCAGCTGGCCCAGGGGCATCTGGCCGAAGGCGATCGGCAGGGTGACGAAGATCAGCCCCGGCCCCGCGCCCGGCTCCAGGCCGTTGGCGAATACCAGCGGAAAGATCGCCAGGCCGGCCAGCAATGCCACGCCGGTATCGGCCAGGGCCACCAGCAGCGCGGTCCTGGCGATCGAGGTGCCGGCCGGCAGGTAGGAGCCGTAGGCCATCATCGCGCCGCTGGCCAGGCTCAGGGTGAAGAAGGCATGGCCCAGCGCGGCCAGCACGCCCGCGGCGCTGAGCTTGCTGAAGTCGGCGTCGAAGAGAAAGTGCACCGCCTGCATGAAATGTCCGGTGGTGGCGGCATAGCCCACCAGCACCAGCAGCAGGACGAACAGCCCCGGCATGAGGAAACGCAGCGAGCGCTCCAGGCCGCCGCGCACACCGAAGGCGACGATACCGAGGGTCAGTACCAGCACCAGGCTGCCGTAGCCGACCAGCTTCCAGGGGTCGGCCAGCATGGCGCCGAACAGCGCACCACTGCTCTCCCCGTTCAGGGCCGTGAAACCGCCGGTCATGGCCGTAGGTGTGTAGGCCACGGCCCAACCGGCGATCACCGTGTAGAAGCTGAGGATGAGAAAGCCGGTCAGCACCACCAGCGTGCCCAGCCAGCGCCAATGCCGACTCGCCCGCGCCTCCCTGGCCAGCGCGGCGAAGGCGCCTTCCGGGTTGGCACGGCCGCGACGGCCGATCATCACTTCGGTCATCAGCAGCGGAATGCCGATGGCCAGGATGCACCCCAGGTAGACCAGGACGAAGGCGCCGCCACCGTTCTGCCCGGTGATATAGGGGAACTTCCAGATATTGCCCAGGCCCACGGCCGAGCCGGTGGCGGCGAGAAAGAACACCCAGCGCGAGGACCACAAGCCTCGGCCGGTGCTGCTGGAGGCACCGGCGAAGGTGCCGGCGGCGATGCTGTCTTGACTCATCGGGACTTGCCCTCTTGTTGTTGTGAAAAAGTCAGAAGCCTGGGGTGGTCGGGCCACCCCGCTTGGTGCGCGCGACGCACCTCAGCTAGTAGGGTGCGCCGTGCGCATCAGCGTTATTGCCTATGCATGGCTCACAGACCGCCCTGCAGGCGCTCGCGGGCCATGCGGTCGGCAATCGCCGTGGTGGTCGCGCCTTCACGTTCGGCGCGCTGGAAAATTTCCGTCAGGGTCGGGCCGATGCCTTCAATATGCGCCTTGAGCTGGGCCGCGCTGCCACCGGTGCGCTCGTAGCAGACATCGATGATGCCACCGGCGTTGATCGCGTAATCCGGCGCGTACAGGCATTCGCGGCGCCGCAGCAGCTCGGCCAGGCTGGCGTCGGCCAGCTGGTTGTTGGCAGCGCCGGCGATGATCGGCGCGCGCAGCGCTTCCAGCGTCTGCAGGTTGACGATGGCGCCGAGCGCGCAGGGCGCGAACACATCCACGTCGAGACCGTAGATGTCGTGCTGGCCGACGGCGGTGGCGCCGAGCTGGGCGACCGCGCGCTGCACGTTGGCGGTCTGTATATCGGTCACCCATAGCTGCGCGCCGGCTTCCTTGAGCAGCTTGGCCAGGCCGAAGCCGACCTGCCCCACGCCCTGGATGGCCACGCGGATGCCGGAGAGATCCTGACGCCCTAGGCGATGCGCCACCGCCGCCTGGATGCCGATGAACACGCCATAGGCGGTGGACGGCGATGGATCGCCGTCACGACTGCCGCCGTCGAAAGCCTCGCGCTGGCCGGCGCCGGCGACGTGGCGGGTGCGCTCGGCCATGATGCGCATCTCGGCCACGCCGGTGCCGGAGTCCGCCGCGGTGATGTAGCGCCCGCCGAGGCTGTCGACGAAATCGCCCATGGCCTGGAACAGCGCCTCGCTCTTGCCGGTGTGCGGGTCGCCGATGATCACCGCCTTGCCGCCGCCCAGCGGCAGGCGCGCCAGGGCGGACTTGTAGGTCATGCCGCGCGACAGGCGCAGCACGTCGCGCAGCGCCTCCTCGTCGGTGGCGTAGTTCCACATGCGGCAGCCGCCCAGCGCCGGGCCGAGCGTGCTGTCGTGGATGGCGATGATGGCTTTCAGGCCGCTGGCCTTGTCGTGGCCGTAGACCACCTGCTCGTGCTGATCGAAGTCGACGTGGGCGAAGACGGACATGCTGTTTCCTCAAATCTGGGCACGCCAAACGGCTGCCCTTACTGGTGTTGTACGCACGGTTACCCCGTGGGAGCGGCTTTAGCCGCGATGCTTTTTAGGGGTTTCACAGGCCATTCGCGGCTAAAGCCGCTCCCACAAAAAGCGCTCCGTGATCATGTAAAAGGCCGCCCTCTCCCCTCAGGGGAAAGGAAGAGGACGGCAAGGGGTGATTCGTCAGGCAGCTGGTTCGAACAGCTGCACCGCGGCGATTTCGCTGACGGTCAGGCGCGCCTTGAGCTGCGTCGCCTGTTCGCGCGCCTTGGCCAGCGCCGCTTCCTTGACGTGACCGTAGCCGCGGATCTGCTCGGGAATCTCGGCCAGCGCCACCGCGGTGCGGTAGTTGCCGGCATTGAGCTCGGCGAGCAGGTAGGCCACGTTGGCCTCGTACTCCTCGATCAGCTCGCGTTCCAGACGGCGCTCGGCGCTGTGGCCGAACGGATCGAGCACGCTGCCACGCAGGAACTTGAAGCGTGCCAGTACGCCGAAGGCCTTGAGCATCCAGGGCCCGAAGCTGCGCTTGCGCGGCTCGCCGGTGGCGGCGTCCGGCTTGCTCAGCCAGCTCGGTGCCAGGTGGAACTGCAGGCGGTAGTCGCCTTCGAACTGGGCTTCGAGCTGCTTGCGGAAGGTCGCATCGCTGTACAGCCGCGCCACTTCGTACTCGTCCTTGTAGGCCAGCAGCTTGAAGTAGTAGCGCGCCACGGCCTTGCTCAGGCGCTGCTCGGCATCGGAGTCGACCTTGCGCACGCGCTCGACCAGTTCGCGGTAGCGCTCGGCATAGGCGGCGTTCTGGTAGGCGGTCAGGCGCTGCATGCGGTCACTGACGATCTCCTCCAGCGTGCTGCAATGCGGCGCCTCGACCACCTTGGGCGCGGCGACTTTCTCCACCGCGGCCAGATCGTGCGCAGCGCGACGGCCCCAGAGAAACGCCTGCTGATTGAGTTCGATGGCCACGCCATTGAGTTCGATGGCCTTGTTGATCGCCTCGGCCGATACCGGTACCAACCCTTTCTGGTAGGCGTAGCCGAGCATGAACAGGTTGGTGGCGATGCTGTCGCCGAGCAGGCGGGTGGCCAGGCGCGTGGCATCGACGAAGCGGGTCTTGCCCTCGCCCACTGCCTCGCTGATCGCCTCGCGCATCGCAGCGCCGGGTACCTGGGCATCCGGGTTGCGGGTGAACTCGGCGGTAGGCGCCTCATGGCTGTTGATCACCGCATGGGCAATCTTGTCGTTGAGCTTGGCCAGTGCCTCTTCACTGGCAGACACCACCAGATCGCAACCCAGCAGCAGATCGGTTTCCCCGGCGGCGATGCGCACCGCGTAGATGTCGCTCTGCCGTGCGGCGATGCGAATGTGGGTGATCACCGGGCCGAACTTCTGCGCCAGGCCGGCCTGATCGAGCACGGTGCAGCCCTTGCCTTCGATGTGCGCGGCCATGCCCAGCAGGGCACCGACGGTGGTCACGCCGCTGCCGCCGACACCGGGCAGGAGGATGTTCCAGGGTCGGCTCAGGGCCGGTTGTTTCGGCTCCGGCAGGGCGATGAACAGCGCGCCCAGGCCAACGGCCTCGGGCTTGCGCAGGCTGCCGCCATGCACGGTGACGAAGCTCGGGCAGAATCCTTCCAGGCAGCTGAAGTCCTTGTTGCAGGCGCTCTGGTCGATCTCGCGCTTGCGCCCCAGTTCGGTTTCCAGCGGCAGCACGGACAGGCAGTTGGATTTCACGCTGCAGTCGCCGCAGCCTTCGCACACCGCCGGGTTGATGAAGGCGCGCTTGGCCGGGTCGACCATCTTGCCGCGCTTGCGCCGACGCCGTTTCTCGGTGGCGCAGGTCTGGTCGTAGAGGATCACCGATACGCCCTTGAACTCGCGCAGCTCGCGCTGCACGGCGTCCAGCTCGCGGCGGTGATGGAAGGTCACGCCCGGCGCGAAGGTGGCGCGGGTCGGGTACTTGTCCGGCTCGTCGCTGACCAGGGCGATGCGCTTGACGCCCTCGGCGTGCACCTGCTGGCTGAGCTGGTCGATACGCAGCTCGCCGTCGATGGGCTGGCCGCCAGTCATGGCCACCGCGTCGTTGTAGAGGATCTTGTAGGTGATGTTGACCCCGGCGGCCACGGCCGCGCGCAGGGCCAGATGGCCGGAGTGGAAGTAGGTGCCGTCACCGAGGTTCTGGAATACGTGCGGCGTGTCGGTGAATGGCGCCTGGCCGATCCAGGTGGCGCCCTCGCCGCCCATCTGGGTGAAGGTGTCGGTGCTGCGATCCATCCACTGGGTCATGTAGTGGCAGCCGATACCGCCGAGGGCGCGGCTGCCTTGCGGCACCTTGGTCGAGCTGTTGTGCGGGCAGCCGGAGCAGAAATGCGGGGTGCGTACGGTCTTGTGCTTGGGCGCAGCCAGGGCCTTTTCCTTGGCGTCGAGGAAGGCCAGGCGCTCCTCGATGGTCGGGCTGCTGTAGATCGGCGCAAGGCGCTTGGCGATCACCCGGGCGATCATCGCCGGAGTCAGTTCGCCCAGGTTCGGCAGTAGCGAATTACCCTGTTCATCGAACTCGCCGACCACCCGTGGACGCTTGCCCACCGGCCAGTTGTAGAGCTGGCCGGTCAGTTGGTCCTCGATGACGCTGCGCTTCTCTTCCACCACCAGGATTTCGTCCAGCCCCTCGGCGAACTGGTGCACCGAAACCGGTTCCAGCGGCCAGCTCATGCCGACCTTGAGCACGCGCAGGCCGACCCTGGCGCACAGTGCTTCGTCCAGGCCGAGGTCATCCAGGGCCTGGCGCACGTCGAGGTAGGACTTGCCGGTGGTGATGATGCCCAGACGCGGGTTGGGCGAATCCAGCTTGATCTGGTTGAGGTTGTTGGCCAGGGCGAAGGCGCGCGCGGCGTAGATCTTGTACATGTTCAGGCGCTTTTCCTGCGCCAGGGGCGGATCGGGCCAGCGGATGTGCACGCCGTCTTCCGGCAGCTGGAAATCCTCGGGAATCTTCACCTGAATGCGCAGCGGATCGACATCCACCACGGCCGAGGAATCGACGTTCTCGGCGATGGTCTTCAGCGCCACCCAGCAGCCGCTGTAGCGCGACAGCTCCCAGCCGATGATGCCGTAGTCGAGAATTTCCTGGACGTTGGCCGGGTTGAGCACCGGAATCGAGGCGGCGATGAAGGCGTGCTCGCTCTGGTGGGCAATGGTCGAGGACTTGCAGCCATGGTCGTCGCCGGCCAGCAGCAACACGCCGCCATGCTTGGAAACCCCGGCCGAGTTGCCGTGCTTGAACACATCGCCGCTGCGGTCGACGCCCGGGCCCTTGCCGTACCACATGGCGAACACGCCGTCATAGCGGGCGCCGGGGAACAGGTTGGCCTGCTGGCTGCCCCACACCGCGGTGGCGCCCAGCTCTTCGTTGACGCCGGGCTGGAAGTGGATGTGGTTCTGCTTGAGGTACTCGCGCGCGTCCCACAGGCTCTTGTCCAGGCCGCCCAGGGGCGAGCCGCGATAGCCGGAGATGAAGCAGGCGGTATTGAGTCCGAAGGCGGCATCACGCTGCTTCTGCAGCATGGGCAGGCGGGTGAGCGCCTGAGTGCCGGTCAGGTAAAGGTGACCAGTGGCGAGGCGGTATTTGTCATCCAGGCGGATTTCGGCCAGTGACATGGAGCGCTCCTTTTATTCTTATGGCGAGCACGGGGAGCGCGACGGTAGACACGCTCCGTTGAGTCCGGTCGCAGGATCGCTGCGCCGGATTTGCCTAAAGCATGACCGGAGGGTTCCGCTTTTTTATTTCTATTTTCGAGCTTCGAAGGCAATACTTCGCATGATCCTTCCAACAATCACAAGAAAATGGAAACAATCATGCAGGACAAGCTCAGCCCCATCGACCGGCGGATTCTCCGTCTGCTGCAGCACAATGCCGACCTCTCCGCCGCCGAGGTGGCCGAGAAAGTCGAGCTCTCGCAATCGCCCTGCTGGCGGCGCATCCATCGCATGCAGGAAGAAGGGCTGATCGAGCGCAAGGTCGCCCTTCTCAATCACAAACGCCTGGGCTTCGGCATCACCATCTTCGTTGACATCAAGCTGTCGGCCCACGGCCGCGGCAATCTGGACGAATTCGAGCAGGCCGTGGTCGGCTACCCGCAGGTGCTGGAGTGCTACAGCATGGCCGGCGGCTCGGACTACCTGCTGAAGGTGGTAGCCAAGGACATCGCCGATTACGAGCGTTTCCTGCGCGACCACCTGCTGCAACGCCCGCACGTGCACGAAGCGCACTCGCATATCGCCATGAGCGAGGTCAAACGCACCACCGAGCTGCCGCTGGATTGAACCCTGCCCTGCAGGAAACACATGCGTAGGGTGCGCCGCGCGCACCGGGATACCGGCGCCAGCGTCACAGGTGCGCACGGCGCACCCTACAAGAGACGCACAGCCTTAAATGATCGGCATCAGGCCAGGCGCCTGCCCTTGCGCGCCCGCATTGCGGCCATCAGCGATGGGCCGAGCGCGGTGAGCGCCGAGCCCAGCACCACCACCACGGCGCCCGCGTAGGCGATCCAGTTGACCTGCTCGGGCAGCACGTGGTCCGGCCACCAGGTCGAGGCCAGGGCCACGGAGACGAAGGTCACCAGCGGCGTCAGCGCCAGGGTCGCGCTGACCCGCGAGGCTTCCCAATGCGCCAGTGCCTCGGCGAAGGCGCCATAAGCCACCAGGGTATTCAGGCAACAGGCCAGCAGCAGCCAGCCTTGTAACGGGCTCAGCTGCAGCACTTGCAAGGGATGCGCCCAAGGCGTCAGCAGCAGCGCGCAGGCCAGGTAGATGACCATCATCACCTGCACCGAATTCCACGAGGTCAGCAACTGCTTCTGCGCCAGGCCGTAGAAGGTCCAGACGAAGGCAGCGGCCAGCACGGTCAGCACGCCGGTGGTGTAGGCGGTGAGCGACGTCAGCAACTCGCCCAGGCGCTGATTGAAGAACAGGCCGAAGCCCAGCAGCATCACCATCAGGCCGAGTGCCTGGCCCAGACTGAAGCGTTCGCGAAAGACGAACAGGCTGCTGATCAGCAACAGGATCGGCGCCACCTGGATTACCAGTTGCGTGGTCCCGGGGCTGAGCAGATCGAGCCCGACCAGGTACAGCACGTAGTTGGCCGTCAACCCGCCGATGGCCAGGGCCAGCAGCCAGCCGCCCTTGCGCCCGAGCGGGCGAAAGCGCGGCAGGCGGCGGCTCGCGGCGAGATAGGCCAGCAACAGCGAACCGGCTACGGCCAGGCGATACCAGGTGACCGTGACCGGGTCCATGACCTGGAGAACTTCCTTGAGCTTGATTGGCAGGATGCCCCAGAGCAGCGAAGTGATCAGGGCGAGCAGCAGGCCGTATACCCAACGGCCGGAGGAAATGTGCATGGCGACCTCTGGCAGGCGGTCGACAGAGCAGGTCGACCGCAGCAGGCCATTCTAGGAGAGGTCAGGACACCGACACAGCAACAGTTCAGCCTGGTAGTCGCACGCAACTGTACCGTTCGATGCGCGCAACCCGCCAATCGACCGGCGCCAAAAATCCATAAAATCGGCAAAAAAACGATAACAGGCCGACAAAATCGACCATCTGTCGTTTTGCCAAACGCACCGCTTCGCTCGCAGTAGACTCAGATCATCCAGCCCCTTCACATGGAGCTTTCGCCATGTTCGGCCAACGTACCGTCGACCCGCATCCCGGCACGCACTACCGCAGTTCACGACTGAGCGCCGTCAACGGCCAGTACTTCTTCGCCACCCGCGAAGGCACGCTGGAAGGCCCCTTCCTCTCCCGCCACGATGCCGAGCAGAGCATCACGCGCTACATCGAGCGCATGGCCATGGCCGACAAGCTGCTGCGCCACAGCAGCGAGCACATCGACAACCTGCAGCGCCGCGAAGCGATCAAGCACAACCAGGAGCTGTGAACTACAAGCGCGCCAGCCCCAGATCGCCCCGATGCGCTGCAAGATGCGGCAACACCGCGGCCAGCAGCGGTTCCTTGAAGGCATCCTGAAAACGATGCGCCAGCCCCGGAATCAGCTTGAGTTCGGCGCCCTTGATATGCGCGGCCACATGCACGCCGTGCATCACCGGCAATAGCGGGTCGGCCGTGCCGTGTACCACCAGGGTCGGCACTGTCAGGCGATTGAGCAGCTCGACCCGACTCGATTCGGCAAGAATCGCCAGCAACTGGCGCTGCACCCCCTCGGGGTTGAAGGCACGGTCGTAGGCCACCTCGGCCTGATGCAGGAGCAAGGCGCGGTCATCATGCACCGACGGGCTGCCCAGCGCCGCGAGCAGATCGGCCTGCTGCTGCAGGGCTGCTTCACGGCTACCGGCCTCGCGGCGCGCCAACAGGGCAACCAGGGCATCGCTGGGCGCTGGCAAGCCTTGCGCGCCCGAACTGGTCATCACCAGCGTCAGGCTCAATACCCGCTGCGGCGCCAGATCCGCCAGATGCTGGGCGATCATCCCGCCCATACTCGCGCCCAGCACGTGGAAGGCCTCCACACCGAGGCTGTCCATCAACCCCAGGGCATCGCCGGCCATGTCGCGCAGGTGATAAGGCGCACCGAGCGACAGGCCCAGCCGGTAGCGCAGCACCTCATAAGGCAGATTGATGCTCGGCGCCGGCTTGCGCCAGGTGCTCAGGCCGACATCGCGATTGTCGAAACGCACCACGCGAAAGCCCTGCTGGCAGAGGCGCTCGACCACCTCGTCAGGCCAATGGATCAGTTGCCCGCCCAGGCCCATGACCAACAGCAGAGCCGGGTCATGCTCGCTGCCGACGCTCTGGTAGGCCAGACGTACGTCGCCGATATCGGCGTATCGCGTCGATTCGGAAAGATCACAACGGTTGGCCGCAAAAGACGGCAGGCCGCACAGCATGGCGACCACAAAAATGAATGCACGCATGAAAAACACCAGAAACGCAAACCCCCAGTGGAGCGCGATTCTGGTGAAAGTCGTTCGACGGCGCTGCCACACAAGCATGACAGTTTGATGAAGGAGGACGAACGGTCAGCCGCACGGTGACGAGAAGCCCCGTGCAGAGCGTCGCGCCATGAAGCCCCTCGCTGCGTGGGAGGGGCTTCAGCCGCGACAGTCCGGAGCATCAGGCCAGCTCGGCACGCAACTGCCGGGCCGCTGCGACCATGTTCACCAGCGCTGCCTCGGTCTCCGGCCAGGCGCGGGTTTTCAGGCCGCAATCAGGGTTGACCCACAACCGCTGAAGCGGGATACGTCGCGCCGCCTTGCGCAGCAGGTTGGCCATCTCGGCGCTGTCCGGCACCCGTGGCGAGTGGATGTCGTAGACGCCCGGGCCGATCTCGTTGGGATAATCGAAGCGCTCGAAGGCCTCCAGCAACTGCATGTCCGAACGCGAGGTTTCGATGGTGATCACGTCGGCATCCATCGCCGCGATGGCCTCGATCACATCGTTGAACTCGCTGTAGCACATATGAGTGTGGATCTGGGTTTCGTCACGCACGCCGCTGGCGGTCAGGCGGAAGGCCTCGGTGGCCCAGTCCAGGTAATGCTGCCAGGCGGCCCGACGCAGTGGCAGCCCTTCGCGAAACGCCGCCTCGTCGATCTGGATGATCCTGATGCCGGCCGCCTCCAGATCCATCACCTCGTCACGAATCGCCAGCGCCAGTTGCCTGGCCTGTACTTCGCGGGCAACGTCCTCGCGCGGGAAGGACCACATCAGCATGGTCACCGGGCCGGTCAGCATGCCCTTCACCACCTTGTCGGTCAGGCTCTGGGCGTATTTGATCCACTCCACGCTCATGGCCTGCGGGCGACTCAGGTCGCCGACTATCACCGCCGGTTTGACGCAGCGCGAACCATAGCTCTGCACCCAGCCGAAGCGGGTGAAGGCATAGCCGTCGAGCTGCTCGGCGAAGTACTCGACCATGTCGTTGCGCTCGGCCTCGCCGTGCACCAGCACATCCAGGCCGAGGCGTTCCTGCACCTGCACCGCATGGCGAATTTCGCTGTGCATGGCCTCAAGGTAATCGGCGGCGCCGAGCTTGCCCTGCTTGAACGCCTGGCGTGCCAGGCGAATGGCCGAAGTCTGTGGGAAAGAGCCGATGCTGGTAGTCGGCAGCAGCGGCAACTGCAGGCGCTCGCGCTGTTTGCCGATGCGCTCGGCGAACGGCGACTGGCGCTGGGCATGACGCGGCAGGATCGCTGCCAGACGCGCCTGCACCTCAGGCTTGTGAATGCGCGTCGACGCAGCACGTGCGGCCTGTACCGCACGGCTGGCTTCCAGCGCCGCCTGCACAGCGGCGTCGTCCGGCGCCTCCAGTGCCCGACCGAGCACGACGACCTCCTGGCACTTCTGCACGGCGAAGGCCAGCCAGCTCTTCAGCTCGGCATCGAGCTGATCTTCACGGGCCAGGTCCACCGGGCTGTGCAGCAGCGAGCAGGACGGCGCCACCCACAAGCGCTCCCCCAGGCGTTCGTGAGCATGACGCAATACTTCAAGGGCCTTGTCCAGATCGCAGCGCCAGACGTTGCGCCCGTTGACCACACCCAGCGACAACACTTTATAAGCAGGCAGCCGATCGAGAATGGTCGGATACTGCTCCGGCGCCCGCACCAGATCGATATGCAGGCCATCCACCGGTAGATTGACGGCCAGACCGAGGTTGTCTTCCAGGCCACCGAAATAGGTGGCGATCAGCTTCCTGCAGGGTTCGCGCTGGATCAGGTTGTAGGCGCGCTCGAAGGCGTTCTTCCAGTCCTGCGGCAGGTCCAGTACCAGGATCGGCTCGTCGATCTGCACCCACTCCACGCCTTGCCCAGCCAGGCGCTGGAGAATTTCGCCATACACCGGCAGCAGGCGCTCGAGCAGCTCCAGCCTGTCGAAATCGGCGCCTTTGGCCTTGCCCAGCCACAAATAGGTCAGCGGGCCGATCAGCACCGGTTTGACCTGGTGGCCAAGGGCGTGCGCCTCCTCTACTTCCTCGAACAACTGCTCCCAGCTGAGGGCGAACTGCTGGTCAACGCCAAATTCCGGTACCAGGTAGTGATAGTTGGTGTCGAACCACTTGGTCAGCTCCTGCGCATGCGCGCCGCTGCAGCAGTTGCCGCTGCTCTTGTTTGCAACGGCCCCACGGGCCATGGCGAACAGCGTCTCCAGCGTCGGCTTGCCGCCGGTCGGGCGAAAGCGCTCGGGAATCACGCCGAAGGCCAGCGAATGGCCCAGCACCTGGTCGTACCAGGCAAAGTCGCCCACCGGCAGCAGGTCGATACCGGCGTCCTTCTGCAACTGCCAGTGCTCGGCGCGCAGACGCTGGCCGACCGCACGCAGCCCGGCTTCATCCAGCTCACCTCGCCAATGCGCTTCGAGCGCTTTTTTCAGTTCGCGGTCGCGACCGATGCGCGGGAAACCGAGGGAATGGGACAGGGCCATGACTTTACGCTCCACTATGAATCGAGATGGCGCCATTCTCGGCATCGGCCATGAGTGAGACAAACTCAAGATTTTCGTCTTGATCTAAAGATTTACTCATGTAGGCTGTATGAAGCATTTTCATCCAGCACCGGATCTGGATGACTGAAACCTTCGCAGAGACCCGCCATGCTCGAGCTACGCCACCTGAAAACCCTGCACGCCCTGCGCGAAACCGACAGCCTGGTGGAGGCCGCCGAGCGCCTGCATCTGACCCAGTCGGCGCTGTCGCACCAGTTCAAGGAACTGGAAGAACGCCTGGGCCTGCAGCTGTTCGTACGCAAGACCAAGCCGGTGCGCTTCACCAGCGCCGGCCTGCGCCTGCTGCAACTGGCCGACGCCACCCTGCCCCTTCTGCGCGGCGCCGAGCGTGATTTGGCGCGCCTGGCCGGTGGCACCGCTGGCCGCTTGCACATGGCCATCGAGTGCCACAGCTGCTTCCAGTGGCTGATGCCGACCATCGACCAGTTCCGCGATGCCTGGCCGGAAGTGGAGCTGGATCTGGCCTCGGGCTTCTCCTTCGCCCCGTTGCCGGCGCTGGCCCGCGGCGACCTGGACCTGGTGGTGACGTCAGACCCGGTCGACCTGGCGGGTATCACCTACGTGCCGCTGTTCACCTACGAAGCCCAGCTGGCGGTCGCCAACCAGCATCGCCTGGCCTCCAAGGCCTATATCCAGCCCGAGGATCTGGCCAGGGAAACCCTGATCACCTATCCGGTGGAGCGCGACCGCCTGGATATCTTCACCCGCTTCCTCGAACCGGCCGACGTCGAGCCGGCGCAGGTACGCACCTCCGAGCTGACGGTGATGATGATGCAGCTGGTGGCCAGCGGCCGCGGCGTCTGCGGCCTGCCCAACTGGGCGCTGCACGAATACAGCTCGCGGGGTTACGTCAGCGCCAAGCGCCTGGGCGAAAAAGGCTTGTATTGCACCCTGTATGCCGCGATCCGCAGCGACATGCTCGACGCCCCCTTCATGCGTGACTTCCTGCTCACCGCCAAGGACACCTCCTTCGCCAGCCTCGAAGGCGTCAGCGTGGCGCGCTGATGGCCGCGCGTGCGCCATGCGCACCAACCATTCACCGCCGTGCTTCCGGTGCGCACGGCGCACCCTACATAAGGACACCTTCCAGCCTCGAAGGCGTCAGCGTGGCGCACGTAGGGTGCGCCATGCGCACCAGCCATTCACCGCCGCGCCTCCGGTGCGCACGGCGCACCCTACATAAGACCTTCGCCAGCCTCGAAGGCGTCAGAGTGGCGCGCTGATGGCCGCGCGTGCGCTGTGCGCATCAATCATCCTCCGCCGCGCTTCGCCAACCTCGAAGACGTCAGCGTGGCGCACTGACGCCGCGCGTAGGGTGCGCCGTGCGCACCAACCATTCACCACCGTGCCTCCGGTGCGCACGGCGCACCCTACATAAGAACCTTCGCCAACCTCGAAGGCGTCAGCGTGGCGCACTGACGGCCGCGCGTGCGCTGTGCGCACCAGCCATTCACCACCGCCCCCCCCACGACCGCATCGTCAACGCCACGGCGGACGCTCATCCACAGCAATTGCCTTGTTACAACTACCCGCTTGCCGCATCGTGACCGACAGTCATAGCATGACCGCCGGTCACAACTCTCCGTGGAATGCTCATGCGCTACCAGGATCAACTCTTCCAGCAACGCGAAAGCGCCCTGCTCGATGCCGCCCGCCAGCTGTTTCAGGATGATTCCTGGGACCGCGTCACCATCGCCGAGGTGGCGCGTCATGCCGGCATCGGCAAGGGCACCGTGTACAAGCACTTCTCCAGCAAGGAAGCGCTCTACGCGCGCCTGGTGCTGGATTGCTCGCGCCAGCACCTGGCCGAACTGCAGCAAATCGCCCGCTGCGCGCCTGCGGATCAAGCCATGCGCCGCGTCATTCGCCGCGCCTTCGAACTGCTGCAGGCCGACCCGCTGCAGGCGCAGCTTTGCCTGCTGTGTGACCGCCCGGCCTTTCAGGAGCGCCTGGAGCCCCCCTACCGCGAGCAGTTCATCGAACTCGAAGGTCAGTACATAAGCCTGTTCGGCGACCTGCTGCAGAACAGCTTCGGCGATCTGCAGCTCTCCCCGGACCACTGCCAGCATCTGATCTGGGGCGTGGAGGCCTGCGTCAACGGCGTCATGACGCGCATCGCCTCCGGCGGTTTCGCGCCCTGGGCCGAATACATCGAGCTGGACGCCTACTTCGACCGCGTCACCGACTTCATCATCGCCGGCCTGCACGGCCAGGCCGCCGCGCTGCTGGCAGCGCCCGCCACCAACGAGTAAGCCATCGCCATGTTCGCGCAACTCAGCAAACGCCCCTGGATCATCGCCGTCGTCATCGCCACCCTGTTGCTGCTCTGGCTGCTCAGCGGCGACCGCTTCGTCGCCCGCGACGACACCCAAGCCGAACCCGACAGATCGGCCACGAGCGCAGAGTTAGCGCGGGTCGAGGTGACCTGGCTGGAAGCGCAGCCCATGCAGCGCCAGCACGTGGTGCAGGGGCAGATCGAGGCCTGGCGCCGCGTAGAACTGCGCGCCCAGGTCAGCGGCAGCGTGCAGAACCTGGATCAGGACAAGGGCAACCGCGTCGCCGCCGACCAGTTGCTGCTCAGCCTTTCGCCGGACGACCGCCCGGCCCAGGTCGCACGCAGCGAGGCCGATGTGCGGCAACGGCAAAGCGACGTCACCGCGGCCAAACGCCTGCGTGAGCGCAATCTGATTTCCGCCAACGAGCTGATGCGCCTGGAAAGCGAGCTGGCCAAGGCCCGCGCCGAGCTCGACAGCGCCCGCCTGCAACTGCGCAACACCAGGGTAAAAGCACCGTTCGCCGGTATCTACGACCAGCGCGCGGTCGAGCTGGGCGACTTCGTTCAGCCCGGCCAGAGCCTGCTGACCCTGGTGGACATCGATCGCCTCAAGGTCAGTGCACAGATCGCCCAGCAGCAGGTGACCCAGCTCGAGCTGGGCCAGCCGGTGAAGGTGGAACTGCTCGACGGCCGTAAGCTGAACGGTGAATTGCACTTTATCGCTGCCGCAGCCGACCCCGGCTCGCGCAGCTTCCGCATTGAGGTCAAGGTGGACAACCCGGATGGCCTGCGTCTGGCCGGCGCCAGCGCCACCCTGCATATCCAGACCGGCGAGGCCATGGCCCATCGCCTGTCTCCCGCCCTGCTCAGCCTGGACGAGAATGGCCGCCACGGCGTCAAGTGGGTCAACGATGCGCAGCGCGTTGAGTTCACGCAGGTACAGCTGATCAGCGTCGACAACCAGGGCGCCTGGGTCAGCGGCCTGCCGCCAAAGGTGGCGCTGATCACCCTCGGCCAGGGCTTCGTCCAGCCCGGCCAGCAGGTGACGACACAACTCGCGACCGAGGGCAGCTGAGATGCACGCACTGATCGCTGCCGCACTCGACCGTAGCCGTACCACCATCCTGGTCCTGCTGTTCCTGCTCTGCGGCGGGCTGGTGGCCTACATCGCCATGCCCAAGGAATCCAACCCGGACGTGGTCATTCCCATCATCTATGTTTCGGTGACCCTCGAAGGCATCAGCCCCGAAGATGGCGAACGCTTGCTGGTGCGGCCGCTGGAGCAGGAGCTGCGAAGCCTCGAGGGCGTCAAGGAAATGCGCTCGGTCTCCAGCGAGGGCCACGCTTCGGTGACCCTGGAGTTCGATGCCGGCTTCGACGCCAAGGTGGCGCTGGCCGACGTGCGCGAAAAGGTCGACACCGCCCGCAGCAAGCTGCCGGAAGAAGCCGAGGAGCCGACCGTCAACGAGGTCAACGTGGCGCTGTTCCCGGTGCTGTCGGTGGGCCTGTCCGGGCCGATTGCCGAGACCGAGCTGGTGTACATCGCCAGGCGCCTGAAGGAGAACATCGAAGGCATCGCCGAGGTGCTGTCGGTGGAAATCGGCGGCGACCGCGAAGACCTGCTGGAAATCGTCGTCGACCCGCAGGTACTGGACAGCTACGGCATCGACTACAACGAGCTGTTCAACCTGGTCAGCCGCAACAACCGCCTGGTCGCTGCCGGCAGCCTGGATACCGGCGCCGGGCGCATGAGCATGAAGGTGCCAGGCGTCATCGAAGACCTCGAAGACGTGATGCGCATGCCGATCAAGGTGGTCGGCAACAGCGTGGTCACCTTCGCCGATGTCGCCACCATCCGCCGCACCTTCAAGGACCCCACCGGCTTCGCCCGCATCAACGGCCAGCCGGCCATCGTGCTGGAGGTGTCCAAACGCAGCGGCGCCAACATCATCGAGACCATCGATCAGGTCAAGGCGCTGATGGAGCAGGCCAGGCCCCTGCTGCCGCCGGGCGTTGAAGTCAGCTACATCATGGACCAGTCGCAGGAGGTGCAGAACATGCTCGGCGACCTCCTCAACAACGTGCTGACCGCCATCGTCCTGGTGCTGATCCTGGTGGTGGCGAGCATGGGCATGCGCTCGGCGCTGCTGGTCGGCCTGACCATTCCCGGCGCCTTCCTGAGCGGCATCCTGCTGATCTGGATGCTCGGCTTCACCCTCAATATCGTCGTACTGTTCAGCCTGATCCTGGTGGCCGGCATGCTGGTGGACGGCGCCATCGTCGTCTCCGAGCTGGCCGACCGCTACCTGCAGCAGGGCCAGAGCCCGCGCCAGGCCTGGGCCAACGCGGCCACGCGGATGGCCTGGCCGGTGATCGCCTCCACCGCCACCACATTGGTGGTGTTCCTGCCGCTGCTGTTCTGGCCCGGCGTGGTCGGTCAGTTCATGAAGTACCTGCCGGCCACCGTGATTCTCTGCCTGCTGGCCTCGCTGGCCATGGCGCTGGTGTTCCTGCCGGTACTCGGCGCCGTCACCGGTGGCCGCGCACGCCCGCAGGCGCCCAGCGCCAACCGCGCCGGCAATGCCTACCGCAACCTGCTGGCAACACTGCTCAAGCGCCCCGGCCTGACCCTGCTCGGCATGCTCGGGCTGATCGCGCTGATCTATGTCGGCTACGGGCGCTTCAACCATGGCGTGGAGTTCTTCCCCGACGTCGAGCCGGAAAGCGCACAGATCTGGCTGCGCGCCCGTGGCGACCTGTCGGTGCAGGAGAAGGACGCCCTGCTCCAGCAGGTGGAAAAGCAGGTGCTCGGCATGCGCGAGGTCAAGGCGCTGTATGCGCGCTCCCTGGCCCAGCCGGAAGGCCAGCAAGGCCAACTCGGCGCCGACGTGATCGGCACATTGCAGTTCCAGTTCGTCGACTGGCACCAGCGTCGCCCGGCCAAGGACATCCTCGCCGACATGAGCCAGCGCACCGCCGGCATTCCCGGCGTGGTGCTGGAGTTCCGCAAGCAGGAACAGGGCCCCACCGACGGCAAGCCGGTGAAGCTGCAGATCAGCGCGCTGGATCCGGCACTGGGCGAGCAGTGGGTCGAGCGCATTCGCGGCGAGATGCAGAACCTCGGCGGCTTCGTCGACATCGAGGACGACCGCGCCCTGCCCGGTATCGAATGGCGCATCAAGGTCGACCGCGAGGCCGCCGCGCGCTTCGGCGCCGACGTGCTCAGCGTCG
>VFQQ010002696.1_pt1 | contig 19144 bp, 34 predicted proteins | sample 3512341 | NCBI WGS metagenome assembly VFQQ01 (sample SAMN10412373, study PRJNA504923) | tailings metagenome | isolation source: Relicate 2 Philex TSF1 revegetated site | place: Philippines: Tuba, Benguet | collected 2017-08-29 | reverse complement strand
ATTTGGTGAGAAGGGAGGATGAGCAAAGCGGGCAGCTGCCTACTTGAAAGACGAATAGGGCAATGTGACTAATGTGCCACGGGCTGCCGGTTGGCTGCCGCAAGTGGCAGGCGGGCTGACGCAGGATGCTCGCCGGTGGCTGCCCTGCCGCCTCATCGCTTGCGCGGCCGCTTCTTGGCTGGCTTGGATGGCTTCTTGGCCACCCCCCGCGCTGCTGCTGCCACGCCATTGCTAACCAGTGGCGGCGGCAGCGAGACCGCGTGGCTGCGGGCAGGCAGGGGCAGGCAGGCGGCGTCAGCAGGGCGCGCATTTATGCGGCAAGCTGCACCATTCTTGGCCTAAACCCAGCCGAGCGCAACCTGTCCGACCATCACCTGAAACCGGCTGGCTGGCACATGCACTCCAGTCCCAGGTTTGCGCAGCGGGCAAGGCAAACAGAAATGCACCGGCGCACCTGGGCGGCAGGTAGTACATGCGCTGCTTGAGGTCGCCGTGCCGCAGCATGAGCGTCTTCCAGGGCACCGGCGGCGGCACATCCTTCACCATCTGCTCGCCAGGGGGTTGTTGGGGGAGGGCGAGGGAGCACAGGGGATCAGATGCCACGTGCACATTGCTTGGCTGGCTCAGTGGCTGGCCGGCCAGGTGGCCGCAGGGTGGCCGGCCGAGCAGGTAACCATCTGCCCAATGTGGGGCTGCCGCATAATTTGGCCATGCAGCCACACATTCTGATGCTATTGGGTTCGATACCGTGCGCTTCAGCAAGGCCGCGCGCTGGCGCACACAGCCCAAAGTATCCCCCCACCTGCACGGTGTTGTCCATGTGCAGCAGGTCGTGGTGCGTGACGCCCAGCCGCTGCATCAGGGATCATTGGGGTGGGTTGGCACATGCACGGCGGTCTCAGAACAGTCAGCAGTGGCCAACAGCAACGGAGCGGTCGGGCTGCGTGGGGATGTTCCATTCCACAGCGGCCAAGAGTGGGAGATGTTTCATTCCAAAGGCGGCCAAGAGAAGCGCTGAGCTCGGGCTGCACACTGTGCACGCCAGCCTCAACATTGCTGAAATTAATTGGTATCAACTGTTCCCCAATCTATTGCGCACGTGCAGCTCGTCTTGCGTGACGAACGAGAAGCCGAGCCGCTGCCACGTCGCCTTGGTGCGCGCGTCATCTGCGGAGCAAGTGCACGAGCGGCAGCAGAAGCTCCTTGCAGCCAAGCCCCCGAGCAGCAGTTCCCCTCCTCACCGCCAGCCCTAAAGCTCCCAGCAGGCATGCAGCCGAGTTGCTGCAGGCTGGACGCTGATGATATGGACTGCCCAACCTCCCTACTGTGGTGTGGCTGGCCCTGCCACCTGCTCAGGCCGCCCCTGCGCCGCCCATTTGCCTGCCACCTGGCACCCACCCACCTGTGCTGCACAGCAGGATGCGCGGGATGCCCAGCGCGCGGCAAATGTCTTCTATCGCCTCCAGCAGGGCGCGGCCGTGGCCTGCGGGCGAGATAAGACAAAGACACGGTGGGATGCTGTATGCAAGCGACCAGCAGGCAGGTCCAGGCATGCGAGGTGGCAGGGCTGGGAGGGCGTGGGGTGTGCACCACCACACCTCGTGGGCTGGGAGGGTGTGGGGCACCACACCCCAAAATCTACAGCCACCCAGCCTTAGAAACACTGAGACTGCGCAACCAGCAGGTGTCCGACGGCTGCGCACCCTTGTTGCGCCGCGACTCCTGGGTGGCGTAGAAGGGCACCTCCATCCAGCTGGGCCCCATGCGGATGGTGGCCGCACAGATGGGCTTCTGGTGCGCCTGCGGGCCAAGGGAAGAACAAGGATGGCAAGGCGCGCAGGCAGGTAAGCAGCCAAGCGCATTCTCATGCCAGCCGTGCACCCCCAGCAGCTGCGCAGTACGTGCAGGTGCGGCGCCCTCAGCCCAACTCTCACTGCTAGGATGGGCACCGGCGGCTTGGGGGCCCCCATCAGCCCCTTGTGCTTCAGCGGCGCCTGCAGGCAGAGAGGAGAGATGGAGGGGCAGAAGGCTGAGCATGCGGCTGCAACTTGACGCAGGTCAACACAACCCAGCTGCAAGGCTGCATCAACCAGCCACACTAGGCTGCTGGTGCCATTCAGGCAACAAAGACAACCATATGTCCGCGAAAGGGTGAATGAGCGCCATGGAACTGTAAAGAAATGGCTCCAACCAGCTGCCTAAACCTAGCTTGCCTCATAGTGATAGTCCACCTCGGGGTTGTCCACCGGCGGCGGCGGCGGCCACTGCGGCCGGAACCGTGGCAGCAGCACCACCACTCTAAAACCGCCAAAGTCCTGCTTGGCAGGATCAACAAGGCAACAGCGGGAGGAGGTGAGCAGGCAGCAAAGTATGGGCATCTGTGCGGCAGCAACAGCGGCGGCAGCAGCAGCAGCATCACAGCCAAGTTTCAGTTTCGCTCCAGCCACCCCTGCCCAAACTGAGCTCGTTCCCGCCGCATTTCTGCTGCAGTAGCAGGCCTGGTCACCCACGCACCAGCTCATCAGGGTCCTCCGCCTTGCAGCAGCTGAATATATTTGTCACAACAGATTACGCATTAAAATTCCCAGTGCTACGCACCAGCTCGTCGGGGTCCTCCGCCTCGCTGGCGGTCACCGTCCAGTCCAGGTACTCGTGTATGGTGGCCGCCCGCGGCACCTGCGTACAGCGCATCCCATGGCCGAAATGATGTCTTTGCGAGCTGTATACAGCGCTTAGTAGGCCCCAGGAGGCTGCTGGCCAGAGAGCAGCAGCTGCGCATGCATGGCAAGCTCATGCAAGCCAACCAAGCGGTGCAGAGGGCATGCTTGCCTCGGCCTTCTTGGTGCCCGGCCGCGGCGGCGGCGCCTGCCCCGTCTCAAACGCCTGCGCCGAACAGCAAGAAGAGCCACATGTGAATTATGGTGGCAAAGCAGAGGCAGCATGAACGTTCGAGTGAAGGACGGGAGAAGCTGCAGCACCAGCAATGAAAGGCATGCACAGCGGCAGCATCTTGCAGCAACGGCAACGGTTGCAGCAGGCAGCCTGCCAGCCGCCAGCGCTGGGTGCAAAGGAAGCTGCCGGGCAGCACCTTGAAGAGGAAGGGTATGTCTGAGCGGGCGCGCTGCCGCCCCTCCGCCGCGTTTGGCACCATGTAGTTTTTTATCTGGAGCACCACGTTGGGCCTGCAGGCGGGGCAGTAGCGCACGCTTTCCAGCTGGGTTGGTTGCATGGCAGGCGCAACCCGATTTGGACAGATCGTGAGATCCAGCCTGGCAGCCAAACCTGCCAGCTAGCAGCTGGCTGCTTGTCGCACATCGTTGCAAGCCACATTGAAGGCACGATCCAGCCCAGAGCCTGGATCTGATGATCTTTTGCCATCCTAGCTGCGCACCGACTGCCAACCGCATGCCCCAACAGCCACTGATCTGATTCACCCGCTGCCTGCGCACCTGCCCGGGATCTCGAACATGTGGTCCACCGGCAGGTCGTACAGCGGCTTGCGCGACTCGCGCAGCACCCGCCGCCGCGCCTCCCGCTCCTCCCGCTCCTATGGGGCAAATGGCCAGAGCAGAGCAGCAGGTGGGGATTTGACATTGGTATCCGAGGGCCCGTCAGCCAGGCATAACTGCGTACGTGCACAAGCTGCTAGCAGCATTTCAGATCCAGCGCTGCCGCAGGGCTGCTGCGAGGCAAGCGGGATAGGCTCCCGCCGCTAAGCATGCATGCGGCGCACCTGCTGCCGGTTGGTGCTGTGCCAGTCGGCGGGCTGCAGCAGCGGGTGTGCGCCCATGGCCACCGCCGGCTCCAGCTTCACGGCCTGGCTGCCCTGGCCCCAGCCCATGGCCATCTGCGCAGCGGGGTGCGGGGGCAGGCGAGTCGGTGCGGTTGGGAGGCGGCAGCAGAGGCGGCAGCGGGGCGGTGGGCTCTGGGGGCCGCCCGCGTCCCATCGGCGCATTCCATACGGCAGTAACGGCCCTCCTTACCGCGCCCATGCTGGCGCTGTGCTGCAGCGAGGCGCTAGCGGCCGCCATAGCCCTCCTGACCCTGCCTCCCGCTTGGGGCCGGCTGGCGCCGCCTCGCCACGCTCAAAGCTCCTGCAGCTGATGCCGAAGCGCTGGCACGCCTCACGACGGCTACCGGAGGCCCCGCCTGCCGCACAGCCCCGAGCTCTTGCGCTCCGCTGGGTTTCCGGTCGCTTGATGGGCCCAGGGCGATTCAATCGGCGTTGCCCCGTGCGATGGGCCCCCCGTGACCCCCTGCCTGCCTCCGAGAGCAGCCGGCCGCCATGCTGCTTGGGGAGCCCAGCAGCAGCCACTGCCCGGCCTCCTAGCAAACCCAATTCGCATTCTCTCACAACCCGTCACTGCTGCCCCGCTCTGGGCCGCCCTCTGCATATCTCCAAGGGCAGGGGGCGCTGTGTCTGCCGCACCCTGCGAGCTCGGTCGGGGCGTGCTTCCCGGCCCCCACACCGTCCAGGCCGCTTGTCAGCATCGTCCAGAAGGCATCGGCAACGCCGATTGACCAGTAGTGCCGCCTGCCAGCCGGCGGCGGCCGACCGGCGGCATGCGTTTGGCGGCGGCGGCGAGGTGCGGGGCAGGCCAGCTGCTGCAGCCCGGCGTGGCGCAGCTGTCCACCAATGCCCCCACAACTTCGCTCTGGCGGCAAGCGCTGGCAGCAGCGGCGGCAGCGCTGGGCGGCACTCCCGCAGCCGGCGGCAGCGCTGCAAAAGCCGCGGCGCCACTGCCTGCGTCGGCGGCACCACCGGCCCAGGCTGGTGTGCTGGATTCACGGCCCCAGCAGGACGCCATGCAGCAGCAGCGGCAGCAGAAGCAGGAAGTACAGGAGCAGCAAGAGCCGAAGGGGGTGAGGCTGGACGCTTGGCGCAGGGGCGCAGAGAGCGGCGGCGCACGGCGGCGGCGGCGAGAGCGAGAAGATGCGTCATCCGATGGGCCCCAAACCAGCGTCGATGATAGGAGCAGGCGGAGCAGCAGGCGGGGCCGGCGGCTAGATAAGCAGTGGGGGCCTGAAGCCATTGCTGCAGCGGCAGGCCAGCAGCCAGGAGCCTCGGAAGCAGGCACAGGCGGCGGCAGCAACGGCAGCGGCAGCAACAAGGCGGCCAACAGGGGCAGGAGCAGCAGCCGCAGTGGCACTGATGCCCGTCCCAGTGGCGGCCGTGCCGTGGAGAAAGCTGAACTCAAGGACACCATGGAGGCAGTTGATCTCGATGCCCGTGAGGCGTGCAACAGCAGCGGCAGCAGCAGCGCTTGCCCATTGCCACCGGCACGTATCCTGCAAGACGATGCCCACCCCATCCGGGAAACCGACATCTCACGTGCCGCCTGGCTGGTGCTGTCGCGCCTGCGAGCTGCAGGTGAGGCGCTACACGCCTCGGCAGCAGCATCGGCGCGGCTTGGCATTTAAGTGACAGTTCCTGTGATGCACTGACCCCTTCTGCACGCCTGCCGCTGCCCGGCATCCCTCGCATAATTGGCCCACCCTGCCCACGGCTTGCAGGCCACGAGGTGTATGTGGTGGGCGGTACCGTGCGGGACCTGCTGCTGGGCGGTACGCCCAAGGACTTTGACCTGCTCTCCTCAGCTGAGCCGCACCAGGTGCGGGTGGGGCGGGTGGCACAACAGAGTCTGGTGGGTGGCACAGAGCTGGGCTGGGGAGGTGCTGTAAGCCCGATGGTGCAAAGGCCTGCCATCACACAGCACGTCCCCCCCTCAGCCCTGTCTCCCTGCTGCGCCTCTCGCTAGCCCTGCCTGCCCTCACAAAGCTCATCTCCACTTCGTCCCGTTTATCTCCTCACCTCCCAGATCAAGCGCCTCTTCTCTCGCTGCATCATCGTGGGCCGGGCCTTCCCAGTGTGCCAAGTGTTCACAGAGGGCACCATGATTGAGGTGATCCCAGGCGGCTGTGGGGTGATAGCATGCCCTGCTTCAGCTGCTCCCAGCTGCAGCCAGCTGTGCCCCTGCCGTGGGCATATCAACAACCCGCTGCCATCCTTGCCCGCTGTATTGCACCGCAGGTCAGCAGCTTTAGCACGCAGGCAGACACGCGGCTCATCCCGGTGGATGCTTCAGTCCACATGATTGGGCGGCAGAAGAGCAAGGATGCGGTGAGAGGGGCAGGACAGAGCAGCTGCTGCAGCTTCAATCATTCAAGCTCGATTGCCTTGCCTTGCTTGCTGACGGGGAGCTCTCACGGGACCCCACATTCCCACCCTCATGCTGGGATGGTGTGATGCTTTGAAACTGTGTGTCAGTGCTTGTGACACTGGTGCATTTGCTCCCTTGCAGAAGTGGAGCCGGGAGGGTGCCACGTGGGCGCAGGCGCGGGCCACCAACGCCTCCCGCCGAGACTTCACGGTCAATGGCCTGCTGTACGAGCCGTTCAGGTGGGCAGGGCAGTCTTGTGAACACTACCTGCATGTCCTGGCATGCACTGCGCTGCTCTGCTTAGCTGCACTGCGCGTTGCTGCTACAACTGGTGCTGAAGCTCCGCAGTATGCCCCCGTCCGCGCCCTCCAACCCCCACCCATCCTTCTTCCCATCCCTTCCTGGAACAGCCGGCTGCTGTTCGACAGCGTTGGCGGCCTGGAGGATTGCCGGGCGCGCCGCCTGCGCACCATCTGCCCTCCCGCAGAGTCCTTTGCCGCTGACCCAGCCCGCATCCTGCGTGGCGTGCGCCTGGCGGCTCGTGCCAGTGAGTGCTGAGGTGCACGGTGGCCCACCTTGTAGTGCGCTGTGGTGTGCCGCTGTTGCGTACAGCCACCTTGCAAGTGCGGCATAGACGCTGGCCTACCCGCTGCATCCGCCGCTGGGCGGAAGAGGCTTGTGCTGTTGTTGGAGCGTCTGGCCCACCATCGCTCTCGTGCCTCGTGTGCTGTGCAGGCCTTGAGCTGGACCCCACCACAGCGGCAGCCATGGAGGACAACGCAGCGGCGATTGGGCAGCTGCCGCAGGTGCAGCTTGCTTAGGATGCTCCCCTGCCCCTCCCGCCTGCTATGCCTGGGGTGCTTGCTCTCCTGGTTGATGGCCGCTGCCGACTGTCCAGTGACCCCAGCTGGCTCAGCATGCCCTCCTCTATATTTGCCCCACCGCTCCATTTCCAGCTGCCAAGTCCCCAGATGTTGAGCATGCCGTTTTCTGAACCTACACTTGTCACTGCCTGTGCAGGGCCGGCTCCAAATGGAGCTGACCAGCCTGCTGGGGTACGGCGCCAGCGAGCGCTCGCTCCTGCTGATGTGGCGCCTCGGACTGCTGGACATGCTGCTGCCGCAGCACGCACTCTACCTGCGGGTGCGGATTGGTGTGCAGCTTGTTGCGGCTGCCTGCTATCTGAGCTCGCGGCATGAAGTGCTGCCCCTATTGCACCTGCAGAATGCGACTTGTGTGCTGCCCTGCCGTACATGTGTTCAACTACCGCTGCTGCCGCCGGCGCCCAGAACCCCAACCGCACCTCCCTGTGCCACCCCCCCTCTTCTTGTCCACAGCGGCACAAGGTGCCGCGTGCACCACGCAGCCGCTCCCGTAGCCGCCGCCCCGAGCTGCTGTTTGAGCTGGCTGCTGAGCTGGACAAGCACGTGCACCCGCAGGTGTGTTTGTGTGTGCTGGGCAGGCTGTGGCTCTTGGGCGCAACTGCCCGACCCTGCATGGGGTGCCCAGGATGTCATGACTGGTGCACCACTCAGTGCGTCCCTCAGCGCCAGAGCTTGCAAGCTTCTTGTGCTACGGCCACCCCTGCACTGACCTCCATGCTGTGTCCGCTGTCCATCTGACCCTGTGCAGCGCCCCGTGGACCCCTGCGTGTGGGTGGCGCTGCTGGCGGCTCCGCTGGTGGTGGACCGCATCTCCGAGCTCTGGAAGCAGGTGTGTGTCCTTATGCAGGAGGGCTATGCTGCATGTCCCTGGCTGCGTGTGCAACCGGCTGTGCAAGCTTTGTATGCTAGCTGCAAGCCAGCACATGCTCTCCTGAGGAAGGCTGAGCAGCTGTCCTCATGTGGTGCCTCCGTTTGCTGCTTTGCTGGCTCTGCAGGCGCACGGAGGCAAGGCCCACGCCAGCAAGGCTTTGCAGCAGGCTGGGGATCATGACGAAGCGGCCGCTGCCGCCTCAGGCGGCAACGACAGCTTTTCTGGAGGCAGCAGTGATGGTGGCAGCAGTGATGGCAGCGTTGGCGCCGACGCCAGCGGCAGCGGCAGCGAGGGCGATCGCAGCTTGCTTTCAGACGGGCAGCTGCGGCAGGCGCATGTGTCCAAAGAGGAGGCCTGGCGGCGCGAGTTTGTGGACCCCTACCAGCAGATCGTCTCCGAAGTGCTGGACAGCATGCTGCTGGTGAGGCCGGGGCGGTGGGGAGATGGGCAGTGGGCTGGTTTGGTTGCTCTGAACCTGACGCTGCTGGACATAGATCTAGCAGCTGGAACAGGAATCCACTGACTGGAGAGAGGAGTTGTCTTTGTGTATTCTTGCACATCTCCATGTCCCCAGCGTGGCGGCTGTGTGCTGCAAGCTTGCGATCAGGACACACATTGCCCTACCCTTCACCCGCCGCCCGTACTGCAGCCGCTGGACTCCGACACTATGCAGCAGCTGGGGCGGCAGGCCAAGAAGCACGGCGAGCAGCTGCAGCAGGCGGTTGGCGGCAAGCGGCGGCGGCGGGGCGGCGGCGCCGCTGCCGACAGCGGTGCCAGCAGTGGCCCCCCAGAGCGGCCCCTGCTGCCCAGCGTGCTCACACGCTCCTCCATAGAGCGAGCCGCCTCTCTGCTGCACATGGAGGCAGAGCTGCGTGGGAGGCCGGAGCTGCAAGCGCTGCTGGAGCACAGCGGTTGGCCTGGCAAGGTGGCCCCAGCCTTCCGCCATGATGGCGAGGGCAACGGCGGCGGCAGCGGCCGCGGCAATGGCGGTAGCGCTTCCCACAATGCACAGCCGGCACAGCAGCAGGCACAGCAGGGGCAGCAGGGGCAGCAGCAGCAGCAGCAGCTGCAGCCAGACGGCGAGCAGGCGCAGGCCCAGCTGGGTAGGCACTCGCTGCACCAGACGCTGTGGCAGCGGCTGGAGCGTGCCGCAGTCGGGAGCGGCAGCGGCGGCCGCGGCGGCGCCAGCAGTGGTCGTGGGGAGGAGGTAGATAGCAGCTCAGGCAGGTCAGGCAGCAGTGAGGAGCTTGGCGGTGCTGCCGTGGAGGCGCAAGCGGAGGCGGAGGCGGCGCCAGCATTTGTGCCAGAGTCGCTGCCTCGCAAGCTGCGCAAGCGGCGGGCGCTCAGCCCAGAGGAGCGGCTGGTGCTAGGCATCCTCAGCGACCCTCGCTTCGACTACCGGGGCCGCACGCGCCTGCCGTCCAGCATGGCACAGCATGAGTCTGAGTAGTCCAAGCAGTCCACTGCATTCAACTAAACACAGCTGATCAGCCAATGCTGCCCAGCGGCTGCCTTGCATGATTGAATGAACCCCACCCTCTGTGTGTGCAATGCACTCCATTTCATCTGACTTATTGATGTCCATGACTCCTATTCTTGTTATCCTGTCGTGTGATATGCCCAGCACAGCCCTGGCAGCTTGAGCAAAGGCATCAATCAAGGCAGAACATGCGACGTGGCAAGCACGCTGCCGCCCCGACAGTTCACCCGTGATGCAACGCATGAAGCCAACCCACCTCAATTGGGGACCAAGGCACCTGTCGCAACCGAGGTCTGCGCGGCATCAGCCTTCCCCGCCCTTCTTTCGCGTGGATTGCCGATGCTCTGCGCTGTGTGGCCCGCCCACGCCCTGCTCCGAGTCTCCGCAGCAGCGCACCGATCCCGGCAGTCGATCAGAGTCTTCGCCACCAGCATGGCGGGCGGCGGCGCAGCAAGCCGTGCTGGAGGGCTGGTATACCCGAGCCCCATCGTCTTTGATGCCCTGCAGCAGGCCAAGAGCTGCCTGATCATGCTGCATGGCTTGGGTGAGCGATCTCGGGAGCTGGTTGAGCGCCGCCGCCGCCGCTCCGCCAGGCCTTGCCATCAGCCCTGCGCCCTTGTATCCTAGCCCCAGCGGGCCACTGGCTGCCCCGCTGCAGGCGATTCGCCTTTTCTGCGGCAGCTGCTTTGCGACGATAAACCAACCACCGCCCCACCCGCCGCTGCGCCGCCATGGCGGCGTATTGCAGGCGACAGCGGGCAGGGGTGGGCCGACGTGGCGCCGATGCTGCAGCCTGACTTGCCACAGACAAAGTTCATTTTTCCGACAGCGCCCATCGTGAGGCAGCGGGTTGTAGGGGATGAAATTGGGATGGGTTGTCACACGGGGCGATGCAGGGGCAGACAGGGTCGCATGCATGGATGCTGCATGGCTGTCACATTGGTACGCCATGTCGCACTTGGCATGGCGGGATGACAGCAGGGGCCATCAGGTTTGCTGTTGAACGCAGTTTGCTTCTTTGTTTGCCCACTTGCAGCGCGCCATCACTGTCAACGGCGGCGCGCGCATGACGGGCTGGTGAGCCGCCGCTGCTGCTGTCCTGCTTTTCTGTTGGGTTCCCAACAGCCCGGCAGCTCAGCCCAGCTTTGCCAACCGGCACATTGCTTCAGCATGCCTGCCTGCCTGCTGGCCGCCGCACACATGCACCTCTCCATCCAATCTCGTGCCTTTCTTTATCGCAGGTACGACATTGCAGACCTGGACCGCATTGGCAGCGAGGCGCAGGACGCGGCGGCCATGCACGAGAGCCGGTGGTGGGTGGCTCGTCTCAACTGAGTGCATACCCCATCTGTGGACGCAAGGGCAGCACACGTGGTTCGCACAGCCGGCGGCGCAGCTGGGCAGCTGCAATGGCGTGGGAGCCGGCGGTGCCTGGCGCCGGGCACCAGGACATGGCTGTCGCAAGCCAAAACCCCTGTGAGTACGCTTCCCTTCACAAACCTGCATGCACTTCCGCGGGTGCCGCCTGCCTGCCTTAACAGGTACATTGATGAGCTGGTGGAGAAGGAGGTGGCGGGCGGCATCCCCGCCAGCTCCATCGTTGTGGGCGGCTTCAGCCAGGGCGGAGCCATGGCGCTGATGAGCCTGCGGTCAAAGGTGAGAATGGTTCCCTGGCTGTTGGGTGCTGCGCGTGGAGCTGCTGGGGCTGGCCATGCTGTGCCCATACTGGCCGCACATGCCGGACCAGCCTACACACTGCTGCCCGCGCTGTGACTGGCCGACCCTTTACCTGCCCTGACCGCCCTGCCCCCACCCTGCAGCACAAGCTAGCGGGCATCATCGGGCTCAGCTGCTACCTGCCGCTGTTGGAGGAGAAGCCCATTGTGTCTGGTGCGTCGCAAGCATCTTTGTGCACTGCCACGCTTTCCATGCACGCTGCTTTTGCCGCGATCCATTGGCACTGGTAAGCAGGCCATTGCCTGTGCTGCTGAAGAGGTCGCAGCAGTGCGCCTGGCCGCCTGTGCAGAGGGGAACAAGGGCACGACGATGAGGGTGTTGACATGCCACCTGAATGTCAATTGATAATCTTCACACCTTTATCGCCCCACGACTCCGCAGCGGAGAATAAGGGCACGCCAGTTCTGATGTGCCACGGCGACTGCGACCAGGTGGTCAATTACGACTTTGGCAAGCGCAGGTGAGGGCTGGACTGCGACCGTCTGGTGCACATAAATGACGTATTTCCTTCCGTCCTCGCTTAGTGCTCACCCTGCTTCTGAGCAGGGCCTGCAAATGCCCATGCCCCGCGGTGCATACCAGCATGCATGCCCACTAAACAGGTGCCTGTCCCCACATGCCCCGCAGCTACGAGGAGCTGAAGAAGGCGGGCGTGAATGTCGACTTCAAGACGTACCAATACATGGGTGTGTGGCTGTTTGACTGGCGGTTTGTGTTGGGAATTTCAGGCTGCACGATTTCAGGTGGCTGGCAAGGGATCTCAAACCTGGCTGCTGTGCCATGCTTGCCATCTTGCAAGCCTGCGCCTGTTTGCTGGCTGCCTTCATGTGAACAGTAGCTGTGTGTTGCTACCTGTTGCTTACCGCAGGCCACGAGGCGTGCGGCGAGGAGCTGATGGAGATGCGCGACTTTCTTAAGTCATGCTTCTCAGCGGCAGCCGGCAAGCTGTGAGAGCCAGACTGCAGCACTGTTAAGATTAAGGTTCCCTGCCATGCGTGCCAAGGCGTGCGGCACATGCGCATGATGCCTCCTCGAGAGGAGCCACCCGTGAGTGCTGATCTGGCCCCCACATCTTCTGTACCACCTCCGCACTGTGTCTTCTTTTGACATTACCTTTGTACAATACAACAAGCCGGAGAGGCACAGTCTCGTCTGAAGGCAGTGCGGTGCAGAGTGCTCAGAAAGGCAGGTTCGCTGAGAGCGTCCGATTCCGGAAGGGGTCAGTGTTCTGATTGAGGGGAAGGAGGTTTCTTTTTGACCTACATTGGCGCTGCAAGATACGCCCGGATTTGCGAGCGTGGGCCGCCGCAGCCCATAGGCCTGCATCATACAGCCGTTGGAGGATGGCGCATGCTGCCGCCGCATCACCGAGCGTACACCACGGCCTTCTTGATTGCCTCGGGCATGGTCTGCATGATAAGCGGCACATCCACCAGCCCGTCCAGCAGCGTCTGGCAAAGGAAAGTGAAGAAAGCAATCAGATAAAGGCAGGGAGTTTGAGCAAGGGGCACTGCAACATTTTGCAAGCGCTGTCTTCACAGCAGCTGAGGCGACGCAAGCATCAAATCTGTTGCACCAGCCCGCAACATTCTAGTAGACACCCTCCCGGTGTACCCCACTGCAGTCTCCGCCCTGCGCTGATTCGCCCCCTGCTTCTGCCCAACCAGCCTGCCTGCAGGCACCGGCTAGCACCCACCTGCAAGCGCTGCTGCGTGGGGCGGTCCTTGCTGCCGCCCAGGCCCACCGCCGCCGCTCCATCGCCCTCGTAGAACCGCACAAACAGCACATTGCCGGCGCCAGCCTCGGAGGCCTCTACTGAAGCCACAATGTCGGCCACAGACACCACGTCTCCGCCGTCAGCCACCCGCAGCAGCGAGATCTGGTGGGGTGCGGAGTAGGGAGAAGTGGAGGGGAGGGTGAGAAGAGGGTGAGAAGCAGTGAACGCAACGGGGCTGCCAGGATGAGCTGGCAGGCCAGCAGTTGGAGGAACAGTTGCAACCCATCAGCAGCAATATGCTCTGCTGGTTGCCTCCTCCAGCTAAGCACATTCAACAAGCCGCAAACAGCCAGCCCAGGCGCACCTGGAAACCGTCGTCCCGCGGGTCTGCCTTCAGTGGCAGGGAGAAGGGCAGGTTGCGCCCATTGGTGGTCAGCGTGGCTGCCCACTGGTACAGGTGGCAGTTGAAGGTCGCCACATCAACATCTGCTGGCAGCCGAGCCGTGGCCAGCTGCACATGAGGCGCAGACGGCTGCAGAGCTGCCGCCGACGAGCCCGGCGCCGCCGACGCCACTACCACTGCCGCTCGGCGTGGGTTGCACCGCTGGGCAGGCTTGAAGGAGCAGCGCGGCAATGGGACAGGCGATGGGCGGCTGCAGGGCGCCCCAGGTGCCGCGCGCGGCGCGAGGCCCACGTCCAACAGGCTATTGACAGCGGTGGCCATCTGGATGTGCTGAGTGGACGAGCCTGAAGTGATCGCAGTTTAAAAGTGCGCTCCAGCGCGAGCGAGCGTCTCAAGGTGCCGCTGGCGCCGCCGCCGGCAGAGCAGGCCGCAAATTTCAGCCGCAACACGAACACGCCATGCAATGCGTTGCTGCATGGCCCAAAACCCCCATGGCTTAGACCTGCTGTAGCTGCGGTGATAGCAACCACTACGACCCGTCAGAGCCATTTACCCTCCCGACCATGTGCCCTACTGACCGCCTGCCACCGACTGCGGTCGGACCGCTGCCTTGCAAGGTGGCCGCTTTTGCCCCTGCTGTCTTACTATCATACACAACATTGGCTCGTGCCAGTACGTTCTCAACCTGACAACCGGAGAATTGGTTGCTCATGGCCTCTTGTCGACTGCCGCGGCATGCCGCTCGCCCGCTGGGCCCGACGATGCCGACGGCGCACCTGGACAGCGCCTACCGGCTCCTTCTATATTCGCACGGTTTATAAATCACTTGCTACACCTGACGAGCGCAATGAGTAGCGGAGAGGGGCCCAAACGGCCCGCTCGCAAGCAGGTGCGGCGCCCTGGCTGCGGCTCTCGACCTTCTGCGCGCGTTGTAGTACTCTTATGGGTACAGCGACACTGTTGAGGAGATCCCCATGGCCCAGTTTTGCCGCCGAGAGCGGTCGCCGCCGCTGCCGCCGCCTGCTGCCGCTGCTGGCTGTGCGATTCAACTCTGTGCACATCTGGTCGCCTTGCAAAACCCAGGTGGAAGAAGCAATCACAGCCCGCGAGCCGCAGCATGCCGCAGGCACCGTTAACATCTGGACAGGTGCGGTGGCCAGCTGGAGCAAACCGTACGCTGCATGGGTGCTAGACGGAAGCCCTGCCTCCCAACCGCTCAGTCAGCGAAGCTGACGCCTCGCCTGCCGCTGCCAACGTTTCCCCTCAATGTGTACCACAGGGCGGGTGCTGAAGGAGTACCGGCGGCCGCGGGACGAGCCCCGCAAGAAGGAAGCCTCGCAGTACCGCTGCCACTCCAAGATCGACAGCGGGTGGACGCGCGGCACGGCCTCCGGCGCCTCCTACTGCTGCCTCTACTTTGCGCGCGGCATCTGGTGCGCAGGGCACTTGTTGCGTGGGGCTGGATGTGACTGCGCTCTCCATGAATTTGCCCCCGCATTCGACTGGGGTGGGGTGCGTGCATGTGTTGTTTTGCACCCCAACAACCCAGCAGCTGCAAGTGGTACTGCTACTAGATCCTGCCTTGACCGGTCTACATGTGCCACACCTGCCTGCCTCATGCAGCCACCACGGCGCGGACTGCACCTACCTGCACCGCCTGCCCACTGCTGCGGATGAGGAGCGGCACCGAACAGACTATTCCCATGACATTTTCGGCCGGGAGCGCAACCCCGCCTCGCAGGACGGACGCAAGAAAGGTGTTTGCGGAAAGGGGGGCAGCGCAGTTGGAGAGCTCGGCGTGCGTGGGACTGCTGCTGGTATCAATGCGGCTGGGCAACTGCTCTCTGGCTTACCGCGTGTGGGACCCAGCATCGGGTTGCCCGATCCGCCTGCCTGCATTGAGACGGATTGGCTGCTTCCCGCTGCCCCCTTTGCAGGCGTGGGGTCTTATGAGCGGGAGTGCAAGACGCTGTACGTGAATTACGGCGGGGCGGGCACGCTGCCCACGGACGAGGCAAGCAAAACGTGTCAGGATGACATGGCAGAGGTGTTTTGCTGCCGTCGGCTGCAGCCACAGCAGTTGCCCATCTGTGCTGGTACCTGCCGTGCAATGGCAAGAGGAGGTTCAGGAATTGTCCCAATTGTTGCCTCCCATACTGGCCTTGTCTCACCTGCAGCTGCGCAAGATCATCTTTGACAACTTTGGGGAGTGGGGCCCCATTGAGAACGTGCACCTCGTGCCCTCCAAGACGCTCGCCTTTGTGCGGTGAGCCATGCAGGCAGCGCATGCCAAGCACGCATTCCAGGGGGTCAGCTGCAACGGCAGGCTCAAAATGATGGGCACATCTTGCAGCGGCAGCGGCTCGTGTGCACGACTGGAGAGTGCTGCCTTGTGACCTTCCCCCTCCTTCATCGCGCTTCGCCTGCAGGTACGAGTGGCGGGCCAGCGCCGAGTTCGCCAAGGCCGCCATGCACCAGCAGACGCTGCGCGGCTGCGACACCACAGGTCAGTGCGAGGCCTTTGGCGGGCGGGGCCGAAGTGCATGGTGCTGCCACATTGTTTGGCATGCCCTTGCGTCGGGCTGCAAGCGCTCGCTGCAGGGCGTGAGCACCAGAGTCACTTTCTACTGGCCGTTGGCTGTCCTGCCCCTGCTGCAGAGGTGCTGGACGTCCGGTGGGCAAACGATGACCCCAACCCGCGGGCGGTGGCGCGCGTGCAGCACGAGCGGGAGGTGGCGCTGCGAGATGCTTACGTCAAGGTGGGGAGCTTGCTTGGGCGCCTGCTGGAAGGACCACGAAAGAGCGAGGGCTGGGCTACTGCAGGCATGGCATTCCTGCATGTCATGGACCCACATTCATGCAACTCGTCTCAACTTGTTTGATGCTTGCACCTCCCCTCACACGTGCTCTTCAACCCATGCCTCCACAGGCAGTGAACGAGCTGCCGCCAGACGCCAAGCGGGCGCGCATCCAGCAGCTGCACCTCGCTGCCACGGTGCGGCCAGGCATGGCATCGGCTGCCTACCCCGGTGAGCAGTGTTGGCCTGCGCTGCAGGACATGGAAGGCCTGGCTTTGTGTGAGGGTATGTTGCGTATGTGCAACTGCTGCCGCTGTTTGGTCTTGCTTGCGCCAATTGCCTCAAGCTGCACAAACCTGCACAATCTTGCCCTTTGTCCCTGGCAGACACGGATGAGCAGTACGCCGGCGAGGCAGCAGCGCCTGCCGGTGCTGGCTACCGGCACACGTACGAGGGCTGGGACAGCTACGCGTACCAGCAGCAGGGGCAGGAGCCTGCTGATGAGGCGGCCAAGTGGGCAGCATGGCAGGCGTGGCAGTCCGGCGGCGGGGGCGGCGGGGGCGGCGGCCGTTTCAGCATCGATGCCATGGCACGAGGAGGGGATGACTACACTCGGTACCTTCGGCCAGAGGACCATGAGTGGATGTCGCAGCAGCAGGCGCAGCAGCAAGGAGCGGCGCAGGCAGCGACAGGGGTTTGGAATGGCCAAGGTGCTGCATGGCCAGCGGCGGTGCAGGCGTGGGATGGCCAGGGCGGCGGCGCATGGGCAGCGGCGGCGGGTGGCTATGAGCAGCAGCAAGTGCAGCAAGAGCACGAGCAGCAGGATCAGGATGAAGTGGCGCAGGAGGCGCTAGGCTTGCTAGGCGGCTATGGCAGCAGCAGCGATGACGAGGAGGAGGGAAATGGTGGCGCCAAAGGCAGCGGCGAACAGAATTCACCGGCGGCTGCAGCGGCAGGTGGCACTGGGGAGGGCAGCTGAGCGCAGTTGTGCATGCCAGGCGCTTTGAATGTGCCATGTAAGAAACACCTGACTGTATCTGGGAGCGAGGAGACAGCACCGGCTTGGTCGGCGGCCGGCACTGTCCGCCGCCACGCTGCGCCGCCGCCGCAAAGCACCGCAGCGCTCAGCCCAGCTGCTCTCATCTTCCTGCTTGCAATTACGCTGCACCTGGGTTGCAACGGGCACTGACAAGCGCCCTTCCGCCTGAGCTGCCACGCACTGCGCAACGAGCGCCTGGGCGGCTGCTGTGGCTGTGGCCGCACCACTAATCCTTAGCGCAGAGCGATCAGCTTGCGCCCCAGGCGCGGGCTGCGCCGCGTCCTGGCCCACCGCCGACCGCCGCCGTCGCCTGCCGCTGACGCCCACCACCATGTCGGACCTCAGCCGCTTTGTGGCCAACAAACTGAGCGGCGAGTGGAGCGCCAGCAATGTCTCGGGCGTGCTGACCGACGTGATCATCGAGGTGGGTGCTGGCCACGGCTGCGAGGGGAGGCGCGCCGGCCGGCCAGCTGCCTGCTGCTGCATCTGCTGGACTGTTTGGCTTGGCTCTCCAGGTTCTGCCTTTCGAGACCTGCAGTTCCCGGCTCCCTTCTCTCCCAACAGTACCTTGTGACGGGCGAGAAGTGGGAGTCGCTGGATCCGCTGGTCCGCTCCCGCCTCCTGCTGGCGCCGCTGTTCATGCGCAAGCGAGACCTGGCAGAGCTGCGGCCCGCACTTGCCAAGCTGGCGGCAGCGGGCGCCGCCGACAAGTGCGTGCTGGGGGATGAAACTAGGCTTGACAGTGCTTGTTGCCAGCAAGATGAGGCATGTATGCGGTCGCTCCTTGGCCTGGCTCCCTCCTCTCCAGCCCACGTGTGCGCGTGCCAGTGCTGTCTCTGCTCACCCTCTCTGCTCTGCCCGTTGTTGCACCCAGGGACGAGTGGGTGCGCGCCATGGCACAGTCTGTGGGCGACTACGACGGCCGACTGCACAACGACCGCCTGCTGGCGGTGAGGCAGCCGTGGGCCACACAACATGCTGTGCACACCATGCCTTTACGCTGCCATAGCGGCCGCGCGCATGCACGGCAGGAACGGCTGTTTGGGGCCCTTTGCTGTGCTGCCTGACTGTTTGCCACATTGCTGTGATTTGTCCGCAATGCGCACAGGGGTCCAAGCTGGTGGGCAAGACGGTGGCGGGCCTGCAGCCGCTGCTGGACTCGGCAGACGCCCGCCTCTTCCGCCCCCTGGAGGTGCGAACAACCGGGGGGCCACTTGTCCCTGAGCATCGCTTCGCTTGTGTACAGGGTTGGGGAGGCCACCCATGCAGCCCTGCTCTGTATGACATTATTTGTGCAGCGGGAGGGGTTTGTGTCGTTGGTTTGAATGCCACAAGATACCCACCCACCTGTCTTGCTTGCTTTGTTGCCGCTGTGCTGTGCTGTGCTGTGCTGCGCTGTGCTGCAAAGCGTGCCAGCTGTGCTGCACCCACCCACCACCCATGGTGCAGGAGGTGTACATGAACAAGGAGCGGCTGCAGAAGCTGCGGGGCAGCAGCGCAGCACAAGGCGGCGCCCAGCAGGCGGCAGCAGGCGCAGCGCCCACGGCGCCCAAGCCCCACCACCACTTCCGCCTGCGCCCCGCCAGCGAAGCGCCCTCGCAGCGTCACCCGGGCGGCAGCACTGCTCCCGGTGGCCGGCCTGCTGCGCAGGTAGTGCCAGCAGCTGCTGCTGCGCCGCAGGCAGGGCTGGCCCGCGGTGCGGTGCCAACTGCGCGCCCCATTGCCGCTAGCGGCTTGGGCAGCCGGGGCCCCGGGGTGGCGGCCGGATCAGCAGCCAGTGCTGCTGCTCGAGCGCGGCAGCCAGCTGGGGGCGACATTGACAGCATGTTCCTCCCTCGCAAGCCCAGCCTGCAGCGGCCTGCCGGGCTGGGGGTGAGCCTTGCCGGGACCGTGCTTGCTGCATCCTTGCCTTTGCCTTGCTGGGGTATTGCTTTGCGCCTACTGGTATTGCCGCTGCCTATTGCAATACCCTCGTGTGTCTGCTGCTGCTGCGCCTGCCGCTGCTGCTGCTGCTGCTGCTGCTGCTGCTGCTGCTGCTGCTGCTGCTGCTGCTG
>VFQQ010002694.1_pt1 | contig 19161 bp, 15 predicted proteins | sample 3512341 | NCBI WGS metagenome assembly VFQQ01 (sample SAMN10412373, study PRJNA504923) | tailings metagenome | isolation source: Relicate 2 Philex TSF1 revegetated site | place: Philippines: Tuba, Benguet | collected 2017-08-29 | reverse complement strand
CCGGCTGGCTCATGAACTCCACGGCACCCTGGAAGAGGTCCGCTTCGGCCTTGTCGAAGATGGCCGCGGAGGGGTCTTCCTGTTGACCCTCGCCAGGGGCTTCCGGGTCGCCGCCTTGCAGGGCCTGCTCGAGCGCTGCGGGAGCCCCCGAGACATCCTCATACACACCAGGCGAGGTCTCGCGGATGAGGCCCTCACGTAGCGCCACCGCGATGGAGGTGCGCGAGGCCGGCGAGCCGGGCACGAGCTCGACCGTGCGGGTTGCGCCGTCCTGCCTTGCAGTGGCCATCACGGAGCCCCCGCGGGTGCCCTCGTGGCTCACGACATGGCGCGCGATACCCACCGACTCGGCATCACCCGCGCCGGTGGTCCGGTAGGTACCCCCGTAGACGCGGACCGACTCGGGGGCGGACTGCAGTTGCTGCTGAGTGTCTGCGCGGTGCTGCGGGGGGGCTGCGCTCACGCGCAGGACACCGCCGGCGGCCTCGGAGGCCTCGAAGGGGTCCGTGTTGGGAAAGTAGGCGGGGATGTTGTTGGATTGCATCGTGTGCTCAGTGGGTTGAGGAGAAGAGGCGCCGCGCGGAGGCAGCCCATCGGGTGAGGAGAGAGGGACGGGGCGTGGGTGCATCGCGGTACACCTGCCCATTCCCGCCGAGGTGGATGGCCTCGAAGCGAGGCTCCAGGGGCTCCGGGTCGAAGCGGAGCCGGTAGCTGGTGGCCGACACGGGATGCCCGTCCGCAGTGGTCAGCGTCGAGAGGCGCAGTTGGTGCGGCTGCCCGCCCACGCTGACCGCAGTCGGCGCCTTGAGGACCACAGGCCACGTGATGCCAAGGTCGCAGCTGGCCTCCACGCTCACGCGGCCGGGCACGCCAGTCCAGTAGACCAGCGTGACCTCGTCGCCTCCGTAGGTGCCAACCGACAAGGCGGGCCCGTAGAGAGGCACACCCGCCGCCGGTTGCGCGTCGATCAGAACGGTCCCGGTGCGCCAGTTGGGGATGCGCTCCACCGCGTCAGCCCCCGAGGAGTGGCGTGAGCCACGCTTCGACTCTGGAGGCAGATTGCATCGCTTCGAAGGACACCCGCAGGAAAGCGCCCTCGGGCACCAGCTGGCGCTCCACCATGCGCCGCTCGACCGTGCCGCCTGCGACCTGCACGGGTGCCAGCGCCGGCCGCCAAGGCTGCGGTGCGTGGATGACTTCGAGGGTGAAGCGGCCCAGGACGCTGGCGCTCAGGGCGAGCTCGCAGCGCTCCGCGTTCTCCGGCCAGGTGAAGGCCTTGCCGTGGATGGCCTCCCGTGCCAGACAGCCGGCTGAGAGAAGTTGGATGGAGGGGCCGCGGTGCTCGGCCGCATCGGTTCGCGTGCCGCCGGTCGTAACGGGGATGGTCTTGGACATAGTGGTCCTTTCAAGTTGAAGAACAAGAGGGAAGCCGCGCGCTGCACTGCCCCGGTAAGAGCGCAGGCATGCGCGGCCCTGCCGAGGCCCTTGTGAGGCCCCTGCAGAAGCGTTAGGTGGTGGTGGGAGGGAGAGGCCCGCAGCGGCCCTACATGAGCCCCTCGTGAGGGCCGGCAGGGTCGCCCGGACGGGCGCCGCCTTCAGGCGGGATTGATGGCTGCCGGGAAAGGCAGCCCTGTGGTCACCTGGAAAGGGACTCGCTGGTCGACGTAGGGGTCCGCCTTGTGCGCTCGCTGCCTTTCAATGCCGGCCTGCACGTTGGCCAAGAAGACCGCGAAAGCCGTGCGAAGGTGTGTCCCGACATGGAGGAGAGCCGAGGGAGACGCCTTCGGCGCGTAGCTGCACGATGCCGGCATCCGGTAAGTTCCGGTCCGAGCGCGGCCGGCACAGGGTCGACGCTGACGGGGAGCCAAGGCGAAGACCGCCCGGCTGATGAAGACATCGCGGCTGCGGTCGTCAGGGAGCAGACCAGGCTGGTCCTGCAGCAGCACGTAGGCGGCAGCGAGCTCAACCAGAATCCGCTCCGGGGTGACCCCGGCAGCATGCAACCGGCGAACCTCCGACGCACCCTTCCAGGTCGCCCCGTTGGCCGCGTCCTGCATCCACTCACGTAGGGCCAGGATGACCTGTCGCAGGCCAGGGTGCTCGCCGTTGGCCTTGACCAGGGTGAAGACCTCTCGGCGCTGTTGCTCGAGCCGGGAAGGTCGGATGGGGCCCGCGAGGGGATGCCCGTACCGGAGGCCGGGCTGGGTGCACTGCCTGCACCAGGGATAGAGGCCGGAGCGGTTGCGTCGGCATGAGGTGAGAGAGCAAGGCAGAGCCTCGTTTGCGAGTCTCGCCTGGGCGAGCTTGAAGCTGGCCATGAGGGGCTCCTGAAGGGGATGTGGGGGATGGGAAAGGGCCTCCGAATGGGGCCCTGTGAAGGACGCACACGCACGGGTGCGCCCGAAAGGGGTGGACCGACCCACCGACCACGGAAATGGCCCGCACCAGATAGCACCCACTGCCCTTAAAGAGACTCCTTCTTGGGCGGCTGGGTGTTATCCGGGCGAGGGTTCAGTCAGCGGGCCCGAAGCCGTAGACAGCGGCGCCACGGACGAAGGACCTGCCCTGCACTTGCCATTCGTGGTCTTCGCTGCCGAGCAGCGCTGCAGCGCGGGTGAAGGCGTGCTCGGTCCCACGGTCCTTGCCGAGGTCCAGGGCCGCCTTGGCCACCTTGCTGGAGACCTTCTGCACACCCTCGGGCAGGCTCCCGAGGTACGCCAGAAGCCGCACCAGCATCTGCGCTGCCCTGCTGTCGGCGGAGGCCTTCTGCAAGTGCGCTGGCTCGGGGTAGCGCCACTGTGCACCGGGCATGACTCGATCCAGGATGGTCTTGATGCCAGGGTTCCGATGCACGAGCCACAGGCGCATGGGCAGCGCCTGCCCCATGTGGACCCTTCGGCAGCTGCCGCGGGAGGCGCCCTGCCAGATGCAGTGGGCAATCTCCGTCTCCACGAGTTCACGAATGCGGCTACTGGGTGTCGGCTCTCCCGGGTTGCCTGTCTGCCCACGCACCGCTGCAGCCAGGTCCAGGTGGCACCGGTGCAGGACTCCGGCCATCACTACGGATGTGCAGTGTTCGTAGCCGTTCAGGCTGGTCTCCTGGCCCCAGGTCAGCCAGTTGATGCGGGGCTTGTCGTCCGCGGTCTTGGCCTGTACGTCGATTCCCAGGCGTGTGAGGTCGCGGCGTAGCTCCTCGGTCGGGTCCAGGCCCTGGCGTTTCGTGAACGTGAACACCAGGACGGCCTGCTCCCTCTCCCACCCATCGCGGATGATCTTGGCCACCTCGCGGCCCAGCGCAGAGGCCTCCGCTCGATCCGCTCTCAGCCCCTGGGTGATGCTGCTGCGGCCGCCCGGTGAGACCAGGTGATTGACCTCGACCTGCGCGAAGCTCTTCAGGTCCGCGGCGTTGAAGGACTCGACCACGCGGATGGTCGGATCGAGCTTGGCGAGCTCCCGGATGGGTGCCGAGGCGTCGAGCACCACGACATTGCGAAGCTCCGGCGGCACTGCCTCCCTGGCAGTCACCACGCCGTCGCCCTGCTCGCTCCGGACCACACGCAAGGCGCAGTCCGCCATGTCGAGCACGGCCAGCAGAACCTCGTCGAACCCCCGCATGCGCGACGACATGCGAGCCAGCACGGCCCCGAAGGCCTCGCGGGTGCGGGGATCGAGCGGCAGGAGCTCCACCGCCGCCCCGTTGTCCCGCAGCGCGGGGTCATCGAGCTTCTGCAGGGCCTCCCGGATGCGCTGCTCCGCGCCCTGCAGGTAGCCCAGCAGGTGCTCCGACGCATCACCCGCCCTGGGCTCGCACTCGACCTCCAGCACCGCGACAGCGGCGCGCAGGGCCCTGGCCCTGAAGGAGAAGGCATCGGCCCTCAGCAGCGTCTCGTCGTAGACCGTCAGCGGCCGGGGCTGGCCCTCGAAGGTGCCGAACAAGGCGAAGTCGTCCCCGCCGCGTACTCGCGCATGGGTCACCAGCTGGACCAGCCTGGAATCATTGCCGGTGCTCGGCAGGAGCCCCTCCTCACCCGCCGAGGCCGAGTGCTTCAGGCCCACGAGCTCCTCAGGGATGCCGTGGTCGAGCATGTCCTGCTTCAGGGCGGACAGGGCCAAGACACGGGAGGCCGCCACCGACATGGGCAGCCGGTAGCCCAGCCGATGCGCTGCAGTGGCGAAGGCCACCACCGCGGAGGTCTTGCCCATGCCAGTCGGCAGCGGGTACGCCCGGCGGCCGCTCAGCTGGCCCGTGCAGTAGCCCGTGAAGGCGTCCACGAGCTCATACAGCGCGGCCCGGTGCATCGGGGACAGCGTGTTGCCGCGGGCCTCCAGGTCGGCCGTTAGGACGTCGAAGGCCAGGCGCGAGAGCCGGCCTGCATCGATGGTGTGCGGAGTCACTGCAGTCCTTCCGGTGGGTCGGTGATGAAGGGGACGGCCTGGGCCTCGCTGGTGCCCTTGTCGGAGCCCTTGAGGGCCTCTTGCAGGGCCGCATCGCGCGCGTCCAGGAGGAAGCGCACCTCGCGAAGCAGCGAGGCGGGCGGGTTCGGTCGGTGGATCGCATCAGCCAGCTGGCGCAGGTAGGCGCCCTGCAGTCGCTTCAGGGCCCGCGCCTCACCATCGCCGAGCTTCGCCGCGAACACGTTCTGGTCGGCCAGGAACAGCCGCGCCACCTGAAGAAGCTCCACGCCCACACGGCCCATGCGGAACCGCTGCAGAAGGCTCTTCATGGCAGCCACGTGCAGCTGCTCGGCCAGCTGGCGCCGTTCTTCGAGCGCGTTCACAGGCCGGGCCTCTCACCCACTCGCGGGAACTGCTGCGGTGTCGGCGCGAGCGGGTCCGGCACTCGGGGCTGCGGGTTGCCCGTCAAGGGCGGAGGAGCCCGCCTTGGCGCAGGCGGGGGCGTTTGGGTGGTCTGCATGGTGGCTTTGGTCGGTGGTTGATCGGGGCCGCGCTGGGCCGGTGGGCCCTCTCGGTTCGTTCGGTGGCGAAAGCGGGACGGTCGCGTGGGTAGGCCGGCCGGGCGGCGTTGAGATACATCGGGCCCGCGCCGCCGTCGCTGCTGTCAAGCAGTCGGCGCGCCCTTGTGGCTTTCTGTGTTGGCTAGGGTCAGGGTTTAGCGGGGCCCGGGGAGACCACGTGGAGTGACCCGTTGGGGCTGGCTTGTCTCTTGGCTAGGCTCGGGGTTTAGCGGGGCCTGGGGAGACCACGTGGAGTGACCCTTTGGGGCTGGGCTTGTCTCTTGGCTAGGGTGTGGGTTTAGGTCGCCCGCATCGCGTCGTACGCCCGGATGACCTGGATGTGGAACTTCGGGCTGATCCACATGGCGTAGGCGTAGACGAGCTCCTTGGCCACGTAGGTGGCCGTGTTGTTCTGGCCGCCCTTCGTCACCCGGACAGGGTCGAAACGCATTTCTGTGTTTCGGCAGGCGTGTGCCAAGTCCCGGAACCCGGAGGTCCGGGTCCACAGGCTGGGGGTGTGCCGGCGCTCCCCGCCGCTGGCCTTGTGGAGGTCGTTGAGGCAGAAGCGGCCGGCCTTGTCGGTGCGGATGGTGGCTCAGAACTTGTGCCTTCTGCGCCGGTGGCTCTCACCTGCAGTAGGGTGGCTCACAAGTTACTTGACGAGTCGCCTGAGCCATGGCAGCTTCGACCCCCTAACTTCTGAGCCAATGGTGCAGCATGTCCCACGTTGCCTACTACCGCGTTTCGACCACCGACCAATCCATCGAGGCCCAGCGCCAGGCGCTACTGGCCACGGCCGGCGGGAGGTTCCGCAAGGAGTTCAGCGACGAAGGCGTGAGCGGCGGCACCCCTGCGGCGCAGCGCCCCGGCTTCGGCCAGTTGCTGGCGTATCTGCGCGAAGGTGACACGCTGCACGTGTACGCCGTGGATCGCCTGGGCCGCGATGCCCTCGATGTTCAGGCCACTGTTCGTGCGCTGCTGGAGCGCGGTGTCTCTGTCGAGGTTCACGGCCTGGGCCGCATCGCTCGTGGGGTCGGTGAACTGATCCTTGCAGTTCTCGCCCAAGTGGCCGACATGGAGCGCCAGCGCATCCGTGAGCGCACCGAGGCCGGCCGCGCTGTCGCCCGGGAGCACCTGCAGCGCACCGGCAAGACCCACAGGGGCAAGGCGAGCCTTGGCCGGCCCGCCGGGACAGTCGGCAAGGGCGACAAGCGCTCCACTGTTGAGCCGGCCCAGGTGGCCAAGTGGCGCCGCGAGTCGGGGGCCAGCATCGCGGAGACTGCCGCGCATTGGAGCCTGTCGCGCGCCACAGTGAAGCGGTACTGCGCGGCTGCCAGCTAGAGGCCCGCCAAGGGTCCTGGCAGCCCCTACAGGCGCCTCCACGGGGCCGCACAGGCCCTAGCCGCAGCGGAAGGCACCAGGGCCCTGCAGAGCCTTGCAGCGCTCCCGGAAGCGGGACGACAGGGTCACAAGAAGGGCCACTCGCGGGCCCCTCTTCTCACCCTGCCGGCGGCCTACTGCGCGCGCGCCCGAGCGGCCCTCCAAGCGCCCCGCTCCGACATGGCCAGCGCAATCCTGCCCGGCGCATGCGGCAGCACCCCGAAGGCATCCGCCCAGTCATCGGGAGCCAGTCCAGTGCAGCGCGCCACAAAGCGGCCGGACTTGTAGACGACCTCAAGGGTCCGGCCTGCGGCATCGCGGGCCACTACCAAGCCGGCAACCGGCAGCGCCCGGCCGTCGCAGAGTGCTCGGGCTTCGATAGGGCCGATGTTGTGCGTGAAGGTGGTGGTGGTGCTCATGCTCTAACGCTCCAGGTTGATGGCTGCAACAGCGCAGCGCGGCGCACTGTGCTGGAGGCCCTGGAGGTGCGCAACGAAGACCACTCATCCCGCTCCTGGGAGGGTTCGCGAGGTGGTGCGCAAAGGGGGCGAGCGGTGGGGCGTGCGATGGGTCGCGAGGGGTTCGCCTGGCGGTCCCGCTTGTGGGATCGACCCCCCGCCGGGGGGGAAGGCGGGCTCGCTGCTGATCGGATAGGGCCTCGGAAATCTGTGATGAAAAAGGCGGGCGGGCGAGACAGCTACAGGGTGCACACTGGTCGGGTTACTGCGAGAGGACCCCATGAATTCACTGCCTCGAAAGAGGATGCTTCTGATGTTTGCCGCGGGGACCAGCTTTGGCATGTTTGCAGGTGGCGGGGGTGACGATGGCGGCGGTGCCCGACTGGCCACGCTGGATCGTCTGATTGACCCGCCGAATCCGGTGCCGCCGCAGGGCCTCAGCGGAAACCTGCAACTTGACGATGTCGGGATCACGGGGAACATCGCTGCAGGACCGGTGGAGGACACCTCTCACCCTCAGGTGTCCATCGGCGCGGTAGTGACGAAGACGGGCAAGAGCCCGGACGGAAGCTCTATTGCGGTGATCGAGCCAGCGTGGACTGCATACATCGATGCGCTGAGGAAGGATCCGCAGGCACTCTACGTCCTCGACGACCAGCAATGGGAGGAAATGCTGGCTGCCTACTACGTCAAGGCCGGCTTTGCCGTCGAACTGACACCGAGGAGCGGCGACTTCGGCCGGGATGTGATAGCGACAATGCATGGCTTGGTCACCGTCCGGATCCTTGGGCAGATGCGCGCGAAGAAGGCCCACCGAATCGTCACCGCTGAGAACGTTGCGAGCCTGTTGCACTGCCTAGCCGTGGATCCGAAAGCCACGCACGCAGTCTTCTCGACCACCGCCCGCTTCGCTCCGAAGATCACGACCGATCCGCGGATCGCCCCTTACCTTGGCGGCCGCCTCGAACTCATGGACGGAGACGCGCTGCGGGCTCGGTTGCTCGGTCTTGGAGTACCGCCGAAGTCCTGATGGAGCACCCGCCGGGCTGTAAGCCTGTCCAGGCTGTATACTTGCACAGCAAGGCTAGGTAGGGAGGTTGTGGGCCGCAACGGCGCCGCTCACAACGCCAAACACAAGCAGGAGACCCTGGCCCGCGTGGCGCCGGGTTCTTCTCTTGTTGAGGTGTTGCTATGGCTGATGTCACCTACCCCTGCTACTGGGAGCGCAAGGACTCCAGTGGGCACTGGTACTGGATCTACTACGCAAGAAACGGTGAGCCGATTGCCCGCAGCAGTGAAAGCTACGTCAGGCGGTCCGACTGTGAGCACTCGATCAACTTGGTCAAGGGCTCTTCAGGCGACAAGGTGTTCTTCACCGAGTAGCCTCCGCTAGACTTGGGCCGCGTGTGTCACTTTTGGGTGTCACACCGGCCAGCCAGAGGCCCCGCTCTCCTAGGTAGACCAGGGATCAACGGGGGATGTTAAGGCTCGTCACCTGCCTTGCGAAAAGGCCGCGACAGCCTCGTCGCGCAGGCTGCGCAGCAGCGCCAGTTCGGCGTCCCCCACCTTCAGCGAACCGGCTTCGGCCTTGTCGGCGTACAGCAGCCCGATCGGTTGTTGGCTCTGCGCGCCCTTGATCATCATCGGCAGCAGCAGGAAGGTGCCCGCGTTCACGCGCTGTCGGTACCAGGCCGGCAGGCGCTTGGCCATGCCGGCGGCATCGGCCACCAGCAGATCGGCGCCCTTGGCCGTGAGCGCCGCGAACAGGTCGGTCACGGCACGTTCATCGGGCGTGATGCGGAACTGCGGCGCCAACTCCATGGCCTGTTCACCCACGCCCACGCGGCCCACGATCTGGCCACTCTTGGCGTCGCGGATGCACAGCATCACGCGCTGCAGGGAAAGCGACTGGTGCAGCGTGTCCAGCAGCAGGCGGAGCAGGTCGTTCAGCGGCAGGCTGCGGGCGGCCATGGCCTGGCGCACCTGGTTCAGGCCATCGGCCAGGCGGTGCTGCACGGCGCTGGCCGACACCGGCGGCGCGACCATCGTGCGCTCGGGTGCGGCTGCGGCGGACGCCGGCTTGGCCTCGGTGGCCTGCAGCAGCCGCCGCGCCGGTGCATCGGCGCCCACGCTCAGGTTCATGGCCGCGGCCAGGTTGGCCAGCGTCGTGCGCGCATCGAGCGCGGTGCTGACCATCTGCCGTGGCGACAGGCCCAGCGAGGGGCCGTACTGCTCGGCCACCTGCTGCAGCGCCTCGCCCTGCGCGGCGCCGTCGGCGGCCAGCATCGCGTCGGTGAGCGCGTTCGCGCCGCGCGCCAGCCAGCGCAGGCGCTCGGTGCCGCCGTCGGCCTTGCGGTCGATCAGCTTGGCCGGCACGTCGCCCGGCGGGAAGCGCAGTGACTTCTGCAGGCTGTCGGGCAGGCCCCAGGCCTGGGCCACACCCGCGCCCAGGTCGTCGAAGCCGATGCCCAGCACCTTGCGCGAAGCCGCGTCGCGCTGCTGCGGCGTGGCACGCTCGCCCTGCCCCAGCGCCTGGCGGATCTGAAGGGCCTCTTCCTGGAAGTAGTACTCGGTGAGCAGGCGGCCGAGGTTCTGGAACATCGCCGCCAGGAAGGCCTCCTCGCTCTCGCGCGCCAGCGGCGTCAGGTCGCCGGCCAGCGTGCCGGCCATCAGCGCGCGCAGGAACTCCTCCTTCATCTGCGCGGCGTGGCCCTTGTCCTTCATGTGCTCGAGCAGGATCACGCTCAGCGCCATGTTGCGGATGCCGGCAAAGCCCACCAGCGCCACGGCGCGGCTCACGGTGCTGATGCCACCGCCCGCCACCGAGGTGAAGTGCACGGTGTTGACCATGCGCAGCAGCTTGTTGGTGAGCGCCACGTCCTTCAGGATCTCGTCGGTCAGCGCCGAGCTGCGCTCGGTTTCCGACAGCGCCAGGCGCTGGATGCTGACCACGCTCTTGCTCAAGGCCGGGAAGTCGCTCTTGTGGCGCATGCGGCGCAGCAGGAACTGCAGCGTGGCGTCGCTGCCGCTGTCGGCCACGGCGCTGTCCTTCGGCTGCAGCCAGGACGCCAGCGCGTCGCGCAGCGATTGCGCGCTGTCGTAACGCGCCGCGGCCTCGCGGGCCAGCGCGCGTTGCACGATGCCGCGCAGCGTGTCGTCCACCTTCACCGCCGCCGGCAGCACCAGGTCCTCGCTCTGCACACGCGCCACGGCGCGCCAGGGGTCGGTCTCGCGCATCAGCGGCGCGCCCGCCAGCAGTTCGCCGAGCATGACGCCGGCGGAGAAGACGTCCATCTGCGGCATGGGCGCTTCGCCGCGCGCGGCTTCGGGGCTCATGTAGCCGGGGGTGCCGACGATCCTGCCACGCGCCGCGTCGAACGCGGCGCCCTGGGCGTTGCGCTGCGACACGCGCGCAGCGATGCCGAAGTCCATCACCCGGGGACGGCCGTCGCTGCCCAGCAGCACGTTCGAAGGCTTGAGGTCGCGGTGCACGATGCCCTGGGCATGCGCCGCCGCCAGTGCGTCGAGCACGCCGATCAGCAGTTGCACCGCCTCGCGCGGCGGCAGGCTGGGCTTGCTCTTGCGCTGCTCGTACAGCGTGGGGCCCTGCACGTACTCGAACACGAGGTAGCTCTGGCCGTCTTCCTCGTCGGCTTCGAACACCGGCACCACGTTCGGGTGCGTGAGGCGGCTGACGGCGCGCGCCTCGTTGAGCCATTCGTGGCGTGTGTTGGCGTCGGCCTCGGCGCTCAGCAGCTTGAGCGCCACGTCGCGGTCCAGGCGCGGGTCGTGTGCCAGCCAGACCTTGGCCTGTGCGCCGCGGCCGAGTTCGCGCAGCAGCTGGAAGCGGCCCAGCTCGAGGCCCGTGCCTGCATGCACGGCGCTCAAGAACTGGCTCCGCCTGAAGAACGTGTGCTGGCCGCCTGCCGCAGGCTGCCGGGCCGTGTGAGCTCGGGTTCACCCAGCGGCGCTGGTGCCGTCATCGACCCTTGGCGCGAGCCCGCGCTCACCGGGCCCGGCTGCGTGCTCGCCTGCAGCGCCAGCTGCAGGTCGCGCAGGCCGATCTCCAGCACGCGGCCGTAGCGTTGCACCACCTTCTGCAGGCCGGCGGCCACGCGCGCAGGCGGCAGCGCGAGTGCGTCGATGGCCTCGTTGGCGCAGCTGGCCACGGTGCGCAGCATGTCGTCGTCGTTGTCCACGCCGCGCACCGGCGCGCTGGCGCTCTGGCGGCGGATCATCGCCAGCACGCTGTCGTCCAGGCCCGCATGGCGCGCCACGGCGGCGCCGATGGCTTCGATGTCGGCGCCCAGCACGGCGTAGCTGGCGGCTTCTTCGGGCATGCCCGGTTCCTCGGGTTCGCCTTCACGCGGCGACGGCGCGGGTTGCATGAGGCGGCGGATCTGCACCGCCTCGTCGGCGAAGTGGTAGTGCACCACCAGGCGGCCCAGGTTCTGCAGCAGCGTGATCAGGTACACCACCTCGCCGTCGTACACCGGCGGGCGCAGCGCCAGCGCCAAGCGGCCGGCCCGTTTGCAGCGCTCGATCACACGCGCGAGTTCGGCGGCGCCGGCTTCGTGCAGCGGGCCCGGCCATTCACGCAGGCCGAGCGCGGCGCGGCGCACGCCGTCCAGGCCCAGCATGGCAATGGCGCGGCGCAGCGTCAGCACCGGGCCCGCGCCGCTGGCCTGGCTGGAGCGCACCTGCGCCGAGTTCACGAGCCGCAGCAACTCGAAGGACAGCGCCAGGTCTTCCAGCACCACCTCGGCGAGTTCGTTGGTGCGTTCGCGTTCCATCATCGCCAGGCGCGCGGCGCGGGCCGCTGCACCGGGCGACGATGGCAGCACGCCGGCGGCACGCAGCTTGTCGGCCAGCAGCGCCAGCGGGCCGGCGGCGCCACCGCTTTCGATCTGCAGCCAGCCTTCCAGCGCACGCTGCAGCGTGCGCGCGCTGCGGTAGCGCTGGCGCTCCTGGCGTTCGGTGGCACGGTTGACGATGGCACGCAGCGGCTCGGCCACCGGGTGCGCCATGCTCCAGGGCAGGCGCACGATGTCCCGGCCCAGCGGCGGCAGGCGCTTGACGACCTTGCCAACGTCGGGCTCGTCCAGAGCGCCCTTGCCACCCACGAGCAGCGCGTGCAGCAGCACGCCGGCGGCGAGCACGTCGCGCTCCGCGGCTTCACGCTGCTGCTGCAGCGTGAGCGTGTCGGTGCCGGCGCGGCCGGCGGTCTCGCGCAACGCCATCTCGGCGGCCACGCCGGCGCCGGCCAGGCGCAGCTGGCCGCTGTCGGACACCAGCATCAGGTAGGGCTGCAGGTCGTGGTGCGCGCTGCCGCCCTCGTGCGCGAAGGCCAGCCCCTGCAGCAGCTGCCGGGCCAGTGCGGCGGCCTCGGGGCCGGTCAGGCCCTTGGCGGGCAGGCGCTCGGCCAGCGTGGCCTGGTCGCGCGGGTCGTAGGCCACGTACGGCCAGCCGTCCTGCACGCCGGTTTCGACCACGGCGGCCAGGTTCGGGTGGTTCAGCCGCGCGGCCTGGCGGACGAGCTGCTGCCAGTGCTCCAGCGCCGCTGCGTCGGCCGGTTGCAGGCGCGGCAACACCAGCATCAGCTCCTGCTGCGTGCGCGGGTCGGCCACGCGCCAGGCCATCGTCAGCTCGCTCTTGCCCAGCAGCTGCAGCAGTTGCAGGCGGCCGAACCAGCGCACCGCCTGCTGGCGGCCGGCGGCATGGGCGGCAGGAGGGGCTGTCTCCGGATGTTGTGCGGACATGGCTTGCGCATTGAACCGCGCACCCGCCCCGGGCGAAGGCGCAAACAACAGGGGCAAGCCCGGTCAGTTTGTTACAGAACGATCAATTCCCCGGCGCCCGTGACGAAAGCGCCCTGCACCGCTTCGCCGGGCTGCAGCGCCCGCACCGCCGCCACGTACTGCGCCAGTTGCTGGCGCAGCGCCGGCTGCCCGGCGGGTTCCTGGCTCAGCTTGTAGTCGAGCACCCACCAGGTGGTGCCTGTGCCTTCGTCGAGCGCCACCAGGCGGTCGACACGCAGGCTCTGCCCCTGCCAGGCCAGTGGCACCTCGTTGCCGGCCCAGCGGATACCCGGGCCGCTGAAGAAGCGGCGGCAGCTGGGGCTTTCGAGCACGCGCCGCGCCAGCGCCTGCACGGCCGGCACCTCGGTGGCCGCCAGACCCACCTCGCGCGCGGCGGCGGCGGCCTGGTCTTGCAGCGCCGCGCCTCCCCATTCCAGCACGCGGTGCACGGCGCGGCCCAGGCGGGCGCGCTGCTCGTCCAGCGTGCCACCCGCCGGCTGCGGCACGGGCAGTTGCCGCAGCACAGGCAGCACCGGCACCGGTACGGCGGTGACGGCAGCCTGGGCCTGCGCCGGCTCCGGAGCCCAGGCCATGGCCTGCGGCTCGACACGGGCCCACCAGGAGCGCCCGCCGGCACGGTGCGGCTGGGTGCGGCTGAACACCAGCCACTCGCGCGCGCGTGTCATCGCCACGTACAGGCCGTTGAGTTCCTCGCGCTCGGCGGCGGCCCGGTGTTCGGCCCAGGCGTCTTCGAGCGACGGCGGCAGCGCCGCTTCGTTGCGCAGGAAGGCCACGCGGCGTGGGGCGGTGGCTTGCACGGGCCAGTCGACGAGCACCTGCGCGCGTTCGGCCGGGCGCGGCTCGGGGTCGCAATCGGCCAGCAGCACGGCGCGTGCCTCCAGGCCCTTGGCGCCGTGCACGGTGAGCAGTTGCACGGCGTCGGCCGGGGCCGCCGCCGTGGCACGCAGCCGGCGCGCGCGCAGGGCCCGCAGCAGCCCGTAGGCACTGGCGAAGCGCCCGCCTTCGTGCTGCAGCGCCGCGGCCAGCAACGCGCGCACGGCGTGCAGCGCACCGGCGCGGCGCGCCGGCGGCACGGCAGCGGCCAGGCGTGGCAGCAGTTCGCCTTCATGCACGATGCGGTCCAGCAGGTCATGCGGCGTCAGCACCGTGACCAGCGGCCGCCAGGCGGCCAGCAGCTGGCGCGCACGCGCCAGCGCCGGAGTGGGCGCGGCCGTGGTGAGTTCGCCGAGCTCGTCAATCCAGCAACGGCCGCTGGCGCGCGCTGCGGCGGCCAGGGCCAGCAGATCGGCATCGCTGGCGCCGAACAACGGGCTCTTCAGCGCACGGGCCAGCGCCAGGTCGTGCCCGGGCGATACCAGCGCGTCGAGCACGGCCGCAAGGTCCAGCACCTCGGGCGATTCATGCAACAGCAAAGGCTCGGCCACGACATGCGGCACGCCCACGGCCGCCAGCGCGGCGGCCACCTGCGCCAGCATGCTGCGCTTGCGCGCGAGCACCATCACCTCGCCGGGCTCCAGGCGCTGCCGCGCCAGCAACTCGGCCACGGCGGCGGCCACCTGCGCGGCTTCCTGCTCGCGCAGCAGGGTCTCGGCTTCGGTGCGTGGCTCGGTGAGCGAATCGCGCCAGACTTCGCCCGCTGCACCGGCCGCGGCCACCTTCTCGGGCCGCAAGACGCCGGGCAGGCGCAGCACCTGGCCGGCGAGGCTCGCACTGGTGGTGTGCGCGCGGTACGGCCCACAGGCATCGTGGCGCGCTGCGTCATCGAACACCGCGTTGAGCGCGGCGATCACCGCCGGCGCGTTGCGGCGCGTGTGGTCGCAGCTGAGCACACGCCCTTCGAGCGCCTGCTGCACGAAGCCCCGCGCCGCCTCGAAGACACGCGGCTCGGCGCCGCGGAAGCGGTAGATGCTCTGCTTGGGATCACCCACCAGGAACAGCGCCAGCGGCTGCTGGCCACTGGCACCGCCACCGGCGCCGCCGTAGCCCGACAGCCAGCCCTGCAGCACCTGCCACTGCAGCGGGCTGGTGTCCTGGAACTCGTCGATCAGCACCAGCCGCAGCTGCTGGTCCAGGCGCTGCTGCATCCAGCCGGCGAGCGCGGCGTCGCCGAGCAGCGCCTCGGCGGCACGTTCGAGATCGGCCATGTCGACGAGGCCACGCTGCTGCTTGAGCGCGCGGTACTCGGCCAGCAGCACCCGCGCCAGGGCCAGCATGGCACGGTGGTCTTCGTGCGCGGCCTGCTGGCGCTGCAGGCCCTGCAGGTGGCGCAGGCGCTCGCGCAGGGCTTCGAGCGCCGGGCCTTCGCCGAGTTGCTTGCGCGGCTCGTCCTTCTTGGTGAAGAGCGCGAGCCAGGCGATCTCCAAAGCCCGCGCCGGGTCGGGCTCTTGCAGCGCCTGCAGCAGCTCACGCGCCGCGTCCTGCGCCTTGGCGCCCTTGGCCTTGCCCAGCGCCGCCGCCAGCACGGCCAGCTCATCGCACCAGGGCGGCAGGCGCAGCAGCGCGCCGGGGTGCGTGAGCCCGGCCATCGCCGGCTCCAGCGCGGCGGCTGGCGGTACCGAGGATTCGGCGTTGCCCGCGGCGTCGGCCCGCGCGAGCTCGGGCGCGTTGAACCAGGCCGCCTGCAGCCACGCCAGCACCGTGCCGCGCCGGTGGCGCTGCACCAGCGCCACGTACAGCGCGCGCAGGTCCCCGTCGGCCTGCACGCGGCGGTGCAGGCGGCGCATCAGCTCGTCATGCAGCGGGGCGGTGTCCTCCACCAGTTCGTGGCGCGCCGGCAGGCCCAGCTGTTCCAGCAGCGCCAGCGGCGCCTGCGCCAGCAGCTGCGCAAACCAGGCGTGGAAGGTGCTGATGGCCACGCCTTGCCCCTGCCGCAGCAGGCGTTCGTGCAGCGTGGCGAGATGGGGCTCGAGCCGCTCGGCCTCGGCCAGCGGCAGCCCGCGTTGCCGCAGCGCGGCCACACGCTCGGCGGCCGTGGCCCGCGCAGCGCTGTGCGCCAGCAGCCACTCGTCCAGGCGCTGCCGCATCTCGCCGGCGGCCTTGCGCGTGAAGGTGATGGCCAGGATCTGCCGCGGCTCGGCACCCTGCACCAGCGCACGCAGCATGCGCGAAACCAGCATCCAGGTCTTGCCGGCACCGGCGCAGGCTTCGACGACGACGCTGCGCTGCGGGTCGCAGGCGAGCGCGTAGAAGGCCTCGGCACTGGCCGGCGCCCCGTCGATGCGGTAGGCCGGCGCGTTCAAGGCCGGGCCTCCGGCGCCCACTGGTCGCGCCGGCACAGGCCGCGCGCCTCGCAGGTGTCGCACACGGTGCCTTCGCCGAGCGCGGGCATGGGCTCGCCTTCGCGCAGGCGCTGCCACTCGCCGCCCAGCGCGGCCAGCAGCGTGGCGGCCGTGTCGTGCACACCCTCGTGTTCGATGAGCTCCGGCGTTTCGCCGTCGAGCGCGAGGTAGGCGGCCTTCAGCGCCGCGTCGGCACCCAGCAGCGCGGCGTAGAAGGCCAGCTGCGTGTCCTCCAGCGGCTCACGCACCTTGCGGCGCAGCGCGGTGGCGTCGCCGGTCTTGTAGTCGATGATCTGGCGCGCGCCGTCAGGGCCGTGGTCGATGCGGTCGAGGCGGCCGCGCAGCTTCAGGCCGGCAAGTTCTTCGGGCGCGATGCGGTGGTCGGACTCGCCGTCGGCCCAGAACCAGCCCGCGGCCTCGCGGGCCTGCAGCCAGGCCAGGTAGGCGGGTGCCAGGCGCTCGAAGCTGGCGGCGAAGGGCAGCAGCTCGCCGGCGTCGAGCTGGAGTTCCTGCGTGGCGAAGGCGGCGGCCCGTTCGAGCTCAGCGGCGTCGTCGCCCCCGGGCACCCGCTCGCTGTGGAAGCGGTGCAGCAGCAGGTGCAGCCAGTTGCCGTAGTCGCGCTTGGCGAGCGCGGCTTCCAGTTCCTCGGGTTCGTCCAGCCCCAGCACGGCACGCGCGAAGAAGCGGTAGGGGCACTGGCGCAGCGCCTCGAGCTGGCTGGCCGACAGCAGCGCCGGCAGCAGCGGGCCGGCCGTCGGCAGCGGCCGCGGCACGGGTGCCGGCGCCACCGGCCGCCACGCGGGCTGCCACGGCGCTTCGGCCCAGGGCGGCAGGCCCTGCTGCTCGCGCAGCGCCTGCAGCCACTGCAGCAGGGGGCTCTCGGCCAGCGGCTCCTGCTCGTTGCGGCGGCGGCGCAGCAGGTGCACGGCATCGGCGCGCAACGCATGGGCCAGCGCCACGCGCTGGCGGTGGCGCCGCGTGGCGGCGTCGGGCAGGCCCAGGCGCGTGGCGAGTGCGTCACCGATCAGGCCACGCGGCGGGCCTTCGTGGCCCAGGTGTTGGTGGTCGGTGGCCGGCATCACCACCTGCGCAAAGCCGCGGCCGTAGGCGCGGGCCAAGGGTGTGATGCGCACCAGCGCGCCGGCGTGCGGCAGCGGCAGGAAGTTGACCTGCTCCAGCGTGTCGCGCACCCAGGCCACGAACTCGTGCAGGTTCAGGCGCAAGGTGCCGGTGGCGTGTTGCCACGGTGCGCCCTCCGGCTGCGGCAGGCCGATCGCGGCCAGGGCCTGCGCGCCGTCGCGCTCGGCCTGCAGTGCGGCCATCGTGCCGTCTTCCTGCAGCAAGGCGGCCAGCCGCTGCAGCCACTGCGCCAACGGCAGCACACGCGGTTCGCGCAGCGGCGCGAGGTGCTGCTGGGCCTGCGTCCACAGTGCATCGGCGGCTGCTGCCGGGCCCTTCTGGCGGCGCTGGCGCCAGCGGGCCTCCAGCGCGCGCAGCGCTTCGGCGTCGGCGCGGGGCCAGGTCTTGAGCCAGCGCAGCTGGTCGTCCTGCGCGGCGCCCGGCAACGCCGCCTGCAGCGGCGCCAGCAGCCGCGCGGCGGCGGCCGTGGTGGCGAGCTTCCAGCCGGTTTCGTCGATCACCGGCACCTGTGCGCGGTCGAGCAAGGCGCGCACGCGGCGCAGCAGCTCGCGGTCCAGCGCCACCAGGGCCAGCGGCGCGGCGCCGGTGTTGAGCGCATCGATCACGGCCTGCGCGGTGGCTTGTGCTTCGGATTCGAAGTCGTCGCACAGCGTCCGCTGCACGGCGGCGCTGGCGGCCACGGCCTGCAGCGGTTCTTCGCCATCGGCGTCGAGCAGCAGCGCCGCGCTGCCGGCCTGCTGCAGCAGCGCCTCGGCCAGCGGATCAATGCCACCCAGGCGCAACGCCAGCCAAGCTGCGGGGCGGTGCGAGAACAACACGTCGGTGGCCGGCTCGGCGCCGGCTTCGGCCCAGGCCGCGGCCACCTGCAGCAGCAGCGCCTCGATGCCCGCCGCGGCGCCGGGCTCGGACAGCGCCTGGCGCACACACGCCCACCAGGCCGCACGTTCGCCCGGCGCGTGGCAGGCAGCGGTCTCGCGCAGCGCTTGCGACGCTTCGACAAGGGCATCGACGAGCGCCGAAAAGCCCGCCGGATCACGCGCCGCCCAGGCCCCGCCCCAGCTGTGCTGGCGCAGCATCTGCGCCGCGAGCAGGCGGTCGAGCACGGCATCGCCGCTGCACTGACCCGACGCCGGCGCACGCGGCGGCGCCAGGCTCGCTGCGAGTGTCTGCGGCGTCTCCACCCGCGGCTGCCAGCCGCCCAAGGCCGCGAAGGCCGCACGCGCCGGTTCCAGCAGCCCCACGAAGGGCAGCAGCAACACGGCATCACGCGGGTTCAGCTGTTGCCCCCGCAGCCATGCGAGCGACTGCCGGGCCAGTTCGGGCCACAGATCCGCGGGCCGCCAGCCGGCAGGCAGCCTGACACTCGCTATCGTGGACATAGCCTCCTTGTGCCGCCCCACGCCGGCCTGAAATGGGCCGATGTGTCAGAATCATTGTGCCTTCGCGCAAGGCCGTGCCCGCTGGGTCCATCGGCCCCCATCAACATCTGGCACGCGGAGAAAAACGCATGAGCAGCGAACTGATCAAGCATGTGACCGACGCCTCCTTCAGCACCGACGTGCTGGGCAGCGACAAGCCCGTGCTGGTGGACTACTGGGCCGAATGGTGCGGCCCCTGCAAGATGATCGCGCCGATCCTCGACGAGGTGTCCAAGGACTACGACGGCCGCCTGCAGATCGCCAAGATGAACGTCGACGAGAACCGCGACGTGCCCGGCCAGTACGGCATCCGCGGCATCCCGACGCTGATGCTGTTCAAGGGCGGCGAGCTCGCCGCCACCAAGGTCGGTGCCCTGTCGAAGGCGCAACTGACGGCTTTCCTCGACGGTCATCTATAATCTGCCCCAACGCTGGCGGCCACCCGCCGCCGGCGTCTGACACGCCACCACGCACCCTGCGCGGCTTCGGCGCCCGGTCCCAGCCGGGGTTCATTCCAACATTCCTTGCAGTGAGCGCGGCCCTTGCCGTGTGAGCGCCCTGCAAGTGCCTGAGGCCACCTCATGCACCTCTCAGAACTCAAAGCCCAGCACGTCTCCGAGCTCATCAAGATGGGCGAGGAGCTCGAGATCGAGAACGTCCAGCGCCTGCGCAAGCAGGAGCTGATGTTCGCGATCATGAAGAAGCGCGCCAAG
>VFQQ010002693.1_pt1 | contig 19167 bp, 19 predicted proteins | sample 3512341 | NCBI WGS metagenome assembly VFQQ01 (sample SAMN10412373, study PRJNA504923) | tailings metagenome | isolation source: Relicate 2 Philex TSF1 revegetated site | place: Philippines: Tuba, Benguet | collected 2017-08-29 | reverse complement strand
TGAAATGAGAAGGGATATTTTTGGGAAAATATGAGTAGAAATAGCTTGATGCTGGCTACTATTTGAAATAAAACTTCCCACTTTCAAGATGAATTATCAAGTTTTTGACACTTACGAAGCCCTTTCACAGCACGCTGCTCAATTTGTATTGGAGTATGTACGTCAGCACCCAACGGCCACTATTTGTGTAGCTTCGGGTCAGACGCCGATGCTTACTTTTCAGACCATTGTGGCGCAAGCGCAGCCGGGAGATTTTGACCAAGTCACTTTTATTGGATTAGACGAGTGGGTCGGCATTGAGCCTAGCAATCCGGGCAGCTGTCGGGCTTACATTGACGTACCGTTGATTACACCTTTGGGAATTAGTCCTGAAAGAATTTCGTTTTTTGATGGCTTGGCCGAAGATTTAGAGGCTGAATGTCAGCGAGTCAATGAGCTTATTGCTAGCAAAGGAGGCTTAGACATTATTATGGTGGGAATTGGTATGAACGGGCATTTGGGATTGAATGAGCCCGGAACGTCGTTTGATACCTATGCGCATATATCTCAACTTGAAGAAGTAACGGCTTCGGTAGGTCAGAAATATTTTCAGTCCGAAACGCCCCTTACACAGGGTATTACGGTAGGGTTAAAACATTTCTTAGAAGCCAAAACAGCGATTGTATTGGCCAACGGAAATGGCAAGCAGAATATTATTAAAAGAGTTTTGGAAGAGCCTGTCCATGAGGGCTTACCAGCTTCGGCGCTTAAAATACACTCCAATGGTCATTTGTGGGTTGACCGCGCGGCCAATCCTGCCTAGAGTCTTTTGCGGATAGCATCTAGCATCCCAATAATAAAAGCAACTAATGGAACGGTACGCATGATGCGGAAGTCTTCGGCAAAAGAAGTGTCTTCGTCCAAAAAGGAGAAAAGAAGAGGTGTTGGGTTTTTTTTGTACAAAGCTGTAAACACATCTTTACCCGGAGCACGATTGTAGAGTAGTACGTTTAATAAGGTACTGTCCATGAGAGCTTTGAATCGAGTCCGAAGGGTGGGGGGAGCGTGAAGAGGTTTGCCCACAGTTACCAAATTGCGGACGAGTTCTTGGGTAAAGCGTTGCGTTCGCTGAAAAGCATAACCCGTGGACGCTTTCACGTATCCTCCTGCGGTGCCAATACGTATGATATGCTCACCGGGATGCTGAGGAGTGGGTTCATCAGTCATGGGGATGACCCCAAACTCTTCGTGGTCGATGGTAAAGTTTTCTATTTTTAAAAAATCCTTGATGTACTGATGCAGTTCGGTGTCGTATTCGTCAGGAGAGAGTAGCTTATCCGAAAAAACGGTGTATTCTACCATAGCTCGCGTAGGGCTTTCGGGGAGGATATACATAAAGCGTACTCCTGTCCCTTTTTGCGCCACGCGATAATCCATCATAGTAGGGCAGTGAATATCAAAGACGGGTTTGTCGGTAGTGATTTCCCAACCTTTGAAATGCTGGAGGAGGTTGTGACAATCTGCTAAGTCTAGCTTGAGGGGCTTGATGCTATCAAAAACATACTCGCCCAGATACTGATTGTCGGGAGTAATAATAAACCCACCGGCAGGCGTATCAATGAGCCGCTCAATGCGTTCTTGCACAAAAACGATGTTGGGATTGGTAAGTAGGTTGGTTTTTACGAAGTTGTAAAAATCAACGCCTTTGAGCCATTTGTAAGTATAAGGGCCAAGGTCGAGCTTGTCAGAATAGTTTGTTCCATGAAAAAAAACATTTTTCCATTGACGATGAACAATACTATCAAAAGCAGTGGCACCATCTTTTTCCCAAAAACACCAAGTCCGATCATTTTTGGTCTTGGTGTCTTGGTCAATAATAAGGATAGATTTCTCGCGTAAAATCGTTTGGTTCATGTAATAAGCCAAACTCAAACCTGCCAAACCTCCTCCCGCGATAATGAAATCGTATTTTTGCATTAAATCGGCACGTTAACGTGGCGTTCTGAATGATAACTTGAACGAACCAGTGGCCCTGATTCTACATATTTGAGTCCTCTTTTGAGGCCTTCTTCGCGGTAAAGGGCAAAAATTTCAGGATGAATCCACTCAATCACTTCGTGGTGCATTTTGGTAGGTTGAAGGTATTGACCCAAAGTCAAAACATCAAGCCCGTGGGCTACCAAGTCGTCCATAGCTTTAAATACCTCTTCTTGCGTTTCGCCAAGGCCAAGCATGATGCCCGATTTGGTGCGTTTGCCATAGGCTTTCGTGCGGCGGATTTGCTCAAGACTGCGTTCGTATTTGGCTTGGGGACGTACTGCTCTATAAAGCCGCGCTACGGTTTCCATGTTGTGAGATACTACTTCTTGTCCTGCCGAAATCATACGTTCGAGGGCATCCCAGTTATTTTTAGTATCGGGGATTAGCGTTTCGATGGTAGTGGCGGGGCTTAGTTCCTTGGTCAACACGACAGTTTGGTGCCAAATCTCCGCACCTTTGTCTTTAAGCTCATCGCGGTTGACGGAGGTAATCACAGCGTGTTTAACGCCCATTGTTTTTATAGCCTCGGCCACACGGCGTGGCTCATCTACATCATATTCGTTGGGGCGGCCCGTAGCTACTGCGCAAAAGGAGCAGCTTCTGGTGCACACATTCCCTAAAATCATAAAAGTAGCCGTACCTTCTCCCCAGCATTCGCCCATGTTGGGACAGTTTCCGCTTTCACAAATGGTGTGTAGTTTATTGGTATCAACTATTGTGCGGACTTTGCGATATTCTGGCCCTACGGGCAATTTTACACGTAGCCAGTCAGGGCGTTTTTTCCGCTCTGAAGTTATTACAGGAAGTTCAATCATCTTAATTTTGTTGTCGTTTATCAGCCTTACATTATCCTAAAGTGTGTGTAAGCATAGATAATGATTGGCTGATAGAGGCTCATTTTTTATTACCAAAAAACAAAGTTACGTAACCTGAGGTAAACAAGCTACGATTTTCGGCAGAAGGAATAATGATAGGAGCTTTTCCAAATACCTCAGTTAGAAAACCAATCTCTAAACCAGTGAGATTGCTGCGAAAAGCACTTAATTCAAAACTAAAGGCGATTTTGGCATTTACTCCGGGTACAATTTTTGAGCTTCCTAAGCCTTGAAGCATATTTCCTGCTCCTAAAATATTGCCTGGGTCAGAGTGCTTGATAGGGTCATAGGCTTCGTTGCGTACTACACCGGGGCGCACCTGATATTGAATAAAGTAAGGTTTCAAAATTCCCAAAGAGGCTCCTACGGCCAAGATTCCGTTGATAGAAATCCCTTCATCATTGCTGCGGTTGGATAGAATGATTTCACGACCGTATTGCGGGCGAAGCACAAAAAGGTAATTTTGCTTGCCAGGCGTAAAGCGCGAACCCGTATTGCTAGATTCTGAAAGCTCCTTAGGATGCCTCACGTTGACTAGCTCTAAAGCTAAATAGCGATATTGACGACGGCCAAAAAGCTCATTTTCTAAGCGACTCGAGTGGCGAAATACAAAACCACCCAATAAACCCGAGTTGGTATTGGTCGTAATACCATAAGTAGTGATAGTCGCGTAGTCTTCTTCCTCTTCTTCTAAGTTATTTTTAGTCTGACGTTGTTGACTCCATGCGACTTCTGTTAATAACAAAAGAGCTAAACCGAATGTATAAAAAGCTTTCATTAGACTTAACAAAATTTTTATCTAAACGTAACACAAATACTATTTAAAGTCAAGTCAATATACGTTAAAATCTCCTTAAAGGTTGCTACTATAATTCATTTACCAAACTATTTTAATAGCTTTATGGTTCAGAAAAATTGACGATATTATTTAAGCCAAAAAATTATGCCAACCGTTCAGACTGTCTATCTTGGAGACTTGCGCACGCAAGCGACTCATTTACAATCCGGAACCACCATTATCACTGATGCACCTACCGACAACAATGGCAAAGGTGAAGCTTTTTCGCCTACCGACCTTGTAGCGGGAGCATTGGGAAGTTGTATGATGACTATCATGGGTATTGTAGCGCGCCGCGACGAAATAGACCTCAGAGGCTCGCAGATGGAGATTACCAAAATTATGAGTGCGGAGCCACCGCGTAAAATCGCTAAAATAGCGGTGAAGCTTTCGATGGTGACTGCTACCGAGATAAGCGATACCGACAAAGCCAAGCTCGAACGTGCTGCTTATACTTGTCCGGTAGCATTGAGTCTGCATCCTGATATTGAGCAAGCAGTGACTTTTGAGTGGAATGTGGCGGTTGAAAGTTAAGCGATGAAGCGATTATCTTTGGGAGTCTTACTAAGTGCTGCGGTAATAGGGACGGCTTGGCGATTTGGCTCAATCGATGTAGAACAGGCCATTTTTAAGGAAAAAATGCAATCGCCTCTCGGCAATACCAAAGCTCAGACAGCTTTGATTTTTGGGAAAAGCTTTTTGGGTAACGATTACGTCGCTCATACTTTAGAGCAGACTCCTGAGCAGCTTGTTTGCAATCTTCGCACTTTTGATTGCTATACTTTTGTGGAGTCCGTATTGGCGATGACTCTCACGCGGCATCATCTCAAAACTTACTTACAATACCAGATTCTGCTGCGGCAGATGCGGTATCGAGACGGTAAAATTGATGGTTATGCTTCGAGGCTTCATTATTTTTTAGAATGGAAAAACCAAGGTGAAGCTTCGGGATGGTACACCGATGTGACTCAACAGCTTGGTGGGGAAGCGATTCAACCTCCTATCAACTTCATGACTAAACATCGCTCTTTGTATCCAGCACTTGAGAGTGAAGCGGATTTTGAGAAGGTGGAAGAAGTGGAGAAAAAGCTAAGTGCTGCACCGTGGTATTTGATTCCTAAAAACAAAGTAGCTGCCATCGAAAATGACTTACAAGACGGCGATATCATCGGCATTACGTCGGGGATTGCGGGTTTAGATTTCAACCATGAAGGTTTTATAATCAAAAAAGCCAATAAAGCTTACCTTTTGCATGCGTCGTCGGAGGCCAAAAAGGTAGTAATCTCTTCCGAAACTTTATCCGAATATCTTCAACGGGTCAAGAAACATAGCGGTATTGTGGTACTAAGAATCAGGAACTGAGAGCATCCTCTCAGTTCCTTGCCGAAAACCAACCTTTAGTGGTGTTGGCACTTTCAAGTTTTTTCTCTAGTGTGTCGGGAAGTTTTGGGAAAAAATCAATGCCAGTGAGGCGTTCTATTTCATCTACGCTTACCACAAAAGTCTTCAGGTTTTGGTTTGAAAACTCATTTTTCATCAAGAAACCAATCATTCGAGGTTCATCGTCGGTGACACAAAGTGCGATTTTGTAATACATTTCGGGCACTGCAATTTCGTTTCGTTGGCCAATAGTGGGCAAGCCAGCTTTTAAAACAGGGCCAGTCACTACGTACAAAAAAACATCGCGCTGAGCCCATTGCCGAAATTTTTGTTCTAAATCGTTCCAAATCCCTCGATTGAAATCAGGTACCTGAGGGCTAATATTACTCATATAAAAAGTCTCTTGCTTGTCGGCAGGGTCGAGATTGAAATCACCCGCCGGTGCTAAGTGGCCCCGGTCATAGCCTGAGCGTGTATAATCGGAAGTAGTGGCGGAGCCTGTCCCTACCAATGGGTCTGGGACGAACTTATTACCATCGCGCGAGAGGTAGGCGCTAGCTTCTTCGTTGGTAAGTTTGTAAGCTACCCAGTCCGCTTGCTCATATTGCTCACGGTAGCGAAGGGTGATTTTGTGATGTCGGATGATTTGGTCATTAGAACCAATGGCGGGTAAATGAAAATCCTTGACATTGGCAAAATCATAGTTGCTGCTAGACGACGCTGTTTCCTCAGGTTCTTCACTACTCGAAGTTTTTCCAATCCCAACTTTTTCCAACAAACTCCGGTCATCTTTGGCTTCTGACGATGTGCGGTCGTCGGAGGCTACATTGTCGTTGGAGGTAGGTTCGGGGTTTTTATAGGGATTGGAGGAAGATTTTCCGCGCTCTTGATAAATAAACACGCTTTTGACGTCATTCCAGAAAGTGACCAAAGGCTTGGTGCGCCCACGGTAATGAAGAATAAGCCCAATGACAACAAAAATAAATAACAAAATGAGGGTATTGCCCCAGCGTAAGCCTTTACGATGCATTATGGATAGTTGAGAGTTTTTGAAGACGCAAAGTTCGTCATTGCAAGACGAACCGCCCAAAGATTTTTTTACTTCTGCAAAAGTTTCGCAACTTTTGGGCAGTTTTTAGATTTATAAAACGTGCAACAACCACAAATCATTGTTATCGGCGGCGGTGCTGCTGGTTTTATGGGGGCGATTACGGCCGCCGAATCTTTTCCTTTGGCAAAAGTGACCATTTTAGAAAAAAACAGAGGTGTGCTCAACAAGGTACGGATTTCGGGAGGAGGGCGCTGCAATGTCACCAATGCCGCACCCACTATTCCAGAATTGGTGAAAGGCTATCCACGCGGAGCTAAGTTTTTACGCCCTCTTTTTGAAATTTTCAATAATCAGCATACCATTCAGTGGTTTGAAAAAAGAGGGGTTACGCTCAAAACAGAACCTGACGGGCGTATCTTTCCGACCACCAACGACTCCGAAACCATCGTCGACTGTCTGATCAAGTCGGCTCAAAGAGCGAATGTAAACATCCGTACGAGTACCGATGTAGTAGAAATTATAAAAACAGAGGCAGGGTTTGACGTACTTTTACGCACGGGTGAAATCATCCCTGCAACGGCTGTTTTAGTCACTTCGGGTGGTCATCCGCAACTGTCAGGCTACGAGTGGCTGCTAAAGGCAGGGGCGACGATAGAAGCACCCGTACCTTCTTTGTTTACTTTCAACATCCCGACCTCCCCGCTGAAAGAGCTTATGGGGGTATCGGTGGGAAATACGGCTGTCAAAATGGCGGGAAGCAAACTCTCCGAAACAGGGGCTTTGTTGTTTACGCATTGGGGTATCAGTGGCCCTGCCGTATTGAGATTGTCGGCCTGGGGAGCGCGGGAGTTGTCATCTAAAAATTATCAGTTTATTTCTCTCATCAATTTTACCAACAAAAAGTCCAATGAGGTGGCGCAGCAATTGATGGATTTTCAGCGAGATGCTGCTTGGAGGGGGAAATTTGTGGCAACCCAAGCCCCTTTTGGGCTACCTCAGCGCCTTTGGAAACAGTTGGTAGAGCTTTCAAATATTCCTGATACTATGCGATGGGCAGATATGCCTGCCAAAAACCTCAATCGATTGGTAGAGCATCTTACTAATTTTCAATTTGAGGTACAAGGCAAAACTACTTTTAAAGAGGAGTTTGTAACTTGTGGAGGCGTCAACTTGAATGGTATTCATCCCAAAACGATGGAAAGTCGTGACGTTTCGGGTTTGTTTTTTGCCGGTGAAGTGCTTGATATAGATGGTATCACGGGTGGGTATAATTTTCAGGCGGCTTGGACTACGGGCTACATTGCTGGTAGTCATTTGTTGAAAGAAAAAGAGTTTTGATTTTCTTTCAACAAATGATTTAGAAAGGTCTCATTGCTTTTACAAAACGGTTTTTGAAGTATTTTGAAAAAAGGTTGTCTTCCCGAACACCTTTGGAAGAAGAGGCATGGATAAACATAATATCGGTTTTACTTCTGACTTCGGTCACAATTCCCACGTGCGATACATAGCCTGCTTTGCCCGCGTCGGGTACATAAAAAATCCAATCGCCCGGACGAATATCTCTTACTTCTTCGATTTCGGTGCCAAACTCTGCTTGCTGCCATGAAATGCGGGGTACTTTAAGACCTACCTCGGTATAAACGCTACAAATCAGCCCTGAGCAATCGATGCCTCGGCGGTCGTTGCCACCGCTGCGATAAGGAGTACCGGTATAAGCGCGAGCCGTGCGGACAATATCACGCACGTAGTTGGAATACGCTCCTTTGGGCTTGGTAGCTAATGGACGTTTGGCGGGAGCGTTTTTAGGGGTGGAGGTATTGGGTGTATTGAAAATCGCACACGAACTAAGACAGAAAGCTAAGCAAACGCTACTCCAAAGGGAAATTTTGGGCATGAGGGTTAGAAATTTGTTACTTACGAAAATAACGAATAAAGCGTTAGAAATTGTCAGTATTTCGCTAAATTTACCTCAAACGTTATTGATAAATACTTCCTAAATCACCTTTTTATGAAAAAAATAGTATTTGCTTTTTTGCCGTTGCTTCTGCTTTGGGGTTGCCAAAAAGAAGAATCCCGTGAAGTAAAACAGTATACCATCGAGCAGTTTATGGACAACCAAGACGTGGCTGGCTCTGGGTTTTCGCATGACGAATCGCGGGTTTTGTTGACCAACAATAAAACCGGAATCTATAATGCATATGAGCTTTCACTCGATGGGAAAGAGCCTAAAGCTTTGACCAATTCTACCAAAAACTCCGTATTTGCGGTTTCGTATTTTCCCAACGATGATCGATTTTTGTACAGTAGCGACGAAGGGGGCAATGAACTGAATCACCTCTATCTTCAAGATACTACAGGCAAAGCCACCGACCTTACGGCGGGCAAGGCGAAGGCGCAGTTTTATGGCTGGGCGCACGACAAAAAAAGTTTTTTCTTTATCTGGAATAAAAGAGACGCCCGTTTTTTTGACCTCTATGAAATGGACGTTGCTACCCTCAAGCCCAAGCTTCTTTTTCAGAATGACGGCGGCTATAGCGTAGGGTCAATCTCTAACGACAAAAAGTACATTTCACTTTCTAAAGAAATCAACACCAACGATAGTGAGTTGTTTTTGTGTGAATTGGCTACCAAAAAAATGACCAAAATATCAGAAAATTTGGCGGCTTATCAACCTACTGATTTTAGTACAGATAGCCAAAAAATGTACTACCTTACCGACGACGGCGCGGAGTTTAAACGCCTCATGAGCTATGATATCGCCACTGGAAAACGTGAGAAAGTGGCCGAAGAAAAATGGGACATCATGTATGCTTATCATTCGGATAAAGGGCGGTATCGGGTCATTGGAATCAACGATGATGCCCGTACCGTGGTAAAAGTGTTTGATATGCAAGAGGGAGGCAAAGAAGTGGATTTTCCGAAGTTTGAGGATGGAAATGTCAACTCCGTAACGATTTCAGATAGCGAGCAAAAAGTAGCGATTAGTGTAGGGAGTTCTACCTCAAATGACAACTTATATGTGTATGATTTCAAATCAAAAGACCTCAAAAAACTAACTGATGTCATGAGTAAAGCCATCGAGCCGACTGATTTGGTACAGGCCGAAGTGGTACGGTTTAAGTCATTTGATGGTACCGAAATTCCGGCTATTTTGTATCGTCCGCATCAAGCTTCGGCGGGTCAGAAAGTACCGGCGCTCGTGAAAGTACACGGTGGGCCGGGTGGACAAGCGCGCACAGGCTATAGCGACAATACCCAGTTTTTGGTCAATCATGGCTACGCGGTATTAGATATAAACAATAGAGGCTCAAGCGGATACGGGAAGACTTTCTATAAAATGGATGATAAAAACCACGGCGAAAAAGACTTGCAAGATTGTGTGGAAGGCAAAAACTACTTGGCCTCGCTTGATTGGGTAGATAAAGAAAAAATCGGGATTATGGGAGGCTCGTATGGGGGCTTTATGGTAATGGCCGCTCTTACTTCTAAGCCTAAAGAATTTAAGGTAGGGGTCAATTATTTTGGGGTAGTAAACTGGCTACGTACCCTCAAAAGTATTCCGCCCTGGTGGGAGTCGTTCAAAGATGCCCTTTATCAAGAAATGGGCGACCCAAATACGGCAGATTCACTACGTTTGCGCCGAATTTCTCCGCTCTTCAATGCCAACAATATTGAGATTCCGCTTATTGTGTTACAAGGCTCGCAAGACCCGCGCGTACTTCAAGTAGAGTCCGACGAAATGGTAGCGGCGGCCAAGAAAAAAGGCGTACCTGTAGAGTATGTATTATTCCCAGATGAAGGCCACGGTTTTGTGAAAAAAGAAAATCAAATCAAAGCTTCCAAAGCAGTATTAGCGTTTTTGGATAAATATTTGGCGCAGAAAAAAACGGACTAAAGCCAGATTGGTAGAAACAAAAAACGCAATAAAGAGGTGGTTCTTTATTGCGTTTTTTGTTATTGAATGAGAGATTGATATCTTATATAAGTTTAGGACATGAATTAGCTCCTACAGAAGACCATTTAAAAGGTAAACTGAATAAAAATAAAACTTGGATGATTACAATCAACTATTTAAAAGCAGAGAAATACTCAACTCATCGTGAAAGTCAATTTAGGTCTGAAAATGGACTTCCTTTGAGAATACATTATGGGGCTGTATAAACCAATATTTACAGCTTAACTAAAAAATATTATATGTTTTATTCCAAAATATTCCAATAGAGTGCTCTATATTAAAACCCGATACAAACCCTAAAATACCCGCAGGTCAATAACAATGGAGAAGCTAGAATTACTTATTCGTCAATATGCTAAATTTGATGATGCTATCGTTGAAAAAATAATTTACAATCTTCATTATCGAGAGCCTGTTATGGAGATTTACACAATAACCAGAAACATAACTAACGATAGATATGATAAAGTAGTTTTATTTTTAATGAATGTTGAGGAGTTGAAATTTGTTGAACCTCCTAAAAACTATAAATGTGTAGGAAATTGTAATTTTTTTCGAAAACAAGGGAAATATGTCTTTGATTTTACTCCTTGCTCTGACAGTACTACAAATTTAGAAGAAACTCGTGACTCTAAATTTTATGTCATTTGCAATGATTTTTTCTTTGAATTTGAGCCGCTTCCTGATTAAAAATATTCTCTTTCTAAGAGGGGTGTTTTAAAGGATAAAATCATCTCAAATAGAACTAGTTTGTTGAAGTGTTCTGAGAGATAAAAGAAGTTTAAACGTTGAACTTGCCTCAAAGCCTAAACTAGGATGTAGATTTTGAGTTAAAAATGTTCTTTGAAATGTAAGTAAAAAGTATCCTGTAGCTGCTTGGGGTTGGAATTTGGGGGATATTGAGGTGCAGGGTGATGTTGAGCACAAGTGGCAGTACAATGGCAAAGAAAAAATAGAAGAATTGGGATTAAACCAATTAGACTATGGTGCTAGGATGTATGATCCTCTACTGGGGAGATGGCATGTTGTTGACCCGTTAGCAAGCAAATATCCACAATGGTCGCCATACTCTGCGATGGCAAATAACCCAATAATGTTCTTTGATGCGGATGGTAGAGAGCCAGTGCCGTCATATCAAAGGTTAAATCCTTGGTTTACCCTAAAACCTACGCAATGGTATTCTACAGCAGGTATTTATGACAGCAAAACATTTAATGCAGCAGCTGCCTATAGTACACAGCATTTGAGAGCGGATGCGTTCCAGACTGTTTACCAAAGAAATGCTTATTATGGTTGGGCTCAAAGTCAAGCAGACGCAAAAGGTTATGGGTCTAAATGGTTTGGAGCAGCTGAATTAGTAACAGGATTAAGGGCAGTAGGTGGAACGGAAATACCAGATGGGGGAATGTTTTCCAGTTCTGCGGTTGATAAATTTCTTCAAGGTGGAAATAAGTTTTTGTTTTCTCACAATATGAAGAATGCAAAGGATTTATTGGCAGATGGAAAATTGTCAGGCGGATTTACAGATGCAAATGGAAATAAACAATCATTTGAAGGATTAACAGGAATTGCTTTGGATAACAATATGGTAGAATTTGAGCAGTCTAAAGTTCAAGAATATATAAACAGTTATAAAGGCAATGATTTAAATACTATAATATCAGGAATTAATGACTTGATGAGTGGTTCACTTGGTCCAGGTGCTGTAAAAGATGTGATGAAGGAAAGCTGTAATGGTGGTAAATCCTTTAATTTCAAGAGTTACGAAGACAGAGTTAAATTAGGTCAAGAACTAATTAAAAAGGCACACAATGAATAAGGTAGTAAGTTTTTCAGCATTGTATATAAGTCTGTTTATAGTAGAAATACTAATTGTTTTTATATCGTTGGTGTTTAATGCTCTATTTCAATATGGATTTGATGTGTTCTTTATTAAAGGAGCTTGGCGTGATACAGGTCTATGGAATTTTTGGAGAGTGTTATTTTATGGTTTGCCGTTTATAATCTTGTATTTTATGTTGTTTAAGTATGTTGAAAATATCAAGCTATATAAACCGTTATTATTCTCTTTATTCAATTTGTTTATTTACGTTGGTCTATCAGTTTTTACGAGAGTAGTTTGGGGTAAGAATGTTCCGCTACCACCAGAAGGAATAATTTTTTGGGTAACTTGTTTAGCAATACTTTTAAGCCCATTGATATTGGGGCAAATACCCTACTTTAAAAAATTAATGGAAAGTTTATAATAATCCCCACGTTGTGCGTAGCAACCACAAAACGGTTTTTTACACATTAAAAGAACAACCGACAACGTTAGCTACTACTTTAACAAGGAGCAAAAGCCGAGAACACAATAGCGCCATAGAGCCTGATGCGTAGCGTGGCACGAGGTAGATATCAAATCATTAATTGGTGGCAAATGTGGTAAAACACCTCAGACCCCGTTGGAAAGAGTATAAGATAAAGAACTACTTCGCCTTGTTTTTTAGGGAACAATAAAACAAGAGCAAGATGGAAAAGCAATTGAGCAAAAGAGAAGCGCGGGTACTACGGCCAGTACGATACCAAGTAGCAGGCATAGACGTAGGAGCAGGGTGTCATTATGTATGTGTGGGCAATTTGAGTGAAGAATCGGTACGAAGATTTGGCACTTTTACAGAAGATATGGAAGCTTTAGCTGATTGGCTGGTGGGTTTGAAAGTAGAGTCAGTAGCCATGGAATCGACAGGTATTTACTGGGTAAACTTGTATGATGTATTAGAGAATCGAGGTGTGTTTGGCCAATGCGCGTTATGTACGAAACGTAGCAGGCCTTAAGAGTGACGTATCAGATAGCGAATGGATACAGCAATTGCATAGTTACGGGCTACTGAGTGGGTCGTTTATTGCAGAGGGCAAAACGCGAGAGTTGCGAGCTTATGTTCGCCAACGGCAAATCTTGGAGAAGCAAAAAGCAACACAGTTGAATCTGATGGGCAAATCGTTACAGCTTTTGAATGTGAAATTACATCAAGTGAGTTCACATTTAGAGTTACGAGTTTGTCAAAAAATTATCACAGCCATTGTTGATGGCCAAAGAGACGCTGAGAAGTTATCGGACTTTCACGACATACGCATGAAATCCACCAAGGCGGAGTTAGAGAAAAGTTTGCACGGAAACTGGCGAGCTGAACATCTTTTCAGTCTCAAGCAAGGCTTAATGTTTTACGATTTTATCAAGTCACAGATGCTACTGTGTGAAACGGAGATAGAACGTATGCTGCAAGAAATCAATGGCGAGCAAACCAATGGACAGCACAGAGAGAAAAGTAAACTGGTGCGACAAAACGAATACAACTTTGACCTCAAAAATTCTTTAAAAGACATCACAGGCATAGATTTGACTAAAATAGATGGTCTTGACGAAAAGACAATTTTGACCATTATTGCCGAAACAGGTACAAACCTAAGCCATTGGAAAACGGCTGAACACTTTACATCATGACTTGGATTAGCTCCAAGAACAAAGAAATCGGGAGAGAAGGTTATTGGTCATTTTAAGCAATCGGTAGCTAACAGAGCCAATCAAGCTTTTCGCATGGCAGCGTGGGCATTGACCAGTAGTAAATCGTATTTAGGGGCATTTTACAGAAAATTATCTCTTAGAAAAGGCACACTGACGGCTAACAAAGCAACAGCAAGAAAAGTCGCAGTTATCTTTTGGAATATGATGACAAAAAAAGAAGATTATAAACCACAATCGCAAAACGACTATGATGAGAAATATAGGCAAAGGGAGCTTCTACAACTTGAAAAACAGGCGGCTAAACTGGGGGTGACAATTCAAAAATAATAAGTTGTAAAATGTTGATAATAAGTGTATTAAAATATCGGTTGTGGAAAGGCGTATTTCAATTGTTCGCTCAAGGAAAATATAGCCCAATTTTGTTTTCTACGCCCTTTAGCAGATACTGTATAATGGGCATCAAGCAAACTTTTTGTAATCAGGTTTATTCCTAGTTCATCATCTCAAAAGAAAACTCTGTCCATTTTTCAAGGTATGAGATCGCTTATTGAGAATAAACTCCAAGTCTCCCGACTATCCCAATATTTTCAAATACTCTTTTCACACTATAGTTTATAAATAGACAAAAGTAAACAACAACTCTGAGGATCAACAAATGGCTTTTTAGCTCCATACTCTGGTGGTGTGGAACAGGGGTACTTTGTGCCTAATCGGACTTCGTACCCAAGGTAGAATTGACACCATCAGAGTCGTAGATAACACAGTTATCAAATATATCTTTGCCTACAAAGAACGTGGGTACGATGATGATGAAGCAAGTTTTGGCAAATGCCACGTAAATGCAATATATCACGCCGTCCAAACTGCTTATAGGTAAGTTAGTGTTAATATGTCTAATTTTCATTTGAATTCTAACTCATTGCGTTCGATTTTTTGAGGTGCTATTTTACGTACCTACTCCTCTTGTGGGGGCAGGTTGAGTTTTGTCTAAATAGGCTGCGAGGCCTTTCTTACTCAATAACTCGTCTCATCAAGTTTGACTTTACCTCGAAAAGTCCAAAAAACAAAACTCGTATAAAGTGCTACCAATGGTACACCAATCGCCGCAAAAGTGAGCATGATTTTAAGGGATTTGTCGGTCGATGCTCCGTTGTAAACCGTGATATGAAGGTTGGGGTCGATAGTGGAGAGAACGATATTGGGAAAAAGCCCTACTGCTACCAAAATCATCAACATCGCCGTCACAAAAGCCGATGATAAAAAAGCGTAAAAATAACGCCGCCGTGAGATTTGGCGCGTAATGTTGGCCACGGCCAAAATAGCCAAAACCGGAAACGCAAACATATAAGGCACTTCGCGATAGCGGTTTATCATGTGAGGGATGAACAAAAGCGTGGCTACCGACGTAATCGCAAACATCAATACAAAAAAGATAGTCGTGTTTTTGGCCAAAACGGTAAGTTTGGCGTAAAGCCGATTTTCGGTTTTCATCACCAGATAGATAGCCCCGTGCATCATAAATAACGCCAATGTAGTGACCGATACGAGAAGGGCATAAGGGTTGAAGTAGTCGAGCAACGTACCTCGATAAATGTAGTTTTGGTCGATGGCAAAGCCTTGAATCACATTTCCCAACACCAACCCCAAAGCCAAAGCCAGCAAAATACTGGACACACTGTAGCTAATATCCCATGTCTTACGCCACCAAAGCATGGGTTCTTTGGAACGAAACTCTATGGAAATCGCCCTTAGAATGAGCATGACCAAAAAAATCATGAACAACTCATAAAACGCCGAGAAAACCGTAGCATATACCACTGGAAAGCCCGCAAACAAGGCTCCGCCGCCAATCACCAACCATACTTCGTTACCATCCCATACGGGGCCGATAGCGTTGAGGGCAATGCGCCTACTTTCTTCTTTTTTGAAAAACAAATGTAAAGCACCTGCTCCGAGGTCGAAGCCGTCGAGAATGGCGTAGCCACTAAATACGCCACCTACTACCAAAAACCACCAAGTGGGTAAATCAAGTCCGAGTATTGTTTCCATTAGTTGAGAATTGGGTTGTCGCGTTTTGAATAATCAGGAATCACTTCTTCGTGCAAATCATCGGGGCCGTGTTTGATTTTTTTATTGAGTAAATACAAAAACAGCGCAAACAACAAGCTATAAACCAACGTAAACAAAATCAATGAAAACAAAACCTGCTCGGTACGAAGCGATTGAGAAAGCGCATCGGAAGTACGCAAAAGCCCGTACACTACCCACGGTTGTCGGCCTACTTCGGCGGAGTACCAGCCTACTTGATTGGCGATTTGGGGGAGTAGCACCGCCCACGCAAATATTTGCAAGAGCCATTTTTGGTCAAAAAGACGACCTCGCCACCATAAAAACATCCCCAACAACGAAAGTCCAATCAATGCCATACCGATGGCTACCATGAGATGATAGGTCTGAAACACGAAGTTGACGGCCCTGACGGAAGGCCGTTGGTCGGTCGGAAAAGCGTTTAAGCCCGTGACGGGAGCTTTCAAATCTTGATGGATTAAAAACGACAGCCCTCCCGGAATTTTGAGACCACTTACTTTCTGAGCTTGGGCATCTGTCCAACCCCATAAGTACATATCAGCCACGGCTGAGGAGTCATAATGACCTTCAAAAGCGGCTAATTTGGCAGGTTGGTTTTTGGCTACTCCATCAGCCGAACGGTGCCCTGTAAAAAGCTGCAATAGCGAAGCTACCGTAGCTACCACAAGGGCGATTTTGAAGCCTGCTTTGGCGATAGCTACGTGGCGATTTCGGAGAAGATAATAAGCATTGACGCTCAAAACCAAAAAAGAACCTGCTAAAAAAGAACCGATAATGACGTGCGAAAGACGGTCAACACTCGAAGGATTGAAGACCATGGCCCAAAAATCCGTGATGACAGCCCGCGCTTTCATACCTTCACCTTCGATTCGAAAGCCCGCAGGCGTTTGTTGCCAAGAGTTGGCGACTACAATCCAAATGGCCGAAAACATAGACCCTAACGCGACCATAATCGTAGAAAAGAAATGAACGCGAGGGCTGACCCGATTCCAACCAAAAATCAAAATACCCAAAAAACCAGATTCGAGGGCAAAGGCAAAAATACCTTCGGCGGCCAAGGCACTTCCGAAAATATCTCCCACATAGCGCGAATAAACCGCCCAGTTGGTGCCAAATTCAAACTCCATCACAATCCCTGTGGCTACGCCAATCCCGAAAATCAAAGCAAAAATTTTAATCCAAAACCGGGTCATTTGCTCGTAGATTTTTTGACCCGTGCGGAGGTACATACCTTCCATGATGATCATGACGACTCCTAAGCCGATACTTAGCGGAGGATAGATGTAATGAAAAGCCACCGTAAAAGCAAACTGAATGCGCGAAAGTATTTCAGTATTCATAAAGAGGGGCGCTGTATGATGAACTAAAAGTCTGCTCAGCAAAAAAAGCATTTTGCCCAGAGAAAGTGAAATTTGGGCGATGCGCAAAAGACACAGACAAATACCATTTGGTACCTAAAAGTCTAACAAAATCAACTAGGCTTTTGTGCCTTTTGGGGAGGAAGAAAAGTGGAGTTTTGTGACTTTTTTATTTTAAGGACAAAATTTTATTTGGTATCTCTACAAGCATTCACATTGGGAAGCACTACCGTAAAAATACTGCCTTGATGGGGCGTACTGGTTAAATGAATTTTGCCCCGGTGCATCTCAACTATTTTTTTGCACACTGATAGCCCTACCCCAAAACCCGAAATCGACAGTGCATTTTTGGAGCGGTAAAAAGGTTCAAAGATGCTTGATATGTCTTCATTAGGGATTCCGATTCCTTCATCTTGGATGCCAACCACCGTCGTGTCATTTTTAAAATCAATAACTACCAACGCTTGAGGAGGGGAAGAGTATTTGCAGGCATTGTCGATAAGGTTGGTAAACACCGTCTTTAAAAGATTCTCTTCTCCAAGTACCGTGATATTGTTTTCATCTTCAGGGTCTTGGGCGTATTCTACCAAGATTTTATATTCGGGTCGGGAGAGGAGCAAATCATCTTGGGCTTGAAAAATCACATCGTCGATGCGTACTTTTTGGGCATTGCTAAGGGTTGTTTTAAAAGGTTTTACGATTTGTAAAAGACTATTGGTGAGGTTGATAAGCCGATTGATGTCTTTGCTGATATTTCGTAAAATACCTTTGTGCTGGGCCAAAGTGAGTTTTTCTTCAAGGCTGATTTCGACTTCTGACTTGAGAGCGGCGAGGGGTGTTCGGAGCTCATGAGACGCGTGCGAAACAAAACTTTTTTGGAGTTCAAAAGATTCTTCGAGGCGATACATCATTTTGTTGAAGGCCGTAGCCAATAGCCCAATCTCATCTTTACCATTTCGTTCATCGAGCCGTTCAGTAAGGTTGTTGGCCGAAATTGCGCTGATTTGAACAATAAACTGATTGACCGGCCCCAAGGCTTTTCCCGCAAAAAATATCCCCAAAAGTATAGTTCCGACGATTCCGAATACAAGTCCTACAAACAGCGTTTTGCGGAGGTTTTCCATTTTACTACGCCCAAATTTATCATAAGCAGAGGCCAAAATAATATACTTCTGTTGGTTGAGTTCGTAGATAAGCCCTACCACTTCGTTGTCGCCGCTGCTAGTTTCAACGTATTTTTCGCGTCTTACGCGTTCGAGCAAATCGTTCCCATAATGAATCACGTGGTCGTCGAGACTACTGTAGAAGAGTCTATTGTTTTGGTCAAACACCAGTACTTTTTCATCGATTAGGGCCGTAAGGGTGTTTTTGTCGATGATTTTGAGGAGGTTACGATCTATCTCATCTACTTTGATGAGCAACTGGGCCGTTGTAATTGCCTTACTTTTGAGACGGTCGTAGTATTCTTGCTCCCTAAATTCGGCAAAAATCTGATACACTATAAACGAAAAAATAGCCAACAGACTTCCTACAATGAGGGAAAATAGGATAGAAATTTTGGTCTGGATTTTCATGGTGCTTCTCTTAATAAATAGCCCAAACCGGGGCGGGTATGGATGAGTTTTGGTTCAAAATTTCGGTCGATTTTTCGGCGTAAAATATTGATATACACTTCTATTACATTGGTTCCTGTATCAAAATGTACATCCCAAACATTAGCCGCTATATCGTTTTTAGAAACCACTTTACCTTTGTTTTTTACTAAATAAACCAAAAATTCGTACTCGCGTGCCGTAAGGCTGATTTCTTGCGCTGCTCGCTTAACGAGCTTGCTATCTAAGAAAATTTCCAAATCGGCAATACGCAATACTTTGCCGACGGTTTCGGCTTCGGAGTGGTTGCGGCGCAGACCTACCAATACCCGATGATACAATTCCCTAAAATCGAACGGTTTGACGAGATAGTCGTCGGCTCCTGCTTCAAAACCCTCTATTTTATCTTCGATTTCGCTCATGGCAGTAAGCATCAAAATCGGGAGCGAAGGTTTTTGCTCGCGAATACGCTGACATACTTCGTAGCCGCTCAGCTCGGGTAAATT
>VFQQ010002692.1_pt1 | contig 19170 bp, 14 predicted proteins | sample 3512341 | NCBI WGS metagenome assembly VFQQ01 (sample SAMN10412373, study PRJNA504923) | tailings metagenome | isolation source: Relicate 2 Philex TSF1 revegetated site | place: Philippines: Tuba, Benguet | collected 2017-08-29 | reverse complement strand
GGCCCTGGGCTACTTCCTGCTGCCGCAACTGCCGACGCAGGCGCAGCCCAACAACTCGTTGACGCCGATTCAGAGCGGACAGGGATCCCTCGCGCCGCTGCCATAAGTGGAAGGGCGGGATTCCGATCCCGCCCTTTTTCTTTTCTTTGCGGCAAGTGGCTGCGTCGAATCTGCCCGGCACAAGACAGCCCGCGCCTCAGGGTATTGCCTTCGTAATGAGGCATTCGCCTGGTCAGGGGCGGCAGGTCGTCACAGGTGAAAACGCCGCTCCCATGTTTCGCGGGCGGCGATAATTTGCAGGCGTTTCTGGCGCGGGCTGAGCTCCCACACCAGAGGAATGGCGTCAGGCAGCAGCGGTAGCAGGCGGTCGAAATTGACGCTGTCCTGACTCAGGGGGATTTGGTGGTCACGCGCGGGCCACTCGACATCGTGCACATGGCAGCCGAGCAGGCGCGGGCCGATGAGGGCGAGGTACTCCGCGTGATCGAGGAAGCCGAGATTGGCCTGGCGCTGGGTGTGCCCGAAGTCGTGCCAGGCGCCGATCCAGGGGCAGTCGGCGTAGTCACGAAGCAGCTCGGCCATCTCGCTCATGGTGGGGATTTGCTCAAAGTGAGAGCGGGTCTCGATGCCGAGGCGGACGCCGTGTTTCTCGCAATGCGGCAGCAGGGCGTCGAGCGCCGCGCGCACGCGCTCCGCGACGGCGGCCCCGGCCTTTGCGCGCGCGGCGACGAAACGCAGTTTTTCCCGCACATAGGCGCGGCCATGGAGACCGCCGGCGAAGGCCAGTCGTTCCAGCGTGGTGGTGGCGGCGTGGACCGGGGCGCTGCCGAGATGCAGCACCACCCGGTCAGCCCCGCAGCGCGCCGCCATTTCAATCGTCGCCACCGTCAGCGAGTGCGCGCGCCGGCGCGCGGTCTCGTCGTTGGCGCTGAACTCATAGGCGTCGGGCGCGTCCATCGGCAGCTCCACCGGGGCGGGGCAGGGGGCATGCAGGCTGGAGACACGGACCATGTTTTTTTCCACCGCTTTGAGCAGGCCGGGCAGCAGGGTGACAGGGGTGCCGTGGCTGATCTCGATCTCACGAAAGCCCATGTCGCGCGCCTCCATGGCCAGCACATGACCATCCTGGTAGCGATGCGCATTCCAGCAGGTGGAGAGGCTGAGGCGATGGGGCACGGCGCGCGGTTCAGCGGTTCAAGGTGCTGCTGTTCACCCAGATGGAGTCCTTGCGGAAAGACGGCGGATTGGCGTCGGAGGTGCGCCAACGATAGACCGGGATGGGCGGCTGTGCAGGATCGCGCACGACCATGACGCTGATCTCAAGGCTGCGCTCCTCGCCAGGCGCCAGCTCGGTGGTTTTGATGGCCATTTCGAGGGCGTTTTCGTCGCGCTGAAGACCGCCGATGACGAGCTGGTTGACGCCGACATCGTTCACCGGCGGGTAGTCGAAGCCGTTGATGCGGACCTGGGTCTCATAGCCGATGGACTCGATTTGGAAAGCAGCCATGTACTGCGGCGGTTTGCAGACCGGCGGCACCGGCGGCGCCTTGCCGGGTGGGGTGAATTCGGGTTCGTCCAGGAAATCCGGTTGGGCGCCCTGCTGGAGGCTGGCACGCAGGTCGGGCACGCCGGAGAGATTGACCAGACGGCTGGTGTCGAAGCGCCAACCCTCCGGATCTTTGAGGTAGCGCAGCACGAGGATGTTGTCCGGCACCTCTTCGGTGTCAATGCCAAGGTCGATGCGGCCGAAAAACACAAGTTGCGCGGTCTCCCCCACCGCGCGGGCGTCCAGCAGGCGCAGGCGGGTGATGTCCGGCGGCTTGAGTGGCACAGCAAAGACGGCATCCGGGTAAGGCTGGCGCTGGCTGACGATCATATTGTGCGTGTGTACTTGACGGTAACGGGAGGTGGACTGCTGCCAGGCGCGCGCGTCGCGATTCAGCATGGCGCCGCGCCAGGTATGATACACCCGCTCCAGTTCCGCGCGCAGAACCGCGTCCTCAGCGGCTTCGGCCTGATAAAATCCAACGGCGAGCAACAGAACGAGGTGAAAAATGGGGCGGGGCGGCATGATGGATCGTGGCCGGTGGCCGGCCAGAATGGCCTGGGGGGCGGCTCGTAAAAGTATTTGCCGCCCCCGTCCTTTTCGCAACTGTCGAAGGCTGCTAATTTTCCGATGGAAAGTCCCCCTGAGCCGCCAGTCCGCCCTCCTCCGATCGACCGGAATCGGGAGTTGTTGAAGCTGGCGCGGGAGGAGATTTACAAAACGGTCAATGGGATCAGCCTCAGCGCCTGGATTTGGAGCCCCCCGCCGGATAAGCGGAAAGCGCTGCCGCTATCGGTGGCCGCGTTCTTTTTCAGCAGCGGCTGGGATCACGGCCAGATCAGCCAGTTCGCGCCGCACTCGGTGTACTTCGCTTCGCGCGGCATGATGACGGCGGTCTTCGACTACCGCGTGCACAACAAACACGGCACCGGACCGCTGGAAGCCATTGAGGACGCCGCCGATGCGATCCGCTGGCTGCGCCTCAACGCGGCCGAACTCGGCATCAACCCGAATCAGATCGCCGCCGTCGGCGGCTCCGGCGGCGCCCATGCGATGGCGGCCTCCACGTTGCTGGCCAAACCGCTCAAGCGCGGCGAGACGCTGCCCGACGACCATCCGCAGCCGAATGCGATGGTGATGTTTAATCCCGTGCTGGACACTTCCATCAAGTATGGCTTCGGTTTTGACCGCTTCCCGGACAAGGCCAGCGCCAAAAAACATCACCTCGTGCGTGCCGTGCGCAAACTGCTGCCGCCCACCCTGATCATGCACGGCACCGCCGACCGTGTCGTCCCTTTCAGCGGCTCCTCGGACTACGCCCGCAAAGCCGCGCGTAAAAAAAACATCTGCCGCCTGATCGAGTTCGAGGGCGCTGGCCACGGCTTTTTCAATTTCAACGTCTCTTTCGAGCGCTATGAGGCCACCCTGCTTGCCATGGACGAATTCTTTGTCAGTCTCGGTCTCATCGAACCCGACCCCGACAATTTGCTCGGCGACATCTCGCTGGGCATGTGAGGACATTTCAAAAATCAAGCGGGTCCTTGCAAGCAAACCGCCCCGCCAGCGACGTTTAAGTTTGAGATCTGTCCCTCCTTCCACCGACTTCTGAACACCGGTTACTCCCCTTCCACCCCATGCGACTTCTTCCCGTCCTCAGCCTTCTCTTTTTCACCCACAGCGCCTCCGCCAACTGGCCGCAGGACGGCAGTGACTTGAAGCCCGATGCCGCCGCCACCTTCGGCGTGCTTGAGAACGGCCTGCGCTACGTCATTCTGCCCAACCAGGAACCGCCCGGCCGCGCCAGTATTCGCCTTTACATGGATGTCGGCTCCCTGATGGAGGAGGACGACCAGCAGGGCATGGCGCACTTTCTGGAGCATATGGCTTTCAATGGCTCCAAGAACTTTCCCTCCGGCGAGATGGTGGAGTATTTCCAGCGGCTCGGCATGGCCTTCGGCGCCGACACCAACGCCCACACCTCCTTCAACGAAACGGTGTACAAACTCGAGCTGCCACGGGTCGAAGAGGCGCTGCTGGTCGATGCCATGAAGCTCTTTCGCGATTATCTCGACGGCATGGATCTGAAAGCCGAGGAGATCGACCGCGAGCGCGGCATCATCCTCAGCGAGAAACTCAGCCGCGATTCCATTGACTACCGCACCATGGTCGAGGGCTACAAGTTCGCACTGCCCAAGTCCATCCTGCCGCACCGCCTGCCCATCGGTCAGGAGGAGACCATCAAAAGCATGAGCCGCGAGCGCTTCGTGGATTTTTACGAGACCTGGTACACTCCCAAGCGTGCCTGCATCGTCGCCGTCGGCGATTTTCCGGACACCGCCCAACTCGTCAACCTCATCGAGGCGCATTTCAAGGACGCCAAACCGCGCCGTGCTGACGCCGCCGACCCGAACCTCGGCGTCATCGAACCCGGCAGCGGTCTCATCGCCAAGCTGCACACCGAAATGGAGGCCAAGGCCGTCGATCTCTCCATTGAGGTCGTGCGCCAGATTCAAGCCCAGCCCGACACCGCCGCCGCGCGCCGCGCCAAGCTCGTGCGCGGCCTCGCCGACGCCGTCATCAACCAGCGCCTGTCCAAACTCGCCAAAGAAAAAGATTCTCCCATCCTCTCCGCCCAGGCTTACAACTACGATTACCTCGACTTCGTGTACACCAGCGGTGTCTCCGCCACTTGCCAGCCGGAGCAGTGGCAGGCCGCCCTGGCGCTGGCCGAGCGCGAGTTGCGCCGTGCTTTGGAGCACGGCTTCACTCAGGCGGAGTTTGACGAGGCCACCGCCACCCTGCGCCAGCAGCTCAAGCTGCGCGCCGATCAGGCCGCCAGCCGCCGCTCGCGAGACCTCTCCGACGGTCTCGTCAAACAGCTCTCCGCCCGCAAGGTCTTCACCCATCCCGCCGCCGATCTCGAACGCGTCAGCGCCGAATTGGCCACCCTCACCGCCGCCGACGCGCACGCCGCTTTGAAGGCGGACTGGGCCAGCGAGGACGTGCAGCTTTTTGTCGGAGGCAATCTCAAGCTGGAGGGCGATGCCGCCGCGCAGATCATCGGCGCCTACCAAGCCAGCCGCGAGACGCCCGTCGCAGCCCCCGCGGAGGAAGCGGCCGCCGCCTTTGCCTACACCGACTTCGGCCCTGCTGGCGAGGTCGTCGAGCGCAAGACCCATGAGGATCTGGAAGTCATCCAGGCGGTGTTCGCCAACCAAGTCCGCGCCAGCGTCAAACCGACGCCGTTTGAAAAGGGCACCATTCGCGTCACCCTCAGCTTCGGCGGCGGCAAGCTCAGCGCGCCGAAGGACAAACCCGGTTTGATCCCCTTTGCGCAAAGCGTGTTCAACCTCGGCGGTCTCGAAGCGCATGACGTGGACAGCCTGCGCCGCCTCTTCGCCGGCAAGACCGCCTCCGCCGATTTCTCGGTGGGAGACGAGGCGTTCCTCCTCGCCGGTCGCACCACGCCCGATGATTTGCTGGCGCAGTTGCAATTGCTCACCGCTCACCTCGTCGCCCCTGGTTACCGCGAGGAAGCGCAGGAACAATTCCGCAAAAACCTCGGCCCCATGTACACCCAGCTTCGCCACACTGCCGAAGGCGTCATGGCCGACCGTGTCGTCAGCTTCCTGCATGGCGGCGACCCGCGTTTTGGTTTTCCCGAACAGGAGGTGATGCTGGAGCGCTCGCTCGACGAGCTGCGCGCCTGGCTCGCACCCGAATTGAAAGAGAGCTTCCTCGAAGTCTCCTTCGTCGGCGACGTCGATCCCGAGGCCGCGCTCGAAGCCGTGGCGAAGACCCTCGGCGCCCTGCCCGCGCGTGCCGCCGCCAAACCCGACTACAGCGAGGCGCGTCAGGTCGCCTTTCCCGAGCCACCCGCCAAGCAGGATTTCCCTTTCACCACCGAGATTCCGAAAGCCGTTGCCGCCATTTACTGGCCCACCGCCGACATGAGCGACATTCAACGCACCCGGCGCCTCAGCGTCCTCGCCGCCGTGCTCGACGACCGTCTTCGCCTCAAAGTGCGCGAAGAACTCGGCGAGACCTACAGCCCCGCCTGCTACCATGTCGCCAACGACACCTTCACCGGCTACGGCTACATGACCGCCATGATCGAAGTGAAGCCGGAGCAGCTCGACACGATCCGCGACCTCGTCACTGAGATCGGCGGCGAGGTCGCCCAAGGTCCGATCACCGAGGACGAGTTCGAGCGCGCCATGCAGCCGCTGCTCTCCCAGCTCGCGCAGATGCGGCGTGACAACCGTTACTGGTCGCAAAACGTGCTGCGCAACTGCCACGAGCACCCCGAGCGCCTCGACTGGTCGCGCGCCTTGCTCACCGACTTCCAAAACATCAAGCTGGAGGAGGTGCAAAAACTCGCCGCCGAATTCCTCCCCGCCTCCCGCGCCGTCACCGCCCGCATCATCCCCGAAGCGAACGGCAAGGCGGAGTGAGGCTGTGGCGCGAGCGGCCCGCTCGCAACAAATGAGAAGCGTCTTGAATGACCTTGAAGTCATTCGGGCGCGCCTAATGCCGCCGAGCTATTGGGGGAATGGCGATGAGGAGTGAAACTCGTGGTGAACTCAAATCTCACCACCATGAAAACATCCATCTTCCGCATCTTCATCGCCACGCTCTGCGCGAGCGCAGTGCTCGTCGCAAGTCGTTCCCAGGCACAGGCACTTGTGGAACGAAAGCTGCTGCCCGCCAATACAAACCCCTTGTCCCTCGGCTTTGGCTTCATCAACACGATGAACCAGCGCTGGATCGTCTGCAGCGCGCCTTTGAGTGGTCCGCAGGAGTTCCGCGGCACGGTGCAGGTTTTTGACGCCGCCGGAAATCGCCGGCGTGTGCTGCGCTCCCCGCGCGGCGGCAGTGGCGACACAGGTTTTGGGTTTTCCCTGGCCTTGCTGGGGGACCAGTTACTGGTGGGGGCACCGAAGGAGGCGGGCAAGAACCCGATGCTCGAAGATGCTGGTGCAGCCTACTTGATCGGATTGACCACGGGACAAATCATCCGGCGCTTCACCGCCCCTGATGGCAAAAAGGAAGATGTTTTTGGAAAAGCCGTGGCCTTGAGCCGTGACTATGTTGTGATCAGCGCGAGTTGTGTGGACGGTGACGCCAGCATGAAGGATGTCGGTGCGGTGTATGTGTTCTCACGTCGAACCGGAGAGCAGTTGTTCAAGTTAACGCCGCCGGATGGCGCGGCGGCCGACTTTTTCGGGAGTTCGATGGCGTTGGAGGGAGGATTGCTCGCAGTGGGGTCAAGGAAGAATGGAGATGGCAGGGTATATGTCTTTGATCTGGCAAGCGGACAGTATGTGAAGCAGTTCGGCTCTCTCCAAGGCGATGAGATTGGGAGCACCGTGGCCATGAGCGGGCGCTTTCTACTCGCTGGAGCGCCCGGTGCGGACGACCTCGCGGTGGATGGAGGCGCCGCGGTGGTGTTTGATCTGATAACCGGTTTGCAGGTCAGGCGGTTGACCGCGCCCGCGTCGGATGCGTTTGACGGTCACGGTTTTGGGCATTTTGTCGCCCTGCAAGGCAATTTGGCGCTGGTGTCCGCCATCAACGACGGTGAAAAAGGATTCAATCATGGCGCCGCTTATTTGATGGACATCCGGGATGGCAAGGTGGTGTCCAAGTGGATTTCTCAGAGCGCCAAACCTCACATGCTATTTGGAACCACCCCCGTGCTTTTGGGCGGGCGCGCCCTGATCGGGGCGCCATACGACTCGACGGCGGGTTTCTATGCCGGAGCCGCCTACTTGCGCAGTGATGCCGCCGTGACCTATCCCTGGCAGGTTCTGGCCTCCGCGGACACGGCGGCAACCGGCGTTCTTGGCGCGTTTTACAACCGCTTTGACGAGGTTTTCATCGACGGTCAAAGCAACACGGTGGCAACTGGACGCCTGAGCGGGGACGGGGCGCAAGGCGGCAAGAACCGCGGTGTGTGGAAGTTTTCCAACACCAATCAGGTCGCTTTGTCTCTGGTCTCCGGTGTTGAACTCGCGCCGAAATTTCCCGACTTTGCGCAGCTCTTTACCGGCGTTCGCGCCACCGGCTTCAGCGGTGTCAGTTGCAACAAGCCGGCCAACAGGGTGTTCCTGGCAAGTTTGGCCGGACCGGGTGTCAACTCCTCCAACAACAGGGCCATCTTTGCTGACAAAGCCGGCCAATTTGAATTCCTCTACAAGCTTGGCATGGTCCACTCGCAGCTTGGTGGAGGTGTCATCCAGCGTTTCAACCAGATCGTGCAAAGCCGCACCGAGGCCGTTGCCGTGTTCACCCGCGTGCGGGTTGGCACCGGCACCTCGCCGGTCGTGACCGCCGCGGATGACACCGCCATCTGCATCGCTGGCAACGGCGGCAAATCAGTCGCCATCCGTGAGGGCAAACTCTCGTCTGCCAATAACTTGCCCTTTGGCGAGATCGTGCGTGGCGCTTATCAGAACGAGCACGTCGCTTTCACTGCCGGCATCATTGGTGATCCGGCAAAGAGCCAAGGGGTCTTTGCCGCGGTTGCCGCCAACTCCAATTCCTCGGGACTTTACGCCCGGCGCGGAGACAACGCGCCTGGAGGCAATGGCGCGCAGTATGCCACATTTACCGGGGAAAATATCTCGATGCGAGAAAAAGCGTTGATCCGTGCCACCCTGCGCGGCAGTGGGGTCAATGCTGGCAATCGCGTCGGCCTGTGGAGCGACCGTGCCAGTTTCAATGGCAACCTGCAGTTGGAGATTCGCGCAGGTGACCCGCTGCCGGGCCTGCCGCCCGGCGTGGTTTTGCGCAATGTGCTGCGCTACTGGATCATCAAAGGCACGGTCAAAGGTGTGGACGGCTTTTTTGATGAGACCGATCGTGTTGTTCTGCTTGCCTCCTTGCGCGGGCCGGGGGTGAACGCCGGCAACAACACCGCGCTTTTTGTGCATGATGGCGTGGGAGTGCGTCAGTTGTTGATGCGGGAGGGCGACCCTGCTCCCGGCTGCCAGAACGCGCGCTTGGGCAGCTTGAGCCGGATCACGGTGGACCCGGTCAATGGCTGGTATGCGGTGCTGGTGCCGTTGCGCGGCGCGCCCGCCGGCTCCAACTTGGCGCTTTACACCGGCTTGTCCTGCGGAGTACCCGCCAATCACTTCATGCGCCGCCCTTTTCTGACGCTGCGCAAGGGCCAGCTCTTCGTGCCCGTGGCCGGTGCCACGCCACAGCGCTTGCGCAGCATCCGCCTGTCCGTTCCTGATGACGGCAGCGGTGCCGGCGCCAAAGGACTCGGCCAGCCGATCAATCAACACGGGACGGTGGTGCTCACCATCGACCTCGGCGGTCAAGCGCAGATCGTGCGGTTGACGCAGTCGTGAGTGGCGGCTGTAAAACTCAGGCCAGCACCGCTTTCACCACATGCGCCTCTTCCACACCGGTGAGGCGCACGTGCAGGCCGCGCCAGCGATGGGTGAAACGTTCGTGGTCGATGCCTAGCAGGTGCATCAGGGTGGCGTGGTAGTCGCGCAGATGCACGGGGTTCTCGGCGATGTTGTAGGTGAAGTCGTCGGTCTGGCCGTACTCCATGCCGCCTTTGACGCCGGCGCCGGCCATCCACATGGTGAAGCAGCGGCCATGGTGGTCGCGCCCGGCGCTGGGGTCGCCGAGCTTGCCCTGGCTGAAGGTGGTGCGGCCAAACTCGGTCATGCAAAGGACCAGCGTGTCCTCCAGCAGACCGCGCTGGCGCAGGTCTTTCAAAAGCGCGGCAGTGGGCTGGTCAATGTCGCGGCATTGATTCGGCAACTGCCGCGACAGTGCGATGTGCTGGTCCCAGCCGCGGTGGTACAACTGCACGAAACGCACGCCGCGCTCGACGAGACGGCGGGCGAGCAGGCAGTTGGCGGCGTAGCTGCCGGGGCGGCGCGCGTCGGGTCCGTAGCTCTCCAGGGTAGCGGGGGACTCGGCGCTGATGTCAGTTAATTCGGGCACCGACATCTGCATGCGGAAGGCCATTTCATATGCCTGCACACGGGTGAGGATTTCAGGGTCGCCGAGAACGCTGTGGCGCTCCTGATTGAGCACGGAGAGGTCATCGAGCAAGGCACGGCGTCCCTCGCGACTGGTGCCGGGCGGGTTGTTCAGGTACAGCACCGGATTGGCGCCGGGACGCAGGCCGACGCCTTGATGCGAGGACGGCAAAAAGCCGCTGCCCCAGAGCCGGGAGAAAATCGGTTGCCCAGGATTTTTACCGGAGCCTTGCGAGGTCATGGCGATGAAGGCCGGCAGATTTTCGTTCTCGCTGCCGAGCCCGTAGCTCGCCCAGGCGCCCATGCTGGCGTAACCAGGCAGCTGGTTGCCGGTGTTCATATAGGTGATGGCCGGGTCGTGGTTGATGGCCTCGGTGTGCACCGTTTTGAACACCGCCAGTTCGTCCGCCACTGATTGCAGGTGCGGCAGCAAGTCGCCGATGTAAAGGCCGCCCTGACCGCAGCGGCGACCAAGCTGGAGCGGCGGCACGACGGGGTAACTGGTCTGCCCGGAAGTCATGCCGGTGAGGCGCTGCGTGCCTTTGACGGAGGGGGGGATTTCCTGGCCCGCGTGCTTGTAAAGCATGGGTTTGTCCTCAAACAGATCGACGTGCGACATGCCGCCGGATTGGAACAGGCAGATGACGCGCTTGGCGCGCGCGGGAAAGTGCGGCAGACCGGGCAGCCCCCCGCTGCTGGCGCGGGCCAGGTCCGGGTGCAGCAACGTGCCGAGAGCCAGCGCCCCGATGCCGCGCGAACTGTCGGCGAGAAAGCGGCGGCGGGTGAGATGAGTGGGGGATTCGGGCCGTGAATTCATGAGCGGAGGAAAAGGAGATGCCGTTCGCAATTCAGTTTTTGGTGACAAACTCACTGAGGTTGAACAAGGTGGCGGCCACCTGTGTCCAGGCGGCGAGTTCGGCGGGTGGATGGGCGCGCGGGGCAGGGGACTCGCCGACACGAAGCAGGGCGCGGGCGGCGGCTTCGTCGGCGCGGTAGGTGGCGCGCTCGCGTTCGAGGGCGGCGAGCAGGACGCGGTTTTCTGTTTCGGTGGGCGGGCGGGAGAGCGCCTCGAGCACGGCCCAGCGCAGGCGATTGGTGTCGTCCACATCGGGGCGCGCCAGGATACGCTGGGCGAAACCGCGCGCGGCCTCCACAAACTGGGTGTCGTTCAGCAGCACGAGCGCCTGCAAGGGTGTGTTGGTCAGCGGGCGGGAGACGACGCAGGTCTCGCGGTTCGGCGCGTCGAAGGCGGCCATGTTCGGAGGCGGCGCGGTGCGTTTCCAATAGGTGTAAAGGGAGCGGCGATAAAGTTTTTCGCCATGATCCTGGACGAAGGTCTGCGAGGTGGCAGGCGAGCTGCCGTAGTGGCTGATCTCGCGCCAGAGGTCGCCAGGGGTGTACGGGTTCACGCTGGGACCACCAAGACGCGGCACCAGCAGGCCGGAGACTTTTAATGCGCTGTCGCGGATCAACTCGGCAGGCAAACGATGGCGAGGGCCGCGCGCGAGCAGGCGATTGGTGGGATCTTCGAATTTCGAATTTCGAGCTTCGAATTTCGGATTGGTGGCACTGCTCTGGCGGTAGGTGGGAGACAAGACGATTTTTTTGACGAGGGCTTTGATGTCCCAGCCGCTTTCCACGAAATCGACCGCCAACCAGTCGAGCAGCTCGGGGTGAGTCGGCCACTCGCCCTGCGCGCCGAAGTCGGCCGGGGTGCGCACGATGCCCTCGCCGAAGAGCATCTGCCAGAGGCGGTTGACATAGACGCGGGCGGTGAGCGGATGATCAGGCCGGGTGATCCAGCGGGCGAGCGCGAGGCGGCTGTCCTGCGGTCCCTCGTCCCTCGGCAGGAAGGAGGGAGTGCGCATCGACACCTCGACGGTGGGCTGGGAGTAGTCGCCGCGATTGAGGATGAAAGTGGGGCGCGGTTTTTCGGCCACGCTCATGACCATGGTGGTGAAGGGCTGGGTGAGCACGGCGAGGCGCTCTTGCAGGTTGGCGAGCTCGATGCGCAGTGGCTCTGCTTGTGGGGCGAGGCGGGCAAAGGCATCACGGATGAGCGCCTGCGCGGCGGCGTCACGCTCAGTCGCGGGCCGGGTGAGGGCTTGTACCACAGCGGGTTCGAGGTCGCTGTCATCGTCAGTGCCGGTCATGGCCAGGATCTCGATGCGGGCCGCGATGAGGTTGCTGCCCGCGCCGAAGTTCAATTGCGTGGTCAAATGCGGTGCGGCGCGCGCGTCGAGGGGTTCGGCAAAGGTCACGGTTAGGTGCGCAGGTCCTTCATGTGTGAGCGGGGGCGACCAGCCGCTGTCGTTGCGCATGTCGAGGCAGCCCTCGGGGCGGCGCTCCGGTTGCCAGACATTGGCGGTGACGTGCCGCACGCTTTGCAGTTTGAAGAGATCCACCTGATCCGAAGGAACCGCGCCCGCGCTGACCGAGATGGCGGTCAGGATGAAGTTGCCCTTCTGCGGCGGGGCGCCGGCTTTGGGTCCAGGGCGGCCCGACATCGGGCCATGCCCCCAGCCGCCGCCAGGCGCGTCAGGCGAGGGATGAAAAACAACACGCAGACCGGTGACGGGTTTGTCCAGCGGCGGCAGCTCGGTGAGGATGTCATAAGCAGCCATGTTGTTGGGCTGGGTCACGCGCACGATGCGCTCGTCCTCCACTTCGAAGCCCGCACCTTTGTTTGGGGTGCTGACTTTGACGACCTCCACCGGGCTCAAGGTGTGGCCTTTGCCTCGCCGTGCCAGCAGTGCTTCCTGCTGTTTGACCCAGGCGGCGACCTGGGCTTCCGGTGGCGCGGCGAGACGAGCTTGAACTTGGGCGATGCGTTTTTGCAATGTCGGTTCCTCCCCCGTCTTCAGCACAGTGCGCGCCTGCATGAAGGGTTTGGGATTGACGCCGGCATTGCCGTCGAGCCCGGCATCGCCGAGGGTATTAAAGTAGGCGAAGAGGGAGAAGTAATCGGCCTGGGTGATGGGGTCGTATTTGTGATCGTGGCACTGCGCGCAGGCGAGCGTGAGGCCGAGCACGGCCTCGCCAAGGGTTTTGACGCGGTCGGCGTTGTAGTTGGTGAGGTTTTCCTCCGGGATGGTGCCGCCTTCGTGGGTGACCATGTTGTTGCGCTGAAAGCCGCTTGCGATGAATTGCGCCTCGGTGGCATTGGGCAGCAGGTCGCCAGCGATCTGCTCGGTGAGGAACTCATTGTACGGTTTGTTGCGATTGAAGGCATCAATGACCCAGTCCCGCCACAGCCACATGTGACGGCCGCCGTCGATGGAGAAGCCGTTGGTGTCGGCGTAGCGCGCGGCGTCAAGCCAGTCGAGCGCGAGGCGCTCACCGAAGTGCGGGCTTTGCAGGAGGCGCTCCACGGTGTCGGCGTAGGCGCTGTCGAGGCCGCGCTGGCGGCTGTCGCGCAGGAAGGCTTGAACTTCGGCGGTGCTTGGTGGCAGGCCGGTGAGGTCCAGAGTGAGACGGCGGATGAGGGTGTGCGGGCCGGCTTGGGGCGCGGGTTGCAGTCCGGCTTTCCCCAAAGTGGCGCGCACGAATTGATCGATGGGATGTTCGCCTGCGGGAACGAGGGATTTTTGCGGCGGGATGAAGGCCCAGTGGCCCGCGTAGGGCGCGTCCGCCTCGATCCACTCGCGGATGAGTGTTTTTTCCGAATCCTTGAGCGTCAGATGCGACTTCGGCGGCGGCATCACCTCGTCCTTGTCCTCGCTGATGATGCGCAACCAGACTTCGCTTTTTTGCGGGTTGCCGGCCTTGATGGGGAAGTAACCATCGCGTTCCGTCAGCGCGCCTTCCGCCGTGTCGAGCCGCAGTTCGGCCTTGCGGGCTTTTTCATCGAACCCGTGGCAGGAGAAGCAGTTCTCCGAGAGAATGGGCCGGATGTCGCGGTTGTAGTCCGGCGCCGCCGGGCTGGTCAGGGTGGAACCCGTCAAGGCGAGTGCGGCGACGAAAAAGCGTGTGGAAGGTTTGGCATGGACGTGGCCCATGCCGGTGATAACGCGGATGGCGGGCGGTTCTTTGCGCCTGGATAAAGCGGGCGGTTGTTGGAAATAACTTATTGGCTCCGCATTGGTTCTGCGATATTCAACATTCACGATGATGCCAAGAGCCAATCGAGCGCAGGGCAGACTCATTTGGCTGCTGATTGCGCTTTTGCTGGCGGGATGGGCGGTGGTGTTTCGATCAGGGCATCGTCCGGCGAACGATCCCACGTTGGAGGTGGCCTTTCGAACCGAGTTGATGGCGCTGCTGGAGACTCTGGAGGCGGTGCAAAAGGGGGAGGTCCCGGCTTGGGTTCAAAAATTGGGAGAGCTGGATGGTCTGCCGGAGCGGATTGCGGAGGCACTTGAAAGGGCGGACGAGCTGGCATTGAATGGCGAGGGTATGCAGGTGGATTTTGCGCTGGCCTGTCTCGCGTTGGCGGAAGCCACCGATGAAAAGGACTTTTGGAGACAGGAGGCGTTGGAGAGGCTGGCCCTGCCGGGTGCCGCGGAGTCCGCCTACTTGATTTATGCGAAAGCGTGGGCTTTTGGCGGGTGGACGCTGAACAACGATGAATTGCAAACCTTGCGCGCCTTCAGGTTGTATTGGCCGGAGGACTAGGCGATTGAAACTGGCGGGCTGGCGCTGGGCGGAACTGCGGCGGGTTGACATTTGGATCGGGGGGTTCGCGCTGGCGCTGATCGCGGTCGTGGCTGGCTCGGTGCTGGAAGGGTGGATGCATTCCGCGGAGGGCTTTCATGATGACTTGCGACTTTCCACGCGCGCGTATTCAACAGGACAATGGCTTGCTTTGCTTCTGTGGTCCGCGGTGCTTGGACCCGCGCTTGAGGAACTTGTGTTCAGAGGTTTTTTGTTCAGGGGATTGACGCGTCATTGGGGTGTTTGGCCGGCATTGGGCGTTTCGGCTTTTCTCTTCACCCTGGGCCATGCCTACACCTGGGAGGGCATGTTGCTGGTCTTTTTGTTTGGATTCGGTTTTGGCTGGCTCTACCTGCGCACGGGAAGCCTGGTCCTGGTTTGGCTGGCGCATGGGATGCACAATCTGCTGCTGGGTATTTGGGAACGGTTAACGGGCGTTCTTTGATGAACTGCCGCCTTCTCGTGATGGTGTTGCGCGTGGCATTCCTGCCTGCCCGCCCTGGCTGGTCACTGAGTCTCAAATTCCGGCTTGCCAGGTCTCCGCATTTCTGGTGCAATACGCCTATGATAAAAGTGCTGTCTATCCTGCTTGTTTGGATCGCTACTTATCAAATAAGCGCGGCGGAGTCCAGGCGCCCCTCGTTGGACAGTCTCATTGTCAGATTGGAAAAAACCATCAACTCGGGTGTCGTGACCGAGTTGGAGCAAACGGTGAATGAGTGGCGCGGCAAGAACCATGTGCTGCCAAGAAGCCGCGATGGCCAGTCCATGCTGATGGCTTTCCACTTTGCCCTGCGACGTTATCGCCCTTACTCGGGCAAACCGGCGGAGCATTTGGAAAAGGTCCTGGCCGATTGGGAGCGCGCCTATCCGCAATCGACCGCATGGCGAATCTGGCGCGCCGAGCACCTCGTCATGGGCACGAGCCTGGACCGGTCAGCGGCCGAGATCGAGGCCAGCTTGAAGGCAGCGGACCGGCTGCTGCGGGACTGCCTCAACGTCGGCGAGCGCACGGCGGATTGGTATGCCACCGTCATGATGCTCACTGGCACGGGTGCCTATCATGAGAACCTCAGCGGCTACGAGCGTCCGAATTGGTTGCGCAACTGGCAGCCCCTCGCCGATCAGGGCATCAAACGCTATGGCAGCTACCACTTGATCTACACGCGGGTCGCCATGCATCTGCAAGCCCTCGGTTACCAGGGCAGCCTGGATGATTGGGGGCGGCATGTGTGTGGCCTGTTGCCCGGCAGAGGACTCGAGCCTTACGCGCGCTTGATCTGGTCCATGGAAAACACGCTGGGAGATGACCTGTTCAGCGCGGGCCGGGTGGACTGGGATCCGGTGCGCCGCGGGTTTCAAGACCTCCTTGCCAATGGCTGGGACACTTCCTGGAATCGCGCTCACTTTCTCATCTTCGCTCGTCGCGCCGAGGACCACGCCACCGCGCGTCGGCTGCTGGCGGAAATCGGAGACCAACCCGACCCGAAGGCTTTCGGCATTGCCGCCAAATTCCTCGAAATCCAAGCCTGGGCCAAGGAGGAAAGCCCTGTCTTGAAACCGCTGTGGAGCGCGCACGGGCGAGAGGCCCACAGCGTCGCCTGGAGTCCCGATGGACGACGGGTCTTTGCCGGATTTCACAGCAAAAAACTCAGCGCGCTGGACGCCGCTGACGGCAAGGTGGCGGCCTACTGGGAAATGGGCGATCATGCCGAGTCCGTGGTCGATATCGCCGTCTCTCCAGATGGCCGTTTTCTGGCGGCGGTGACGGGTTATGAAACCTATTCCACGCCCGGGTCCTGCCACCTTTGGAATCTGCAAACCCAGAAGCCCGTGTTGAGTTTCCAGACCGAGAAAGGTCCGTTTCATGTGGTCGCCTTCAGTCCCGATGGCAGCGAATTGATCGCAGGCGGAGGCTTGTATGCCGGCCCCTCGCAAGTATGGCATTGGCGGGCGAGCCAGGGGGTGAAGTTGCTGCCGTGGGCGGGCAATCACATCCACACCATTTACGCGCTCGCCTGGTCCCCTGACGCGAGCACGGTGATCTTCAACTGCAACAGCTCCAAAATCACCGTGGCCGAGGACGCGCGCGCCATTCGTCTGGTCAAACAGGTGTCCACACCCGGCCTCAGCAACGCGAGCTGCCTTCAGTACTCGCCCGATGGCACCCTCGTGGCAGCCGCCTTGCGGCGCAGTTGGTATGACAAAGACAAAGCGAACGGTTGTGTCGCCATTTTCGACGCGCGCACTTTTCAGCCGCGCGAAGACGTGCTCGCGCCGCTCACGGGGGGCCTGCTCAGTCTCGATTTCGCGCCGGATGGAAAGACGTTGGCCGCCGTGGGTTACGACGGCTACATCTACATCCTCGACACTGCGACGCTGGCCATTCGCGCCTGGTGGAATGCCGGTGAAGGCATCCTCATGAAGGTGCGCTGGAGTCCGGACGGCACCCGCCTTGCCACCGCCGCCGACAAAGGAATCGTGTCCGTGTGGGCTGCGCCAGCCTTGCAGTGAGGCGGAGTTGGGTCACAACCAAAGAATGTGCGCGCCGGGATTGCCTTGGTCGGGTGCCAGGCGACCGCCGGTTTTGGCGGCCAGCGCGCGCAACAATGGCAGTGCTTGGATGCGGATAACGCCGCGCCCGCGGCTGGCGCCGTAGCCGTGGATGATCTTCACGCCGCGATGCCCGTTCATCACTCCGCGATCCACCGCGCGCAGGATTTTCTCGCGCGCCTGCTCCCAGGTCTCGCCTGCGTGCGCCACGTCCACCTCCAGCAGACCGCGCACGGGTCGCCCGCTCCACGTTTCGCCGCACTTCGGACAGGCCGCACCGCCGGACTCCAGCGGGAAACCGCATTCCGGGCAGTCAAAGGCGGCGTTCATGGGCAGTTTGTTGCGCCAAAACTCAACCACAAGAGACCAAAGCGCAACACAACGGGCAGGGTGGCGTTTTCTTCAGCAATCCCCCATGATCGAACACACCGTCACCTTTCGTTTGCGGCATCCGATTGGCTCACCTGAGGACCAACGCGCCGATCTGCGCCGCGATGATGAGCTTGCGTCGGTCAATGATTTCCGCCAACGCCCCCGCTGGCAGGGCGAGAAGAAAGAGAGGAAGACTGGACATGCTCTGCGTCAGCATCACCAAGGTCACCGAGGTCGTGAGTGTGGCCATGGTCCACACCGCCGCGGTGTCGTGCATGGCGGAGCCGATGCCAGAGGCCACGTTGGCCAGCCACAGCGAGCGGAAGAGTCAGTTGTCAAGGACGGATCAGGCGCTGGCTTTGGTGGATGTTGGGGGATCGGACATGGACTATTTGCCGGACGGACCTGTTAGAAAGCGACGCCGTCGCAGCGGCCGCTCCAGAAGGTGGGGGAGGGATGTGGATTGGGGCAGGTTGGCGTGGCGGTGCGGATTGGGAGCGAGAGGGATGGTCGAACGTGGCGACCTCGGTTTGCTACCCTTGGAAGGGTGGTTCAAGAGCGCGCGAACTCGAGCAGGTCGATGTTGAGTTTCTCGCGGTCGGTGTCGCCGAGCCCATGGCTACCGCCCGAATAGATCTTCAGCCGGGCGTTCGGAACAAGCTTCATGGCGAGCTTAGCCGTGGTCTCGATCGGGACGATCTGATCATCCTCTCCATGAATGATGAGGGTCGGCACATCGAACTTCTTCAGATCTTCGGTGAAGTCAGTTTCCGAAAAAGCCTTGATGCAGTCGTAGCCGTTCTTGTGGCCGCACATCATGCCCTGGTTCCACCAAGAGCGGATGAGGCCTTCGGAAACCTGCGCGCCAAGGCGGTTGAAACCGAAGAACGGCCCACTGGCGATATCCAGGAAGAACTGCGCCCGGTCGGTTAGGTAGGCCGAGCGGAAACCGTCGAACACATCCATCGGTAACCCGCCGGGGTTCGACTCGGTCTTGAGCATGATGGGTGTCACCGCGCCCATGAGAACGGCCTTGGCAACCCGGCCGGTTCCGTGCCGACCGATGTAGCGGGCCACCTCGCCGCCGCCAGTGGAATGACCGACCATCATGGCGTCCGAGACTTCGAGCGCCGCGAAGAGCTCTGCGAGGTCATCCGCGTAAGTGTCCATGTCATTGCCCTGCCATGGCTGGCTCGAGCGTCCGTGTCCCCGACGGTCGTGCGCGATGCAGCGGAAGCCGTTGCACGCAAGGTGGAACATCTGAGATTCCCAGGCGTCGGCACTAAGCGGCCAGCCGTGGCTGAAGCTTACGACCGGGCCAGAGCCCCAGTCCTTGTAGTAGATCTCGGTTCCGTCTTTGACTGTGATGCGGTTCATGTTTTTTTTTTTTGCTTTTGTGGTGGATGGAAGGTGTTCCGGATTGGCGAGTTCGGCGGCAATTGCACGACTCTTCAGGTTAGGAAAATTGAAGCCATTCCGACGGCCCCAAAGCTTGTTTGTTTGAAAAACCGGCGCCGCGTGAACGGTGAAGGTTCAGAGTCGCTTGGTTGACGCTGAGAGTTCATTGTTTTGATGGGACGCGAGCGATGACTTTGATTTCGAATTGGAAGCCTGCCAGCCAGTTCACGCCAACTGCCGTAACGTTGGCAAACGGCTCGTGAGGAAACGCCTTTTTCATGGCATCAAGCATGAAACTCATGCTCGCTTCGGGATCGACGAGAAACATCGTGACGTCGACGACATCGTCGAAGGTGCAACCGGCCGCTTCCAAAACTCCATGCAGGTTGTCGAATGCGAGTTGCACCTGTTTTTTGAGGTCGGGTTCGGGAGTGCCATCCTCGCGGGCACCGACCATGCCGGAGACATATAACTGGTCACCCGATAGAATGGCGGGCGAGTAACCGTGCTCATTGTAAAGAGCGTGTGGACGTTGAGGGAAGATTGCTTTGCGAGTGCTCATGGCAGGAAGGTCCGGGATTGGTTGTAGGATTAGTCCAATACAGCATTGAGAAACTCGCGGATCAACGTCGCCACTTC
>VFQQ010002691.1_pt1 | contig 19175 bp, 19 predicted proteins | sample 3512341 | NCBI WGS metagenome assembly VFQQ01 (sample SAMN10412373, study PRJNA504923) | tailings metagenome | isolation source: Relicate 2 Philex TSF1 revegetated site | place: Philippines: Tuba, Benguet | collected 2017-08-29 | reverse complement strand
CGGGGTTGAAAAAACTGGAGTTTGCTTCCAGTTCAGTTTTGTACTTGCTGTTTTGAAGGGCGGCTGGCTTGAGGGTCACATCCACTCGATTCATATTTCGGACGATGACAACCTTAGCCACATCTCCTGCCACATACATGTCTTCGAAGCGCTTTTGGGTAATATCGATCACTACACCCCGTTGCTGAATCCATGTCAAGCCCAACAGCACCATCACGGCAGCAATGATCAGCCAAAGCTGAAAACCGGGTTTTTGTGGTGCTTTAGGGGTGAAACTTTTATTTTTATTTTTTTCGCTCATCGCTTTTTCGGTAATTCTTTGAATTTATGCTAAAACGGATTAACCCTTTGAAAGTTTATCCGAAAGATCAGTGGATTCGGGTGGTTTTGGCATCCCCCCAAAGCTCCTCCAGACCGTAGAATTCTCTTTTTTCTTTCAAAAAAATATGAGCCACCACATTGACATAATCCATGAGAATCCATTGTCCGTTTGCCTTTCCTTCTACTCTCCAGGCCGGAGATTCACCGGACTTGTGTACTTCTTCTTCGATTGATTTAGAAATGGAGTCTAATTGGGTGTCAGAGTTTCCGGAGCAAATCACGAAAAAATCGGTCACGGTATTTTTTATATTTCTAAGGTCCATCACCAGAATGTCGGATGCTTTTTTTTCTTCCATCCCTTTGACGATTACCTTGCTCAGCGCTTCTGCTGTCATAGTATTCATTTAATTTTGCGCGTCGGCTATTATTACCTTCACTAGCCGAACCGAAAATTAATGTATAAAATTCTTGCCAACACGATTTTTTTGGGGAAAGATGTTCTTTTCCTGCCAGAGTGTCATTCTACTAATGACATGGCTTTGCAAATGATCCGGGAGGGAAGGGCGAAGGAAGGCAGTATTGTCATCTGTGCCCATCAATCCCGTGGGAAAGGCCAAAGAGGTAATTCCTGGGAAGTTCAGGGAGGTCAAAACCTGACTTTTTCCTTAGTCCTTTGTCCGGATTTTCTGGATTTAAGCGAACAGTTTTACTTAAACATGATGGTTTCTAACGCCATACGAAAACTTCTGCAGGATTACTTGCCTGATTTGAAGGTGAAATGGCCCAATGACTTGATTGTGCCTTTGCAGGGGAAAATCGGGGGGATTTTGATTGAAAATATCGTAGGCTCCGAGGGTTGGGAGTTTGCAGTAGTCGGTATTGGACTTAATATCAACCAAAAGGAGTTTCGCGTGCCGACTGCAACCTCCTTAGCCTTGCTCACCGGAAGTGAATTTGAATTGGAGGAAATTTTCAAAATGTTGGTCACCCATTTAGAGCAGGGATACATTCAGCTAAAAAAAGGGAAGAATTCCCTGATTAAATCCGACTATCTCCATCATCTCTATCTTTTGGAGGAATTCACGACATTTTATACCGAGCATGGATCCGTGAGCGGAAAAATCATTGGAGTAAGTGAGTCCGGAAACCTTCTTTTGGAAACAACCGAAGGTGACTTGAAAACCTTTGGCCTGAAGGAAATCCAATTCCCTAAATTCTGAGTGGATTTTCCATTCCGGATTTTATCCAATAACTTTGTGTCCTATTCAAGATTTTAATTCTTTAACTATCAATAACATGTCAGAAATCAAATCTGAAAAATTTATCCAATACAAAGTAAAAGACATCTCTCTAGCCGAGTGGGGAAGAAAAGAGATCAGATTGGCTGAGGCCGAAATGCCAGGTTTGATGGCTTTGAGAGCAGAGTTTGGTCCTTCTCAACCATTGAAGGGTGCCCGAATCGCAGGATGTCTCCACATGACCATTCAGACGGCTGTTTTGATCGAGACTTTAGCGGCCCTAGGCGCTGAAGTGACTTGGTCTTCATGTAATATTTTCTCGACCCAGGATCATGCCGCTGCCGCCATCGCTGCTGCCGGTATTCAAGTGTATGCTTGGAAAGGACAGACTGCTGAGGAGTTTGATTGGTGTATTGAGCAGACCTTGTTCTTCGGGGAAGAACGAAAGCCTCTCAATATGATTTTGGATGACGGAGGAGATTTGACCAATATGGTTTTGGATCAATATCCGGAATTGGTAGCCGGAATCAGAGGATTGTCTGAAGAGACTACTACCGGCGTACATAGGCTTTATGAGCGAATGAAAAATGGAACGCTTCCAATGCCTGCGATCAATGTGAACGATTCGGTAACAAAGTCAAAATTTGACAACAAATACGGTTGTAAAGAGTCTTTGGTGGATGCGATCCGTCGTGCCACTGATGTGATGATGGCCGGAAAAGTAGCTGTAGTGGCTGGCTACGGTGATGTAGGAAAAGGTTCTGCTGCCTCGTTGAGAGGAGCTGGTGCAAGAGTAATCGTGACAGAGATCGATCCGATCTGCGCGCTACAGGCTGCCATGGATGGATTTGCGGTGAAGAAAATGGCTGATGCTGTGAAAGAAGCCGATATCGTAGTCACAGCTACTGGTAATAAAGACATCATTACCGCAGCGCATTTCAAGTCGATGAAGGATAAAGCCATCGTGTGTAACATCGGCCACTTTGACAATGAAATCGATATGGCTTGGTTAAACAAGAATTATGGCTATACCAAAAACGTGATCAAACCTCAGGTGGACCTTTACGAAATTGACGGGAAAGAAATCATCGTGCTGGCTGAAGGTCGTTTGGTTAACCTGGGATGCGCCACAGGTCACCCATCATTCGTGATGTCCAACTCCTTTACCAATCAGACCTTGGCTCAATTGGAGCTTTGGGCAAATTACCAAAGCTATCAGCCTGGTGTCTATGTGTTGCCTAAGCATCTGGATGAGAAGGTGGCAGCCCTTCACTTATCCAAACTGGGGGTAGAACTGGATACGCTTTCTCCAGACCAAGCCCAATACATTGGTGTAGAGGTACAAGGCCCATTCAAGCCAGAGTATTACAGATATTAATCGCACAAATAGTTATCAAAACCCGGACAAACAATCCGGGTTTTTTTATTCGTGTTCTGATTTGTATCGGAAGATTTTTATGGATTTAGCTGGTAGTTTCTCCCATCCGGAAGCGTGGCGATTACGAGTGGATTGCATCCGGTGCTGGTTTGAAAACTGGTCGTGTAAGTGACATTGGTGTTGAGGCCACGAGATACTCTCCAAGATTCTTTGCCTGTTTGGGTCTGATGCCAACCTTCCCGATAGCAAGCAAAAAGCTGTTCTTTTGGTTCTGTGATCATTAGGGAAAAATTCCTGCCGGCAGGATCCCTGCCTTCCAGCATTCCTCGCGTACTCAAAGCAAAGGGACGAAAATTCGACCGTGAGACAGAATGATTGAATTTTCCAGTCACCTGGAAGGAGAGATTTTTGGGCAACTCGATCCGAAGATTTTCAAAGGAAGCTTCAGTTTCATTGGATGTCAATGCCTTGAATTGGCGCATGCCGGATATTTTGGATCCATCAAATTCATAATCTTTAAACTCCAGGATCCAGGAGGGATTGATGGTATTGGATAAGGTGAAGTCCAGAATGATTTTTCCGGTTCGCGTTTTTTTGTTTTCCTGAGTGCATTCTACACTTGAAGTATAGTCTAGGACGATGATTCTGGAATCCAAGCTTCGTTCGATTGTTGGACAGCCCGGAATTTCGGAAGAATTGATTCTGAAATAATCTTGGTACGAAATGTTGCCCAAATAATTGCTTTCCGAAAGGACCCTTGAAAACTGGAAAAGGAGGGAGGCTTCAACCGTATAATCTGTGGAGATCTCTCTGCTCACATCTTCCGAGCAGGAAAATAAACCCAAGAGGACAAGAATGATAATGCTACAACTTCTCATGATACTGGCTATTGCGTTTTTCCCTTTCAATTACCGCGCCTGATTCTTAACTTGGAAAAAACGAAATTATTCAAAGACATGAATTTTAAGGAAGGGATGCTGAGAGAAGGCTCACTAAAGGGCAAAAATATCCTGATCACGGGAGGAGGAACCGGTTTGGGAAAAGCAATGGGAGAGTATTTTTTAGAATTGGGGGCAAATCTGGTAATCACTTCCAGAAAGCTGGATGTTTTACAAGAAACTGCAAATGAAATGATGAGTCAGAAAGGAGGAAAAGTTCTTCCTTTGGCGTGTGATGTAAGGGAAATTTCCCAAGTGGAAGCCATGTGGTCCGCAGCGATTGCAGAATTTGGGCAGATTCATGTAGTGCTAAACAATGCAGCCGGGAATTTTATAAGTCCAACAGAGCGCCTGTCTGTCAATGCCTTCAATACAGTTTTGGATATTGTACTCAAAGGAACCTCTCAGGTAACGCTAACCGCCGGCAAATTTTGGATTGCTCAAAAACAACCCGGAGTGTTTCTCAATATTGTCACGACCTATGCCTGGACAGGATCCGGATATGTGGTTCCTTCTGCCGCTGCCAAAGCAGGTGTCTTGGCTTTGACCCGATCTTTGGCGGTGGAATGGGCAAAATATGGGATCCGATCCAATGCAATTGCTCCCGGACCATTTCCTACAGAGGGAGCTTGGAGTAGATTATTGCCAGGGGATTTGGTGAAAAAATTTGATCCTGCCAAAAAAGTGCCCGTGGGTAGAGTAGGTGAGCACCAAGAACTGGCCAATCTGGCTGCGTATATGGTTTCGGACTTTTCGGCCTATGTCAATGGGGAGGTGATTACCATCGATGGGGGGGAATGGCTAAAAGGAGCGGGTGAATTTAACAACCTAGAATTGATTCCTCAGGAGATGTGGGATATGATGGAGGCATCCCGGGGAAAAAAGCCATGAGCCCCAAAGTGATTTGGGGCTACCTAAAGGCAAAATGGAAAATCAGGGATTTATGAAATTTGGGTTTTGATCCCTTTTTCCCAGGTTTCATTTTGCTGGACGGATTCTTTGATGCTTTTTTTCAAAGAGCTGTCCAACATTTGGGTTTCTTTTTTGATAATCCCCAACAATTTTCTGGATTCTGAAGAATGATCTTCCAACTCGAGTATTTCAAGGATTCCTAAAATATTGGCCACTCTTGCCCGAAGGGAATGGGATTGTTGGAATGCGAGGTCTTTCAGGAAATAATGGTGCTCACGAAGCCAAATTTCCTGCTTTTTCTTTTCGGTGACATCGATCAGCAATCCTTGCATTTTGGTTGGATATCCTTCGCTATTCCATTGGGTAGTCTTTCCAAAGCTTACTACCCAAAGGATTTGGTTTCTTTTGGTGACTAACCTAAACTCACGCTTAAAAGACTGATCTCCTGTAAAACTCAACTGTTTGGACAATCCTTTCATCACTTCGGGATAATCATCCGGATGAATATGGTTTTGCCAGGAAATCTTATCCATTTTTTCAATTTCCTTAGTTGAGTAGCCCAAGACTTGAGCCAATCCATTGCTGATGTATTCTTCCCGGTTTTTTGGATCATAATCCCAAAAACCCAAAAGCTTACTTTCCAAGAGGCTGTCCACAATCTCATTGGACTGGGTAGTTCCTTCGATAAATTCCCCTATTCCTAGTTGATAGGGTCGAAGCGGCTCTACAGGATGCCCGATCCCCAAGCAGGTCGAAGAGTCAGGTGAAAGGAAAAAAAACTCCCACTTGGTCAAAATGGTGCTCTCCTCGGGATGATTGATTTTTTGAAGGTCAACGGTAAAAGAATGATGGTTATTTTTCCAAGCTTTATGCCTTTGAGCTTCGTATTTCGTCCAATCCGAAGAAAGGAAACAATCTCCAAACAAGATTTCCTTTTCTTTAAGATCAAATAGGGAAGGAATAGGTCCCAATCCGGGGTGTGCCTGAATTACTTTTCCCTTTTTATCTAAGAGGATTTGCAGGAAATACTCCGAGGATAGGGTTAAGTTTCCCAAAGCTTGTATGGAGGTAGATTCCTGCATTTTGAGGGATTAGAGGGTGTTGGGCTTATATTATTGAAAAACATTAATAGTAATACAAAATACATAAAAACATATTTAAAATGCAACAATCGTCTTTATTTTTAAAGCGAAATGAATTTGGGGATGCTACTAATGTGGGAAATTTACTCTCCCCAGCAGAAGCTAAGGCCATTTTGGATGAATGGGTGAAGAATGACCGGCTAAAAATTCATATGAAGCAGGTGGCTCATTTGATGAAAAACTATGCTTTAGACCAAGGTTTGAATGATCTGGAAGTTCAAAAGTGGTACTTGGCAGGACTCCTTCACGATGCGGATTGGGATCAATGGCCCGAGCAGCATTGTAGAAAAATCATCGAAGAGTTGGAAAACAGGGCGATAGATCCTGAGGTGATTCGGGCAATCGCTTCTCATGGTCCGAGGTATTTCGGTGTGGAGCCCGTTTCTCTTATGGATAAAATGTTGTATGCATTTGACGAATTGAGCGGGTTTGTGCATGCCTATTCCTTGATGAGACCCGAAGGCTATTCTGGTATGGAGGTGAAAGGAGTGAAAAAACGACTAAAGGATAAAACCTTTGCTGCACAAGTGAGTCGGGAAGATATTCAGGATGCTTCGGAGCGGGCGGGCATCCCGGTAGATGAGCTGATATTCTTTGTGATTACCCATCAGGCAGGAGCAGATTTGAGTTAAAAAAAAGACCGCAATTTTTCGTTGTGGTCTTTTTTTGTTTATTCCTCTTCCTGAATTACTGGCCTAAAGTTGCCCGGAGGCAATTGGTCTTTTACTTCATCCCGCTCAAAGGGAAATACTTCCACAATGGAGCTCTCAGTAATATCGGGTACCCTGAAACTGACCAGCATATTGTTGAGGCTTTCCTGGATACGCTCGTAGGCTTGCTTGACATCTTCTGCTGTCACGATCATGTATTGGGTCACCTTCTTTTCTTTTCCGCTGTCCCCATCTGCCAATAGGTAAGTGATTTTACATTTGTGCCAGATGTCGGCGTCTTCGTAATAAAACACATCCACAATATTGCTTTTACTGATGCCCGTGACCTGGAAATCTCCTCGGATCTGTGAACCCAGTCGATCATAAAGGATAGCCTCAGCCTCGGTGAACGAAACTGCGTCTACTAAATACTGCTCCGAAATGCTTTTCAGAAGACCCTCTTCGGTCTCCTTTGCATACTTTACTTTACACAAAAACCAAATTCTCATTTCTGCTTATTTTGAAGCCCGAATCTACCTGATCTAAAGTAAAGCCTCTAGGAAAAAAGGATTAAATTTTTTGAATAAAACAGGTTGCTCATCGAGGCTGCTGAATGTCAATAGTTTACCTTAAATCCCCGTATTCTTTGGGTTAGGGGGGCATGGGTTGAATCGGAAATAATGTATCTTCATCTGAGTTAGAAATTTCATGAAAGAAACATTCCTTCATAGTTTTCCGATCCAGCTTTTTTTACTCCATCTGAGGAAAAATCTGGCTCTTTTGATGATTTGGGTATTGCTCTTGGGTATAATTCTGGAGCAGTTTGGGGTAGTGCTGGGGATCCCATTTCTTTTCCTGGATCCGGAATACCTTCATGAGGTTTCCTGGTTGAGTTTTTTTCTGATGGGCGTAGGCTTGGCCATCCTGACCATGGCATTCCACATGACCACTTACATCATGGATGGACGCCAATTCAAATTTTTAGCGGTAGTCAAAAAACCCTTTATCCACTATTGTATCAACAACTCCATTGTTCCACTCCTATTTTACCTGGTTTATACCTTTAGATTCATAGACTTTCAACTGGACAATGACTTAGCTTCTGATTGGGAAGTGCTTCGCCTATACCTTGGTTTTGCTTTAGGAAGTATTCTTGCCTATTCCCTTATTTTTGGCTATTTCGGTATTACCAACAAGGATTTTTTTGTTCTTTTTTCAGGGACCCTGGACAAAAGACTTCGGAAAGTTCGGTTGGGAAGCAAACCCCAAATCAATCCTATTCGATCTACCAAAAACGATACCCATGAGGTACGGGTGTTCCTCAATTTGCGGTTGCGGCTGGAGGAGGTTCGCCCGGATATTTCAAGATTTCAAGCAGTCCATCTGTTGCGGGTTTTTAACCAAAATCACCTTTATCTGTTTTTGATTCAGGTTTTTCTCATTCTCTTTGTTCTCTTTTTGGGAGTGTTCAAGGAGCAGGAAATCCTTCAGTTCCCGGCAGCGATGAGTGCCACTCTTCTTTTGGCAATATTGATCATGGTGGTAGGGGCTTTGAGTTTTTGGTTAAGGCAATGGGCCACTTTTTTTGTTTTTACCCTAATCCTCCTGATCAATTATTTTTCCAATTTCCCATTTCTCAACCGACCCCATGAGGCTTTTGGATTGGATTATTCTCAGGTTCCGGCTTCTTATACCTTAGCCAGATTGGATTCGCTGACTCATCCGGATACCCTGAAAAAAGACAGGGAAAATATTAACCGCATTTTGGACCGTTGGAAAGCGAAATTCCCGGCAGATTCTTTACCCAAGCTTGTGATTGTCGCAGCGAGTGGAGGAGGTCAGCGAGCGGCTTTGTGGACGTTTCGGGTGCTTCAGGCCTTGCATGAAGTCTCTGATGGAAGGATTACTTCCAAGACCGCTCTCTATACCGGCGCATCGGGAGGAGTGTTGGGGGAGGCATTTTTCAGAGAGATTTACCTTCGGTCCCAATCGGATGCTGCATTCGATCCCTTGGATACCAAGTACTTGGATCAACTTTCCTCAGACAATCTTAACCCGATAATTTTCACACTCCTGGTCAACGACTTGCTTATACGCAACCAAAAATTCAAGTATGGAGGTAGAAGCTACCTGAAGGATAGAGGATTTGCATTTGAAGACCAGTTGAATAAAAATACCCAAGGTATCATGGATCGTCGATTGGAGGAATATTATGAGCCAGAAAGCCAGGCGCTTATTCCCCTATTACCAGTCACTTCTCTGGTCACCAATGATGGACGCAAACTGGTCATTTCACCTCATTCGATGTCTTTTTTGGGAAGTTCTGTTGAGGGAATATCCGGACAGGCTGAAAAAAAACAATCCATAGATTTTAAGCGATTCTTTGTGAACCACGATCCGGACAATCTGAGATTTCTCACCGCTTTGCGCATGAGTGCTACTTTCCCTTTCATTACGCCAAATGTAGAGCTGCCTTCGGAACCCAGAATGAAAACCATGGATACCGGTCTTTCAGATAATTTCGGCATTCAGGATGCTCTTCGATTTATTTACGTTTTTCAGGATTGGATCAGGAAAAATACCGGAGGGGTAGTTTTGATTACGATCCGGGATTCGGAAAAATCCACAGAAATCCCGGTTACCGATCCTCCCCGCCTGTTTGAGCGAATCTTTAATCCTTTGAAAAATATCTATGTCAATTGGGATAATGTCCAGACCATTCAGAATGAAGTGTTATTTAATTATTTGTCTGAGTCCATGCCTTTTAATGTAGATAGGATTGAATTTGAATATGCTCCCGGTCAAGTTCAAATACAAGAATTGACAGAAACGCAAGAAAATATGCAAAGGGCATCACTGAATTGGAGATTGACGGCAAGAGAGAAAAGATCGATTCTTTCCAGTCTGTATTCTGTAAAAAATCAAAATGCCCTTAAAAAGGCGGAGGCGCTTTTGGGTAAATCACAAAAGTAAAGGCCGGAATTCCCGGCCCAAATGTCAATAAGCAATTCCGATTCGCTTGTAGATAAAGTGCAAAAGCCAGGCAGGTCCGATCAACAGAAACTGCAAATCCTTCAAGAATGATGGTTTTTTACCTTCGATCTTATGTCCATAAAATTGTAATATCCAGGCAATGACAAACACACCAATGCTGATGAGTCCCACTTTCCCCGGAAATAGGATTTGGAGAAAATTTGCCAAGGCCAGACAAAAAGAAGCATAAAGCAGCATGCCCAGTGTCAATGGGACCGATAAAGACAAGTAATAGATTAAGACAAAAAGCAAGGCAAAGGTTGCCCAATTGGCAAAGTTTCCGATGAAAGGAAGCAATTCCATCAAAAACGCCGAGGGAATACTGAAAATCAGTCCCACTACACTGAAAAAAATCGCAGGTACACAGACCCAGTGGATCAACTTGTTTGTTTCATTTCGATGACTTTCACCGTATTCTTCGAGTAGAAGATCAATTTTTCTCATGGTTTTTTGGGTTTAATTGCGGTAGTTTCGACACAAATTAACCAACACGAATCAAAAATTAAATTCTCTCGGATGATGTTAAGCTATTGGGAGCAAAAAAACTTTTTGGATTACGATTTAATTGTGGTGGGGGCAGGGTTTACCGGACTCTCAACGGCCATTCACTTTAAGAAAAATCAACCCAAGTCCAAGGTTTTGGTGTTGGAAAGGGGCGTGTTTCCGACCGGTGCCAGCACCAAGAATGCCGGTTTTGCATGTTTTGGAAGTCTGACTGAGATTTTAGATGATTTTTGGGTGATGAGTCCCGATGAAGTGGTTCAGCTAGTGGAGAGAAGGTATGAGGGATTGAGGCAAATCAGAAAACATTTTGGAGACAAAGTCCTGCGCTACCAGCATCGCAGCGGATATGAAATTTTGGATGAAAGCAACCTGAGTGCATTGGACCGACTTCCTGACACCAACAGACTTTTAAAGAAGGTTTTTAAAGATGAGGTGTTTTCCATAGTCAAAAAACCGGGGAAATTCGGTTTTTCTGAAAAGGTGAAAGCAGTGGTCAAAAACAAATTTGAGGGAGAATTAGACCCGGGAGCTTATTTGGGAGCCCTTTGGCATAAGGCCTCTAAATTGGGGATAACCATCCTGATCGGCCTCACGGTAGTGGAAGTAGACCCAGAGCAAGGAAGAGTGGTTGCTGAAAATAAAGAGAAAAGTTCCGGATTTGAGTTTTCTGCCGGAAAGGTTGCTGTTTGTACCAATGCCTTTACCAAAAAACTTTGGTCAGAATCTCCGTTGGAACCGGGAAGAGGACTCATATTGCTCAGCAAGCCGCTTCATTTTGATTTGCCGTGGAAAGGGGCATTTCATATGGACAAAGGCTATGTCTATTTCCGTGAGGTAGATGGACGATTATTGTTGGGTGGTGCGAGAAACAAAGATTTTGAAAATGAAAAATCAACAGAGTTTTCTGTCAATCCCTCGATAAAAGCCCATTTGGATCAATTGGCCAAGGAGGTCATTTTTCCATATCGGGAGTTTGAATGGGAGATGGAGTGGACAGGGATCATGGCGTTTGGTCCCAAAAAGACTCCTGTGATCCAGCAGATTGGAAATAAAACAGCTGTGGCTGTCAGATTGGGTGGAATGGGTGTTGCCATAGGCTGGCAGGTGGGTAAGGAACTTGCCGCACTTCTTTCAGAAATGTAATTGGTTTTTTTTATTTAGATTCAAGGCGATTAAACTTCTTATGTGACTGAATGAAAGGAATGCCGAAAGCTCCGAAAGTGCATGATGCACTGATCCCCTTAGTTTTTTTGATTGTCCTTCTGATTATAAATATTCGGGTTTTTGGAACTGACGGACTTTCCGGATCCAATCAAATTGTACTGGTATTATCAGCGACCGTAGCAGGCTGTGTGGCAGTATTCAAACTTGGGTTTTCTTGGGAAACCTTGCAAGAGGGGGTAGTCAGGAGCATAGGTTCTGCGATGAGTAGTATTCTGATCCTTTTCTTGATTGGTGCCCTGGCAGGGACGTGGTTGCTCAGTGGGATTGTACCGGCAATGATTTATTATGGATTGATGGTGTTGAGCCCGGTAATCTTTTTGTTTGCGGCATGTTTTATCAGTGCGATTGTATCTGTATCGACCGGTAGTAGTTGGACCACCGTGGCCACCGTGGGTGTGGCTCTTTTGGGAATTGGAAAAGCGCTGGGTTTTGAGGAAGGAATTATTGCAGGGGCCATTATTTCGGGAGCATATTTTGGAGACAAGATGTCTCCGCTGTCCGACACGACCAACCTTGCTCCGGCCATGGCGGGGACTGATTTGTTCACCCATATCAGGCATATGGCTAAAACCACCGTTCCAACGATCCTAATTACGCTTATTCTATTCATTGTGATTGGTCTCAACTATGAGACTTCGGGAAGTGTGGAGGATGTCAAGACCATCTCCAGTGTGATTTCCCAAAAATTCAATATTACCCCGTGGCTTTTTGTGGTACCTGCAGTTGTTTTGGTGATGATTGTCAAGCGGGTTCCGGCTTTACCGGCACTTTTGACAGGAGCCTTACTCGGAGGGGTATTTGCCTTGATTTTTCAGCCGGGGATAATTGCAGAAATAGCAGCCGAAGAAGGCCCTTATTATTACTTGGGTTTCAAATCTGTGATGATGGCGCTCTTTGGTGAGATAGGAGTGGTGACAGACAATGATATTGTCAATGAACTGCTCGTAACCCGAGGCATGGGAGGTATGCTCAATACAATATGGCTGATCATCTGTGCCATGATCTTTGGGGGAATTATGGAAGAGAGCGGCATGCTCAAGGTCATGGCCGAAGCAGTCATCCGAAAAGTTCATCGAATAGGTTCACTGATTGCTTCTACTGCAGCTACCTGTGTGTTTTTTAATATCACGACTTCCGATCAGTATTTGGCAATTTTGGTCCCCGGTCGTATGTATGCCGATGTATACCGAAAAAGAGGGCTTAAGCCTGAAAACCTCAGTCGTACACTTGAGGACTCAGCCACAGTCACGTCCGTCTTAGTGCCCTGGAATACTTGTGGAGCCACGCAGGCTTCAGTTTTGGGAGTAGCGACTTTGACCTATGCGCCCTATTGCTTTTTCAATATAATAAGTCCATTTATGACCATTTTGTACGGGTATTTGAAAATCGGAATTACCTATTACGAGCCGGAAGAAGAGTTGGTATGATCCCTTTTAGCATTACGAAAGAAGAAATTAACGAATTGCCATTGGGGCAGTTTGAAGGAAAGATCCATTTGATTGACCGTCCTGATTTGGTTGATGAGGCAGTGGATTTTCTGGAAGATCAGCAGCTAATCGGGTTTGATACCGAGACCAAGCCTTCCTTTCGGAAAGGCCAGTTTAATCATGTTTCCCTGCTTCAACTATCCACTCCAGAGCAGGCGTTTCTTTTTAGGCTTCATTTGATTGGGTTTCCTCCTCCCTTAAGAAATCTGATGGAGAAGGAGAATCTGGTGAAAATCGGAGCGGCTGTCCATGACGATTTGAAAGCATTGAGAAAACTCACGGATTCATTCTATCCGCTCTCGTTTTTTGACTTAAATGACGAGTTGAAAAAGGTTGGTTTTCAAAATGTTGGAGTCCGAAACCTGTGTGGGATGGTGCTTAAAATGCGAATATCAAAATCTGAGCAAGTGTCCAATTGGGAAGCTGAAAAATTGACGGAAAAACAAATGAGGTATGCTGCAACGGATGCATGGGCTTGTTTGGAGATTTTTAGGGTGCTTCGGGAAGAAGGATATTTGGATGAGTTGTTTAATCGTTTTTGACCAAAAGTCCTTCGATTTCACTTAAAGCTGCCGTTACTCCCTCCAGGAGCCCCATTCTCATTTCTAAGGTGAGCACACAATCCAATCCAAGCTCCTGATTGACGATGGTCAACTGCTCTGATTTGATCAATTTCATCACCTCATTCATGGAAGCATAAGGGAATTGGATGGTAATCCTTCCCAAAACCCACTTTTTCACGATTTCACTTTCTTCGATTGCGAGTGAGGCGGAAGTTTTGTAGGCATTTATCAGTCCGCTTACTCCAAGTTTGGTTCCGCCAAAGTACCGGACGACCACGATAAGAACCTGAGTGAGTTGATGGGAGCGGATTTGTCCCAAAATCGGATCACCGGCGGAGTGGTTGGGTTCACCGTCATCATTGGCACGAAATTGTGCTCCTTGAGGTCCCAGAATCCATGCATAACAATGGTGCGTGGCATCAAAATAAATTTTTCGTAACGCGGCCAACTCGGCTTTGATCTCCTCTTCATTTTCCAACGGAAAAGCGAAATAGAGAAACTTGCTCCCTCGATCTTTATAAATGCCTGAGCTTTTTCCAGCGAGAGTCAAGTAGGAATCCTGTTCAGAAGAGTGGGGCATGATTTGTAATAAACCGATCCCGAAATTAGAAAATTAACTTTTTGCTAATCACTTCTTCCCGCTATTTCACTTAATTTTAGCCAATGCAGCAGGTCGAGATTTCGGGTTCACTTGAGTTGAAATATCCCAAAATGATCAAAATTCCGGGGAGAGACTCATTGTCGGGGGAGTTACATTTTTGGGAAGACAATACCTTGTTTCCCCAGGGAATCCTTCGTTGTTTTTGGATCACCGGAGTACAAGAGGGACTGACCCGAGGCAATCACGCCCATCTGAAAGAATCCCAGGTTTTAGTGGCTTTGGCAGGCTGTGCTTATTTGGAAGTGGAAAGCATCGACGGGAAGCTTCATTCCTTCGAATTGCGACATCCCTCTGAAGGTGTTTTTGTCCCGCCTCTCAATTGGACTCAGGTAAAGTGTGAAGAGGGTACCGTGGTTTTAGGGCTATCCGACCGTGAATTTTCAGAAGAGGACTATATTCGAGATAAATCAGATTTTGAACGACTCCAAAAAAACTTCCGCTGAGTTTCGGGTACTTTCCTCTTTCGAAAGTGGAAAGCCTTATTTTTTATGGGATTTTCCAGGAGTTGACTGCGTACAGGAATTGGAGTATCAATGGCACAAAAAGGGGAAGTTGAAGGCGGTAGTCCGTGTAGCCATTCAGAAAGACGGAAAGGCTGTCTCATCACCCGGGCTCCCTTTTGGAGGAATCTGGATTTTTGGTTCGATTCATACTGATGAGCTTACACAGTTTGTAGACCGATTTGTCTTGGACTTGAAAAACCGAGGGTTGAGCAGTCTCTTTTTGACTCAGCCTCCCAAACCCTATGAACCCTTTACCGATCTGATCCAAAGTGTTTTGTTTAAAAAAGGATTTGTCCAGACAAGTGTGTTTAGCCATCAGTTTTTTCTCGGAAAAAAGAAAATCAAAGAAGAGGCTCAAAACCTGAAAGAAAAGTTGAAATCTCAAAAAAATGACTTGCGCTTAACCAGCTACAGAGGTCAAATCATGAATTTTAAGTTTCTTCAAGAAATCCGAAACTGGAACAATGAAAGAGGCTATGCCTTTAATTTGGACGAAAAGCGAGTGATTGAGCAAGTTTCCGTGTTTCCTGAGCGATACTTTCAGATTTCAATTTTTAAAAATGATCACCCTATAGCCCACGCTATGGCGGTCAAATTGGTGCCTGAAGGGATGTACTACTTTCTTTCAGCCATTTCTCCTTCGGCAAAAGTTCCAAATTGTGGGGATTTGATTCTTTTGAACCTGTTTCAGCTTGCCGCGGAGCAAAAATCCGAATTTATTGATTTGGGGTCATCAGAAATCGAATCCGGAATCAATCATGGTTTAATGTTCTTTAAATCCCGATTTTCCAACGATATTAGTAATAAAGTCACCTGGAATTTGAGGTTTTGACATGAATGAGGCTGAAAAAGTAACAGTTATTTGCATTGCCTACAATCACGAGCAGTGGATTGAGGAGACGCTGGAAAGTGTCAAACAGCAGGATTATTATGCCAAAGAGTTGATAGTGGTGGATAATGGCAGCACCGATTCTACAGCCGAGGTGATCAGAGCCTGGGCCAACCAAAGTGCTGGATATCTACCTGTTCACACTTATTTCTACAAGGAAATGCAGCCCTATTGTCGGCTGTTCAATGAGTTTTTAAACAAAGCCACGGGCCAATATTTGGTGGATCTTTCCGGGGATGATATACTCTATCCAGAGCATCTTTCCATTTCAATCCGGGAATTGAGAAATGCCCCTTTTGCGGCTTTTGTGTTTTCGGATGCCTACATTTTGGATGAAAAATCTGAGGTTCGGACCTTTTATGGAAGGAACTCAGCAGGTGAGCTGAAAGAGGAGATCGAATTGACCAATATTTATGAAACGCTGATCAGGAGGAATTACATTTGCTCACCAACCATGGTTTTTAATACTGCAATCCTGAGAAAAGAAGGAGGGTATGATGAAAGCCTGTATTATGAGGATTTTGACATTCAAATCCGCTTAGCCCGAAAGTACCCCGTGCTGTTTTCTGATCACATGGGGGTTTTGAAGCGGCAACACAATCAGTCCATGTCGGCATCTCAATATGATCGGTATCATTCTCAGATGCTGCCCAGTACGGTTAGGGTTTGTTCCAAGATTCAACAGCTCAACCTCTATCCCGAAGAAAATAGAGCGCTTGGTGAGCGCATCATGTATGAATTGAAACATGCCTTATGGTCAGGTAATTTTGAGCCGGCAAGGGAATTGGTAGAAATGGGAGAGCAAATCGGCTTAAGAAGCCTTAGGTTTCTTTTTTATAAATATTGGGCAAAAAAAGCCTGGGATATCTCATGGCTGTACATCAAGCTCACCTGATTAACCCACCACTACCTCTACAAATGGAGGAGAAGAGAAATAAATATTTCCTATTCTCAGGAGATCTTCAGCCGTAAAAGTTTTCAGAAAATTCAGCTTGGATTGGAAAAATGACAAATCCAGTTCTGAATAATGAACGGTTCGAAACCGGTCCATTAAGTCAAAAGACGTGCTGAATTTGGAAAGCATTTGGCCAATGAGGTAATTTCTCACCACCTCCAGCTCCTCGATTCCAACAGGCTCTTGACACAATTTTCTTATTTCAAGATGGATTTCTTGAATGACCTCATCTTTGAATGCTTTTTGAACATCCGCACCGATGACCCAATAGTTGTAATCCCCAATCTCAGCCAAGGAAGAGGAAATTCCATAGGTGTGACCTTTGTCTTCCCGGATGTTTTTGACTAGACGTGACCCAAAATACCCTCCAAGGATGGTGTTGAAGACTGATAGGGCAAAATAATCCGGATGGGATTTGGGGATCGACCACGAACCGATTCTAATGCTGCTTTGAAGAGCATCTGGTCTTTCTTCGTGTAGTTCGGTGGTTGTGATCGGGGTTGTTGTTTTTTCAGGCCATTTGGATTGTCTTAATGGTAAAGACTCCAGGATTGAAAGAATAGATTCGATTTCAGATTCACTGAGATTACCGCAGAGAAAAACTTCACTATCATGCCAAAGCTCTTGGTCATAGTAGGATTGAAGTAATTCTGACTGAATCAGATCCACATGTGATTCCGTGATTTCCAGACCAAAAGGGTGTTCTTTTCCGAATAAGGCGCTTCTGAAAAGTTGGCTCGCTCGGGAGGAAGATTTCTCTTTTTCTAACTGCAAACTCAGCTTTCGTTGGGATTTTCTTTTTTCAAGATTTTCTTTCGGAAAGTTAGCCTCTGTAAATAATGAGCTAAAGATCGGCAACACTTCAAAAACATGCTTTTTGGTACTCAATAAACTCAATCCTTCATGGGAAAAACTTAACAAAGGATGAACCTCTGATGCGTGGAAATCAAAAAACTCAGAAAGCGAACGCTCTGAATGGGTATGAGTGCCCTCGAGAAGCATCTGGAGGGTAAATGATGGAACTAAAGCATGGAGAAGCGGAAGATTGGACCGTTTACTTTTACCGACCACTTCCAATTTTACGGCATCTACCGATGGGGTAGGGATAAAGAAAAGCGGGATTCCCGACTTGAGTTGATAGGATGTCGGATTGATGAATTCAAAATCGCCCGGAATTTTAAACTCGGGGGCCTGAGACCTATCCAATTTCATCAATTGGAAGCGATTGTGTACCGAAGCGTAAACCTGAGCGTTTCGGCCAATGGGTGATTTTGAACTTGTGGAACCAGATAAGAAAAATCAAGGCCGAGTCTTCTCATATTGAAGCCCAGACCCATCGTGAAATATTTTCTGCCTCCCTTGGTTCGGTCTTCGTAGAAGTATCCCGTCCTCAAGGCAAACTTATCAGCATAGAGATATTCGGCACCAAAGGAAATAGTGAACTCACGTAACTCTTCCTCAAATCCTCCCGGGGCATCCGAAAACGACCCAAACATTCCCGAGATCAGAGCCCGATTAGGGTCCTGGCCGGCAGCGATTTCCAAATCCCCGTTTTCATTGGTGAATAGCGTTCCGTCAGGATTGGTCCGATAGATAGGAGGAGTGGGCACCATCAACTTGTTTGCGTCCAAAACGAAGGTGATGGAATTGGTTTTGTCAAAATTGATTTTGTAAGCCGTACCTACCCTGAAATTGGTAGGGATGTAGTCCAAGTCTTCGGCACTGTTGTAAGTGATTTTTGGGCCAATGTTGGAAATTGACATGCCCCAAGACCAAGTGCCTTCCTTGGATCCGATCAAAACTGGCTTTTGATAATAGATTCCAATATCCGCTCCTACACCAGTTCCTGGTCGGGCTTCAGTCCCACCGGTGGAAGAAATATTTCCTGAGAGATTAGAGTGGATGAATCTCGCGGAAATACCGATTCCGAAATTCTGAGAGAGCTTTCGGGAGTATGAACCTCCGATCGCGATATCTCTTGGATTAAATTCTCCAATTGGGTTTCCCCTTCCGTCGGTCAATTCGATATCTCCCATATTGAAATACCGGAGGTCAAATCCCCAAGTGGAGTTCTCATCGATTTTCTTATAGCCCGACAGATAGTTGAGCGACATGTCATTGACCAATCTTCCGAGCCAAGGTGAATACGATAGGGATAAGCCTAAGTCGTCTTTCACAAAAGCGAGTTTACCCGCATTCCAATGCGCCGAATTGGCATCTGGGGAAGTGGCAACCCCTGCATCACCCATGGCCGAATGCCTTGAGTCAGGAGCAAAGTTCAAAAAAGGCACCGCAGTCGTGATCACTCTTCGGTTAGGATCCTGACCTGAGATGATCACACTGTTCTGTGCAAGGGTAGAAAATCCAGCCAAGGCAAAAACTACAGATAGTATGCTTTTCCTGCTTAAAATGGCCTTTTTATTCATTGAATCAACAGTTTTCCGCTGACTGAATCCTGGTCCAAATCGGATTCTGACTTAAGCGTTAATTTGTAAATATAAGTTCCTTTCGCTGGATATTTTGTCATGCTTTGTAAAAAAATCCAGTGCCAATCATCAATTATTTCATTCGCTTTCACTAAACGTCTGGAATCAGAAAAAAGTATCTGACCCAATGTAGAGTAAACTTCTAAAGTTGCCTCGAGGTTTTCACCCGGCCGATTATGCCGAAAGAAAAAGGAAGATTTTTCCGAAGCTGGGTTAGGATAAACCCGATGTTCTACTACGCTGATTCTTTCACTGCCTCGGACTTCAATGGTAAAGGAAAGTTCACTTTTG
>VFQQ010002690.1_pt1 | contig 19182 bp, 15 predicted proteins | sample 3512341 | NCBI WGS metagenome assembly VFQQ01 (sample SAMN10412373, study PRJNA504923) | tailings metagenome | isolation source: Relicate 2 Philex TSF1 revegetated site | place: Philippines: Tuba, Benguet | collected 2017-08-29 | reverse complement strand
GTGGCGGAGGCGGCGGTGGCGGCGGCGGTGTTACGTTGACGATTGTGAATTCCTGCACGCGCTTTGGCGGAGGCAAATCGTCGCCGGACGCGAGAAAGAAGATGACGCCGGCCAAAAGGCCGACAGCTCCAAGACCGGCAATCGCGGCGGTCGCGTGTTCACGAAGAAAGCGTCCGGGTGAGGCCTCGCGTTCTTCTTGAGCCGGCGCGGGCAAAAGCGCGTCCGCTTCTGCGACCGGCTGTGCCTCGCGACTGGATATGCGCATCGGAGCCGTCATGATGCGACTTCCCTTGCATGGAGGTCGTCAAGGCGCGCGACAATGTAGTGACGTACGAAACCGGCAATCGACGCTATGTCGCCGGCCTCGATCGTGATCCTGACGTCGAACACGTCTTCCGCGACAGCCCGATATCCGGTTCCGAGGAACTCGATATAGGTCATGGAATCGATCCAGAGCCGCGGACGCCCCCCTTTCTCGATCCGCAACAGAAAAGGGGCGGGATCAGAAAGACCTAGAGTGGCGAAGCGACACTTGAGGTCCCGGGCAAGGTCGGCCAACGGCGCATGAAACTGGCTGGGGAACGGCACGATTGTCTCGGTGCGGGCGTTGGGCTGAGCCGCCGCACAGGCGGCTTCGCCATGTCCGGCCAACAACGCGGCCTCACGTCGTGGGCCGGCATCAAAGGGCTTCGACACGACCAAAGAGAGCGCGATCGATCCGAGCTGCCGCAGCCATCCGCGAAGTCTCAAGGAGAAGCTTCCGCGCGTAGCGTCTTTTTCGGATGTCGGAGCTAGGGCCATCGGCGCCCATCCTTCCTTCGAACGGATCGCCATGCTCCGTCCGACCATCGACTGCTGATTTGTCGGTGTCATCGCGGCCGCTCACTCATTTCGCCTGAGCTTTGGTCGCAAGGCCGACCTGGGTGATGTTCAGACGCCCAAGCAGATCGAGGACGTCCATGACGTTCTGATATTGCGTCTGGGCATCGCCCCGCAGGACGACGGGAAATTCCGGCGTCAGTGCCTTCTGCTGGATCAGGCGCTGCTCGAGCTCGCTGATCGTCACCGGGATCGTGTCGAGGAAGATCTTGCCGTCGTTGCCGACGGTGATCGCCTTGGTGGTCTGCTGCGCCAGGCTTGGCGATGCGGATGCCTTCGGCAGGTTGACCTTCATGCCCTGTACCGTCGCGGTCGTCATGACGATGAAGATGATGAGGAGCACATACGCCAGATCGAGCATCGGCGTGACGTTGATGTCGTCGTAGGCCTTGTTGTCGGATTGAAGCTGCATGCCCGTTACTCCGCGGCCAGTCGATGGACGACCGGATCGGGGCGATTGCTGCTGTAGACCTCAGCCATCTTCGTGGTGAATTCGTCGACGAAGACCTGCATGTCGCTGGTGAGATCTTTGCTGCGCAGCGTCAGCCAGTTGTAGCCAAACAGTGCCGGGATCGCGACGACGAGGCCGGCAACGGTCGCCATCAGGGCACCCGCCACGCCGGGCGCGATCGCGTTGATATTGACGTCGCCTGACATTGCGATGGCCGCAAAGGTGATCATGACGCCGATGACGGTTCCGAGAAGTCCGAGGAAAGGCCCGCCCGAAATCGAGATGGTCAGGATCACCATCAGCCGATTGAGGGCCTGGAGTTCGCGGACAAGAACCGCATCCAGCGCAGCCCGGATCGCTGCAATGGATTCTGCGCTCAGGACATGGCTCCCGCCCGTCGCATCATCCGGGAAGCGGCGGCGGATTTCGTCGGCGCCAACCTGGTAGATGCGATAGAGTGAAGAATGCTTGCCGATGAACCGCTGGCTTTTCTCTCCCTTGCCGGAAGTACCGACGTCGCGCTGGAGGAAGACAGTCAGATCGTTCTGAAGATCGCGGAAGGCCGGGAGGAACTTCGCGTTGGCTCGCTTCTGGCGCTTCAGGTAACCGTGCTTTTCGACCATCACGATCCAACTGGCGATGGCCATTATCGCCAGGATACCGATAACGACCCAACCATCGAAGGTGACCGCCTTGATCAGCACACCGAAATAGCCCGAAAGCCAGCTCGCCGTTTCCTCGTCGACGCCGAAGATGATGAGCTTGGATGGATCGGAGCCCTGGCTGGTTGCGGCCAGCATGACAAATCCGGCCGACCGGGCAGTCTTCGCGATCGAAAATTCATCGAGATCGCCGGCAAATCCTGCCTTCGCAGGAATGACTGGCGCAGGAGCAACGACGGGCGGCGCCACGACTTCACCGACGCCTGCGGCAGCGGCCCCAGCCGCCCCGTCTGGCTGAGCTGCGGGCTCGACCGGCGCTACCGGATGTGGCGGCGCAGCGATGACCGTGTCGCCACCCAACAATGCAGTGCTGTTCAGCGCCGGCAAGGAAGCGTTCAGCGTCGCGTAAGGCCTGCCGTCGAGATAAAGCGTGATAAGGCCGGGCGTTGCCACCATGGCGACATGATGCCAGCCGCCAGGTGCCACCGGTGCAGATGCGGCGGTGCGCTGGACGACGCCATTGACGGTGAGTTCGATGAATGGCGATCCGTCATCGACGCCGATGACAAGCCCATTGCGACCGTCGCGGCGGCTGTAGATCGCCGCATCGCGCTGAAGAGCGCCTGGCTTGACCCACATCGCAACGGTCATTGCGCTGTTGTCCGCAACGGCAAGCGATGGAGTCGCCGGAAGAGTGAGTGGCGTCTGCCCATCCAGACGCAACCCTGTTCCGATCAGCGCACCATCGGACGGCTGGCCGACGCTCTGCGCCCCGTTTGCCCAGCTCGATGAATCCTGGGCCGGCACACCGCGCTCTGCGAAATGATAGACCAGCGAGGTTTCCGGATCGTAGGTCGCCTTGGAATCGTCGACCGCGATCGCCTTCTCGCTGCCATAGTACAGCCAGATACTGGCCTTCGCGCCCGGCTGCACATTCGGAACGTTGACCCAGATCAGCGCTTCGCCGAGCAGCGAGTCGAACTTCTCGATGTGGTGCTTGAGCGGTGTCTTGTCGTCCTCGGCGACAAAGCGCAGATCGCTGCCGTCGGCCTTGGCCGAGGCGAACCGGAAATTTCCGACGTGAAGTCTTACCAGGACTGGCGTGGTGCCGATTGAATCGGTGATGTTGGCGCCCGCCGAACTGGTGTCGATGCCGATCTGCCGGCGCATCGACCATTCGTCGTTCCACCAGGCATTGGCCGAGCTGGTGAATGCCACGGTTGCCACCGCGAGCATCAACGCGAACCGGCTCACCCGCGAGACGGACGCCCGGACAATATCCCTGGTACTGGGTCGCGCGGAGGGAGCCATCGCTGTCTTGCCTTTCATGATCAGAATTCCCCGCTGAGACTGAAGTGCACGCGCGGGTCGTTTTTCTTGGTGTAGCTCTGGTCGGCCAAGGGCACGGCGACGGCGACCATTCCGCTCATGTGCTCGTTGAACAGCTTGAAGCGCGTGCCTATGCCGTAGCTCCACAGGCCGAATGTCGATTCCTGGTCGGGAAGCGGCTTGTGGATGGTGGCGACGCCACCGTCTATGAAGCCGAAGAAGCGCCAATCCTTGAAGATCGTAACGTCCGGCGGCGTTCCCTTGTGAGCCGCATTGATCTTGGTCTGAAGCCAATCGCCAATGTTGGGGCTGCGCAGTTCGAGCGTGCCGACCAGCCCATTGTCGCCGATCGCTTCGGATTCGTAGTAGCCGCGAACGGTGTCGAGGCCGCCGAGGCTGAACTGCTCGCTCGAAACGAGAGGGCCGTCAGCTATCTGTGCCTTGGCACTGCCGAAGAGCTCGAAGCCGTGCTTGAGTTCGCGCGTCTGAGCAATATCGGCATTGAGATGGATAAAGCTGGAGTTCGCGTAACCGCGCTTGGCGTCGAATTCCTCAAAGCCGCTCCCTGGCCCACGAAGATTGAATGTAAGACCCAGGTTGAACTGGGTTAGCGCCTTCTCCTGCTGCCAGGTCCCGCCGTAGCTGGCGGTGAGCGGGTAGTAGGTGATCGGGGAGTCGAACGAATCCTTGCCGAGCTGGACGGTCTGTCCGAAATGCTTGTAGTCCATGCCGAAGGACAGCGAATGGAAGTAGTTGTCCTGGGCCGGCAGGGTCATGACGGCGCGAGCGCCGAGCACCTGACCGGGACCGACTATGTTCATTCCACCCACGGTGGCGAGATCGCTCCGCGATTTGACGCCATAGACGAGAAGACTGGTCCAGTCGGTCAGCCGAGCGAGATATGACCCCGAAATCACCTGCGCGTCATCCGGACGCTGGGGGGCGACCTGATAGCTCAGGCTTATCGAATGCCCGAGTTGCCAGAGATTGTCGTATTTCAGTGTTGTGTTGAGGCGCGTTGCAGTCGTGTTCGCCGACTGCCGGTTGCTGAGTTCGACGCTGCCGTGAAACGGCAGCTTGTCCTCGACGGTCAGATCGACGTCGACCGTGCCCGGCGTGACGCCGGCGCGCAACGCCGGCGTCACCCTGCGACCGGGCCATTGGTTGAGGGCGACGAGATCCTTCGTCACCTCGTCGAAGTTCGGCACCACACCCTCTTTCAGCGAGGGCACCTTCTTCTTGATCTTGTCGGTATCGAAGTAGCGGGAATTGGCAACGCGCAGCCGCCCCACCTTGCCTTCGGTGACCTTGAGCACGACGACGCGGTTGGCGACGTTCTGCTGCGGGATGGAGACATTTACGGTTTGGTAACCACGATCGTGATAACTTTTTTCCAGTGAAGCGCGCGCCTTCTCGACATCTTCAGCGGTGCGGCCTGGGCCGAGGAACGGGTACACTGCTTCTTCGATCGTGATCTGCGGGAGCGTGTCGGCGCCATCGACGCGAAATTCGTCGATGTCGAAATTGCTTGGCACGGCAGGATCGGCCGCAGGCGCATCGGAGACCTTCTGCTCCGCGGGTGCAGCCCCATCAGACTTCGCTTCTTGCGCGCTGGCTACGGGTGAGACTGCGACAGCAATCACCCCGACAACCATTGCAGCGGCAAGCCGCGATCCATGCCGTGACGGGAGTTCCCGCTCACGCGCCTCATAATCCACCCTAGCCACAGATGCCTCTCTTCGCCCCGACAACAAACGCCTGGTGCCGGCTAACATCCGCCAACAGGTCGCTATGTTCAGAAGACACGCGGGTGCACACCGACCCGCCAAAAAAAATCGAAAAAATTTCGAAAGCGGCCAAATGGTGTCGTGAACACGGCGCCGTTCGACGTGCGAGGCCAACAATCCAGCCGGGCTCGCGGCAACCGCGGCGGTTCCCGAAGGGCTTCAGGAACCTCGCCGTTGCCGACCGTGAAAATTGAAGCGATCATCGAAAAGCGATTGGAGAACAAAAATGATGCGCCAGTGCGCTTGAAAATCCGCCGCCCATCAAGGCAGTTCGGTGATTATTATTGAGCCGGCTTTTGAGGAGAGCTGAACTTGACGCCGAAGCCCATGGTCCTTGAGACACTGCCAAACGGCAGGTCATGCCACAGGGCCAGCACCGCTCCCACACAGGCCGGAACGACCAAGGTCGAAAGTTCGCATATGCTGTTTCGAAAGCGGGAATGAACACGACAGGATTCCCGCTCGATCGCATCGCTGCAGCAGTCCGCAGCCCTCATGCATCGTTTCTGTGACAAACCCGCGGTCCGGCTTGTCACATAAGTGTGACATTCGCGAGCGAAAGACAATCTGTCCTGGATTTCGCGCGGAACTTGGTCGGCGCAAACCAGCCTGCATGGTCCGCTCCTGCGGCATCTCGGACAGAGGTCTTCTTCACAAAATGACGCAGCACCGACAACGAAGAGCTAAGCGTTGCCGCTCCGGTCGGCACACTGGCTATCGTGTCTGGGGAGCAATGCGCATATTGCTCGGCGTCATCACGGGGTTTGCCCTTGTGGTCACGGCCGACGCCGAGGACCATCCTCTTTCTCCGACGGTCATGTTTGATATTCCCAAGCAATCGCTGGTCACAGCCCTTCAGGCCTACAGCGCGGCGAGCGGTGTTGCTGTTCTGTATGAGAGTGGTGTCGAGACCGGCCAGTATTCCGCCCCCGTTCGCGGCGACCTCACCCGCGAGGCGGCGCTCAGAGAGCTTCTCGGCAACACGAACATCATCGTGCGCTACGCGCGTTCCGACGCAGTCACGTTGGCAGACCCAACCTCCTTCGATCCCGACGCGCCTCCTGAAAGCCTTCGTGGCGCGGCGGATGTGGCGCTGGACGTACTTCATGTAGCATCGGCCAAACGACAGCCGGCGCCGGCCAGCAAGGCGCTGTCCGACTATATCGCCGCGATCCAGCAGGAAGTTCAGATCGCGCTGAAGCAAAAAACGGAAACCCGAAAGGGCAGCTATCGCGTAGGCGTCGATCTGTGGGTGGATCCGTCCCGCAACGTCACACGAGCTGATGTCTTTCGCTCCACGGGGGACGGCGCTCGCGACGATGCAATCATGCGTGCGCTTGAGGGGCTTACCATTCGAAGCACCGCACCCGCCGACACGCCTCAGCCGGTGCGTGTCATGATCGTCGTCAGGTCAACGTGAAAGCAGAGATCTTGGACGAAGACCCATTCACCACACCAGCCATCGGGAGGGCGCGCTCGGCGCACGGACGACACCTCGCGCCACCAGCCTTCGATACCCGCTGGTTGTGGGGTGTCGTGATCGTCGTGCCGTTTTTTCTAGGTGCGGGAGTCTTCTGGTTGCGTCATCAACCCATCGGTCCACGAGCGCAATCGATGGTCAATGCTGTCGAGGTTCAACTCGTTCGCGATGCCACCGTGGAAGCTCCGCGCCTGATCGCGCCCAGCCAGCCGACGACGAACAAGGGCGTGAACGACAACCTGCTCGACAGCCCCCTCCGGCCCATTCCCGAGGAGAGGACAGAAAGCGAGGCTGCATCGGCGGATAGTGCACCAACGACCGCGCCCACTCGCGGCAGCGTTACCGCAATCGCGAAGCCGAGGCCTGTTGCAAGCGGAAAAGCCTGGGAATTCCAGCGCAAGCTGTACGCGCACATCGCGCGGTACCGCTCCCCTTTAGCCCTCTCCAGCCACCATGGCGTTGCCCAGGTGATGTTCTCAATGCGTCGCGATGGCTCCGTCATAGATGTTTGGGTGGCGCGCAGTTCGGGGCATCTCGCGCTCGACGAAGCTGCTGCCGAAACGATCCGTCGAGCACAGCCGCTGCCTCATATTCCTGCGGACATGCCTGCTCGCATCACGGTCGAGATTCCAATTTCGTTTGATCCGGCATGAGCCCGTTCCCGCGATGGCTGTCGACAAAAATGTGGTCAGCAGGTGATGAGATCTTGGAGCATTTTGTAGCCAAGCGAAATCGCTCGGCGCTACAAAAAAGCATTGAAAACAGAAACTTAGATAATTTCCGCGCTTCCGTGAGAAGCGGAAACGCTCTACAGAAGAGCACCGCAGTCACGCCGTTGTCATGCCGGCCAGTTACGGAGCCGAAAACGATTTCAACTGGTTTGAGTTGAAACGATGCTCTTCGTGAGCAGGGTGCGGGTGGGGTAGAGTGTTGGGCGCGTCTAATCGCAGCATATTACAAGCGGTGCTCACTGCCGACTATGACGGCCTCGTCAAGCGGTTGACACGTCGATTCGGCTCTTCCGATTTTGCCAGCGAGACACTCCATGAAACATTCGCGCGTCTCGATGGGATGTCCGACGAGACAGTCTTGAAAAACCCCAAGGACTATCTCTTTCGCGCGGCTATCAACGTCGGCAAGAACCGCCTTAGGGCCGAGCGATTGCGCGCTTCGGCAGCCGACATCGACGCGGTCCTCGACGTGGCTGCCGACAATCCCGATCCGGCGCAGATCACTGAAGCGCGCTCCGAGATGGACGCACTGTTGCGGGCACTTGAGGAATTGCCGTTGCGCACGCGCCAGGTCTTTGAGGCGGCTCTGTTTAAGGACCTGCCCTATGCGCAAATCGCAGCGGACCTTGGCATCTCCATACGGACCGTGGAGCGCGATGTTCATACCGCTCTCGAGCACTGTTCCCGAGTGCTCGGTTATGGGGCTCTGCGCAAGGCGGCGCCCCCTCCACGGCGGTCGTAACAGAAACCTTGTCAGCTGCGGGAACACGACGAGCGAAGCCGGATCGCAAAGTCTCATTTGTACTGGCTATGGATGGCCGGCATTCCCCTGCCCGTTTCGGACCGGGATGGCCATGGCGGATTTTTTGATGATATGAGGCGGATCACGTCACGCCCAGGTGTCTATGTTGTATGGGAAGTGTAGCAGGAACGACCGCCACACGAACGAGCGGAAAACTGCGAGGCGCCAGACCGGAGGATGAAATGGCACCGCAAAGACGGCCGGCAAGAGAGTTTCATGCCTTTCGAAAAGGCGGCATGGGACCAGATTTCTCAAGGCAAATTCTTGTCTGACTCTCTGAGAAGGACAGGCGTGTTATATCTGCGTTTCGAGCCAACGATCCCGTCCGTGACGGTGGATCAATTTGGGTAATGGGCACTTGACCGAGCCGACCGATGAGCCCGATCTGTTGAAGCGTGAAGCGCTGGCCTGGGTTGTTCGGTTGCGCTCGGGTGAAGCAACAAACGCCGACCTGGCGGATCTGCAGGCGTGGCGGGAGCAGAGCTCCGAACACGATCGCGCCTTCAGGCAGGCAGCAACGTTGTGGCGCGATCTCAAGCAGACAGCAGAACAAGTGTCCCGGTCACAACAGGGAAGGCGGAGATCCTTTGGTGCCGTGCCCTCCGGTAGGCTGCTGGTGAGCCGGCGTGGTTTTCTCGGGGGTGCCGTCGCGGCATCGGCCGCCGCCTACATGGCTTATGATCCGCCGATGCAATTATGGCCTTCATTTGAAGAACTCAATGCCGACTATCGCACGGCGAAGGGCGAACGGCGTGACATCGACATTGCAGATGGGGTCACGGTGACGTTGAACACCATGACAAGCCTGTCGGCTCTTCCATCTGGTTCGGACAATCCCCGTTTCGAGCTCATCGCGGGCGAGGTCTCGGTAACCGCGGAGCGCACTGCGGGGCATCCGATGACCGTGCAGGCGCTGGACGTCCAGATGGTTGCAACGAAAGCGACATTCAACACGCGCTGCCTTGACGGCGAAGTGATGGTGACTTGCATCGATGGTCAAGTTGAAGTCGACAACGGACAGAATCCGGTCAGGCTTGAAGGTGGCCAACAAGTTGCGTTTTCGATGACGCGTGGCCTTGGCGCACCCGTCAACGTCGATTCCAGCGAGACGACCGCCTGGAGAAGTGGGTTGCTTGTCGTTCGCGACCGCCCGTTGGCTGACGTCGTCGCGGACGTCAATCGCTACCGTCCAGGCCGGATCATCGTTGCTGGCGACGAGCTCGCCAAGAGATTGGTCAATGGCACCTTCCATCTCGATCGGCTGGAGAACTTTCCGAACCAGGTACAGCAGTTGTTCGGGGCCAACATTCGCCAACTTCCTGGCGGGCTCGTCGTTCTGAGCTGAAGTCGAAGCATCTTTGCCTGCGAAAGCGGAAGAGACGCAGTTGTTCCTGAACCCATGGAACTCCATCTCGTTGCAGGATGTAAAGGCGCGTATGCAGCCTTTGTTCCGACGGGAACGATTGCTGTTTCAGTGGGACGGGTTCTGGACGATTGCTCTGGGAAGAACGACGCAAGACAGGCTGGACAGGCCTTGAAGATGTCTGATGGTCGCTGAAAACTTTGCGCTTACGTTCAAACGAAAAACCCCGCCGGAAAGGCGGGGTTTTTCTTTTGAACTTGGTTGCGGGAGGGCGCACCAATCGCTACTCGCGCAAAGATCTTGGAGGGTTCTTTCAGACGCAAGAGTTGGCAGAGATTGTGCGACAGGCAAAGGTACTATGCATACTCACGGGCCATACCGGTCTCTACAATGCAGACGCATGAAACAGCGGCGACGAACCGTCACCCGGCATCAGATCAAAAGCGGCGATCCGCCTATCCGAACAAAACCTTGTCATCTATCCAACTGCCATGCACCCCCACTGGGATCCAACCGGGAATATCGATGATCGCGACCGGATTCGCTGGTATGTCGGTTGCGTCAATGATCCATAACGAGCTGCGTTTCGTCGCAATGTCCCCGACATAGCTGAATAGCCATCCGTGATCTTCTTCGGTCCCATCGCGAGCTGGAACGAACCAGGGTTCCTCCGGCATTTGCGCTTCAGGAAACTCGCGCAGTGTAACCGCACCGGTTCGACCGTCATACTTCACCAGAGCGTTGTTCTTTAACGCCCCATTGGGAAACGCCGCAGCGTAGGTGTATCGATTTGCCCGACCGAGGAAAGTCTGGTTGATGGTCGGAAAATCGGCGGAGATGTCACTGCGGATTTCCGCAGTGGCCTTTCCCGCGACCGGATCGATATGCCATCGCGCAAACTTGTCGCCCTCCACGATGTAGTGTCCGTGGCCGGGAGCGCTGGGTAGCCACTGGCTGAATTTCTTCCAAGCGCTTTCCTCATAGTAGGTCGCTTCCATGCGAAGCGTGCCGTCCGGTTCTTCCCAGGCGTTGCTGATGTGGAAATAGAAATTCGGATCAACCGATATCCCACTTGACAGGACCCTTCGATCGATCGCGCGCCATCACGCCGATCTTGGCCTGATAGTTGCGGTCCCATTTATAGGGGAACACCAGTTTGCTCTTGGGATCGAAGACCACGCTCGGATCGAGAAAAATCACGTAGTTTCGGTCACCGCGAAGTCGTGCATGATCGATGGCCCTGCCCCGGGGACAACTTCCTCATCGGTCAATTCGCCCGCCGGCGACACCCGGAATGTTCCCGACAAAATGCCTGCCGAAGTCAGCCGGAGATGTCTTTGCCTCGTTTGCACTTCCCATTCCGGTCGATGGTTTTGCGATCCATGTCGCCTGGCATGTCCGAAGGGAAGCTGACCCGGTCATCCGCTATGTGGCCTCGGCGATACGGAAGATAATCGCCTGAGTTCGGCGTCGGATCGCAATCTACCGGTGTTCGGCAAGTGATAGATTTTTGGAACCGGCGCATACAGCGGGCGTTTTTGATGCTGTTTTGGCTACAACGCCACCTCGCCAACGATCGAAGGTCACCTTAACCGTCGCCCAAAACCGAGAGTGCCACGTGACGACATACGCAACCGTGATCGACAACATTGCGCGGGCTTTCTACGAAATCGACGGGTCATCGTGGGACGACATGCCTGAAGACATGCAGAAAAGGATGCGCTCGCAGGTCGAATATTGCCTTGCTGGATCGCAGTCCGCCTCCACAATGCTTCTCCGGCATGCCAATGACGAAATGGGCCAAGGGGGAATATCAGGATGCCAGGCTACAATTGGGAGCGGCCACCGCGCCTTTGGGAGCGTCGGTGGTTCAAAGCGATCGCGGTGATTTTGGCTGGCGCGTCAATCGTATGGTTGCAGTTGCGCCTGCGCTCCTAGGCGAGCGCATGCTGTTTTGAGGATGGTGGCTGAACTGAGGTCGAGCTGAGTGTACGGCCTCTATGAGTGCCAGGTCGTCAGAAACTCGACCGACGATATGTCCACTTTGATACGGAACAGCTAATAGTCCGGTGCTATCGACAGTCGGCAGCCGCCGAATCGTCTTTCTCGACACAAATCAACTAGAGCGAGCGTTAAGTGGCGCTTTCTCCACCGCGAGATTGTCATGACCTCTTCTGCAAATACAGGCGTTTCCAGGCGTACCCTTGGGCTGGATCCGGCCATTGCGATCGGTCTCGGCGCAGCGATAATCTTTTTTCTGGTCAGTGGGGCGATCGCATATCTGAACCTGCAAGCGCTACGCGAGGGCAATGAGCGCATCGTCCAGACCCACCGCGCCATCGTCGCACTCGATCAGATGCTCTCCATTGTTCAGGACGCGGAAACGGGTCAGCGCGGTTTCCTGCTGACCAACGACGCCCGCTACCTTGAGCCATACACCGCAGCCTTGCGGTCAGTCCCGCTGAAGCTCGCTGAAATCGGCGATCTCTCCGGCGAAAGTTCAACGCAGGCGCCCAGGATTGCCAGGCTGAAACAGCACCTGGACGCCAAGCTCGACGAAATGAAGGACACCATCGAGCTGCGTCGTTCCCAAGGTCTCGAAGCCGCTCTCGCGATTGTGAATTCAGACCGCGGCAAGACCGAAATGGACGCCATTCGCGTCCAGCTCGCCGAAATGGCGACCGAGGAAACGCGGGTGCGCCAGGAACGCCTCGCGCAGATGGCCAGCGCACAGGCCACGGCACTCGCCAGCAGCCTGCTTGCAGGGGTACTCGGTCTGATCCTGACGCTGACGATTGGCTTCCTCATTCGCAGGGCCACCCTGGCGCGGCGACGCGAAGAGTGGCTGCAGGCCGGCCAGGTCGGACTGGCCACGGCGATGTTGGGTGACCAGTCGCTGGAGCAGCTTGGTGACAGCGTGCTGCAATTCCTGGCAAGCTATACCGGCGCTGTCGCGGGTGCTTTGTTCGTTGGCAGCGGCGTCTATCGGCGCGCTTCGGCCTATGGCGTGCCGGAAGGCGCCAAACTCCCGTTGGAGATCAAGCCGCGGGAAGGCCTGCTGGGACAAGCCGTTGCCGAAAACCGAACCCTGGTGGTCGACGACGCGCCCGAAGGCTACCTCGCCTTCGGTTCGGCACTCGGCCAGGCACGTCCCAGCCATCTCGCCCTGGTTCCAGCAAGCCTGGACGGAAAGGTCAATTCGGTCTTTGAACTCGGATTCCTTCACCCGATCGACGAACGCACCGTAGCGCTTCTGGAAGAGGCATCCGCCGCCATAGCCATTGCTGTGCGGTCAGCAACATACCGCGAGGAACTGCGAACCCTCCTGGACGAGACCCAGCGTCAAGCCGAGGAACTCCAGACGCAAAGCGAGGAACTGCGTGTCTCCAATGAGGAGCTGGAGGAGCAAGGACGTGCGCTCAAGGAATCCCAGGGACGCCTGGAGCAGCAACAGGCCGAGCTCGAACAGACCAATTCACAGCTCGAAGAACAGACACAGCAATTGGAGACGCAGCGCGACGATCTGGAGCGTGTCAACGCTTCCGTGCAGTCGAAGGCGCGCGAACTCGAGCAGGCGAGCCGGTACAAATCCGACTTCCTTGCCAACATGTCCCATGAGCTGCGCACACCGCTCAACTCTTCACTGATCCTTGCCAAGCTGCTGGCGGACAACACTGACGACAATCTGACCGAGGAGCAGGTCAAATACGCCAAGACGATCCAGTCGTCAGGCAATGACCTGCTGACCCTGATCAACGACATTCTGGACCTGTCCAAGATCGAAGCTGGTCATGTCGAGATCCGCCCGGAAGCCGTTCCGGTGGAACGGCTCGCCAGCAATCTGCGTCAGCTTTTCGAACCCGTGGCGGCCGAAAAGAAGCTCGATCTCATCGTCAATGTGGAAGAAGGCTGCCCTGCCGAGATCGAAACCGACCCACAACGCCTCGAACAGGTCCTCAAGAACCTTTTGTCGAATGCCTGCAAATTCACCGAGATCGGCCAAGTCAAGCTGTCGATAGCAAAGGCGACAAACCAGCGCATTTCCTTCGCCGTCTCCGACACCGGGATCGGGATCAGCGCGGAGCAGCAGCTGCGCGTTTTCGAGGCATTTCACCAGGCCGATAGCACCATCAGCCGCAAATTCGGCGGCACCGGTCTTGGCTTGTCGATCTCGCGTCAGCTTGCGCAGCTGCTGGGTGGCACGATCGATGTTCAAAGCGAGGAAGGAAAAGGAAGCACCTTCACCGTCACAATCCCGGCGGGTTTCGATCCGGCAAGGCTGCCTTCTCGAGAAATCCCGGCGAGCGTCACGGCCACCGTCGTCCCGACCGTTACGGACGCGCCGCGCTCGGCCCGGCCAACGGTCCTGCGACGTGTGAAGGACGACCGCAACGCACTAGCCGACGCCAAACGTGTGCTTCTGGTGGTCGAGGATGACGACAAGTTCGCCGCCATCCTGCGCGATATTTCCCGGGAAATGGGATTTCACGCGCTAGTCGCGGGAACCGCCGACGAAGCATTAAATCTCGCAAGGGACTTCCTGCCGAGCGCAATCATCCTCGATGTCGGGCTGCCAGACCAGTCCGGCCTGTCGGTGCTCGACCGGCTGAAGCGCGACGACCAGACCCGGCACATCCCCATTCATGTCGTATCAGGGCAGGATCATTCCGAAACCGCTTTTGCGCTTGGTGCCGTCGGCTATGAGATCAAGCCGGTCAAGCGCGAGCAGCTAGTCGAGGTCCTAAAGAAATTCGAGGCAAGGCTCACAAAGCGCGCGAACCGCATTCTGATCGTCGAGGATGATCCCGTCCAGCGCGAAGCGGTGTCGAAACTGCTGGCCGCAGACGACGTCGAAACCGTCACTGCCGGTACGGCGGCCGAGTGCTTCAAGCTCCTCGGCGAGCAGACATTCGACTGCATGGTGCTCGACCTCACGCTGCCGGATGCCTCCGGCTACTCGCTGCTCGAAAAGCTGAGTCAGGAAGGCGATTACTCCTTCCCTCCGGTGATCGTCTACACCGGCAAGGAACTGACGGCCGACGATGAACAGCGTCTTCGGCGCTATTCGAAATCGATCATCATCAAGGGCGCGAAGTCACCGGAGCGCCTGCTCGATGAGGTCAGTCTGTTCCTCCATCAGGTCATTTCGGAGCTGCCGCAGGAACAGCAGAAGATGATCCGCAAGTCGAGGAACCGTGACGCTCTGCTTGAAGGGCGGCGCATCCTCATTGTCGAGGACGACATTCGCAACGTTTATGCGCTGACCAATGTTCTGGAGCCGCGCGGAGCAAGCGTCGAAATTGCCCGCAATGGGCAAGAAGCCCTGAATGCCCTGTCCAACACGGTCAACGAACAGGCCAAGCCAATCGACCTCGTGTTGATGGACGTCATGATGCCGGTGATGGATGGGCTGACCGCCACACGGGAAATTCGCAGGCTTCCCCAATGGAAGAAGCTGCCCATCATCGCGCTGACCGCAAAGGCGATGCCGGACGATCAACAACGTTGCATCGACGCTGGCGCCAACGACTACATGGCAAAGCCGCTGGATGTCGAAAAGCTCCTGTCTCTCGTGCGCGTATGGATGCCGAAGTGACGGAAACCGGCGCGCCCGAAAAGGTCGAGGACATCGAAATCCGGCTGCTGCTGGAGGCCCTGTTCGTTCGCTACCACTATGATTTCCGCAACTACTCGATGGCCTCGATCAAGCGGCGGCTCCGGCAGGCGCGCCAGCAGATGGGGTTCGCCACCTTCTCGGCGATGCAGGAACAGGTCCTGCATGAGCCGGCCATGCTGCCGCATCTCTTGCGCTATCTCACAGTGCAGGTCAGCGAGATGTTCCGGGATCCGAGCTACTTCCGCGCCATCCGCGAAAAGGTGGTGCCTCACCTGAAGACCTACCCTTCCCTCAAGGTCTGGATCGCAGGCTGCAGCGAGGGTGAAGAACTCTATTCGCTGGTCATTCTGTTTCGCGAGGAAGGTCTGGAAGAACGCACCATCTTCTACGCCACCGACATCAACCAGGACGCGCTTCATGCCGCGGAAGCCGGCGTCTACGCCATCGACCGGATTCCGCTTTTCACGGAGAACCACCGCAAGTCGGGGGGCAGATCGTCGCTCTCGGATTATTACCAGGCCGCTTATGGCAAAGCCTCGTTCGACCGGACGTTGCGCCGCAACGTCGTGTTTTCGGACCACAGCCTGGTGACGGACGCGGTCTTCGCCGAAATGCACCTGATCTCCTGCCGCAACGTCCTGATCTATTTCGATCGCGATCTGCAGGACCGGGCGCTCGGCCTTTTCAAGGACTCGCTCGCTCGCAAAGGTTTCCTAGGCCTTGGCGCCAAGGAGAGCCTGCGCTTTTCGCACCATGGCGATGGTTTCGAGGATTTTGTCCGCGAGGAGAAAATCTACCAGAGGCGCTGGCCATGACGCCAAGCCCTGCAGAAGCCATCGTCATCGGAGCCTCGGCAGGGGCGCTTGAGGCTCTGTCCGCGATCCTTCCCAAATTGCCGCGGAACTTCGGTTTGCCGATCCTGGTTGTCGTCCATGTTCCGCCTGACCGCCACAGCCTGCTGGCGGAGCTGCTGCGCGCAAAGTGCGTGGTGACCGTCAAGGAAGCCGAGGACAAGGAACCCATTGTCGGCGGCACTGTTTACGTCGCCCCGCCAGATTATCATCTCCTGGTCGAGGTCGAGCGGACACTGGCACTCTCCTGCGACGAACCTGTCCTGTTTTCGCGCCCTTCGATCGACGTCCTTTTCGAGAGCGCCGCAGACGCCTATGGGCCAGCACTGCTCGCCATTGTCCTCACCGGCGCCAACCAGGATGGCGCGCGCGGATTGAGGGCAGTCGTCGCATGCGGTGGCACTGCGCTCGTCCAGGACCCGGCCGGCGCGTTCGCGCCGGCAATGCCGGAAGCGGCAATCCACTCAGTCCCCGGCGCCCTTGTCATGTCGCTCGATGAGATCGCCGTCACGCTCCAAACCATGCAGGCCTGTCCATGAGTCCAGTTCACTTTCTCCTTGTCGACGATCTCGAAGAGAATCTTCTCTCGCTCGAAGGTCTGCTGCGCCGGGATGACCTTGTTCTGCTGAAGGCCCGCTCAGGCGACGAAGCCTTGGAGCTGCTGCTTCAGCACGATGTCGCGCTCGCCTTGGTCGACGTGCAGATGCCTGGCCTCAACGGCTTCGAGCTCGCCGAACTGATGCGCGGCAATGAGCGGACCCGCCGCATCCCGATCATCTTCGTGACGGCAGGCAGTGCCAGTGGCCAGCGCCGGTTCCGCGGCTACGAGACGGGGGCGGTGGATTTCATCCAGAAGCCGATCGAGCCAGACATCCTGCGCAGCAAGGCGGATGTGTTCTTCGAACTCTACCGCCAGCGCCAGCAGATTTCAGCCCAGCGCGATGCATTGCAGGCTCAGGCCGAAGCGCTCGCCGAAGCCGGCCGGCGCAAGGACGAATTCCTGCTGACGCTGACGCAGGATCTGAGCCTGCATCAGGATGCCAGGGCGCAGCAGGATGTGCTGCTGCGCGAGGTCAACCATCGCATCAAGAACCTGTTCAGCCTGACCTCCGGGCTGATCTCGCTCAGCGCAAAGACCGCGCAGACGGTCGATGAACTGTCCAATGACCTGAAAGGGCGTCTGCGGACGCTGGCGGCAGCGCATGATCTGACGCTTCCCGACCTGAACAACGGCCAGACCCCGGTCAGCTCCGCCGCAACGGTTGCTGCCCTCGTGAAAGCCATCCTTGCCCCTTACGAACTTGAGCACGCCTCACGCATCGAAGTTGCGGGCGCAGATGTGCCGATTTCGGGCAGCGCGCTGACGTCACTCGCGCTGCTGCTGCACGAACTTGCCACCAATGCCGCCAAATATGGTGCGCTGTCGACACCGGAGGGCCGCCTGAGGGTCACGATCTCCGATGCCGGCGAGGATCTGCAGCTTGCCTGGAAGGAGGAAGCAAACCTTGCTTCGCGCAGGGATGCCGGCCGGGAGGGGTTCGGTACAGCGCTGGAGAAGGCCGTTCTGCGGGGTCTGGATGGACGCATTCTCAGAGACTGGCAAGACAGCGGGCTTGCCTTGACGCTCGACATCCCGCTGGGCAGCTTGCTACCACCAAAAACGCCTTTGAAAAGCGATGGAGACCGGCCTGATCAGGAGCGGCGCGTCTGAACGAGACTAGCGTTTTTTCGAGCGTCGTTGCACATTCGATTTCGGATCGGATTTCCAACCGATTGAGGAAAGGCGAGACCTCCGGTTCAGCGCCGAGGGTCGCTTGAGAGTGCGGGCCAGATGGCCGGCGCGTTCGTGCCTGGAAAGCGCAAAATGGTAGACGATGCTGACGTCCTGGCTCGCGAGAATGGTCGCGATAAAGAGGGCGGCGAAGCTGGTGTCCGCAAGATCATCCACATCGACATGGATGCCTTCTATGCATCGGTCGAACAGCGGGACAATCCAGAACTGCGCGGCAAACCGGTGGCCGTTGGCGGATCGGCGGCGCGCGGTGTCGTGGCGGCAGCCAGTTATGAGGCGCGCGCCTTCGGCGTCCACTCGGCGCTGGCTTCAGTCACCGCCAAACGCCGCTGTCCTGATCTCATCTTTGTGAAGCCGCGCTTTGACGTCTATCGAGCGGTATCGCAGCAAATCCGCGAAATCTTCGCCGAGCACACCGACCTGATCGAACCGTTGTCGCTCGATGAGGCTTACCTCGACGTCACGACAAACAAGCACAACATCGCCATAGCCACCGAAATCGCGTCGCTTATCCGCGCGCGCATCAAGGAGGTGACAGGCCTCAATGCGTCAGCTGGCGTTTCCTATTGCAAATTCCTTGCAAAAATGGCGAGCGATCTGAACAAACCCAACGGCCAGGCTGTCATCACGCCGAAGCATGGACCGGCTTTTGTCGAGGCGCTGGCGGTGAAGAAATTCCACGGCGTCGGACCCGCGACGGCGGCGAAGATGGAAAGGCTGGGTATCCTGACGGGTTCGGATTTGAAAGCGTGTTCCTTGCCGTTCCTGCAGGAGAATTTCGGCAAAGCGGGCGCGTGGTACTACCGCATCGCCCGCGGGATCGACGATCGGCCTGTCCAGCCCGACCGGCCGCGCAAATCGATCGGTGCGGAAGACACCTTTGCCACGGACTTTGTGGCGTTTGAGCCTGCCAAGGCTGAGTTGTCGCCGCTGGCGGCAAAGGTCTGGCAATATTGCGAGTCTCGCGATTTCTCCGGCAAGACGGTGACACTGAAGATCAAATATGCCGACTTCCAGATCATCACACGCAGCAGATCGCTTGTCGCTCCGGTAAAGAGCGAGGGGCAACTGCTCGAACTGGCGGTCAGCTTGCTAGCCGGGACATTTCCGACACCCAAAGGCATCCGCCTGCTCGGAATTACCCTGTCTTCCCTGGTCACGGAGCCCAACCAGCAGCGGCAGCTCTCCTTCGGCCTTTAGGGGACACGCTCGGCTTTAGGGAGGTGCCGAGCGATGGGAGAAGCCTCCCTAACGAAGCGCACGCTGGCCGTGTCATATTTGTCCAGAAGATCGACGCTCCCCGCTTCGGGGTTGATCGCATTGTCGCGACGCAACACAAGTCCGACAAGCGCCGCCACAAGGATCGGCACCCCGGTGAGCACCAGCAAACCTATCTCTCCGCTGAACACCTGATCGTTCTGAAACATCGGTATTTCCT
>VFQQ010002688.1_pt1 | contig 19211 bp, 11 predicted proteins | sample 3512341 | NCBI WGS metagenome assembly VFQQ01 (sample SAMN10412373, study PRJNA504923) | tailings metagenome | isolation source: Relicate 2 Philex TSF1 revegetated site | place: Philippines: Tuba, Benguet | collected 2017-08-29 | reverse complement strand
GAGAGCTGTGGTAAGGGGAGCATCAAGGGTGATTTCGTCGTCGGAGATACTCACAATGGTTCGGTCCCAGAAAATATCGCGCTGATTGGGTTTCCAACCCAAGGCCGTTACGCCACCGCCAAAATGATCGGTACGGAGGCGTTGAATCCATTCTTTAGTAGAAGGGCGATGTATCTGAACAGCATCCCCTACTTTTAACTGTGCTGTACTTTCTACTCTGAAAGTCTGCGCATTTACAGGTACGTAGGGGGTGGTGATGCGGATTTTGGCTTTACTTGTTGAAGAAGTTTTTCCAGAAATTCTAACCAAATGCGCACGAGATGTACCCGTACCGACAATGGTGGTTTCATTGGTTCCACTCCCTCTTAACACCACCCCAGAAGTATGCAAAAGCAGTTGTCCAGAAACTTCAAAAACGCCTTTGCCCAACAATACTGTCCCGCGAAAACCATTTGCATCAAGTGGTAAGGTAGATACATAGTCAATGGCCGATTGAATACGATGTGTAGCATCGCCTTTTTGTGATTTTACTAAGACTTGAATCGCTACATCGGGAATTGCCGCTGTACCTGCTTGGTAGCCGCAATACGAAAAATCGGGTATCCGATTGCCCAACGAATCGGGGGTATAGGCCAAAGTCCCTTGCTCAGTTTGATATACAGGGGGCTGTTTTTTAGGAGGTTTCTGAGCCAAGTTTTTAGAACCAAAACTCAGAAACATGCCTAAGAAAAAGAATAAGGTTTTATGAATATCGGCAACTAACAAAATACTTGTATGATTTAAGGGCTCTAAAACATTATTAATCGTTAGTGGTGGTTTTAATCCAATTTCATATTGGATCGATGATTAAGTGCTTATACACAGTTAATAGTTATCTGCAAGGGCTTCAGCCCTGAATTTTAACCAATATGCTTGAAAAATTCAGGGCTGAAGCCCTTGTGATTTTTTCCTTTTTTAGCCCCAGCCTAAAGGCATGGAGTTAGAATATCGTATTTAAGTGGGTGAAACGAGACGGGTCTCTTTCCTCCTAGGGTTTTACTTCTTTCACTGGCACAACGCTGTTGAGATACTCTTCGATGTTGGTATAGCCGTCTTTGTTTTTGTCCAAACTTGCATCGGCAGGATTGCGAGGGTCGAGGCCATTTTTGGTTTCCCAGGCGTCAGGCATACCGTCGTTGTCGGAGTCTTTGTAAGGAGTACCTTTATATTCGGGATAGCCTCCTACTTGAGCAATATCGGTAATAATTCCCTGTTTGTAGGAATCAATGGGTAAACGACGATGCTTAAACTGTGTTTCGGGGAGTTTTACATCATCGCGATACATTATTTTTCCAGTGCGTACCTGTTCTACTACTCGCATATCCACCGCGTCTCTTTTGGGGAGAGTGGCTCCTGCATGGGCCAGGACATAATCATGGGCTTTTTGAGTTGGCAAAATCGTCATTTCGGGCATTGGAAGTGGCTGATTTACTTTGATATCGGCGGTATATTTGTCCGCATTTTTGAAATTTTCAACTTGTACGCCACCGTTCCAATTGTCTTTGGTGACAGTTTCATTTCCTTCTACTACATTGCCTGTGACGTAGGCTCTGCCAAAAGTAAGATACCCTAATTTGCTTCTACCCGACTCTGGCTTTAAGATACGATACCCGATGGGAGAGTCTTTGGGAGTAAGCGGGCCGGGTTTGAAATAGTTATTCACAATATTGTACATAGCCCGATAATCTCCGCCATCTACGGAGCGGTGTACCCAATTGAAAACGACATTATTGACAAAGTTAAAGACCCCATACCAGCCAATAGAAGGATTTCGGCCAGCATTGTCGGCCCATAGATTGCGCATAAAACTACAGTTTTCGCCGCCAAGTGTACTTCCAAAGGCGTGGTTCCAGGTATCAAGTGCTTCCGAAAAAATAGAATTTTGGATGGTAATATTGACGGTTGGGAGTTTTTGCTCAATGGCTCCTGTGCTGTCGTTGTACATATGTCGGTACATCGACATATTTTCGTCTAGCCCCCAACTCGCCGAAAAGTGGTCGATGATGATGTTTCCGATGGGGTTACCACCGATAGAATCGTCACGGCGACCTACGTTGGTTTCGCCCCTTCTAAAACGCATATAACGAATCACGACATCGTGGGTATTGATCCAGACAGACTCGCCTGCTACGCAAACACCATCACCGGGGGCAGTTTGACCCGCTATGGTGATGTAAGGTGCCCGAATGATAAGCGGAGATTTAAGGCGGATAATACCCGCTACATTGAACACCACAGTACGAGCACCGCCTTGTTCGCAAGCTTCGCGGAGCGTACCCGGACCGCTGTCGGCCAGACTACTTACCACATACACTTTTCCGCCACGCCCTCCAAAAGAGAAAGCACCGCCGCCCTCGGCTCCCGGAAAAGCTGGAATAGAAGCCTGCGGTAAGTCTACCGGTCGCCCTGCCCAAGGGATGTAAGGTTTGCCTTCGCGCGCTTCTTTTTGAATCATAGGCAGTGCTTTTTGCCAAGCAATATTTGATTGATGATAGACTTCTTTGAGCATGTCATCGCTGGCTTTTTGGACATCCTGAGGTACTTGGGGGTACTGAGCCCATGCCGGAAACGACAGCAGGCTTACAACTATCAGTGGTGTGAGGAAGTGTTTTTTCATGTTGTATCAAGTTCAAAATTTAACCTTCTCTTGCTGCTTGATTGAAACAAGGGAAGGAGGGATATTTATTGCAAAGGGTCAAATCCGCCTCCCCATGTATTGTTTTGGATGAGTTTGGGGTTGTTGTCTAGTGCTGATTGGGGAATCGCAAAAAAGTAATATTCGGGTTTCCAGTTGATTGCATACTTGGTGTCTAATTGTTTGGTAACAATCGTAAAATACTTAGAATAAGCAAGATCCAAATCCACATTGTCGCGAGTGGTGGCAAAATCCGCCGGTACGCCTGTCGTGTTGAGATTGATGGTTACGCCTGTTCTACGTTTTCCATTCAAAGTTTTTTCGATGAGTTTCCAACGGCGTAAATCCCAAAAGCGTTTGCCTTCAAATGCAAATTCAATTTGACGTTCAAACAGAATAGCCTCAAACATTTCGTCACGACTCATATTGGCTTTGAGTCCATACATACCGTCGGTGCCAGCTTCAATCCCTGCCCGCTTGCGAATGGCTTTGAGCTGTGTATAGGCTTCGTCGAGGTTGTTGATACCGCAAGCACTTTCGGCGAGGTTGAGTAGTACTTCGGCAAAACGGATTTCAATCCAGTCGGTTCCCGAAAACTGCACATCACTTACTCCTACGGTAGGATTAATGGCTTTGCGCGTATAAAAACCCGTATTGGAGGCGCGCGCTTCTACGGTTTTGTTGTTTACAAAATAAGTCCAAACCTTGAAAGACGTGTTGCCATTCAAAGGCCAATTGGCGCCGTTGTAAGCGATAGTTTTATCAAAACGCGGGTCACGATTTTTGTAGAACAATTGGTCAGTATAAGGGTATTTGGTCGATTCTCCTATTTTTTTGCCGTCTTTCATCGGAAAAGCCTTTACCATTTCCCATGACGGCTGATTGGAGCCGCCGCCCGTGCCCGTGTAAGAAGGGCGAGTGCTGTTGTCGTACCCATTGTTTTTTCTGACTTGGTCGCCCGTAGAAGTATTGAATCCTGTCAAGAAAACAGCTTCGGGATTGTTGACTTCCTGAAACCATAGTTGGTCAAACGACGCATGAAGGCCGTAGCCGCTTGCGACCAATAAGTCGTAGGCTTGCTTGTTGGCGGTGTAGGCGGCTTGCCATTTGGCGGCATCACCCGACGGGTTGAACTGAGGACTAGCTGCAAAGAGGAGCACGCGACCTTTGAGAGCGGCGGCAGCACCTTTGGTAATACGCCCCCAATCAGAACTGCCCCATTTGCCTGGCAAAAACAAAATGGCCGAATCAAGGTCGCTGACGATTTGCTTATAACTTTCGGTGGTGGTATTGCGGGGCAAAAATGCAAGGTCTCGGGCTTCTACTCCTACGGCTTGGAGGGGTTTTGTGACCAAAGGCACCCCGCCGTACAAACGCACCAAATCAAAATAACGCCAAGCTCTGAAGAAAAGGGCTTGGGCATTCAAGCGGTTTTTGGTGGCTTGGGCGATAGGCCCACTGTTGACATCGTTGATAAACATGTTGATAACTCGGATTTTTCCGTAGTTGTTGGTGGCGTTGAGGGCGGTTCCGAAGTCGGTCACGTCGTTTACTACCAAAGTCCCTTCAAAAAACTTGCTTTCGCCGGAAGACTCATCCGACAAGTCGGGGCGAGTGCCCCAAGTACCTCCCCAGTTGGGAAGGTTTTGGTCGTAGATATAGTCGAGGTTCATACGAGCCAAAATCGAATCTTTGAAAATGAGATTTCCGTTGACCGAGCCTAGGTCGGTTTTGTCGAGTACTTTTTCGCAGCTAGCTAATCCCAGCAAAGCCAGTATGCAGAGGGTGAAAATATGACTCAGTTTCATGATTTAGGTGCTTATGCACAGTTATTTGTGATGGTTTTATCTGTCAATCGGGTTGACATCAGATTTCAAATTGTTGGATTCAACGGTTGGTTACAGACCTAAGTTAAGACCCAATGAAAACGAGCGAAGCGTAGGATACGCATCATAGCTTCCTGAGTAGGTTTTGTAACTGTAAGGATTATAAAAATTGAAAGGATTGACGGCTACCAAATAAACTTTTAGGTTGTTGAGTCCCAGTTTTTTAGAAGCTTGGGCGGGTAGATTATAAGAAACATTGAAATTGCGCATCCCTGCCGATAGCGCATTGACAAACCAAAACTCTGAGACTACATTGTAAGCATCACGATAGTAAGGACTAGGGTAAGCAGCTTGGGTGTTTTGAGGAGTCCAGTGGTCGGCCCAGAATTGAGGGCGATTGGCGGTCAGGGTGGCTTGCGAACGGGCGCTTGATTCAATCACGGCTTGTCCGCCAAAGGAAGCTCCCATTACGGCCGAAACCGTGAGGTTTTTGTAAGTAGTGCTCACATTAAATCCTAACCCATAATGATTGTTGGCTTTTTTGGTCAGAAAATCTAAATCAGCATCGGTGATTTTTCCGTCAGGGGCGGTGTATTGACCAGAAGCGTCTTTGGGGCCTCTGATGTCTTGGTAATAAAGCATGCCGGGCTTAGGTGCTGCTCCGAAAATGGTGTAATTGGGGTTTTTCTCCAACCAACTATCGATGTCTTGTTGGGTACGAAACATCCCCAAATACCGATAGCCTTGTACGCCCATGTCGGTAGATTTTCCGATAGGGTCTTCGTAAGTCCCAAGTTTGCCTTTGTCCACATCAACTATCAATTGCTTGTTGTCGCTCCACGATAAGAAAGTATTGATTTTGTAAGACCAATCACTGGTGATTTTGTTGGACCAACCCAATGAGATTTCATACCCAAAACCATCTACCGAAGCGTAGTTTTCGGAAGGAAGTGTGGCACCTACTAACAGAGGTACGGAAGATGTAAGAGCCGTGAGCATATTGTAGCGATGGTCATAAAACGCATCAAAGCCAAAGGAAAGGCGATTTTTGAGGAATTGGGCATCTATCCCAAAGTTATATTTGGTGTTGTTGTCCCAGCGGGCCTGGCGGTTTGACATGGCATTGTTGGGAGAGATAATCAAAGGACGGTCGGCGTTTCCTCCAAATACGGCTCCTTTACCGGTTTGGATAGAGTAGCTAGTGAGCCAGTTGTAAGCTTTGGTGGCGTCTCCTCCCATAAAGCCCAATGAGCCACGGAATTTGAGGAAATCCACAAAAGAGACATTGTTTTTGAAGAATTGTTCATCCGAAATCACCCAACCCGCAGAGATAGAAGGGAAAAATCCCCAGCGATATTCGGGGGCGAAGTTGGTAGAAGCGTCATAACGAGCGGCTATTTCGACCAAGTATTTGTTGGCAAAATTGTAATTGATACGACCTGCATAAGATAGGTTTCCTGATTCTGATTGTGTTTCATTGGCGGTTTGAGTACCAGTGGCGTAGCGCATATTGTCGAGGCCACCGATGATTACCCCCTCAGCCATAGCTGCTACACTGTTGAAATTGGTTTCGGATTGCTCAAAAAAGGCAATCGCTGACACATGGTGTTTGCCAAACTGACGGTCGTAGTTAAGATAGCCGTTCAACTGATAGGTGTCGTTATAGCTAGGATTGATACGAACGCGGTCGCCATTGTTGAGGGTAACCGTTCTTAAAACATCGCCTCCATAAATGTGCTTGTTTTGGCCAAGCATCGTAAAACTGTACACGTTGTATTTGGTACCGTACTGTTTACCAAAGCTATTGTCGAGGGTTTTGGCAAACAATACCCGAGCTTTAAGTCCCTTGATAAAAGGGATTTCGTAATCTATATTGGCCGTGACGTTGAGACCAGTATTGCGGGTACGGGTATAGTTGTCAGAGTTTTGTACTTCAAAAAAATGAAAAGCATCTACGGTATTGACATTACCTGCATTAGACAAAAGTACAGGTAAGCCATTGACATAAGGTGGGTTGAATTGAGGAGTGTAAAGCAACGCTTTCATGTCGTTTTCGGGGTTTTCTCCACCTTGTTTGAGATAATACATCCGCTTGTCGTAAAGGTCACCACTCAACGAAAGCCCCGTTTTAAGTCCCTTTGCTACCGTAATATCAGTACTAGCGCGGAATGTCCATTTGTTGGCGTTGATGTTGTCGAAATTAGCATTTTGAGCATTGTAAGTAATACCCGCAAAATACGTAGCGCGGTCGTTGCCGCCGCTTACGTTGAGGGCATGGCGCATCACGCTGGAGGGTTTCCAAGCGGTTTCGAGCCAATTGTAGTTGTTTTGTTTGAAATGCTCCAATTCATCTTGGGTATAAATGAGTGGGTCGGTGGCAGTTCTTCCTGCGGCAAAATTGAGGTTGTTGAGGTAAGTAGCGTGTTCAAAACCGTTCATCATTTTGGGCAGCATAGCGGCATCGGAGATTCCCAACGAACCACTATAGCTAAATTTAGGTGCTCCTACTTTGCCGCGTTTGGTACTTACTACTACTACACCTTGATTAGATCTTGCGCCATAAATAGCCGCAGCGGCGTCTTTTAAGACCGAAATAGCCTCTACTTCGGAGGCATCAAGTAAGTTGAAATCCTCTTCGGTTCTGACTACATTGTCAATCACGTACAGTGGACGAAGGGTACCACCATCTTTTGACAAAATAATGGGATTGCGTACGGTAATTTGGGCGTTTTCGCCAGGGCGACTTGTTCCACCTGATACACTGACGCCGGGCATTTGCCCCTGCAAAGCCGCCGAAAGGCTACCCACGGGAAGCTCTTGAATGGCTTTCATATCCACTGCTGCAACGGCTCCTGTAAGACTTACTTTTTTCTGCGTACCGTATCCGACTACTACCACTTCGCTAATCGACGCTACGTCGTCGTCTAGCGTGACGGCCACAAAGTTTTGCCCGTTGACGGCCACTTCGCGGCTTTGATAGCCTACCGAACTGATAACGAGCGTTTCGTTTCCTTGCGACAACGTAAGTTTAAAATTGCCTTCACTGTTGCTTACGGTTCCTATCTTGGTGCCTTTGATGATGATATTGGCGCCAGGAACAGGCTGAGAGGTCGCATCTTTGATATTACCGGTGATGGTTTTGCCATTTTGGGCAAAAGACGAACCCCAAAGAAAAAGAATAACTACTATGGGAAAATAAGCTTTACTCAGCCTCTTGCCCCGAAATGAGAAGGTTAGTAAAAAGGAATTCATAGCATTTGTTTGGATTAGTGTAAACTGATTTGAAAGCGGGTTATTTTTTTGCGGCTTGGGCTTCTTTGATGCGTTTTTCCCATTCTTGGCTCTCTTTTTTCATGTCGATGCCTTGGGCAGATAGGTAATTGTTGATTTTTCCTTTGTATTTGCCAAACCAAGCATGTTTCTTTTCGGATGATTCGGCATCCATCGCGTGTTCGCGGGCTTCGGTGAGGTAGGCTAGAATTTGTGCTTTTTGAACTTCGGTCAAATCGGGTAGCATTTCTTGGTAAGCACGGTAAGTGTTTGGCAATACGCCATAGGTCATGCCATCTTTGATTTTTTCAATCTGAACCGACGAGAGTTCTTTGCTCAATTGGGCTAAATATTGGAGGTGCAATTGGCCCAATTGACGATTGGTTTCTGCCTCTAGTTCTTTTATTTTGTCAGGTTCAGTGATGCCTTTTTTTGTTGTTTTGTGCTGCTCATAAAGATGATTAAGGTCGTGGTACTGTTGGGCTACGGCTTGGCTAACTCGTTTGAATTGGGTAGAATCAGTAAGTCCGAGCGCTGCTACAATCTTGTCGGCACGTTGGGCAATGACTTGTTGATAATTGCGGTCTTCTGCTTGTGCAAGGGCGTTTGTGAGGCATACGAATACAGTAAGCCCAAAAAACAAAAATGTTTTCATCTTAGATTGAGTTTAAAAACAAGACACCTATTGACTTCCAAATAGTAATCTTTGGGTGTTTATGTTGGGTTATTTATTGTTTTTGTAATTGTCCGTCAAACTCATAAATACTTCCTTTTTGCGTCGGGAATTTTAGCACATTGTCTCCGTAGCGAAGTTGACAAACATTACCAGCTAAGGATTTTATTTTGAGGGTTTTGAGGGCGGCTTTTTCCCAACTAAAGTCTAGTTCAAAACCGCCCCTTGCTCTGATACCTTTGATGTTTCCTTGGGGCAAGTCTCTGGGCAAGGCGGGTAGTAAATCAATAAATGAGGTATGACTTTGGAGGAGCATTTCGGTGATGCCTGCGGAGCCTCCAAAATTACCATCAATCTGAAATGGAGGGTGCGCATCAAAGAGATTTACATACGAACCTCCTGCTCCTGAAGCGGGTCTCAAGAGCATTTTGACCATTTGAAGGGCATGGTCTCCGTCTTTGAAACGTGCCCAAAAATTGATTTTCCACGCCAAACTCCAGCCGGTACCTTCGTCGCCACGATACATCAAGGACTGGCGGGCGGCTTTTGTAATGGCGGGAGTTTCGTCCCAATTTATTTCATTGCCCGGGTGCAATCCCCACAAGTGTGATACGTGGCGGTGCTTGTTGGTAGTGTCATCTTTGTCTTCGAGCCATTCTTGCAATTGTCCAAATTTTCCGATTTGGTTGGGAGCAATTTGGGCATACTTGTTTTGGAGAAGAAGACTAAATTCGGCGTCTGTTTTTAGGATTTTGGCCGCTTCGATGCAGTTTTTAAACAACGAACGGATGATTTGGTGGTCCATCGTAGGCCCTGCTACCAAGCCGCCATTTTCGGGAGAATTGGAAGGTGTACTTATCAACCAGCCTGTTTTGGGGTCTTTTACCAGAAAATCCACAAAAAATAAGGCGGCTTCTTTCATAATGGGATAGGCTGTTTTTTGTAAAAAAGCTTGATTTTGAGTAAACAAATAATGCTCCCAAAGGTGCAAACACAACCAGCCGGCACCCGTGACCCAGATACCATGATTGGAGGCGTTGATAGGGGTAGTATTTCGCCAGAGGTCGGTGTTGTGATGCAATACCCATCCTCGTGCTTGATAGTACTTTTGGGCGGTTTCTTTACCCGTTTCGGCAAGTTCCTCAATCATCTTTAGCAAAGGACTATGGAGCGGGGAGAGGTTGAGCACTTCTGCTCCCCAGTAGTTCATTTCGGCGTTGATGTTGGTGGTATACTTACTTCCCCACGGAGGAGCCAAGAGGTCGTTCCAGATACCTTGCAGATTGGCAGGTCGGGTGTGTGGTCGTGAGCTAGAAATCAATAAATAGCGGCCATATTGTACATACAAGGCCATGAGTGAGGGGTCTAAAACGGTACCAAATCGCCCCAAACGTTGGTCAGTGGGAAGCGCTTCTGCGGGGCCTGTCCCTAAATCAATATCAAAAGTCTGATAGTAAGATTGATATTCTTGTAGGTGCGCCTTACGGATATGGTCATACGTCAAAGCTTGAAGAGCGGTCAAAGTGGTTTTGCAGAGAGCATCGGGCAGGGCCGAAACATCACGATAGTTGACATAGTTGGTGGCGGCAGCTAGGTACAGGGTAGCGTTGTCGGCGTCAGTGATTTTGATACGATTATTTTCGGTCTCCACTTTACCGTTGGTGGTTTCTATCCTCAGATAGCTTGTACCTTTCAAAGCCCCATGTTTGACTTGCACTGCGAGTGAAAGCGTATGAGCATCGAGCCGTGTCAGAGTGGTGTTTTGGTGGGGACTGCTCAAGATAGCTTCAAAGCTGATACTTGCTTTTTGGGTAGCTTCAAGTCTCACGACCAGCACTTGGTGTGGTTGGCTCACAAAGTAAGTGCGAGTGTAGTCAACGCCGTTTGCTTTAAAAGAAGTTTGACAAAGGGCATTGGCGAGATTCAACTCACGGCGATAGTGGGTAGCATTGTTTATATTTTCGAAATGAAGTACTAAATCGCCAAAGGGCTGATAATCGGCCTGATAGCGCGCCACAGCGGGTGGATTACTGTCTTGGATTTTGTATTTCCAAGGTTTATTCAAAGAAATCAGAAGGTCGGGCTGAGTCGCAGGATAAATACCAATAGCGCGAGCGGTGTCTTTGTATCCAGCAATTCCGCCTTTGTCAAAAAAATTGATGACCTGAACCGCAATTGTATTGGAACCTACTTTGACCAACTCCGCCGGGATGCGGTATTTTCGTGGGTCGAGGCTACGAGTGCTTCCAATCCATTTTCCGTTAAAATAAGTCATATCATAATCGCGAATGCGGTTGAGATCTACAATTAAATCTTTGCCCGCCCAAGAGGCTGGAATATCAACCGTAGTTCTGAACCATACCGCGCCGTCGAGTCCCTCAAATCCAATCGCTTCCCAACCTTCGTAGGAAGGTACGGGCATGGTAGGCCATGCTTGGTCGTCGTATTGGGGTAAGGCCGGATCTTTCAACGCCAGAGCTTCAGATAGCCATTTGGTTTGGTCGCCTTCGGGGGTTTTTAATCCCATAAAATGCGTTTCAGCCAGTTGTTCGGCTTCTTTTTGTTTTCCTTCTGCCAAAAAGCTTCTGATTTTTGGTAAATATTCGAAGGCGTCGGTTCGATTAGGGTTGCGAGGGGCTCCCGTCCAGAGGGTTTCTTCATTGAATTGAATCCTGTCTTTTTCTATTCCTCCAAATACCATCGCACCTATTCGGCCATTGCCTATGGGTAGAGCCTCTGTCCATTTGTGGGCAGGGGCAGTGTACCATAGCTTGTACTCTTGCGAATAGGTCAACAACGGTAAAAGGAAAATATAGAAAAACAGTTTTCGCATATCCTTACGAATGTTGGAATATAGATTTAAGATAAGACGTATTGGCCCCAAAGTTTTTCTTTACATTGTGAGGCTCTTTGGCGTCGCGCGAGCGTTCAATCACCAGCCATCCCGTCCATTTCATTTCGTCTAAAGTTTGTTTTACTTTTTGAAGGTCGAGGCGCGTATTGTGCTCAAGCCACACGCCATCTTCGTCGGTACAATGAATCTGACAGATACGCTTTTTGCCCAAAATTTTAAGTTCATTCACCAAATCACGGCCTGCTTTGAGGGGATTAGAGAAATTGAAATAAATTTGAATGTGTTTGGAACCTATTTCTTTGAGCAACGCTACTTCTCCTTGGGCATCGAGTGAGGTTTCAATGCCGATAATCACCCCTGCTTTTTGGGCCATTTTTCCCACCACTTTGAGCCTTTGTACGATGGCGGGGCGGAGTTCTGGATTTTTTACTAAATCTCCTTGTACTCCTAGTGGCAAAAAAGCTATTTTGACATTCATGGCTTTCATGGTGTCGATACAGTCTTGTACCATACGCTCATAAGTAGGACGAGTAGCAAAAGACTGTGCATAAAAACCCGTCATGGCCAAAGAGCAAATCTTTAGATTTAGGTCTTTGGCTTTGTTCAAAAATTGTTGCCTGATTTCTGGAATAGCAAGCTGATTATCAAATGTTTCTCGATTGCCTAGGCCACCCATGTCTATCTCAAGGCCATCGGCACCAATGTCTTTGGTGAGTTGGAACGCACCCAGTTTTTGGCGTTTCAAAATCATCAAATCTACCACCGCAATTTTATACCCACCTTCCTGTGAGGCAGCTGCCCAGTAAGGTGCACTAACTATGGCCGTTGCCCACAAGCAGCCACGCTTGAGAAATTGGCGGCGATTAGTGATGAAGGAGGCTTTCATGCAGTAAAGAGAATTAATCTTTATTGTTTTCAGTAATTTCAGGGGCCTTGTAGCCTTCTATTTGGGGCCATTTTCCATTTTGAATAGGAATAAGCTTCCATTTAGAAGGGTCAATTACAGCATGTTTGATGCGTTGACGACGCCATGTATAAATCACGTGAATCATCCCATCAGAAGTCTGAATCACCGAAGGGTAGGAGTATTGGCTAATGGGTGAATCTTCTAAAATAACGGCTGCCGACCAGTTCTTTCCGTCGTTGGATACCGACAAGTTAAGGGGCGTGCGAGGGCCTTTTGCCAGGTCGCCGGGAGGCAATACGTGATTATAAACCAACACGTGACGGCCGTCACGCAGGGTAACGGCGTCGGTGCCTGAGTTGTTGTTTGGTAGGTTTGACGCTGCTAATGGAGACCAAGTTTCGCCATTGTCATAAGACCACGATTCCAGCACGGCGCGGTTACGACTGCGGGCCAAGATTTGAAGTTTGCCTTTGCCGTGGTCTAAGATGCTTGGTTGAATGGCGTTGGTGGCTTTTCCGTCGTTAATCGGGCCGATTTTGCGCCAAGTTTTGCCAAAATCAGATGTCACCTCAAAATGAATCTTCCAACCGTCGCCTTCGGTACTTGTAGGGCAAAACAAATTGCCGTTTGAAAGCAAAACAGGCTTGTTTTTGATAGGGCCTAAATATCCTTCAGGCAGTGCTTGCGCTGCCGACCAAGTAATACCACCATCGGTAGAGGTTTTAAGCCATCCTTTCCAGGTAGAAGGACTGGGGCCAATTTTATAAAAAAGCATCAAAGGGCCGCCGTTGGGAACCTGATATAATACGGGATTCCAACACGCATAGCGAAGTTTGTCATTCACAATCCCATCGGCTACGTTTTGAGGTGCAGTCCACTTGCCATCTACGCGGCGACTTACCCAAATGCATACATCAGGGTTACGTTCTTTGGTGCCACCAAACCACGACGCCACAAGCCCCTTGGGGGTTTCGGCGATGGTAGAAGCGTGGCTTTCGGGAAAAGGAGCCGTTTCAAACAAAAACTCATCGACAATAACACCCGCCTGCCATTTGGATAATTGGGCAAAGGTGGGTAGTGTTAAAGCCAAAGAGAAAGCTAATAGGCAGTGTTTTATGAATTGCATAGATGGTTTTGGAGAACTTGGATAAATATATTTTTGAAATATTTTAGATAAACGAAAAAAAAACTGTCAAAAACAAAAATAAATGAAATGCGTAGCTTGCAATATCTTCATAAAATGAGATTTTGAGCTTATTTTTTCTTTCGATTGTTTTCTGTTTTTATTAAAAAGCCTTTGTTTTTCGATTTTAGAGGGTTTTTTGTGATATTTTGAGAATTAAATGTCTAAAAGGTAAGACAAGTATAATTTTTTCTCCGAAAATAACCCTCCTGTACTGTCTGCTTGGGTAGAGATGTGGTAATAAATATTGGTGAAAAGAGATGAGAATCTTCGTATTTGATAGCTATATGTTAAATATTATTAACGAAATGTTTCTTTTGTTTTCGAATTGAATACTTTATTAAGAAATGAAACAACATAGTTGACTGTAGGGTCAAACCATGGATGATACAAAACAAAGGTATGAGGCGCTTCAGGGAAAGTGTGTACTTCAGAATATATCTTAGAAGCATCAAGCAGGCGACGCATATCGTCGCGACCTGCGTGCATCCGATCGACAGAGCTGTTGATGAAGAGAATCGGTGGTGTATTTGCGTTGACATGGGTAAGGGGAGCCGCATCTCTCCAAAGGGCAGGATTTTGGGCTTTGCTGTAACCAAACCAGTAAGTAGCGGCAGAAATTCCTTTGCTATCATCACCCTCACCCGATTCTGGATGAATAAAAGCCAGTGTGCCATCGAGGTCTATGATTGCGTTTATTTTGCTAGAAAAAGAAGAGTCACCAAGCGGCCCTTCGAAGGCAGGGTTATTGTTGGTAGTGCCCAGTAATGCGGCTAGTTGACCCCCTGCCGAAAACCCTAAAGATGCGATTTTATCGGGATTAATATGGTATTTTGAGGCATTGGCGCGTATCCACCTAACTGCCGCTTTTAAATCATAAACTGCTGCTGGATAAAGTGCCTCTGTTGAAAGCCGATATTCGACAGTGATTGCTACAAATCCCTTTTCGGCTAATTTTTGTGCTAAAGGTCGGTGATGAGTGCGGTCGCCGGAGCGCCATCCCCCACCATGAATGATAAGAACGGCAGGGCGGTGTCTTGAAGGGGTAGTTTTTGGATAAAAGACATCCAATTTCAAATCACGCTTTCCAGTATTGAGGTAAGGTATATCATAAAGAGCCGTTATTGATTTAGAGAAGGCAAATGAAGGAATGGTTGCGTTAGGATAATTGTTTTTGATTTGTGAAAAAGCCCTTTGTACATTAAAAGAAGTATCGTGGACATTGGTAATTCCAAAAGTCAGCAGTGGGCCTTCGGGATTCCATTGGTCTGTTCCGCCTAAAACCCGTGAGAGTGTGTAGTTTTTTGCTTCAGCATCGCTCAATTGTTTCGACCAACTTACGCGTCTGAGAGGATTAGCACCTTCCCCTTTTGAATTATATTCAGCATAAAAGGAGGTGCGTTCGGTTTGGGGTTTATCCCAATTGTGCCAGCCTTCGGGCTTAACGACTTTGGATAGATTACAATTCAAAAAAACAGTCTGGGCATAATCCCGCCAAGGACGCCCTAGATACATACTTGATTCGGGCGAATCACCTTGAATAGTGCACTCATTAAAAACAAACCCATAAGATTGAGCCTGTGGGGTAGATGCCGCCGTGAAATACCCACCGTTGAGTTTAGAGTGGATGGTACAATTTTGAAAATAAGCCGTAGCCCAACCAAAAATAAAATCGACGGTTCCTTCAATATAGCAGTCTTTATAGTATTGTCGTGTACCCTCGCGTTTGGGATATAGAGTATCTTGAAATCCCACAAATCGGCAGTTGATAAAGCGAGCTCGGTCGCCATCTACTAATAGAGCCACAGCTTGCCCCACGGGACCTGATGAATTGGCAAAGGTGATATTGATGGCCGTAAAATCATGAGCCACGATGCGCGTAGAAGTGGAAGTAGTGGTGCCCAATTTGACGCCATTTGCATTGACCTTACCCGAAAAATCATTGTAGGTCAAAATGGTATGTAGTGGATCTTCTCCCATGATAGTGACTCGATTCTTGGTAGAGTCGAGGGTAAGCTTTTCTTTGTAAATGCCTTTTTTGATACGAATCAAAACCGACTGGGTATTGTTGAGCGGAATAGCATCGAAAGCAGCCTGTACGCTTTTAAAATCTCCAGAGCCATCTTGAGCAACAGTCAACATGTTTTTGGGCGCCGTTTGAGCTTTCAACACATTGGCTAACAAAAAACTAAGTAAAAATATTTTTTTCATCTTCAGTCAAAAATAAGTCGCATGAAAGATAACAGAGGTAGATTGCCTACAATGGGAGATTGGATTGAAAATGAAAGAATGGCTTTACTTTTTCCATTTTTTCAACCAAACAGGATAGTCGGTAGACAACAACTTCGCTGGCCAACTGCCATAATAAGCGTACCCTACACGGCGCTCATTTTCGATTTCACCAAGGGAGGATTTGGGGATACTATTTCGACCTGTAAAAAAGGGTTTATTGGTTTTAAGGTCATAAAATCTAGCCCAAATCGTAGAACTAGGGTCGGCGACCACAATACGGTCGCGGCCTTTGGGCTGGGTCGAATCCTGAATAGTATCGACTCTAATACCCACGATTTTAGATGCTTCGAGCCACTTGACAGCCGATTGGATGGCTTGTTTGATAGGAGGGGTGGGATTGTCGATACTCATCAAAAATTGTACGATTCCCACCGTTTCGTTACCACTCAAAGAAGGAAGCTCAAAAGCGCGAGCTTTAGCAGGAAGTAGAGTTTGGCGGTCGTGCTGAGCGCACCAAGCGGTGAGATTTCCGTTTTGGACAAATTGAGTTTTAAGAATACAGTCGATTCCCCTTGCCATTGCGACTTTGGCGAGGGGAAGTAGAGAGGGGTCGATGACTTCAAAGTCATTTTTACCTTCGACGATATATTTCAAAATCCACATTACGTCTATCATGGCGTTGTCGTTGTAGGTAATGTGTTTGTGATAGCTACTAGTATCTGGATAAAATTGCCCCCAACCGCCAACCGCATTTTGAGCCATAATAAGGTACTTAATGCCCCCTTCGGCTGCCTGGAGATAGTGGATATTTTGGGTCTTTTTGTAAGCTGTTACTAAGCTTTTAATCTCTCTGGTAGTCGCTTGGTCATCGATAGTCGCATCTAAGTTATTTTTTTCAGAAAGAAGTTTTTGCTTTAAAGTCTCTTCAATGAGTTTATTGTAATTAATAGGGTCGCCATTAGGTTGAGGCCATCCGCCGTTGTTACGTTGATACAGTAGCATTCGTTCGGCAACAGAATCACTAGCCACGTGTTGAATCACCTGCCAATGGTAAGCATAGCTTTTGGGGTTTATCCAACATGATAAGATAAAAAAAGACAAACCTCCAAGTTGGATAAAGAAGGAAGAAAAAACGACGTGGTTTTTCATACTCAATAGGAAGAATAGAAAAGCTTACTAGGGGAAAAATTAGCGGAGTTGTGGGATAGGTACCGCATCCATATCCGTAAAATCTTTGTTTTCACCAGCCATTCCCCAAATAAATGAATAGCTAGAAGTGCCGCATCCTGAGTGAATAGACCAAGGGGGCGAAATGATGGCTTGGTGATTGGCAACCCACAAATGACGCGTTTGGGTAGGCTCGCCCATCAGATGCAAAACGCCGTGATTTTCGGGAATATCAAAATAGCAATATACCTCCATGCGGCGGTCGTGAGTGTGAGAGGGCATCGTATTCCAAACACTCCCTGGCTGAAGAACAGTGAGCCCCATCACCAACTGACAACTCTGAATACCTCCTAAGTGGATGTATTTGTAGATGGTGCGTTGGTTGGAAGTCTCAAGTGCACCCAAATTGACGGGGGAAGCTTGCTCTTTGGTAAAAGTTTGATTGGGATAAGAATGATGCGCGGGGGCAGACAATAAAAAGAATCGGGCGGGGTTTGTGGAGTCTTCACTGGCAAAAGTGACCTCTTTTGTGCCTTTTCCGAGATAAGCACACCCCAGTTTTTCGAGGTTGAAGAGGGTGCCATCAGCGTTTACCGAACCATTGCCTCCGACATTGATGATTCCTATTTCGCGACGTTCTAAGAAATACTCAGCTTTGAGAGCGTCGTGGGTATCTAGGCTGACAGAGGTGGTGGTAGGCATAGCCCCTCCCGCCAATACACGGTCGTAATGAGTATAAACCCACTCAATTTTGTTGGAGACGAAAAGGCTTTCGATAAGAAAGTTTTCGCGTAGTTCTTCTGTATTCATCTGAGCCGTTTCTTTACGGCTGCTTTCGTGTCTGATTTGCATTATAGGTAGTTTTTAAAATTAAAATAGACTCATTTAGCGTCCCATCCAGCCGCCATCTACGGTTAGAATGGTACCATGTACGTAGTCAGAAGCCGCCGAGGCTAGAAACACGGCTGGGCCTTTAAAATCTTCTGGATTTCCCCATCGGGCAGCCGGAATCCTATCTAAAATTGATTGACTCCTCGCGGCGTCGGCACGCAAGGCTTCGGTGTTGGCAGTGGCAATGTATCCAGGGGCGATGGCGTTTACATTCACTCCTTTGCTGGCCCATTCGTTGGCAAGGGCTTTTACTAAACTACCTATGGCTCCTTTGCTGGCGGCGTAGCTAGGAACGTTGATTCCACCCTGAAAAGTCAGTAGAGAAGCCGTAAAAATGATTTTTCCTTGGCCGCGCTCAATCATCCTTTTGCCCATTTCCCTTGCTAAGATAAATTGAGAGTCGAGGTTGATTGATAGTACTTTATCCCAGTATTCGTCGGAGTGGTCGGCGGCGGGGTTTCTTAGAATGGTGCCTGCATTGTTACACAAAATATCGATGATAATGCCGTCTTGATCAAGTTGATTAATAAAATGATATAGTGAAGTTCTATCACTTAAATCTGCTTGATAAGCGTAAAATTTACGACCTAAGTTGTGAATAATTTGTTCGATTTTACTTCCTTGAAGTGGAAGTGACCGCGAAACACCCACGATGTCTGCGCCTGCTTCGGCAAGACCTGTGGCAATACCTAAGCCAATACCGCTGTCACAACCCGATACCAAAGCTATTTTACCGCTGAGGTCAAAAAGATTCATAGAGTACTAATTTTAATTTTTTTTAGAATATACAGTACGACAATCTTTATTATATAAATGATATTGTAATCAAGTTTAGATAGGTTATTTAGTACATAACAAATATTTTGTTGAATTTTTTTATGCAATCGTTATCGGTAACGTTCCCAAAATCTTGCCTTTTCAGTTAATGGTGATTATATTTGAACCTATACCCAAAAAATGGTATTTTCACCAGTCCAAATAGGAAGCTGTCCTTCTTGGTATATAAATTGTACTAAACCAATATCACAATAGTGGGAATTATTACGATAAAAGATATAGCAAAAGCCCTTAATTTGTCTACATCGACGGTATCCAGGGCACTACGAGGGAGCTATGAAATCAATGCCGAGACCAAGCGGCTAGTGATGGAATACGCCGAGCGGATGAATTATCGCCCCAATCCTATTGCCCTAAGTTTGAAAGAAAACCGGAGCCGTTCGATTGGGGTAATTATCCCAGAAATCGCTAATAATTTTTTCTCTCAGGCCATTAATGGCATAGAGTCTATTGCTTACAACCGAGGCTATCACGTAGTTATTTCGCAAAACCATGAGTCATATGAGCGAGAATTAGTAAGTACACAATACTTAGCTCAGCGTCGTGTAGACGGCCTGTTAGTTTCATTGTCGGGCGAAAGCAATGATTTAGAGCACTTTAAAGAACTTCAGTCAAAAGGCTTGCCGATTGTGTTTTTTGACCGAGTTCCCCAAGATTATATTACTCACAAAGTCACTGCCGATAATTTTGCAGGAGC
>VFQQ010002687.1_pt1 | contig 19213 bp, 30 predicted proteins | sample 3512341 | NCBI WGS metagenome assembly VFQQ01 (sample SAMN10412373, study PRJNA504923) | tailings metagenome | isolation source: Relicate 2 Philex TSF1 revegetated site | place: Philippines: Tuba, Benguet | collected 2017-08-29 | reverse complement strand
GCCAGCGGTGGGCAGCCACACCCCAAGTGTAGGTTACTTTATGGCAGGTAGTGCTGTCACCCAGCTGCGGTGGGGTCTGCAGCATGCAGCAACCGCAGTGCCACTCTCCGCCTTAGTGCACATAAGTGGTGCAATGCTGCTCTTTCCCTGCTGCCATGGCAATGCATGCAGGTTCAATATAAAGCCGCTGCTGCTCAGCCTGTGGCGGACATGCGGTGTGTATCAAGCTGCCCTTCTGCCGCAGATTCATGATGGTCAACCACTGCTACGGCTCTCCAGATGACACTGACGAGGAAGCTGTGGGGCAAATGCACCCTGCGTGAGCCAAAGGGACGGCCCGCGGTTCAAACGTTTGCATGTACCAGCATGGCATTTCACTGCATGGCTGCACTGCCCTTTGTTGAGGGCCACAAGCGCACGCCGCACTGACTGGCCACTTCTGAACCCCTCCCACCCACAGTCCGTGCGTCATTGGGCAGCGGATTGGGGCGATGCCACACCTGCAAGTGCTGGCCGCGTCGTGCGGAGAGGGAGTCTCAAGCTACTTGAACTTCTACTGTGAACAGCTGCGGGCGGCTGCTGCCCTGTGGCAGAGCACACTGCGTGAGCTGTGGCTGCTCAACACCCAGCCGGTGGACTTTGTCTGGGCAGAGGCAGACGCCCAGGGCCTGACTCGCATTCTGCCCGACTTTTTCGACGCATATCCCCACCTCCACTTCATCCATTGCTCCTCGTCAGCTGACATCACGCTCCCCACTGGCGGCACTCCCAAGTTGCTGCCATGCGAGACCCGGCCCCCGGTGATGGACGCCAGCCGACGGCGCATCCAGATGCACGTGCCGGCTGCAAGTCTGCCTGACAGTGGCCATTGGCGATACGTGCGCGATTTGTGAGCTCACAGCTGACACTTGTAAGACTGGTGCACCATGTGTTCAAGGCTGCGGGGCGAAGAGACTAGGCACTGTGGCCAGGCGGCCGCAGTGGCGGCGGCTCCGCCGCTGCTCGACGTGCCCCCCTTGCATTCCTCTGTGCTTGCACCGGACAGCCAGCCTCAGGGCCCCATATCATGACTGCCTGCAGCGCGTCCGTTGCTAATCGATGCTGAGGCGATGCGCGTCGCTCGCCTCCCCAAACAGCTGGGGTCAGCAAAGCATGGCACAGCAGGGCTGCTTGAGACATCACATCAGCCGCCATGCAGCGCGCGCATTTGTTTCTCACACTTTCGCGGTCTCTGCACCACTTTGCGCACCTCCCCCAGCCCCTTGCCCCTCACTGCCAACCATGGTGCTTGAGAAGGTCGCCTCTGCCGGCACTATTCTCAAGGTGGTGGTCCCCACCATCTGCTCGGGCGTGGTGTTCTGGAAGTTCTACAAGGGTGAGCGCCGAGGGAGCGGGTCGGGGGTTGTTGGGTGCTTGTAGGTCAGCACTCTCTGCCCGCCCGCCCCCGCCGCTGCCGCCGCTCGCTGGGTGTTCATGGGCCGCTCACGCCACCTGACCGCCAACTTCCCATGCAGGCATCTGGGGCAATGGCCGCACGATGAACGAGGAGTGGTATACCGCAGGGGTGAGCTTGAGCGCTCGGGGCTTGGGTTTGGCGACTGCCATCCGGTTACGTGCCTGCTGCTGCGACATTACTCAACTCTACAGCGCACCTGACTGCGACTTTCGGGTTTGCTGCCCTCATACTGCCACTGCCCTGCCCATGTTCACCTGCTGCAGGAGCAGATGATGGACGCAATGCCCAGGCAGGCGTCCGACCAGCCCATCCGGTGAGGAGTCCTGTGCATGCCATCGGGCACTGCTTTGGTGGCGACCGTCTCGTGGCCTGGGCGACCTTTGGTGGCGCCGTGCCGTGCGTGCCACCAGCAATGCCCACCCGCATGCACTACACCCCAAAAAGACACTCTCACCTCACCTGGTCTAAACTGTGTGCTCCTGCCCCCTCACTTTCCTCCTTGCAGCATCAACCCCTTCAGCGACACCCCCCGCCGCATGCACTACACCAAGCTGCTCGTTTAGACTGAGCAACTGAGCCCAACGCGGCGGATGCGACGGCTGAGCCGGCCCGCACCGTGCTACAAGACCTCTGTTTTGCCTTGTCTCTCCCCTGTACCAACCTCCCCTACGTGCCACCTGCTTGTTCACTAGCCCCCTCCCTCACTTGCTTGCCTTGCCTCGTTTCATAGCAGCAATACCTCCCTCCTGCACTGCAATTTTTGTGGCCACCCAACTCTCGCAACTTGGCATGCAACATAGCATGGACATGCCTGGTAACGCAACTGCTGCCTTGCACAGGCCGACAGCCAGGGCTGCGCAACCAGCACCGCTGCATTGGTGCAATGAGTATGCATTACACAAGGCGGGCCGACAGTGAGGGAGGGAGGCAAATACACAAGGGTGGTAGCACAGCACGAGAGCTCGGCAGGGGTGAGAGCGGAGCACCGCAACCCAAGCAGCGGCCTATCTGGCCTGTGTGGTGAGCGACACAAGGCAGCAAGCTGAAGGGTGAAGTGGATCACACTAAGCAAGCAGCAGAGCCTCGCAGCAGCACCCAGCTGCCCAGCCTGCAGGCTCAGCGGCGCTTCAGAGCTTCAAACCGACGGGTCAATTCGTCCAGCTCATCTGTCACGTCCGCTGGCGGCGGCACGCCTGCCGCTGGCACGCTGGGCAGGTCTGGCAGCGGCCCATCCTCGCCATCAGGAGTGCCGTCCGGCGCTGCCGCCGCCGGGCCGCCGCCTGCACCTGCCGCGCTGGTGCCGGCGCCGTCGGCGGGCGGGGGTGCAGAGGGTGGTGCAGAGGGCGCCGCGGAGCCGCCCCCCTTGTCAAACTTGCTGGGTGGGCCGGGGGCTGCATCGTACGCGCGCTGGATCTCTTCAAACGAGCGCTCCACAAAAGGGCTGGCCCCTTTGCCCTTGTCGGCAGCACCGCCGCTGCCGCCGCCGCCCACGCCGCCGCCGCTGCCGGGGCCCGGGCTGCCGGGGCCGGGGCTGGGACCATCGCTGCCGCCGCCGCCGCCGCGGCGCGCCACCTGCGCTGCCGCAAACTGCTCTGCACGCTGCGCTGCCTGCGCCGCCAGCTGGCTGTACTGCTTGGCAGCCTCTGCTGCAGCGGAGGCATCCACATAAGTGCTGGCCGGGGTGGGTGGCTTCTCACTCATGCTGGGTGTGCTGCCGCCGCTGGACTGTGCTGTGCCCGGCAGGTCTGCGAGGCCTGCCGCCGGCGGCGGGTAGTCCAGCCCAGGCGTCTCTCCGCTGTTGGTGGGGCTGGGGCCATGCAGCTTGGTCTGGCGCCAGGCCGCGGCAGCACCCACGTGGCTCTGGAAAGCGCGCCCCGGCTGGTCAAAGTCTTCTGGCTTGGGCGGCTGCCAGCCCTGACCGCCCGGCTTGGCTGCATCCGCGGCAGAGGGCTGTGCTGTGGCCCCAGGTGAGCCCACCTCGCCGGAGCGGTGCCACACTGTGCCGCCGGACAGCACCCGAGCATAGTGCTCCTGCGCCGCCGCATCGGGGGCCGGCAAGCCTGCCGGCGGCGGCTGCCAGCCGGGCTGCGTGGCCGGCGCGGCGTCAGGCGGCACGCCTGCCGCCGGCGGCTGCCACCCCTGCGCCAGCGGCAGCGGCTGGCCCGGGCCTGGCAGGCCGGCCGCCGCAATGGTCTGAACAGGCGCAGCATAGGGCGCCACGGTGGCGCCAGGCAGCATGTCCTGGGCCGCCTTCTCGCGGTCAAACTCCACATCGTGCTCCTGGGCAATGCTCTCCAGGAACTGGGTGGGGCGGCAGGGGGCGAGGCACCGATGGGTGACGGGGATCAGAGCTCGAGTAGCTGGGGTGCCTCGGCTGATGGACTGGCAAGGGTGCACAGCAGGGCGCACAACCACACGGGAGCCTTGCGCCCTTGCGGCACAGCACCCTGTGCCGCAGCAGTGCTGCAGTTCCGCCCCTCACCTCCAGCTTTTCCTCTGGCATGGGCGCAGTCACCGCCAGGCAGCGCACCAGGCTCTCGTTCACCTACGGCCAGCGTGGCAGCAGCAAAATGCATCACGGACAGGAGTCCAAGGCAGCTGAGCCGAAAATGCTGCAAGGCCTGCTCGCTCAGTCCCTAGGCAGCGGCGGCCTGAGTCACACTGCCGAGCCCTGCAGAACCACACCCCACACCTGGGAGCCCCCAACAAACCGGCCGGCTGGCCTCACCTGCCATTTGCGGCAGGTCAGGTCGGACACCACCTCGTGAGGGAAGCCGCTCTCCTTGTACACGCCGCTGCAGTGAGCGGGGGAGCGGGAGGCAAGTTCATGGTGGCGAGAGGAAGGCAAAGCATGGGCAGGTTTAGCGCTACCTTATTTGCTATTAGCTTGGGACACACACTGGCAGGGCCAAACTCTGCAACACCATCGGCATGTACCATTACGACGCAGGCCCCGCTTCTCAGCGCCAACCCGGCGACGGTGCCGCGCTCTGCCCACCTGTACTTGCTGACCAGCTGCTTGGCCACGCCCGCAATCTCGGCCAGGTCTGTGGCAATGCGCTCCCCCGCGTAGATCAGGCTGCAGATGGCCTGCAGGGTAGGTGGATGGCCAGAGCAGCGCTGGATGGGCAGGGTGACACTGGATGGGCAGGACCGCGCAGGCCTGAGGGCACACGCAAGAGCGCAGCAACTGGCGGCTGCTGCAGCTTGTGGCAACTCGCACAAAGCAGATCTTTGCCTGCAGATTTGCAGGCTGCCCTGCACCAGCAGTACCAAACTTGCATTCAGGAGATTCGCACCTCAACCATGTCTGGCGGGATGTCGCGCGTCTTGGACAGCAGCTCAGCCCGCACCTGCAGCGCCAGGAGGCATTGCACGGTACGTCAATGCGTGAGCTACGGATTGCAGCGCATGCCAACGCTGCTCCCAGGACACCCAACGTGGCCAGCTGGCACCAACACCCAGCGGCATCCAGCCTTGTTGTGGTTGCCTGCAGATGTTCTGATCTGACCTTTAGTGAGCACATACATACACCCAAGACCGCCTGCACCAATGCCCTTCAACGCCTCACTGCCAGCAGCTCCAGGTACAGCTCCAGGATCTCATAGGCCTTGAGCATGCGGTCCTCACGCATCACCGCCTCCACGCTGCAAAGCGGGGGCAGCGGCGGCAGCGGCCAACCAGAGGTTGGCATGTGGTGCAGCAACGTTGCCGCGACATCGGCCAGGGGCGCGCTCTCTCATCATGCGAAGAGCAAGGTGGCTGGCAAGCGCCCAACACGAAATGCCGCAGCACGCTGCCGACCCAGCCAAAGGAAAGACCCACCGGATGCGCGCGTTGCCCTGCTTGCCGGCCCTCAACAAGTCGGCCACCTCACGCCGCAGCTGCTTCATCTGCTAGCAGTTGGGAGGGCGATGGATCAGTGCAGCAGTGGACGTCGGTCAGCGTGCAGCAATGTATGCACAGCAAGGCAGTAAGGTAGCGCACAGGCGTGCAAGCCTGCGCCTGGCAAGCCTGGCAGCCAGCAGGCGCTTCCGTGCTGGATTCATGTGCCACAGCAGGGTTCGAGGCTTTGCACCCACCGCAATCTGCTTCTTGTTCCTCAGCAGCTTTATCCGGCCCACGCCCAGCCGGCATTGCGTCTTGCTGCAGCGATATAAAGGAGCGAGCATCCTTGGCAGTGCGAGCCCTAGAGCTAGGCGGGGAAGCGGCGGCGGGGCTCCCAGCCGCCCCACCCAGCCAGGCCGCTCCGACAGCTTCTGATCGCGCCGCTGGATAAGTCCAACAGGTCAGGGCGTGCGACAGGGCCGACTGCGTGCAAGTCCCAGCCGCGTCGGGAGCCCTGGCAGCCTGCCGGCGCTTGCGCAGGCCTGCTATGCCACCACACTCACCACTTTGTTGGATTGAAGCCAAACAGCTGCATCTGGTCCCCCTGCACGCGCTGGAGTGGCGGGGCTCTCCGTTTGCTGCAGCTTCCGCTTGTTGGTCACGTGATAGAGCACCCTGAAAGTTGGATCTGGGTTTGCAAGCGCCTAGGGCGTCCCCGTCACAGGGCGCCAGCCTGTCCCCGCATTTAGCGCCGGCTCGCTGAATGCAGCCCTGCTTGTCCGTGCATCATCTTGGATACGTGAACATATCGGTTTAGTGGCCGCCGAAAGCCAGAGTGCGGCAGCGCCGCTGCTCGTCATAGCCCTGCAACATTCTGCAGCCCGAGGCAACAACTGGGGATCACTTCCAGCTCAGACACATGGCTGGTGACTCTCGATAGCGTCGCATGGCCAAGCCGAAGCAGCACAAGGCGGCGGCCGGCGGCGGCGGCGGCAGCGGCGGCGGCACCGCCGCTGCCGACAGCGGCCTACCGGCCTGGCTCAAGCCCACCAGCTCCAGCTCGTTCACCCTGCAGGTCCACGCCAAGCCGGGAAGCAGGGTGAGCATGGTGCTGTGAATGAGAAGGTCTGCAGTGGTGCAGCTCGCCCTCAGACGAAGCCCTTGGCCACGGACCAGCCATCTCCCGCCTCCCCACGACCCGCGTGCCCAACTTGGTTAAACCCATGCCTGTTCCCCCGCCACTCTGAACCAAAACACTGCAGGTGTCCAGCATCGCGCTCGGCGCTGACGCTCTGGATGTGGCCATCGATGCCAAGCCGGTGGATGGGCAGGCCAACGAGGGCATCACCGAGTATGTTGCAGAGCTGCTGGGCCTCAAGCGCCGCGACGTGCAGCTGCAAGTGGGGCACAAGTCGCGGGAGAAGGTTCTGGCGGTCAGCGGGCTGAGTGCGGAGCTGGCGCTGGAGCGGCTGAGGGCCGCAGCGGCCTAGCGCCTGCGCACCGGCGTTCTGTTCTGCATGCTGGCCGGCTGGCTTTTCCGTGGTGCCACCCGATGGTGATGCCACCCAGCCTGCCACACTCTTGCTGTGTGTGTTGATGATGCATGTTTGCACACTTTCCAGATTCAATGGTTTGCTTGCTGCTCACCCCAAGCTGGTCTCCCCAAGCCCAACACGCTTGTGCTGGGCCGCTGCCCGCTCCCGCCCTGCTGCTGCTGCTCCCTGACTGCTGCTTCCCCTTGACCAATCATAGCTTGTACGAATTAATTGAACAAGTGCTTAGCATTTTAACACCCGCAACCATGCAAGGGAAGATTCAGGCAAAGATGCACCTGCCCCTGCTCTCGCGCCGCTGCACCCGAAACGCCCATGTGGCGGCGCCGCCGCCAGCGGCCGCATAGCATGCGTGCAACAAGCCAGCATACCACTGCGGCCGATCGCGGTACGACTGGAGCGGCGCGGGGCGCCAAAGCGGCCGCACTGGGCTGCACCGACTGCGGGAGAACTGAGTCGTCCCTCTTGAGGGACCGCTCCGTTCCAGCATGGCAGCTGGATGGTACGGCGTGCATCCTTGCAGGGTGCTGACCTGCCTGGAGCTCGAGCGGGACGACACCAGCCTGTATGCCGTGGGCTCCTCAAGGGCCTGCGTCCTGCACACCCGCATCTTTGAGGACATCGGGCTCGTGTGGCGAGTGATGCGCCGGGCGGCTGTAGCCGATTCCCTGCTCCCGCCGCCGCCGCTTTGCCGCCACCACTGCCGCCACTGCCAGGCCTGTTAGGGTTGCCCTTGCAATCGCACCCTGTCCCCACCCTCGGCTACGCAGGGGCCGCAAGCGGCGGCACCCGCCTGGCAGCGGCAGCACCCAGCAGGGCACGGCAGCGCCGAGCCTGGGCGGCTGGCTGGATGAGGAGGACGAGTTTGCTTTGGATGAGGGCGAGATGGAGCAGCTGCGAGCGCTGGGCCTGCCCGCCGGGTTTGGCACCACCAAGGTGGGCTTGGGTGTGGTTATGGCTTGATGCAGTGCCAGTATGCATGTCGCAGCATGCACCCAATGCAGGCTGCAGTAGCATGTGCCCATGCGGCCTGAGGGTGGACCTGGCTGGGCAGCGTTGTAAGATGCGCGTAGGCTGCTACAGCTGACCTTATGGATTTCATGCATCCTACTGCAGCTGGATTGGCGCCACAAGCATTACGAGGATGAGTCGCTCTATGTGTTGCCGGACCAAGCAGCAGTGGAACAGGCGGCGGCAGAGCAGGCGTTGGCTGCAGCGGAGCAGGCAGCAGCGGTCGAGCGGGCCGATGCTGCTGCCAGCCCAGGGGTCGCAGGAGACTCGGCGCTGCAGCAGGATGGCGCCAGCCCAGCTCCCCAGCGGCAGCAGCAACAGCAAGCGGAGCAGCAGCAGGGGGGGCAGCAGCTGTCGATGGAGCAGCTGGCCTGGCAGGCGACGGCTGCCGCGCAGGGGCGGGTAGCGTTTGACAGCCCCTGGCAGCAGGCCTGGGATGCAGCCACTGGCCATTTCTACTACTACAATCAGGCGCTGCAGCTGACGCAGGTGGGGCGGTGGCAAAGCATGGTTGGGCAGCAGCATGCAGTTGGCAGGGGGCGGTGGAGGCTTGTTGTGGCTGGGCGCTGTGCCTCTGCCGGCAGCGTGTGCCACCAAGCAGGCGGCAAGCGTCAACACCCGCTGCTTCATAGCCTGCCTTGCCAACCCTGCATCTGCCCTCTGCACGTCTTGCCGTTGCAGTGGGAGCCGCCTGCAGAGGGCTTCTGCCCCTTGTCCTTCGACTGGGAGGCGGCAGCAGCCGATGGCCAAGAGTCGCAGCATGCCCAGCAGCACCCCAACCAGCACCACCACCAGCACCATCACAGGCACCGGCACCACAGGCACCACCACAACAACCACAGCCATGCGCAGCAGCACAGCCAGGCTGCTGGGCAGCAGGCGCTGGCCCAGCAGGGCGGCTGGGTGTCTGCTACTGAGCTGGAGCAGCAGCTGCTAACCCGGGCAGCCTCCCAGAAGCAGCTGCTTGAGGAGCAGCAGGCTGTGCTCAAGGCGGCGGTCAGTGTGTCGGACTTGGAGGCGCAGCTGCTAGCAGGGGCGGGCGGGGGCGGCAGTGACGCACCTCCTTCAGCGGCTGCGGCTGAGCCAGCGGCTGGGCCGGAGGCAGCGGAAGTGCAGGCAGAGGGCGGCGGTGAGCAGCAGGGCGCAGGTGGTGAGCAAGCTGCAGCAGAGCAGCAGGAGGAGGTGCAGCAGGCAGGCGGCGGCAAACCGGTGCTGCTGCAGGGTGTGGAGCCGCCGCAGGGAAGGCATGTGCGCTTTGCCAGTGATGGCGAGGAGGAGGAAGCAGAGGAGAAGGGGGCGGCCGACCAGCCGCAGGCTCAGGTTGAGGAGCAGCAGGAGTGCGGCAGTCTGCAGGCTGCAGACAGCTCTGCTGATGTTGCAGTGGACGCAGGCGGTGTAGCCGGTAGCGCAGCCGAGCAGGCAGCTGCACATGCTGAGCAGCAGCAGGTGGCTGAGGGTGCTGAGACTGGTACCGCAAGCTCCCTGCCGGGCTCGCCTGAGTCAGCAGCCAGCGGCGCAGCCAGCCAGCAGCAGGAGGAGCAGCAGCAGCATGCGCACAAGAAGAAGAAGAAAAGCAACAAGAAGAAAGGCAAGAAGGGGCAGGGGCAGGAGGAGCAGGCGGCAGGCGATGGCGGCGGCAGCGCTGGGCATGGCGCGGGCGGCGCCAGCGCCGGTGGTGGCGCCGCGCACGGCGGCGGCGGGCGGCGGCCGGTGAAGCTGCCTGCAGAGATGGACCGGCGGTTGGAGAAGTACTGGCTGCAGCGATACAGTCTGTTCTCCAGGCAAGCTTTTGTTGCAGCAGGGGCGGGTGTTGGTGGAGGGGGATGGGGGCTTCTTGGCCTGGCCGCACGAGATTGCCGGCAGGAGCAGCCGCCTATGAACTCTCCAGCAAGCACTGTGCCTGGGCCTCCTCCTGGCGCACTCGTGTCCCAGGCCAGGCCTGCCTGCTGCTGGCAGTGCTGTTATTCCTGTCCTCTCACCATGCCACTCAAAGTTGGCTCTGCCCCTCCCACAGGTTTGACGAGGGCATCCAGATTGACGACCAGGGCTGGTACAGCGTGACTCCAGAGGTCATTGCCAAGCACCATGCGGAGCGCGCAGGTGGGCAGGGGCGGACACAGGCCGGGCTGCTGGTGTGCGGCAGGAATGCGGCGGCACTGCTGGGCTGTGGCGGGGTGGCTTGAAATTGCAAAGCGTGCCGTCACCCAGCGGGCCGCTGCATTTCCTGCCCTCTGCTGCAGTTGCGGCGCTGGGGCCCGACTGTGTGGCGTGTGATCCGTTTGCGGGCGCCGGGGGCAATGTGATCCAGGTGAGGCGGATGGAGCCTTGCCTGGTGTGGTTGCAACCTGGTCAAGTCGGCTACCAAGCCTAACACAAGCATGCAGGCAGGAAGAGCAGCAGCCGGCCTGGCATGCACAGCCCTGCTCTTCCCCACTGAAAGGATGCCCTGCTCCCTTCGCGTGCCCCCAGTTTGCGCTGCACTGCGCGCGCGTGGTAGCGGTGGAGATTGATGCCGGGCGCATGGCCATGCTGCGCAACAACGCGGCGGTGTACGGGGTGAGGCATCGGGGAGCGGTCCAGCTGCGCATGCCGGCCTCCGGGGCAATTTTCTGCAGGCGCCATCTCAGGGTGCAAGCGTGGTCAGGCTGCTGATGCCCAGCCACAATGCGCCCCTGGCCGTGCTGGCGTTCAGCACCCATGCTATCTGGGAAAGGGACCAGCCTACAAATTTCGTTTACCCAGAAGCTGATAACCGGCGGGAGCCAGCCTGCGACTTGAATTCCACAACTTCACTCCAGCCCACCTGCTGCGCACGCAGGTGGAGGACAAGATGCGGTTCATTCAATGCGCCCCTGGCTGTGCTGGCGTTCAGCGCCCTTACTTACTCCTGTCGCCATCTATGCACGCAGGTGGAGGACAAGATCCGGTTCATCCGGGGCGACTTTTTCGAGGAGGTGCAGGGCATCAAGGTGCGTCTGGGGTGCTTGTTGCTGCTGGCTTTGCGCATCAAGGTGCGATCTGAATGCTTGTTGCTACCCTTACCGCCCTTTTCATGAGGTGCTGACCGCACTGCTGGTCTCGCTTTGCCCACGAGCTATGCATCGAGCACCCAGGGCCCAGCTGTCCACTGCCCCTCTCCCGCAGGCGGACGTGGTCTTCTACTCGCCGCCCTGGGGCGGCCCCGACTACTCGCAGCAGCCGGTGTACGACGTGCACCTCATGGGGGGCCAGGGCTTTGGCCTCAAGCAGGTGCGGCACGCAGGGGGGCAGGGTGTAGGAAGCTGGGACGGGCAAGGCTTGCCGCACATGCGTTGCAGTGAAGAGAAAGAGTACTCCCCCTCAGCATCAACAGGCGCGTGCCGTGCGTGTGCCACCCCAGTGCATCTGCATGCTCCTTGATTGCTTGCACATCCCCGCTGGTGCCTTTCCACGCAGCTGCTGGACCTCGCATTCGGCCCCATGGGCGCCCGAGCGGTCATCGCGTTTCTGCCCCGCAACTGCGACCTGCGCCAGATTGCAGATACGCTGCCGCCGGGGCAGACGTACTGCGAGGTGAGCGTGCAGGCGCTAGATTTGGTGGGGAGCCAGGTTGTGGGCCTTGTGGCTGGGTGGCGCTGCTGCCCAAGTGCAGGCGCAGCAACACGCCCTGCAACACGCCCTGGGCAAGTGAAACATATCCACAGGGTGTGACCTGTACCCAAGCCACGCTCAGCGTTGTTTTAAATCTGCAGGTGGAGCGGGACATGGTGAACAACATCTGCAAGGGGCTGACCATCTATTATGGGGCGGTGGCCCGCAGCCCCGAGCAGCTGGCGGCAGAGCAGGCGGCGCAGGAGGCGGCGGCGCAGCAGGCAGCGGCGGCAGCAGAGCAGGCAGAGGGGGAGGTGGTTGAGCAGGCGGAGGCTGCGCAGGCGCAGCAGCAGGAGGAGGAGCAGCAGCAGGCTGAGCAGAGGTTGCAGTTGCAGCCTGAGCAGCCGGAGAGCGGCACCGCAGGTCCAGACCTGGGAGAGCAGCAGCAGGGCCAGCAGGCCAGCACACCCGCCGACCAGGCAGCTGCACCAGCCAACCCGGACGCTGCCGACTTGGCGGCTGGGGCAGAGCAGCTGCCACAGCAGCAGGAGGAGGGGGCAGCAGTAGAGGAGAAGCAGGGAGCGGCTGTGGATGCGCAGGCAGGAGGGGGGCATGAGGCCGATGGCATGGCAAGCCAAGCGGCTGCGGCAGCAGCAGAGCCAGCCGGAGCGACGGCAGCACCGCCGGTCAATGGCATCTCGTCGCACCCGTTGCAGTCGGAGCAGCCGCCGCCTGCCTCAGAGGGTGAGGCGGAGCCGCAGCCTGGCAAGCAGCACCGGAGCTGCCGGCAGCAATGAACGTGCGCGCGCAGCTTGCCTTTGTTGCGAGCATCTGTTGCAAAAGTGCGTCACAACTCCAAAATCGCGCCATCAATGTGAACGAGGCAAAGCAGTGGAGATACACAAGCGATTCGCGAGGGTTGGTGTATTGGTACAAGGCTGCGGCCGCTCAGTGGAGCAAAGCGCATGGGAATAAACAACAGGGCTGCAGTGGGCAGCGGCCAGGCAACAGAGCACTCAAGAACAGCAGTGTCAATCACGCGGCACGACATACACATTGCCTCGGTCCAGCATCATGTCACTCGGCCCAGCCAGCTGCTTGGCCTGCCGGCTGCTATCCTGCAGCACCGCGCCCCGCTGCTGCTTGGCCGCCGGCTGCTGCACAGGGCTCACACCGGCGGCCTGCTGCCCGCCCTGCGCCTGCTGCTGCCGCCGCTGCTGCTGCTGCTCCGCCCTGCGCTGCGCATGCTCCCGCCGCTCCTGCTGCTGCCGGCAGGGCTCTTCTAGGAAGTGATGTGCGCAGTCGCCGTCACTATCACGCAGCAGCGTGCGCTGAAACCAGTCTAGACCCTGCATGCACACGCAGCGTATGATGCGCATCTCAAGCGATGCACAAAGGGTGGTTCGATGGCCTGCTGTGCTTCCGGAGATCCCACGCCAATACGTTCCACCAAGCAGTATCGACCCAGCACCCACATCAGCGAGTCAGCACCCATGCAGCCCACCTGAATGCCGCCACAGCCGTCGGCTGCATCTTCAATCAGCGGCGGTCCAGGTGGGCTGGCCGCCCGCTGCTGCTGCCGCTGCCGCTGGGCACCGGCAGGCCCCGCGCTGCTGCGGGGGTGCTGCTCAGGGACAGCCTCCTCCTACAGCAGTGCAGTTGTAGTCAAGCAGCCTAGGTCACCATGCGTCGGCAGGTTGGGCTGGCAAGCAAGCCAAGGGTACAAAGCAAGGGCAGCGAAACCGCAGCCCAAGCGCACCTCTGAACCGCCCCAACCAAACGCTCGCTTCAACCACTGCATGGCTAGTGCTGTGCTGCAAGCACACTGATCCTTTGGCCTGAGATGGCAATCAGCCTGCACAGAGGAGTTGTGATGAATGGTGACCAACAGGCGGGGCCGTCGGCGGCGGCAGCTGAGGTGCACCGCCACTGGACGCCAGGCCGTCGGATCGGACGCCTCTGCACATCCTAATGTGTGCACCGCGATGCGCAGCAGGAGGACAGAGGAACAGGTGCTGGTTGCAGTGTGCTCGCCGGCGGCTCGCACCGACCTTGCAGCGCGACCAGCAACCCCGACGTCCTCCAGAAAGTTCGCAAACCCCTCAGGGGGCGTGCAGGTGAAGGCTTGGCCTCTGCATGGGCACGCATTGTTGCGAAGGAAGGCAGCGAGGGCCAAACCCACACACAGTTGCTTTCTCCGCACTAGATAGATGACCAGAGTATCGCAAGCTATCCGCCCGCTGCTGTCGACCTGCACCCAGCCCGCAGCAATGCGCACTCGCTCTGCTGCAGCCACCAGGGCCGCAGCTGCCTCACCAATGCAAGAAAAGGAGGATACTGCACAAATGAAACCAGCTGGATCGCCGCCCAAGGCTCGCAGGAGCCGGCAGGGCAGCGCCGCCGGTGCCGCTGCCACTGCCGCTGCTGGGGGTGCCTCCGACGAGGCTGGGCAGCAGACAGAGGCGGAGGCACCCCGCAGCAAGCGGCAGCGCAGGGAGAAGGCGACGGTGCCTGAGCTGGAGGGCCCTCCCTGCTTCTCATCCAGCGCATCCCTTGTGCATGTGGGCACGAGCGGTGAGGAGGCGAGCAGCCTGCCAACCGACATTTGGATCGCCTGCATTGGAATGCCCAAATGGGTCTCAGCAATGGTAACCGCCCTTACGTTCGCCTGCTGTGCGCCGATGTGCCTCTTTGGTTGTGCAGGGTGGCAGTACCCTCACTGGCGCGGCCCCGACGGCTTCTATGGCGGTGAGCTGCGGGAGGCCAGGATGGGCAGCATTGCCTCAATGCTGCCTCTGTTGGGATGGGCAGTGCATCTTTGAGCGGCATGGCGCTGCTTGTATGGGAGGGAAACCTCTGGCACTGGCGCCACATGCAGCAACCCCATGTATGTGAGCCGCCATCGCCGTGCAGGCCTGCCGCAGCGGCTGGAGTGGGAGCGATACGCCCAGGAGTTTGACATGGTGGGTGGAGCTCTCCATTACAGCACATGGCTGTTTGGGACCACAAGACAGGGGGGCCCTACATGGCTGGCTGCGGGTCTGAAGGTGCATGCATACCATGCCAAAGACCCCAGCTGCTCTGCCGTTCATTGTCTGGCTGACCTGCAGGTCGAGATCAACTCAACCTTCTGCAAGTGTCCTGCTGCAGCGTGGTGTAGTGGGGTTGGCAAGGGCAGGGTGTAAGGGCTGCACAGCATCGGAACAGACTGTTGTTGCAGCCGCTATTGGTTCCGCTGCGCATTCCATAAAAGCCAGATTGCCCGCCTCTTTTGTGCTGTGTTGCGCAGACCGCTTCCCCAAGGAGGATGTGTGGGACTCGTGGCGAGACAGGTGATGCAAACACTGTTTTGCACCCACATTTGTGCCCGCATACTGCTTGCAAGCACTGCAAGTGTGCAGCATGCAGCAGCCCTGCCGCGTGGTGCCTGTGGAGCTCAGCTGTGCTGCAGGCACGCGCCGCCGTTCTTATGATGCTCCAGTGACCTTGCAGGGCGGCGGCGGCGCGGCCAACCTTCAAGTATGCAGTCAAGGTGCGCTGCTGCTCACCAGCTGTACTGTACTGTCTTTGGCCAGCGGCATGGGATGCAGCCACACACGACTCCGCAGTGCACTTGATGCAGCTGTGTGCAGCGGGGTGCAGCGGGGTGCTGCACATCAGGGCTTGCCCTGCGAGGACTCCCCATGCTAGACTGCCACCCCACCCCTCTGCCTCCGCAATGCGCCAAGAAGGCGCCGCAGCTGTACAGCCACCGCAAGCGGCTCAACGTGGATGAAAACTTCATTGGCTCATGGACGCGCTTCTGGGTGAGAGGAGCGCTTGCCTGGCGCAGTTATTGCCCTCAGCTGGGTGGGAAGGGTGTCAGCGGTGCAAGCCTTCCTGGCTCCTGGCTTGGCCTGTTGCGCAATACATTGGCTTGCTGTGCCCGCGCAGGCGAGCTGCCAGCGGCTGCGCCCCCACCTGGGCACTGTGCTGTTTCAGTTCCCCGCCAACTTCAAGACCAGCGCGGCTGCCAAGAGCAAGGGCCAGCCGCCCATCAACAACATTGACCGGCTGCGCCGGCTGGGGGAGGTGCGCTGTTGCGTCTCGCGCTGCTGTATTGCTGCCCGCAGCTATGCTGCTGCTGCTGGCTCAGCGACTGCTGCTGGCATGGCGGCTTCATTGAAATGCGCAAGTCATTCCTTCTGACCCCTGACAGATACAACCTTCTCCGTTGCTCTCACGATCCTCTCTCGCTGTCCCTGCGCCTCGTGCTCCCAGGTGCTGCCAGCTGGCGAGCGGTTTGCGTTCGAATTCCGGGACGCCTCCTGGTTCTGCCAGGAAGTGTATGAAGTACTCAAGCGCCACAACTGGTGCCTGGCCATCACAGTGCTCACGGGTGCGGCACTTGTCGCACTCGGGCAGGTGGATTGACCAGTGGGTGGGCGGGATCGTTGCACAGCGTGCATGCGGGGCATGCATACTCTTGCGCTGCAAGGCGACTGTTCCCCCGTCATCCCTGCCCTCCAACTGCTCTCATGTTACTGCCACCCTCCAACTGTGCAGACCTGCCGCACAACCGCAAGCTGAGGGAGGGCAGCTGGATCGGCAGCCTGACCCCTGGCCCCAACCCAACACCAGAGGCGTATCCGTTGGACTGCTGCACCTGGGGCGTCTATGTGCGGTTCCACGGCAGCACAGGGCAGGTGCGGTGGGAGGAGCTTGTGTTACCAGGGTGGGAAGGAAGCTGATGTGCCGCCGCTAGCTCTGAACCCAATGCTTGCACGACAGGGCGTGCAAGGCAGCTGGGGCACGCAAACCGGCCTGCTGAAGGGCTGCCTGACCAGGGCGGGCTGGCTGTGCTGCTGCAGTACCGCGGCGCCTACGGTGCTGCCGAGATGGCCAAGTGGGCTGCCTGGGCACAGAAGTGGGCGGCGCAGGGGCGCGAGACCTGGTGAGCCACAAAATGAAGGCATAACCAGTGGCTGCAACTCGTGCAAAAAGCAGTCGTCACTGCCGGGTACAAAAAAATTCGACTGCTTACTCTGCCCCACCGCAGGCTGGCGTTCAACAACGACAATCTCGCAGCAAAGAGCAGCCTGCCGGCGGCTGTGCTCGACTGCCGTGACCTGGGGGCCGCGCTGCGCCAGTGCAAGCTGTGGCGCTAGGCACACGGTAGCTAGTGGCGCTCCTGCATGCTTGCCTGCCTGCGAACGTCATTGCATGTTGTTTTAAGAGTCGCTTTCCTGTGCACCACCTGGTCCCACGACATGTTGAATCGCATGGGCGGGAAAGGAACACTTGGTTGGCCTTGAAGGATGCGTCCACGGCTTCCATGAAGCAAGTCACTGCTGAAAGACGATGCCCGGCTGTGACTTGCTCAGTTTTCGAGCCTCCATGATAGTTGACCATGCTGCTGCCTTCAACCAATGGCCGTCGTGTCCATGGCCCTAGCCTAGGTTCACTGCCGCCCCAGCGGGCGGAGCGGCGGCCGTTCACAGGCACTTCATGGCATCGTATCGTGCAGTGGCGCATTTCAGCGGTTGCTGCCGCATCCCTGAGTCTTCGAACTAGCTCCTGGGGGCTGCAGCGGGCAGGAGCAGCGCCTTGCAGGGGGGTCCGTCTTTTGGAGGCATGCCTCGGCCTTAGGACGTTCCATAGCGATCCTGCAGTCGTCCAGGTGCGCACCAAGCAGCCTCGGCGCGACCCAGTGCGCCCTGGGGTTGAGTGGAGTCTCGCCCGCTCCCTCCGTGGCCCCCCGCATTGCCGCAGCCCTCTGATCGATCATGCACGATCTGCACGCAGAGAAGAACGTCGCCATGAGCGGCCACCCCTCGGCTGCCGGAGGTGCCCGCACCGCCTCCTCGGCCCAGGCCCTCTCGCGGCAGATAAACCAGCTGATCACGCACGCCCGCAACTGGCAGGTGCGTCAGCAGGGGCGGGATTGGTCTGCAGACGAGGGAGGGTTCTTTTGCCGCCACCGCCGCTTTTGCCGCCGCCGTCGCGTGCGCACTAGCAAGTGTTGCCCCCTGCCCAACCAACTCCCGGCAGGAGCTGGTGCAAGTGGTTCTGGTGAACTACCACCAGATGAACGCGGTCAACTACTGCACGGCCTACCACCGCTTCGCCAAGCACGTGCAGGCGCGTCGCCGCCCTTGCTGGCTCGCAATGCATTGCAGCTGCTGCGCTGCTGTTGCTCTCCGGCAAGCAGCCATTGATTGGTGCCTGGCCGCGACGCCGAACATCTTGCTGGTGTGTGAAGTTTTGTTGCATCCTCTTCTTTTCCGTGTGCCTGCTGCCTTGCAGGACTCGCGGCCGCAGCCGGAGCAGTGGCCTGCTCGTGACCAGGAGCAGCTGGGCGGCGCGCTGAGCCAGCTCAACGCCACGCTGCTACAGTGCCTGGGAGAAGTCCAGGGCCACAACCTGGGTGCGTGGGGCGCTGGTCTGGGCCAGGCAGTGTGCCTGCTAGGGCAGGAGAAAGCGAGAGGCAAGCCGCACAGGCTGGCCCCGTGCTTGCAGGCATCACATGGCTTCAGCAGTACATTTGGCCGGCCTGCAATCCGCGCATTCTGCAGGCCTCACGCTGTGGGCCATCAGCAAGACGTACAAGGTGCCGCAGGAGGGGGCGGACCAGCTGCTGGCCGCGCTGCAGGTGGGCGCGCTGAGCGGTTGTGCCCCGGGCAGGCGTGCATACTGTATGGCTCGGGGTGCCACCGGAGCTGTGGGCTGCAAATGCAGCTGCCGTTGCCATTGTAGCTGAAGCACACGGCAATGCTGCGCAAGCTGAGGAGCGCAACTGCTTTCTGTCCCGCTGCCACCACAGGTGGAGGTCACGTTTCGGCTGCAGAATGTGACGCACAACACCTACATGACGGGTGGGCCTTGGGTCGGTTCTTTTGGCGAGGCGCTTGGGCTTTGTGTGACCGTGTTTTGGCACAGCTTGGCTTCACAGGATTGTGTCGGTAAGAAGTGCTGTACTGCAAGGCGCCCCCCGTTATGCGTCCCAGCCCGCCCACCGCCCCCACGCTGCAGACCGGCACTACAACTTTGGCGCGCAGTCGCTGTCCAACATCATCTACTCCGCTGCCTCCATGGGCCAGAAGGCGGACTACGACCTGCTGCACGCTGTGGCGCGTGCCGTGGAGTGGGAGGTGGAGGCCTTCAGGCCCCAGGTGCGGCTGAAGGTACCTTGGTGGGAGGTTGGGTTGAAGCCTGCGTGCCTGGCGTAAGCAAAACTGGCATTGATCAGAGCACCGGGCGGAGCCCTTCCACCGGCATTTCCTTGCCTTGCCTAGCGCAACTCCGTGCTGCCGCCCTGCCGTGCTGCGCAGGGTCTGGCCAATGTGATTTGGGGGCTGGGCAAGCTTGGGGCCAAGGTCACGCACGAGGTGCGCTGGGTGGAGGGAGGCAGTTGCAGTTGCAGTGTTGAAAACACGATGCAGCTGGAGGGACCTCTGCCTCTGCCGGGCTGCACATGACTTGGCATGCACACGACAACTGTTGTGCTTGGGGGCATGCAGTTGACCTGGATGAGCTGTGTTGCATTTGCCCGCCGCCTCATGCAGGTGCGGCACATGGTGCAGCTGCTGTGCGACGAGGCGCTGGCGCAGCTGACGCACGCACAGCACAAAGGTGCGCTGTGGGGTCTGAGCAGGGTGCAGGAGGAGGCCATTGTGAGGGCAGCACTGGTTCGCAGCCGACCAGTTTGCTCGTTGCTGGCATCGGCTGGTCAGCCCTCCTTCGTTGGCGTAAGCCCTGCCTTTGGTAAGAGCCCCCTCGTGCATGATTGCAATGCCACTGGGCCCTGCTTGCAGGC
>VFQQ010002686.1_pt1 | contig 19236 bp, 36 predicted proteins | sample 3512341 | NCBI WGS metagenome assembly VFQQ01 (sample SAMN10412373, study PRJNA504923) | tailings metagenome | isolation source: Relicate 2 Philex TSF1 revegetated site | place: Philippines: Tuba, Benguet | collected 2017-08-29 | reverse complement strand
CTTGCGGCCCAGCGCCGAGTTGAGCTGGTAGTCGGGGATGCCAAACGAGTCGACCTGCGCAGGAGGGCAGGGGGGGGGGGGCAGGGTGGGTCCTCCAATGGGCGGCTTGTTGGTGCGACACAGCCATGGCAGGGATGGGAGGGCACAAGGTGACGAACATGAGCACATGAGCGCTGCTGCACTGCCCACACTCCACCACCCTACTCAGTGCCAGCTCACCAGGGCCAGCGCATTGGGGCGCAGCTCGCGCACCAGCGCACGCTGCTGCTCCCGCAGCATCGCCACCTGGCGGCCTGCAGCCGGCGGGGCAGCCGGCGGGTGGGAAGAGCGAGTCAGGCACACGGCAGTTGCACTCTGCCCACCAAAGTAATGGGCTGACTTCACAGCACGTGCTGCAGCATCACAGCCTCTTTGCATTCCATCCTGCACTCCTTGCACCTCCCAATCCTGCCAAAACCAGGCCCTACCCACCCGAGCAGTAGCCCCCCTCCAGCAGGTCTCCCGAGGCCTCCAGCAGCAGCACCACGCCGTGCAGCCCGACCACGGTGCGCAGCGCGGCGGCCGCAGGGGCGGTGATGGAGCGCTGACCCGCCGCCGCCTCCACGCAGTCCACAAAGTTCTGGTGCAGGTACAGCGCGATGTGGGCCTGGCCGGGGGGAGAGAAAGGAGGGCACGGTTTTGGAAAGGAGTTGAGAGGCGGCTGATCAGAAGCTTGGGCTGGAAAGCAATGGCAACTCGCCAGAGTCCCGTTTGCCCAGTGAGGGAAGCATACCGCTTAAGCGCAGCGCAAAAACCGCCTTCTGCCACCCCTCAGTGGACGGCACTATCCTCCCCCCCCCCAGCTCACCTTGGCAGCGCGGATGAGGTCCACGGTGCTGGCGTTCCAGGCGTCGCCGTCAAAGGCCACGCGGCCGCCCGCCGCACGCAGCAGCACCTGCGCGGCCTGCGCCGTCAGCTGCGCCGCCACGCGCGTCAGGCCAGCCAGCACGTGCGAAGAGCTGCGCCAGTCGCCGGGGGTGGCCACGCCGCACTTGACGCCCGCCTGGTGGGAGGGAGTTGGTTGGGGTTTGGTTGGGGGATCGTCGATGCGCAGCTGCAGGCTGCACCCTCATAGAAACATGACCTCCTCTGTTGGTCCCCTCGTGATAAGAGGCCTGTGCCCCCCGCCCTCCCTGCCTCCTGCCTTCTGCCCCGCACCTGCTGCGCCGCGGTGGCCAGGTACTGCGCGCTGCCGGTCAGCGGCTTGCCCGCCTGCACCGCCAGCGCCGACTTGATGAGGTAGCGGGCGGTCTGCAGGTACATCACACTGTTCTCGCCCTCCCACGTCACATTCTGCAGGCGGGTGATGGGGTGGGAGGGAGGCAGGCGGCGGATGGGTGTGGGGACAGCGGGTGGGCAGGAGAGCAGCGTGTGCATGCAACAGGGCCAAGGTTGGCACAGGGTGGGCGGGTGTTCCCACAACACGGCTGTACTGGCATGTGTCCTACCAGCATGTGTGCAAGCAGCCTTGAGAGCAAGCGCCCCACTGCACTGCACGGCCTCTGCTCTCCCACTCTGCTCACCTGGACGTACGAGTTGAACAGGGTGGGCAGGCCGGAGGCCAGCATGTAGCCGTGCCCGCCACACGTGCGCCGGCACGTCTCGATGCCGCTGGCCGCAATGTCGGTGCACAGCGCCTTGAGGCCCGAGGACAGCGCGTGCTGCGGGGCAGGGCAGGGCAGGCATCGGCAAGGCCGTCGGCTGGGCTATTAACAGGTGCACTCCTCGATTCTGACTCTGCATGGGGTATGGTATGTTGAGCCTACCTGCCAGCACCACTCCCTTGATGACACAGAGTGCGCCCTGCAGGCCCCAGCCGCCCCCTATCACAGCTCCTCACCAGCTCGGGCAGCACCGCAAAGTCGCCGCGGGCGCGCGCCGCGTCAAAGCTCTCGTACATGGCCATCATGGAGCGGCCCTGCAGCGTTGGTTGGGGGGGAGCGGGTGGCCCGGGTGAGCTATTGAATAGGTTTGGCCAAGCAATGTCGCAGCAGGCAGGGCATGCTACCGGGGCTGCGGCGGGCGCACCATGAAGATGAGGGCGTAGGCGCGGGACAGCAGCGGCATCAGCGTCTGCTGCACATTGTCATAGTCCAGCACCTGCGCGTGTGCCAACGGTGGGGTGGAGGTGGCTGTGATGAACACCATCACCGGCCATCATAGCGCCCCGGCCTGCCACAGCTAAGCTATCGCGCACCTGCAGCTCCGGCTCGCCCAGCTTGGAGGTGGTCTGGCGGCGCACAGCAGCGTAGCGCGTGGCAATGGTCACAGCGCGGCCTACAGGGGCCAGGAGGGGCGGCAGACAGTCGAGCGCGGAAGCAGACAGCCGGGTGGAATGCTTGATGTCCCATGCAAGAAGACATTGCACTACATACCAGCCTCCCATGCCGGCCAGCAGCTGCGTTGCCCTCACTCACTGAGGAAGTCGCCCGAGTCGCGCACAATGGTGGCGCGCACATACACCATGGTGGCGTCTGCACAGGGGTTGTGTGGAGGGCATCCTTGGTCACGTGCCAGCACAGCAGCTGGTTACACAGATCAATGCCACGGCACTTTCGTACAGCAAACCCGGCTGTCCTGCCACCCTTCCTCCAGACGGCAGCCCAGCGCCTCACATGCCGCCTTTTGGTTGTCGGGAGGGGGCGGGATGTACTGGCCGTCCTCGGTGACCTGTGGTGGCAGAGGGGGACATAAAGCGGTTGCAGGCATGCAGCAGCAGCACTGTGCGCCTGGGCCAGCGGGCTCCATGGCCCCATCACGATTCAGTCGCCTTATTACAGTGCAACTGCGCCTGCGCCGAAGAGCAGCGGTCAGGAGCGCACCTGGGCAAAGCGCATGAGCATAGCGTCGCGCGGGATGCGCACGTGGTCAAACTTGAGGAAGCCGTTGTCCACGCTGTTGAAGCTGCGGCAACCATGGGGCATGGCAGCGGGGAGCAGGGAGGGCTGAGCATCCAGCTGGAGGCCGGGCGGCCAGTGTGACAGTGGTGATGTTCAAGTGATGTTGGCCAAGCCGCGTGCTTGCAGTGCAGCCAGCCGCAGGCATGCAAGGCAGCGTGCCAGCGCACCCCATCTTGGGGCCGATGTCGCCGACCATGATGCCCGGCAGCGGCAGGTGTGTGTCCAGGTCGCGAATCTGCAAGGAGCAGGGGGAGAGGGGCGGCATGCATGTGGGGCTGGGGTCAGAATACCATGCTGCAAACTTGGTCGCAAGGCAGCGCATCCTGTGATGCAAGTGACTGAGATTGAGCATGTTGGCCCAGCTTTTGGGCAGCGAAGGCTGCAGCAGCGCAGTGCCAGGCCAGCATGCACCTGCATCACAAACGCGTGCGGGCCGTAGTCCTTGCCCTTGGTGAACAGGCGAGCCATAAGGACGACCTGGGGGCCAGAGGTGAGCGGAACGGGGAGCCTGTGAGAGTTTGGCGGCTGGAAGCAACGCCCATGGCAGGCCTGAACCCATGCTCCTCCAGTCCTCCACACTGCCAACAAAGTCATGCAGCTGCAGCCCCCCCCCTCACATGCGTGGCCGTCTTGCCCAGGCCGCCGGGCCACCACTTGATGCTCTCCAGCGAGGGCGAGTGCACCACAAACTCGCGCGCGGCCTCGTCGTACACCGCCACCGTCTGCAGGCCACGCACAAAGGTGCCGTGCCCCAGCTCCGTCTGCGCATACGTGCCGATGATCTGGGGGCGAGGAGCGAAAGCAGAGGGGGAGACGGGTGAGAAGCAGGTGCACGGTTGGTAGTGCCGCTCGCTGCATCCCAGGTCCTCGCAGCCTGGCGGCAGCACCTCGACCCACACACCTGCAGGCGGTTGCACATGGGCAGCCACTTGGCCTGCTGCTCCGGCGTGCCCTGGCTCAGCAGCGTGGGGATGAACATGCTGCGGGTGGGCACGCAGGAGGGCAGGGGCAGAGGGGTTGAGGCCTGTGCAATAGCGTGGTCAGGCAGAGTCCTCACTCTTTCAAGAGATCTTGCTATGCAGCACATCCTGCATGCAGCCTGTCACATTTATTAAAACGCCAGTGCATCATTGCACGCACCCGATGTGCAGCTCCAGGCCGCCGGGGAAGTTGGCCAGGCCGCGCATGGCGATGCCGTCCTCAATCGGCAGCCGCTCCTCGCGCATCTTCTTCCTGCAGCGGCACAGGCAGGCCATACACAGCAGATTCACAGCTGAGGCGGTGCCTACCCAGGTCCTGCTGGCAATGCATGTGCACCTTGAGTAGACCCCAGGACATCATGGTGTCTGCGGCGCCACCCGCCCTGCCTCACCAGATGCCCACTGCCGACTTCAAGCCGCCCACATACTCCTGCTCGCCTGCAAGGCAGGCAGGGTGGGCCCAACTTCACCGCTCAGTTCTGGGTCCGGGCAATGCGCAGGCATGGCAGCAGACACATGGGGCATGGCAGCAGACAGCACCACATGTCTTCAAGGCCCACCTCGCCACCCAGCCTGCCACTCACGGGTGAGGAAGTAGCGGTGCGTCTTGTCGCCCCACGGCTGCGACGACAGCAGCTTGATGAGCTCGTCCCTGCAGAGCAGGAGCAGCCGACAGGGATGAGCATGAATGCTGCTGGCCCATGCCCGTGAGCACCGGTGCCCATGCAAAGCACGTTGCACCCTGCGTTGACACGTGGTTGCCCGCCTGCCCTGCCTCGCCCTCCCCAAGCCGGCCAGCGCCCCACCTGCGAGCCAGCTTGTCCTCGCCGCCATGCAGGAAGGCGGCCAGCTCGTCGGGGTTGAAGGTGGACTTGCGTCGCTCCGCTGCCGCGTCCTCCATGGGGTTGACGTACCCCGCCATGGTCACGCGGCAGGGCTGCTCCACCAGCTGCCGCGTGCGGGCGTCCACCTGCCGGCTCTCCATGTTGGTGTGGTCTTGTCGAGCGCCTGTGTTGCAGGGGGGGAGGGCATGCGGAGGATGAGCTACCCACCATGCTAACCGGGCCTGGCGGCAGCGGCGGCGGCGGCGGCGGCAGTACTGGCGGCGAGCAGCGGGGGCAGCCACGCGCGCCAGTGGCGATGCTGTGCAGGACGGGCAGAACATGGAGTGCAGCAGGGGAGGGACAGGGGCAGGCAGGGGAGCGCACGGCCGGCGGGTCCTCCACTGGAGCTGGGGCAAGCAGATGACTGCTTCGACACCACATGGCGCACCTGCAGTTACTCAATCGGCGGACGCCAGGCGACCAGGGCGCAGCACCGCGTGGGTCGGGGAGCTTGCGACGCTGTGTGTCGCTTGTGGGCCCTGCCCGGCAGTTCCCTTGAATTCTCGCTATCGACGGAGTGTCGGCGCTTGCTGGGAGGCAGTCCTCATCAGCAGGCCACGACAGGCGACGCAGCAGGCTCCATGCAGGCAACACAGTTGGGTCTTCCAGCCTCCTCACGGCACCCATCACCCAGCCCATTGCAGCAGACACCCCGGCCCGTGCCCCGCGTTCAAGCGCCGACAGCCTCCGCAAGCTGCAGCAGTTAGGGCCAGTCACAGGCGCCGTTGGTCCCGGTCCCGCACGAGAGTGAAAGCTACAGGCGCGTGGAGCGCAGCCACGCAACCAGCGTCCTGGCGGCAGCTGTGGCGCCACCCGCCGTCGCCCGCCGCCGCTGCCGCCTGCTCAAACCGAGCCTGCCGGCCCTCCTGACGCCATGCTCACTCCTGCCCCCCACCGCGTGCCTCCCACGCAGGTCTGTCCAACAGGGTTGCGTAGCAGCAGAACACCAGCAGCAACAGCAGCATCAGCATCAGCAGCCATGTCGGAGGAGATCGACAAGCACGTGCTGAAGAAGTATGAAGTGCAGCAGCGGTTGGGCAAGGGGGTGAGCGCGCTGGCCCATGTGTGCTGCGGTATGCTGCTTTCCATAGGGCATGTCATGTTGTATATGTTCCATACCATTTGCATGGTGTGCGGCAGTCCATAGCGGAGGCAGCCCACGGCGGAGGCCATGCTGCACAGCTGCACGAGCTGCTCTGGCCCATGCCATCACACCCGCAGGCATATGGCATTGTGTGGAAGGCCATCGACAAGAAGACCAAGGAAACGGTGGCGCTGAAGAAGATCTTCGACGCCTTCCAGAATGCAACGGACGCGCAGGTGGGGCAGCGGCAGCACGGTGTGGCCGGCAGCCCGGAGCGGTCGTATGCATGTGATTCCTGCCTTCACTGCCCTGCCAGCTGCTGTATCACTCTTGCTCATGTGTGTGCACTGCTGCCGTTCCTCCCTGATGCAGCGCACGTTTCGGGAGATCATGTTTCTGCAGGAGCTGAACAACCATGAGAACATCATCCGGTGCGGCAGCAGCACCTGGTGCCTGCTGTTGCACCGCATTCAGGCCATGCCTCCTGCGCTGGGAACTGCCCTACCTCACCGCCTCTCCCTCCACTCCGACGCTGCTGCAGGCTGCTCAACGTGCTCAAAGCAGACAACGACCGGTGAGGCAGCAGCGTAGTTGCAGCCGCTGGCTGCTGAGGTGCTGGCGAGCAGCATGGCGGGGGCTTGGGGCCAGCATGCTGCGCAACCACACACGCAACACACAGCGCTTAGCGCTGCACCGACTGCAGCCGCCAGTGCTCTGGGGCCTTTGTGTAGCAACCATGTGTGGCTCACTCACACTGGGTGCCTGTTGTCCTGCCCCCGCTTGCCTCTGCAGCGACATCTACCTGGTGTTTGAGTACATGGAGACGGACTTGCATGCCGTGATCCGCGCCAACATCCTGGAGGAGGTGCACAAGCAGTACATCATGTACCAGATCTTCCGCTCCCTCAAGTACATGCACTCCGCGCAGCTGCTGCACCGCGACATCAAGGTGCGGCGCGAGCCGCCATGTGCTGCGCATCATCTGCTCAGCCAGCTGGCAGCATGGAATGTGCGTCCTTCCTGCAGCTGAAGGGTGCGTGCCTTCCCACCACCACCTCCGCCATCACCACCTGTCTGCCGCAGCCAAGCAACGTGCTGCTGAACAGCGAGTGCCAGGTGAAGATGGCGGACTTTGGGCTGGCTCGGTCGGTGGCGCAGCTGGCCAGCGAGGAGGGCAACCCGGTGCTGACCGACTACGTGGCCACGCGCTGGTACCGCGCCCCCGAGATCCTGCTCTCCTCCCACCGCTACACGTTTGGCGTGGACATGTGGGCCTGCGGTGAGTGTGGCGCACACCGGTGCGGTGCAGCACCAGCTGCATGGCTGGTGTGCATGGGTTGCTAGCTGCTGGTCTCCGCCCACCACCTGCACACCTGAGCGGGCGGCCGCAGGCTGCCTGCCACCCTGCTGCCTGCATTGTTGGCTGCACTGCACTGGCTGCTGCGCACACACTGCCACCCAGGCCACGCCCCCTTGTGCTCACCATCTGCTGCCCTCCAGGCTGCATCCTGGGTGAGCTGATCAACGGCAAGCCCATCTTCCCCGGCACGTCCACCATGAACCAGCTGGACCGCATCCTGGAGGTGACGGGCCGGCCCTCGCCGCAGGACATCGACTCAATACAGTCGCCGTTTGCAGGTGGGCAGGCAGCTCTTGGCCATGCAGTGCGGTGTGGGCAGCAAGGCATCCATGAGGCTGTGGCGTCATGCAAAGCAGGAGGGCACTGGGCACTGGTTGCTAGCGCAACCCTCTTTGCCCCACTCCTCCCCACCCACCGCCATGTGTGCTGCGCAGCCACGATGCTGGAGTCGATGCGGGCGCCCGCCACTCCGCGGCTGGAGGCCACCTTCCCGTCCGCCTCGCCCGAGGCGCTGGACCTGCTGCAGAAGCTGCTGCAGTTCAACCCCGACAAGCGCATCTCGCCCGAGGGGGCGCTGCGGCACCCGTACTGCGCGCAGTTCCACAACCCGCACGACGAGCCGGTGGCGCCTGGCGTCATCACCATCCCCATCGACGACAACACCAAGGTGCGGCGGCTGCTGTTCCAGTGGGAGTGCGGGGCAAGCCAGCCAAGGGTAGCGGCAGCAGGATGCAGGGAGCCGGGCGGGCAGGACACAAAGCCTTCCCTTGCTGCCCTAACGCGCCCACCCACCCCCGTCTCCTATGCCACCCACCCATCCCACCCGCCCACTGCTCCGCCCTGTGTGCGCAGTACTCCATCAGCGAGTACCGCGACCGCCTGTACCTGGAGATTGTGAAGCGCAAGAAGGAGCTGCGGCGAGCGGCCAAGGAGCGGGAGGCAGCCAAGGCGGCCAGCCGCAGCAAGAGCCGCAGCAGCTCAGCCTACCCCGCTGGCGGCAGTGCAGCTGCTGCCCCACCAGCCAGCTACTACGGCAGCGCCGCATACGCCGCCCCCGTGCGGCACTGAAACAAACCCGACCTTGACCGCGGCCCTTGCCTAAAAAGGGCCGCTTGACCACCAAATAACTTCTGCTCCTGCTCCTTGGCGGCTCCTGCACAGCTGCCTCCTTGTCTGTGCGCCCACTGCGCGTGTTTGATTTACATCGACCGATTCTTGGCTTTTGCCCCCAGTTGGTGTGTGCAGCTGCGGCGCCGCCTCATGCAAACAGCGGCTGCACCGCTGCAATCTGCTCTTCTGCCTGCGCCAGCTCCTCGCTCCCCGCCAGCCCGCCGCTCAGCTCCTCCTGCAGCAGTGCGGCGGCCCTCTCTTCAGGCACCGACCAATACTTGCCACACGACTCTGTAACTCTACCTGAATGCATGACTTGGGAGGCCAGCCGCAAGCAGGGCGAGGCTTTGTCACGTGCTTCTGGTAGCATCCACAAACTACTGCTGTGCCAGCGAAGCAGGCCATGCGAGCGGGGCTCACCACCAGGCCTTGCAGCTCCCGGAACGCCTCCTCCAGCCGCTGTCGCGTGTCGGGCAGCATGGCGCTGGACTCGGCCAGGATGTTCTCCTGCGCAGGGGGAGGTGGGAGGGGAGGGGGGCAGGCACGACTCGGCAACTTGGGCAGCAGCATGGCAGGAGTCAAGACGAGCAAGGGCGGGGTCACAGCTGAGACGGTATGGCTGCCTGCTGCCGCTTGCCGATGTTGCACCCGGGTTTGTGCCTCAGCATTTCTCTCAGCACAAACATTTGCAAAGCAGCGCGCCAGTGGAGGGCGCTGCCTCAGATGAGCAGGACGTTTCCGGCTGCAACCCAGCGAGCCATGGTGCTCTGCCACACGCTCTCCATTGTTCCAGCAGCTCATGCCCCAGCACCCACCCACCTGGTACTTGATGTCATGCGGGTCGGCGCCCGCATCGCGCAGCTGCTGCACCTTGGCCGTCTCTGTGGCCACCTCGGCGGCGTACATGTCCAGCTCCTTGCGCAGCCGCTTCACCACGCCCGCCTTCACCTTCAGGCTGCGCCTATCCTCATCCGACATGACTGCACTGACTCAGGTACAGCTCGAGTCCCTGCAACAGTGGGCCGGTGGCAGACGGTGCTGCTGGCGGTGGTGCGGTGGCGGCGGCGCGGCTGGCGGCAGAGCTCTTGGCAGGGCGTGGGCTGGTGGCGCTGGCATGATCGATCTAGTGAGCTGTAAGCAGATGCAGCCCAGGCGACGCACCTTGCAGTCGCCCAGAAATTGACCGAAGGGCGCGCCGGTGGCTGCTTCTGTGTGCTGATCCACAGGCCTGGCGATGATCGTGGAACACGAAGAAGCAGCGATCGAGGCAACAGGCGCGTAGGTTGAGCGAACGGGCATTGCCCCTCTGCCGCTGCCGCTCGCTGGCCCAACGTCACGTGCATCCCTTATTTACAAGGCAGCCAACTGGGCGTATTTGCAGGAGGAAGCTACAAGTACACACGTTACAGATACAGAGAGGCAAGCCAGGGGCGCCTCAGTCTGCCGGCCGTGCGCTGCTGCTGGCAGCTGCCGCCGCGCCCGCTGACTTGCGAGCCAGCAGTGCCACCGCTGGCACGCGGCTGCCGCCAGTCATTTGCTCCAGCTGCTCAAAGCCCAGGCTGCCCTTGCGAGCCAGCTCAGCCAAGTCTTGGCTTTTGATGATTTCGCGCTCCTCCTCCGCCTCCTGTGATGGCAGCAAGGATGCGTGTGGGGCACATGAAGCAGATGGACCGCTGCCTGGTTTCAAGGAGGGTGTGCCCATGCAGTTGGACATCAAAACCACAGCTGGCCCAGACAGGCTGCCTTGCCACAACCCTGGGCCTCACCTGCTGCATCGTCTGGGCCGCGGGGGTTGCCTCGCCTGCTGCTGGCGCTGCGGCTGTCAGGGGCACGTCTGCATCCGCTGCAAATGGCGAGGTTGCCAGTGGACCTACAGGCAGCGACACACCCGCGTTGTCTGGCAGTGGTGCTGCCGGTTGTGGGCTGCTGAATTGCCCCGGCTCTGCTGGCTGGCCTGCTGCTGCACCTGTGGCATGCGCCGCTAGTGCGCCGTCCGGCCGGGGCGCGGGCGGGAAGCACACAAACTCAAACTCCAAGGAGGGAGCGATCATCAGCACCGCCCCCGTGTTGCCTGAGTCGCGGTAGTCTGCAGGCAGAGGTGGCAGATGGCGCAGAGGGGCGGGCTGGAGGAAGGAGTGTGGGCTGAAGATGCCAGGCAACGGCAGCCTTGCTTGCATGGCAGCTGTCGCCTGCCCCAGTGGGTTGCTGACCAGCTGGCTTCATCTGCACCTACCCAGCAGCCCGCCCCTTGGGCTAGTTGAGGAGCACCTACCTGTTGCTGAGAACACAGTCATGACCTCGTTGTTTCCCAGCACCTCAAAACCGTTCTGCTGCACCATGTGCGCCCGCACGATGGCGCGGAGGCCCTGCAGCAGCCGGGTGGGTTGTGCAGCAGAGGCAGCAGCGTGACATGCCACACTCGGGTCCTCCCCCTTACTTAAGCATCCACTCTCAAACACCGGCATGCAAGAAGCCCCAGGAACGACGCCCTTGCTCCCACCTGCTGGCGCAGCCACTGCTGGGCGACATCCAGACCAAACACAAAGCTGACTCCGCGCGGGTTGGCGCACCAGCCGCTGATGTGGCCGCTGGGGTCGGCCCACAGCAGGTCAGCCAGCAGGCCCTCGCCATTTGGGTTCACATCCTGGGTGGAAAGCGGCGTTGAGGGAAGCCTAGACTTTGGACACACGCTTTGGGGCAGGGTATGCATCTTGCTCAGTCAGCACGTGACAATGCCAGCCTGTGCCCCGCATCACTTGACCTAATCCCCCTGCCCGGCGGCTCACCAGCGGCCGCCGTATCGCGTTCACATCCTGCGGGCGGTGCAGGTATGGCGAAATGCCGCCGTGGCACAGGAAGACCTTGTTGTTCAGCAGGGCCGCAAGCGGCAAGGCATCAAACACCTGGGGGGCGGACAGGTGGAGGTGCGGACGGGTGAAAGCAGACGGTCACAAGCCAAGCGTGCAAGGCAACGGCCATTGCAGGGGATGCTGGGCAGCGTCCCAGCTGGGACCGCCGGCCAAGATCATCGATCACCCTGCAGGTGCGGGCCGCACCTGCATGACCGCCTCCCACACCGCCAGCGTGGAGCGCCGCTGGCACTCGCCGCAGAAGCCAAACAGCACCGTGATCTGCGCGGAGCGGTGAGCAGCAGCTAGGCAGCGCTGGGCTGGGTTGGCAGGCCAGGCGGCTGCACTGCATGCGGGCAGCGGGGAAGCAGCAGGCAGTCCCAGGCCAGGCAGCAAGCGGCGGGCCTCCCTTGCCCCTGCCCCACCTCGCTGCACTCGTGGTTGCCCCGGAGCAGGTAGATGCTATTGGGATGGCGCAGCTTGAGCGCAAACAGCGTGGCCACAATCTCCAGCCCCATGGGCCCTGCTGGGAGGGCAGCAGGGGAGCAGGCACATCAGCAGCCTCACATCATGGCCAAGGCGCAGCTTGTACCCTACCGCACAGCAGCACATGCAACGGCCGCTCAAGGAACGCACACGCTGGGCCTGCAGCGGTGCGGCTCAGGCCCTGCCCAGGGCCGCAGCCTCACCTCGGTCGATGTAGTCCCCCAGAAAGATCCAGACCTTGTCATCGCTGCCGGGGCGGCCCAGCCGCTGGAAGATGCGCCGCAGGTCGCAGAACTGGCCGTGCAGGTCGCCTGCGGCAGGGGCCGGCCGGCCACTGTTGGGCGGCCGGCTACAGCCAGGGGGCTACAGCCAGGGTTTGCAGCAGCCAGGTGTCACAGTGCAGCCTCGCACCTACGACCACCACGTTTCCCGCGGTGCTGACGTCCAGCAGCGTGGGCTCCTTGAGCAGCGCATCCCTGGCAGGCAGCAGGAGGAAAAGAGGCGTGTCATTACCGCTGGAATGTTGCATGCGGTTGCTGCTTGTGCTGCCGCTCGCTCCCGCCCACCTGGTGGCGCTGCAGAGGCGCTTCAGCTCCTTCTCCGGCAGCGGGAAGGCGTTCTCCCCGTCCGCCGGGCCAGCTGCCAGCAGCCGCTCCACCACGTCGCCCAGCTGCTTGGCCCTCGGCTTGGGGGGGTGGCCCCACAGCAGCCACTCCCACATTGACGGGCCTGCATGCAACGAGGCGGCGGTGCCGGTCAAAGAGATGCGAGCCAGACAGCCAGGCTTGGAGCCAGCCAGGCTTGGATGCGCAGAAGGGCAGTGAGAGCCTGCCAGCCTTGGCCCTCAGTTAGAAGCTTGTCGGCGTGCAGCCGTGAAGGCGGCGGCGGCAAGACGGCAGCGGCGGGGTGTGGAGAGCCCCAGGGCTCCAAGCGGCGTGCAAAGGCGTTGGTCTCGCGGCTGATGCGACACGGGCGCGAGGTCGAGGGCTGCAGCCTCGACAAGGAAGCCCTGCAGCTTGAGCGGCTGCTCGGCCCTGCCCAGGCGGTCGCTGAAGGCTCACCGTCACGCCTTCCTTGCCGCTCGTCACAGTCTCGAACCCCAAGCCGCGTGGGTTGCCGCCAAAAAAAGAAGGACCGACCGACCCCCAGTCTTGCCACTCGAAGGGTGTGATAAGTGATCTCGCAGCACACCGTCGATTGCAGCGGTTTAGCGTGCACCAGAGCACCCCTCGGCAAGCGGCAAGTCCAGGCGGCAGCGCCGCAGTGTCGCTCCCTGCGCCTTGATGCTGCTCGCCTTACAGTTGTGGAGGCTACATCGCTCTAGCTGCCTCGTGGCAGCAGGACACATCTGCTATCAAGAAGGTTGCTACTGCGGCCAGCCGGCGTCGGCGTTCTGCTTCACAAACTCGGCCAGCGCGCGGATGTCGTCATCCGCCAGCCGCGGGCCAAACGTGCACTTGCCCCTCGGCGCACACTCCTGCCCAAACCTGCGCCACGGTGCCGACGCAACTGTTGGTTGGTACTGCAAATCCTATGCTCCTGCTGCAAAAGCGTCAAAGCCCAATACAAGCACGCGCTTGCGCTGCAAGTGCAGTGGGCACGCAAGTGCGGCTGCTGGCGCACCCAGGCATGCTGCCACGCCCCGAGTAGATGACGTCGTACAGTGCCTGCGCTCAGCAACAAAGATTGGTAGGTGTGAACGGCCAAAGCTTTCTTGGGGCTCAACACACACAAACGCATTGTCGGCAGCGGCGTCCGATGGGAGGTGCAGGGCATGCAATGCATGTGCAATGTTTGCCCTGACCTGCGTGTCATCCAGGCCGTTGCGCTGCAAGTCCTCCAGCCGCAGCGTTGCATCTCGCCTGCCGAGCATGACAGGAGGCGCAAGGGGCGGGGGCAAGCACTAGGTTGGACATGCCATGCGGGGCGGAATGCGGCAGGCCACAGGGTGCCGAGCACACATGCCACCAGCTGTGAAACACTGCCCTCACCTCACTATGTTGCCGCCGCCTGTGTGGCACCCACTGCAGCTCCGCTCAAACACGACGGCAGGGCTGTCGGCCTGGGCTGCAGGGGCTGCAAGCACCAGGGCAACCGCTGCCAGGCGGCACAGCCACGGCGCCACCGCCGCCGCCCGCTGCTGGATGGCAGTAGCGGCCGCGGCGTCTTCCCTCCTGTCAACAGCGACTGCTGCTACACGCGATGCTCGCCGCGCGCCTGGCCTAAACGCGCAGCAGCGCCCGTGTGGCACGCCAGCGGTCGCAGCAAGCATCGTGGGCCGCTCCCTGGCCTTTCAAACTGCAGTGCGATGAAAATCAGCAAATCAAGGAGGCCCACAAACGCAAATTGACGGTGCTGCAATCCTCGGCAAGCGGTGGCGGCAGCAGGGACGGAGCCCAGCATTGCGCCCAACTGAACGCCGCCTTTGCATGCAGCAGCCAGCCGGTCTGTCACAGGTCAAATCCGAGCCAACAAGGCAGAGGAGGATATTATTGCTGAAGGCGTGCTGTCGGCTGTTGAAGGAGACGGGCGAAAGGGGCGCACCAGCGTACCGGCCCGCTCTCCCCTAAGCCCCCTCGCTCTCCCAACCATGGCTCCTGCCTCCTTGGTATGCTAGTGGACGCACTGGTTACTAGATCGCAATTAGTAGTAGACAGAAGCATGCTAAACTGGGAAGGAGTTGGGAAAACAGTGACAGGGCATGTGTGGCACCGGTCAACATGGGGAAGGCAGGGGCAGGGGCAAGAGAGATATGCGTGGGCCGGCTCCTGCCGTCATGGGAAAAACGGATGAAATGCATCGCGCATGGCTCAGCAAGCTGCCGCTGTAAGTGGAGACTTGAAGCGAGTACTGCACAGCAGTCCTCACGCCAAGGCCACAGGGACCATGCTTGCCGGCGCGCGCAAAGGCAATGAAATGAAAGAGAGGGAAGTGAGCAGGGGATGGGAGCTTAGGCAGGCATGGATCTAGGGCCGACGCCACGAGGTTGGAGGAGAGCGGTGGGCAGCAGCTAGCGTCTAGGAGCAAGATCGTAGGCAAGTGGGGGCTGGACAGGGCAAGGGCAGGGCCCATGCCATCACATTGGTAGTCAGAGGCAGGCCGCGGCGATCAAACATGCGGCGGGGGTGGGCTGGAGGGGGTGGTGCGTGTCATTTGTTGCGCGAGCGGATTTTAGAGGGGCGCGGCTGGGAAGGGTGCAGTGCCCATGGCCCGTCCGTGAGGGGGTTTCAGGTTTCAGTTTGTTGCTGGGTGGTCGGCTGCCGCCACCTACGCGGTGGGGGTGCGGGGCGCAAGGTACGGCATGTCCCAGCCGCCCTGTGCCACCGGGAATGCGGGTGGGAGGAGCTCGGGGGGGCGCGGTGCCCCCGGGCAGGTGGGCGTGGGGATGCACGCGGCCACGGGTGTGGAAGGTTCGGAGTCAAAAAGCGGCAGGAAGGGTGGCGGCGGCGGGGCCACAACTGGCAGCTGCAGCCTTGGCAGCGTGAGGCCCAGCGGTGTGACCGGCGTGAGCTGCGATCTCGGCGGCACGGCCTCCTGCGCCAGCAGGCTCGTGACCTGGGAGCGGGGAGGGCGGCAGGCAGTACTGATGATTGATAGGGGTGGGATGCCACATGCTTGGGCACTCTAGTGACACCCAGCAGTGCAGCCCGGAGCTGCTGCACAGCAAGGGTTGGCAGCTGACAAAAGCCGGCTCGTGTGGGCACCGCTGCGGGCGGCGTCCGGAGGCGCCCGGCGCGTCTGACTAGGAAGCTGCCGAGGGCCTCACTGCGCTGCCTTCCCGCTGTTGCGCAGTGCCTGCTGCCCACGATCACCCAGCAGTGAAGTTTCAAAGCCGGCCAGCGCACCTCTGGGGGACTCGCCATTCGAGGACTCTTCATCGGCGCGTGTTGACTTGGCCGCGGCAGCAAGCCGGTGCTGCTGGCGAACCGACCAGCCTGCTTATGGCGCTTGCAAGGCTGCGCGGGGCGGGAAGCGCGACGGCCCGCGGTGTTGCTCCGCCTCCTGCAGCTTGCAGGCGACTAAAGCTGGCAAAGAACACGGATCGAAGTTGAGAAATATTGTGAGGGCGCAGGAATTGGAAGCGCAGGGGCCAGAGCCCCAGGCATTTGATGTTGGTGTTTGTAATGGGCGTGCTCCGACAAGCGTGTGTGGCGACCCCGGGGACCTTTGACTGGGCTGTTGACCGGCCACTGCTCGTGCCGTCTTTTACAGCGGTCGGTGTGTTGCAGCTGGAGTGGGATTCCAGGTCAACTGCGACCTGCAGTCAGCGACTGCGACTGCTTGTCTCTTCGACTTCCCCCGAGCCAATCGTTGCCCTGCCAGGTGGCAGCACTTCAGCTGAGCTGCAGGCACGGCACAGGTGTGCAGCTCATGTGATCGTGCTGCTTCAACTCTTGGCTGCTTGACGTGCCGTGCCGCTCACGCCACGGCCGTCTCAAAAAGAGTGCCAATGCCTGGACACAAGGTGGGCGGCAGTGTGTGCGGTGTGAGTAGTTGCATTTCCATCAACTCCAAGGCATGCACACGTGCGCAGGATGGACAGTCAGTCCTGTTGCACACACACACACACCATAAGTGAGCCCCATGGCTGCCCAGCCGCCCAGAAGCACGCGCAGCGCAGCACGCAGCTTGTTTGCGCCACCCAGCCTGCGTTGCAAGAGTTGTGGGAGTGGACGCAGATGCAGTCGGGGAACAAGCAGTCGCATGCGGGCCTGTGATCAAGCTCGCCATTCAAATTTTACTCCCAAGGCACGCCCACCATGCCGCCAAACTGCCAAAGCCCGCCAGGCCCAGGGTGGTGCACGCAATGACGACGCCTGTGCGTGCCTGCACAGGGTACAGGACCAGACGGAGACGAGGGGGTGCAGCAGAGGGAGGGAAGCCTGGGACAAAGGCCACCAGCTGGACAGGGAGGCGGGCCATGCACCACCTTGCTGCCGCACCTTCCAGTCAGTCACAAAGGCGGCCCCCAGCAGCGGGATGCCGGCTCCGCATGAAAAGGTAATGGCGGACACCAGGGCAGCCTGCAGCGGGCGCGCCAAGTTGTCGACATCTGCGAGGGAAAACAGGAGAGGTTGAGAACAGCTCAGACCCAGCTGCATGGGCGCACAGGGCATGACCAAGTGTGGCTGCCAGGGCTGCCATCCTCGGGCCCAGCTGCGCAACCCAGCTTGGAATACCCTGGCAGCGCACCGATGCCCAGCTCGTCACGCGCGTGCGCCCGCACCACGTCGTTTTCTGTCAGCACCTCAGCCACCTCACGCGCCAGGCGATAGGGCAGGCCGCGCTCCACGTAGATCTGGGGGAGGCACAAGGCGGGGAGGGAAGGGGCTTGCAGTGAAGCCCACGCGGCTCTGGATGCAGGGTGGCAGGCTGGCAGCGCTGGCTTGGGGCAGGCGGGCAGGAGGCCTGGCCGCTCCAGCGATCCCAACCCAGCACGCCCACCTGCGTCAGCTCCTCCAGCTCAAACGCGCGTGACTCTGGGCTCAGCTGTGCCTGCCGCTCAGCCTCGATGTCCGCTGCCTCTGCATCCCGCTGGCTGCTCACCGAGATGTACTCGCCTGTGGCGGAGGGAAAGAGGGTAGCCAGGGCAGCCAGCAAGTGGGGTGTTGAACGCAGTAGGGCCTGTCTAGCACGGTCAACGTGGCCATCACTGCATGCAATGCAGGGCCAACAGCATGCATTCACGTCCTCTGTGAGCGTGGGAAGCCTCCACCTGCAGCACCCCTCCCGGCCTGGCCCCTCACCCACAGCCATGCTGAGCGCGCCACCCACCAGCCCCGCCACCCCGCTCAGAACGATGGTGTGGTGGTCGCTGCGGCGGGTGAGTGCAAAGCAGCACAAAGCAATCAGCTCATCAATGTGCGGTCAGTGTAGCATCTGCTGCCTGGCTGCCTGATGAGGTTCTGAGTGTGCAGCCTCCCGGCTGGTGCGCCCACCTGCTGGCTGCTCCCACACCCATCAGCAAGCTGGAGGTGGAGACCAGGCCGTCGTTGGCGCCCTGCAGGGGTAGGCCGTACGCGAGGCAGCTCAGAAGCGGCAACATCTCAAGACGCACATGGCCAGTGACACGGCCTTGCAAGCATGCACTGCCATCAACCTCACGACACCAGGCGACGCTGTCTCGCTGCCCAAGTCTGACAAACACACCAGCACAAAGGCGCGAAGCCAGGGGGCCCGGTGTGAGTGGTGCCTGCAGCAGGGCAAGCAGGTGATGCACCCGGGAGAGACGCAGTGAGTGAAAAACACGAAAAAAAGCCAAAATTGATAAGTGAGCAACCGTGCCACAGTGCCGGCCAGCGGCAGCAGGGCTGCTTGCTCCCATGCACCATGCCTCGTAGCTACCGCCCCTGCCTCACTTGTGGGGGTGCATCTCAGGGTCCCGCACCGACCCCGCTCGCGGCAGGCCCACCGGCCGCTGGCTGTGGTCGTGCTCATGCAAGTGCAGGTGCTGAAATGGGGGCAAGCGAACGGGATCTGGTTCAGCAGGGAACAAGGGGCAAACAGAGGCATGCGAACTACATACCACTGGGTGACAACACAACAACCATCACCTGCTGCACGCTGGCAAGGTGCAGAGCCGCCGCCAGGTGCGCGCCAAAGCGTCGGCTGCGCTTGGGCTGCCCACCCTGCTGGCGGGCTTCGTCTGCCGCCGCCAAGCTGGACACAGCGTGTCCCAGAGCTGGCAGGTCCTCGCCGTGTGCTAGCCCTGCACCCAGATCTCGTGACGCCTGCCGGCTGAGGCGGACCAGTGTGGCGGATGCAGCACGCCGCATCGCTGCAATGGCTGCACGCTAGCTCGGGCTAGCTCGGGGACGCTGGCGGCAGCAGCGCGGCGGTGGGTCTGGTCCGCTCTGCTGTTCTCGGCACGCGACCACAGGCTGCACCGAGTGTGTTGTTGCACCAGGGCTTCAGCGCCGAGCCGGCAAATACCCGAAAGGACGGGTTTGGGGTTTAAGGCCACTCCGGGCCTTCCACTGCCTTGCGGTGGGACCAAGCGGGCGAGATCGAGGGCTCAAAGCACAGAACATGGCAGCCTGCAGAACGGCGAGCAGGTTGCAGCTGCTGCCGCGCCGCCGCTGCCGCCGGCTCAGCGCCTGGCATGGCCAGCAGCGGGGCTGACACATACTATTTATCGAGATGTTGTTTCATGCTACTCCCCGCACAAGATGTAACATTCAGCCAGAGTATGACCTGAGCTAAGTATTACACTATGGGGGCACAGGACGACAGCGTAAGGCACGGCACGGGCGTTAGCGGCAACACAGCACAACCACGGCAAAACACGGCGCTGCAAAAACTGTCAGTGAGGCTCTGACAACCGAATGAAATGGGAATGGGGTAAGTGCGGAACAAAACGCAGCGACGAGGGCTGAGCAAGCTATACATTCGCAGCCGCCCTCGGCGCATGGGGCGGGCGTCCCGCCATGCGCGGGCAGGCGGGGCAGGCGCTGCGAATCAAATGGTTGGGTGGCGCTAGTATGCAGGCAGGGTACAGGTGTACAACATTCATTGTAGCAGGAGGGAGGGTTCAGGATTGGGGT
>VFQQ010002684.1_pt1 | contig 19261 bp, 15 predicted proteins | sample 3512341 | NCBI WGS metagenome assembly VFQQ01 (sample SAMN10412373, study PRJNA504923) | tailings metagenome | isolation source: Relicate 2 Philex TSF1 revegetated site | place: Philippines: Tuba, Benguet | collected 2017-08-29 | reverse complement strand
GCATCCTCTGCGCCTGCTGCTCGACCTCCTGCCCCAGCTACTGGTGGAACGGCGACCGCTATCTCGGCCCCGCCGTCCTGCTCCAGGCCTGGCGCTGGATCGCCGACAGCCGCGACGAGATGACGGGCGAGCGGCTCGACAACCTGGAAGACCCCTTCCGGCTGTACCGCTGCCACACGATCATGAACTGCGCCAAGACCTGCCCCAAGGGCCTGAACCCGGCGCGCGCCATCGCCGAGATCAAGAAGCTGATGGTCGAACGCCGGCTCTGACAATCCGGGGACGCGATATTCATCTCGGCGGCGGCAGGCCCGCCGCCGAGCCCACCCCCGCCGAGCCCTCCCCTGATCCCTAGGCAGTGCTGAGCGGCCGCTGCATCACCGACACCACCGCCCCCGCCAGCAGGATCGCACCCGCTGAGGCGAGGCCGAGCGCGATGCTGCCGGCCGCATCGGCCAGCGCCCCGGCCGCCACCGGCCCGATCATCTGCCCGATCGAGAAGACGATCGTGAAGGCCGCGAAGGACCGGCCCCATTGCGCCTGCGTCAGGTTCTTCCGTCCGAAGGTGGAGGCGGAGGCGGGCACGATATAGAACGACGCGCCCACCACCGCGGCCGAGACGACCACGCCGAAGGGGGCCGGGAGGAGGAGCGCGCAGAGCACGCCGAGGCCGGTGGCGAGGTTCGATGCCGCCATCGCCCCGCCGCCCCGGGCGGCGGCCAGCACCCGGCGCCAGATGAAGGGCGACAGCATCGTGCCCACCGCCATCAGCGACCATACGCCGGCGACCAGCGTCGCCCCCGCCCCCTCGGCCCGCATCCAGGCCACCAGGAAGGTGAGGTAGATCAGGTAGCCCAGGCCGAACAGGAAATAGCCGCCGAGCGCGGGCAGCATCCGCGCATAGGGCAGCGGTGCGGCGGTGCCCGCGGCGTCCGCGCTCTCCTCCGCCCTCTGGGCGTTCGCGGCGAACCAGGCCGGGATGAAGGCCGCCGCGCCGCCGGCGGCGAGCAAGAGCCAGGCCTGCGGCCAGACCTCGTTGCCCAGCCGCTCCAGGATCGGCGGCAAGGCGGCGCCCGACAGCAGCTGACCCAGGCCGCCGCCGCCGAAATACAGCCCGACGGCGAGCGCGTTGCGGGCGGGATCGGCCCGGAACAGCGTCGCCGCCAGCGCGCTGCCGGCGACGAAGACCGGCGCGCCCGCGATCCCGGCGAGCGTGCGCCAGGCGATGAGCAGCCAGAAGTCCCGGGTCAGCGCGCAGAAGAGGAGCGAGACCGTGGTCACCGCCATGCCCCAGACGAACAGCCGCCGCGCGCCCAGGACCGAGATCAGTGCCAGGCTGAGCAGCGCGCCGGCCAGATAGCCGACCGCATTGGCGGTGTTGAGCGCGCCGGCTTCGGCATAGCTCCAGCCGAGGTCGTCCCGCATGGCCGGCAACACCAGCCCATAGGCGAAGCGCGCGAAGCCGTTGCTGACCGCGGGGCCGAGCGACAGGCCGATGGCGACCAGCCACAGGACGGCGGGCGACAGCGCGGGCTCGCTCTCCTGACCCTCCGTCCTCGCCAAAGGCGCTTCTCCCCTCATGCCGCGCCAAAGGCGCGGGCCGAGAGGGGTGACAGGCCGGAGAGGCGCGCGCAAGCGCGGAATGATCGCGCAACCGCGCGGCGCCATCGCCGACCTGCTAGGAGACCGGGCCGGCGAGCCCCACCGGCACGGCTCCAGTCTCCCGGCGGAAGACCCCATGACCGATTTCGAACTCTACCGGCCCACGGTGGACGAGGTGCGCTCCGGCGAGCTCGGCCGGCGCCTGCGCCGGTTCAACTACGGCTTCGTCGGCGAATACGCCGAAACCGCGCCCGTCTGGCTGAACGCGAAGACCGGCGAGGGAGCGGTGGTCGGCGGCGTGCGAGGCTTCGTCTTCCTGCACTGGCTCACCATCGACATCCTGTTCGTCGACGAAAGCACCCGGGGCCGGGGCCTCGGCCGCCGGCTGCTCGCCGCCGCCGAGGAGCAGGGCCGCACACTCGGCGCCGGCCACGTGAAGCTGGAGACCTTCGAGTGGCAGGCGCGCGCCTTCTACCTGAAACAGGGCTATGCCGAATTCGCCCGCATCGACGATTACGTGCCGGGCTTCTATCTGGCCTATATGCGGAAGGCGCTTTGACCTTCGGCGCCTGCGCGGGATCACCCGACGCGGAGCGGCCACTGGCAATTACGGTGACAGTGCTGGAGTGCCCCCCCTTCCTATCCCCAGGTCAGCGTTCCGTTCGGCCAAGGTCCGCAGCGATACCACGCGAAGCCCCGATCCTTTAGCTCACGCTTGGCTTCGGCCACGCGTTGCGCCCCTTCTCGTTCGCAAGCCTCGTAGGTGTTCAGTTGAGAGATGCTCTGGCTCACGGGAAGCGGTCCTGGCGCGAATGTGGTCACGACCAGCAACACCACGCCTTGCATCACGATCACCACTCGCCCCTCCTGAGAATATCGGTGACAGGAGAATATCGGTCACAGTGCACTGTCACCGATATTTTCTGCAAAGTTCGAGTTCGGGGCAATCACAGCGGCGATGGCGTATGTAGCTTCGAATTGGAATATGGCGGAGGAAGCCCCAGCTGGCGAGACATCTCCGGGCAGTGACATAGGGAACGGCTGGGGGGTGGATGACGGAGATTCAGGTGGGGCCGGCCCAGGGGCTGCGCCGGGTGTCCCAAGCACTCCCCAACCTGGAGACTTGATTTGGCCACATAATGAAGCCTTCGTCCCGTTGGTTGAGATTCGTCCAGAGGTGCAACAAATATTGCGCTATCGTGTCTTTTTCTGGGACGCTGAGACTATGACTTGGCGAGTGGGGTTCAACTTCCCGGTGTCTGGGACAGAAATGCGGCCTACACTATCCAACAGAGGTCCAGAAAGGGGTGAAAGAGAGTCGGGCTTCACGTTGAGCCCCCCGGGATCGCCGAGGGTTGTCTCGGGCCAAAATCCTGTAAATGGTCTCAGGATTGGTTTTTTCAACCCAACAACTAATGGTCCTTATTTTGTAGTATACGGCACAAACAATCAGGCAATATCTCCTGTGACTGGACGAACAGTAGGGTCAAAGACTGCTCATTACCCCATTGATCTTGGTAGAAGCGCTCAAGGATTTTTCCAATGACAAAAGATTTGATTCCAGTGGGTGAAAGTTTGTGTGCGGTTGGTCTGAGAGCGTACTATGTCTATCTTCGCTTTGATACCGTGACTGTAGAAATCGGAGTCTCGTTTGATATCGCAAAAAAGGGGCATATCTCGAGAATAGACCCGAGTCTCCGAAACGGCGATGTAAAGATGTTATGGGATATCGTTGAGCAAACAATTGTAAATAGCGCTTGGAGTAAAACCATTTTGATAGAATTTAGCGATGGCTCGGAAATAATTATTCCCCCCTCCGATAATTTTCGCGGAACAATTCGCGGAACACTTCGCGGAAAGGATGAGTCAATCTTTGATGATTTTTAGAAGAAAACGCCGACTACCAGTGGACTGCCGCGATGAGGTATCCGGCAGGAAGAAAATGCAGTGTCATCGAATTCTCCAGTTACACTCCGGAACAAAAACACACCCTGTCATGCGATTGAATACACGATTCACCCCATATCCATATTTCAATATCACGCTCTTCTTTCAGCCACTGAAAGATAGTTTCGGCTTCTGAACAGCCACGATTTCTGTTTTTTCGTTCATCTGCGACACTAATAGTCAAGAAATATCCTTCCAATTCAATGGGGCGATAGATATTAACAAACAAAATATCATCTTTTGTATATGATCTTGCTAGTTTTGCTGGATTATTCCACACTATAAACTCTCTATTTAAGTCTGAAGGCACGCGCGAAAATCCAATCGTTTTCAAATTATTTTCGATATTCGATAAAAGCACCCCATCCGCTTGTTGAGTCCGATCAATTCTATAAGTCGCGAACCGTAACACTCGAGTATCACAACCAGAAAGTAAAAATACTAAAGTCAGCAACATAGAAACCAAGCTCTTACTGAAAGGGGGGTACTGCATGTCTATCCTCCCACAACGCTCCCGGCTTCCGATATTCTTCAAAATTTACGGTGACAGTGCACTTAACTGGATTTACGGTGACACGAATTACGGTGATGGGGTGGACGGCCCCCGCGACGGCATCATGAGTGCCAAGATGAGGTCGTTGGAGACGACGATCATCTGAGAGGAGCCGTCCACCCCATCACCGGAATGGTGTCCGGAATTGCAGGTACCGAGGCAGGTAGCATCCTATTTCTTTTTGGCGGGCTCAGCCTGTTTCTGACGCGCCTCCGCCTGCTTGATTTTGTCATCAAGGATTTTGCCTACGTCGAGACCAACACCCATGAAGTTCGGCTTAAGCTGCACGTAGCTCAATGCCGTCTTGAGCCGCGCAAGGAACCACGTAGCCTTCTTCGTATCCGCCGCAGTCGGGCCTTTGATGATCGCTTCCTGTACGGATAACAGGAATGCATCCCGACGCTCCCTGAAATATGGCTCTCTGATTCGCAGGCCACGCAGCATCGTTGCCGCCGCCTCAAGCGCCGTGCGATCGCGAACCGCGATAGAAACACCGCAGTTCGTAAATGCGTAATCCACCTGCTCCTCTGGTTCGAGATCATCAAATTTGACGAGAGCCAGAGCTTCCTTCGCCTCTTGGATTTTTCCAAGCTGAAGCTGGCAGTGGGCGAGGAACACGGTGTTGACCGACGTAGGAGACTCCTTGCTGAGATCCGCGTAGTAGGGTTCCGCAGCCGCCCAGTCATCCTTGTACCGGAAACTCTCGCCGATAGAAGACCTGATATCGAACCGGGCCTGATCGTGCCAATCTTCGTCAGACTGAATCTCCTTGAACTGCTCGATCGATCTATCCAGCAACGCCATATCCTGCCGGAGATTGCCGAGGAGTTGGTACGCCAAGGCTAGGCGGTGTTTCGCATGGAGCGTCAGTTTGGCGCCCTTTGCGGCTTCGATGGCTTCCCCAAGCAGCTCTTCCGCCGTCTTGGCCTCACCAATCATCAGGTACTGAACTGCCTTGGTCCCCTTGTAGTGGACGATGTCACTCACACTCGCGGAGAATTCCAAGATGCGGTCGATCAAGCGTTGTCTCTCTGCAAATGAGAGTTGATCGTTGAATATGTCCAAGTATACCTGGAGAATATCAACGTCCTTCTCATCCATCACCGAGCCGAGCTTCGCCAACTCCCGCCGGCCATGCTCCTCATTCCAATCCGGCCAGAGAGCATGCATCGCGTGGAAATAGATGATCTTTCTATGCCAGCGCTCATCCTTGATATTGTCCCGCAGCCGTTCGAGTACCGCAGGGAACTCGGCCAAGCGTTCCGTTCGGATGTGCAGCCAAAACAGGCGGTCAACCAGATCGCTCATGGCGTCGAGATCGATTTGGAACATGCCGCCTTCCTTCGGCATACCTTTGCTCACCGCAACTTCAGTGTGGCTCTTGTGCCAGATCGTGTACTGAACGATGTCGGCTCGCGCAGAATAGAGCGCCTGCGAGAATTTGCCCTCGCTCATGAGCTTGGAGGTCCGCTTGTTCATCAATTTGGTGCCCGGTAGACGCTCCGCGCAGCAGACCTTGTACTGAAGCCCCGATCCGCATAGGCAGTAGCTGTTGCGCGGAGGTACGTATTGGTAGGCTGGCGGCATGCGTTCTCCTCGATCAGCGCTTGCCCCGAGAAGCGGGCAGGCTTTTGCACGTGTCGGCTCGATCTTGCCCAATGCGGTCAATGACCCAATCTAGCTGATCGGGCAGAACCCGCATGCGTGCTAGCTGCAGCGCATTGAATACCGCGTCGGTGAGCGGACCTGCACCAAGTGCGATTTACGGTGATGGGGTGAACGGCCCCTCTCAGATGATCGTCAACTCCAACGACCTCATCTTGGCACTCCAGATGCCGTCGCAGGGGCCGTCGACCCCATCACCGCAATTTACCTAAGCCAAATTCGGTGACAGTTCACTATTTATGGCTGTCGAGCACCACTGAAATTCGGTGACAGTTCACTATTTATAGCTGTCGAGCACCACGTAGCGGAGTGCTCGCGGCCGGGCAGAACAGTTCAGCGCCAAAAAACCCTCTTGCAAAATTGTGCAAATTCGCGTAGACTTCTGAGGTCGCTGCTCGTTAGGGCGGCGCTGCCGTTGTGCATCGTGAATCTCTCAATGCTCATGCCACCGGATTCCGGAGGGCAACGGATGGCGATCGTCGCCGCCGTTGCTTTACGTAAACGGAAAGAGTTGGCGCGAATTGGCCGAAACTGGCGCGGACTGGCTCTGGCTGGTCGCGAACGGGTGTGTTCTGGCTCGACTTGGCGCGAATTGGCTGGGTTTGGCTAGGGCTTCGCCGGGGCGAAATCCAGACTTCCCGATATAGATCAATGAGTTGCCCGGATTTCGGCCGAGCGCGGGCGCTTGCGCCTGCAAACCTGCAGGGCGGCTGGACGGGCGGCGGAGCGACGCGGAGGCCGAGGCGACAAATGTTCCGATCGGAAGGCCCGCTGGGGTCGCCGGGCGGAGGAGCCGGGGCGGACAAGAGTGTCCGTCAGCGTGAGCGGCCAGATCCGGCCGCCGGTCGAAGCGGCCATTTTTGTCCGCGGGCAGGTCTGCGGGAAGTGGACAAAATTGTCCGACGGACAAATGTTCACGCGCGGGCCGTCGTGCGTTCGTGCAGGCGGCCGCCCCCACCCAACCCTCCCCCACCTACGACGGGGGAGGGCTTCAGGGGCGGGAAGCGGACAAAATTGTCCGACGGACAAATGTTCACGCGCGGGCCGTCGTGCGTGCGTGCAGGCGGCCACCCCCACCCAACCCTCCCCCATCTACGACGGGGGAGGGCTTCAAGGGCGGGAAGCGGACAAAATTGTCCGGCGGGCAGGGTGGCCGGTGCTCGGGTCGTCTAGGCATCGCGCGGACGGCCGCCCCCACCCAAACCCTCCCCCACCCTCCCCACGCTGCGCGCGAGGGAGGGCTTTACGGCCGGCGCGGGAAAGGGGGAAGAAGGCGCAGCGGCCGGAATTGTCCGCTCCCCCGCCGGGACGCGACTCGGGCGCGCGTGCTAAGGAACGGCTTCGCAATTGGTGACCAGGGTTCCGTGCAGGCGAAGACCGAGGCCCATGCCGCATCGCTGATCCGGCGGCTGCTCTCCGAGCATGTCAGGCCGCATGCCGGCCGGCTGGCGCTCGCCGGGCTGCTCATGCTCGTCGTCGCCGGGGCCACCGCCGCCAATGCCTGGCTGATGGAGCCGGCGCTGGACCGGATCTTCGTGAGGCGCGACGCCCAAATGCTCTGGGTCGTGCCGGCGGTCATCGTGGCGCTCGCCCTCGTCAAGGGCCTCGCCGCCTATGCCCAGACCATGGTCCTGCACCAGGCCGGCCAGCGCATCGTGGCCGACCTGCAGGCCCGGCTCTACCGCCACCTGATGGGCGCCGATGTCGGCTGGCTCGGCCGGGTGCATACGGGAAAGCTCGTCTCCTCCTTCCTGGTCGATGCGACGCTCTTGCGCGACGCGGTCGGCAAGGGCGTCGTCGCGGTGCTGAAGGACGGGCTCACCTTCCTCTTCCTCGTGGGCGTGATGATCCACCAGGACTGGCGGCTCTCCATCGTGGCGCTCTTGGTGCTGCCGGCCATGGCCTTCGGCATCCGCCGCCTCGGCGGGCGGGTGCGCCGCCGCTCGGGCCAGATGCAGGAGGAGACGGGTAAGCTCTCGGCGCTGCTGTCGGAAACCTTCGCCGCCATCCGCGTGGTCAAGGCCTATGGCCGGGAAGACTACGAAACGGCGCGCGCCCGCGACCTGATCGCCCGCCGCCGCCAGCGGCTGATGCGCCTGCTCCGCGCCCAGGCGATCTCCTCGCCCGCCATGGAGGCGCTGGGCGGGCTCGCCGTGGCGCTCGCCATCCTCTATGGCGGCATGCGGGCGATGGAAGGCACCATGACGCTCGGCGCCTTCGCCTCCTTCGTCACCGCCATGCTGCTCGCCTATGCGCCGCTGAAGAGCCTCGCCAACCTCAACGCCTCGATCGCGGAAGGGCTCGCCGCGGCCGAGCGGCTGTTCATGGTGCTGGACGTGGCCCCCACCGTGACCGACGGGCCCGAGGCCCGGCCGCTGCTGCCCGGCGGCGGCACCATCCGGTTCCGGGGCGTGCATTTCGACTACATGCCGGGCAAGCCGGGCTTGCGCGACGTCAGCTTCACCGTGCCGGCCGGGCGCAAGGTGGCGCTGGTCGGCCCCTCGGGGGCGGGGAAGAGCACCATCCTCTCGCTCATCCCGCGTTTCTACGATGCCGCCGGCGGGCGCATCACCATCGACGGGCAGGACGTGCGCGAGGTCACCATCGCCTCGCTCCGCGCCGCCATCGCCCTGGTCGACCAGAATCCGCTCCTCTTCGACGACACCGTCCGCGCCAACATCGCCTATGGCCGCGAGGGGGCGAGCGATGCGGAGATCGAGGCGGCGGCGAAGGCGGCGGCCGCGCATGACTTCATCATGGCGCTGCCGGAAGGCTACGACACCCCGCTCGGCCCCGGCGGCGGCCGGCTGTCGGGGGGCGAGCGCCAGCGCATCGCCATCGCGCGCGCCATGCTGAAGGACGCGCCCATCCTGCTGCTCGACGAGGCGACCAGTGCGCTCGACCCCGAATCCGAACGCGCCGTGCAGGCCGCACTTGCGCGCCTCACCCGCGGGCGCACCACGCTGGTGGTGGCGCATCGGCTCTCCAGCGTCATCGATGCCGACGAGATCCTGGTGATCGAGCAGGGCCGGGTGGTCGAGGTCGGGCGGCATGCCGAGCTGATGGGCATGGACGGGCTCTATGCGCGGCTCTATGCCGGCAGCCTCGAGCCCGAGCCGGCCGAGGAGGCGGTGGAATGAGCCCAGAGGTGCGCCGGTGAGTATCGGGCGCCTGATCGGCCGCTGGCTGACCGCACCCGGCCGCGTCGAACGGCTCGGCCGCTGGCTCGCCGCCTATGCCCGCCTGGTCTGGAAGAAGGGCCGGTGGGAGGTGATCGGCCAGGGCCGCGCCGCCGAATACTGGGAGAGCGGCCGCCCCGTCATCATCGCCTTCTGGCACGGCCGGCTGTTCCTGCTCCCCTTCGCCTGGGCCACGGCGCGGCCCGTCGCGGCGCTGGTCTCCGCCCATCGCGACGGCGAGGTGGTGGCGGCGCTCTTGCGCGAACTGGGCGTCGATGCCATCCGCGGCTCGACCAACCGCGGCGGCGCCTCGGCGCTGCGCGCCATGGTGCGGGCGGCCAGAAGCGGCGTCTCCGTCGCCATGGCGCCGGACGGGCCGCGCGGCCCCCGCATGCGGGCCAGCGACGGCATCGTCGCGCTCTCCCGCCTGGTCGATGCGCCGATCCTGCCCGTCGCCATCTCGGTCGAACGCGGGCGGCTGTTCGGGTCCTGGGACCGCTTCCTGCTGCCGCTGGTCGGCGGGCGCGGCGCGGTCATCTGGGGCGAGGCGATACACCCGGCGGAATCCGCCGACCCGGCGGCGATGGAGGCCGTGCGCCGGCGGCTGGAGGACAGCCTGATCGCGCTGACCCGCCAGGCCGACGAGCGCTGCGGCCGTGTCCCCGTCGATCCCGAGCTGGCCGAGCCCGATATTGCACGCGCCTGATTTCTGGTGGCGGCCCGAACCGACGGCGACGGCGCGGGCACTCTCGCCGCTCTCCGCCCTGTGGGCGGCAGGGGGCTTCCTCCGGCGGCTGGTCCTGCGTCCGGGCCGGGCGCCGGTGCCGGTGATCTCGGTCGGCAATCTCGTCGCCGGCGGGGCGGGCAAGACGCCGGTCGCCATGGCGGTGATGGAGCGGCTGGTGAGCTTCGGCCTCAACGCCCATGTCATCGCCACCGGCTATGGCGGCAGCATCAACTGGCCCTATCGCGTGCAGGCGCGACAGGATCGCGTCCGCCATGTGGGGGACGAGGCGCTGCTGCTCGCCGCCCGCTGGCCCACCTGGATCGCCCGCAACCGGCTGAAGGCGGCCAAGGCCGCGGCGGCCGACGGGGCGGTCGCCGTCGTCCTCGATGACGGCCACCAGCAGCGCTACCTGAAGGCCGACCTGTCGCTGGTCGTGGTCGATGCCGAGGTCGGCTTCGGCAACGGGCGTCTCCTGCCGGCCGGGCCCTTGCGCGAATCGGTGCGCAGCGGCCTCGCGCGCGCCGACGCCGTCGTGCTCCTGGGCGACGGGGAGGGGCCGCCGGTCCCCGCCGGGCTGCCCGTCCTGCGCGCCCGCCTGCTGCCCGACCCGGCCGCGCTGCGCTTCAAGGGCGAGCGCGTGGTCGCCTTCGCCGGCATCGGCCGCCCGGCCAAGTTCTTCCGCACGCTCGCCGCCGCCGGGGCCGATCTGCGCGCCACGGTTCCCTTTCCCGATCATCACCGCTACGGCGCCGAGGAGATCATGCGCCTGGTCGAGACCGCCTCGGCCGAGCGGGCGACCCTGGTCACCACGGCGAAGGATCAGGTCCGACTGCCGCGCGCCGCCCGCGGCATGGTCGAGGTCTTCACCGTGCACTGCCAGTTCGAGGATCTCGCCGCGCTCGACGCGATGCTGCGCCGGGCCTGCGGTGCCTGAGCGGCTGAGGTCCGGCCTGCTGCGCGTGGTTCTGGCCTTGCGCGGCCAGGTCCTGGCGCCGCCGCTCGCCGCCGCGCTCGGCCCCTTCACCCGCCGGCATGCGCTGGCCGACGCGCTCCTGGCCGAGGCGCTGCCCGACCTGTCCCCCGCCGCCCGCCGGGCGACGCTCGCGGCGATGTGGCGCAACCTCGGCCGCGTGGTGGCCGACATGCCGCGGCTGCGGACCCTGGCCGAAGCGGCAGGCGTCTCGGGTCCGGCGCATCTCGCCGAGGCGCTGAAGGCCGGGCGCGGCGCGATCGGCGTTTCCGCCCATCTGGGCAACTGGGAACTCCTGCCGCATGTGGTCCGCCGGCTGGTGCCGCCGTCGCTGCCGGTGGCGGCGATCTACCGCGCTGCCAACGATGCGGGAGTGGAGGCCCTGGTCCAGCGCCTGCGGGCGGCGCCCGGCATCGACTACCTGCGCAAGGGCCGCCGCGGCGCAGCCGGCGCGCGCGCCGCGCTCGCCCATGGCGGCGTCGTGCTGATGCTGGTCGACCAGCGGGCGAGCGACGGCCTGGCCGCACCCTTCCTCGGCCGGCCGGCGATGACCACCACGGCCCCGGCGCGCCTGGCGCTCGGTCTCGGCGCACCCATCGTGCCGCTCAGGATGCGGCGGGACGGCCGGGGCCATGGGCTGGCGATCGAGCCGCCGCTGTCGCCCGGGCAGGACCTGGGCATCCTCACGGCACGCTTGAACGCCGCGGTCGAAGCCTGGGTGCGCGAGAGCCCGGAAGACTGGCTCTGGCTGCACGACCGCTGGCGCAAGGCCTAGCGGACGGCGGCACCGGGGTGGCTTCTCCGGCCATCCCGAGCGCAGCATCGCCCCGGCGGTGGCGAAGCTGGCGAAGGCGCTGAATGATGTTGCTGGCTAGCGGCCGCCGGCGATGTCGATGAGGGCGCCGGTGGTGTAGGACGCGGCGTCATCGAGCAGCCAGACGATCGCCTCGGCCACCTCTTCCGCCCGTCCGGCGCGGCCCATCGGCGTGGTGGCGCCGAGCCGGTGGGCGCGGTCCGGGTTGCCGCCGCTGGCATGAATGTCGGTATCGATCAGGCCCGGCCTGACCGCGTTCACGCGCACGCCCTGGGGTCCGAGTTCCTTGGCCAGCCCGATGGTCATCGCATCCAGTGCCGCCTTGGCGCCGGCATAGTCGACATATTCGAAGGGGGCGCCGAGCTTCGCCGCCACCGACGACACGACCACGATCGACCCGCCCGGCCCGCCGCGATCGCGCGACAGCCGCCGCGCGCTTTCCCGGGCGCAGAGATAGGAGCCGAGCACGTTGACGTCGAAGACCCGTCGCATCCGCTCGACCGTCATCTCGGTCAGCGGCATGGAAGGCGCGACGATGCCGGCGTTGATGACGACACCGTCGATGCGGCCGAGGCGGCGCTCCGTTTCGTCGAACAGAGCGACGACGTCGTGCTCCTCGGCGACATCGCCCTTGAGGGTGATGGCCTCGCCGCCGCCCTCGCGCACCCCTTCGGCAGTCGCTTCCGCCGCCGAGACGTTGCTCGCGTAGTTGACGGCGACCGACCAAAGCCGGGCGCCGCAGAGAAGCGCAGCAGCGCGGCCGATGCCGCGGCTGGCGCCGGTGATCAGGATCGTCTTGCGGGCCATCCGCGGCTGCCTCCTGTCTAGATAGGTTCGACAGGCTAGCGCAAGCGGGGCGCCGTGCGCGCCGCAGCGAATCGCGGCTCAGGGTTGCGACAGGTGAATGTATGTGGCGGGAAGACGACGGCGGGGTCCTTAGCTCCGCTTGACCCGCGCCTTCATGTCCTCGCAGGCGAAGAGGATGCGCTCCGGCGTTGCCGGCGCATCGAGGTTCACCGTCAGCTTGTGATCGCCGAGCGAGGCGACTGCATCGCGGAGCGCGCTCCAGACTGCGATGGCGAGGAGCAGCGGCGGTTCGCCCACGGCCTTCGACCGGAAGATGGTCGGCCTTGGGTTCGGCGCGTCGGTCAGGAGGCGGCAGTTGAATTCGGCCGGCACGTCGCGGCTGCCCGGGATCTTGTAGGTCGAGGGGCCGTGGGTGCGTAAGCGCCCCTTATCGTCCCACCACAACTCCTCACAGGTGAGCCAGCCCATGCCCTGGATGAAGGCGCCCTCCACCTGGCCGCGGTCCAGTTCCGGGTTCAGCGAGTTGCCGCAGTCGTTCACCAGGTCGACGCGCAGAACCTTGTGCTCGCCGGTCAGCGTATCGATCGCCACCTCGGCCGCCGCGGCGCCATAGGCGAAATAGTAGAAGGGGCTGCCGGTCATCTTCACCGGGTCCCAGTCGATGTCGGGCGTCTTGTAGTAGCCGGTCGAGGAGAGCGAGATGCGCCCCTCCCAGCAGAGCGCGGCGAACTCCCCGAAGGACAAGACGCGGTTGCCGATCCGGACCTGGTTGTCGGCGAAGACCACCTGCTCGGGCGTGCATTCGAAATGCTCGGCCGCGAATTCGATCATCCGCGCCTTGATGGTGCCGGCCGCGGCGAAGGCCGCCATGCCGTTCAGGTCCGATCCGGTGGAGGCAGCCGTGGCCGAGGTATTGGGGATCTCCGCCGTCGTCGTCGGGCTGACCTTGACGCAGGCGAGGTCGATCTGGAACACCTCCGCCACCACCTGGGCCACCTTGGTGTGCAGGCCCTGGCCCATCTCGGTGCCACCATGCGAGAGCCGCACCGATCCATCCGTGTAGACATGCACCAGCGCGCCGCCCTGGTTCAGCGCGGGCTTGTTGAAGGAGATGCCGAACTTGAGCGGCATCAGCCCGAGACCCTTCTTGACGATGGGGCTGGTGGCATTGAAGGCGTCCACGGCTTTCCGCCGCCCGGTCCAGTCGAAGGCCGTCATCGTTTCGTCCACCACGCGGTGGATGATGTTGTCGTGCACGACCTGGCCATAGGGCGTGACGTTGCGCTCGCTGACGCCGTAGTAGTTCGCCGCCCGCACATCCTCCGGCCGCTTGCCAAGGGTCCGCGCCACGTCGTCGACGATCGCCTCGATCGCGGCCGCGCCCTGCGGCCCGCCGAAGCCGCGGAAGGCGGTGTTGGAGACGGTGTTGGTCTTGCAGCAGTAGCCGCGGGCCCGTACGGCGGGCAGGTAATAGGCGTTGTCGATGTGGCAGAGCGCGCGGGTCATCACCGGCGGCGTGTGGTCGGCCGACCAGCCGGCCCGCGCGGCCAGGATCGCATCGAGGCCGAGCAGGCGGCCGTCCTCGTCGAAGCCGACGTCGTAGCGGATCAGGAAGTCGTGCCGCTTTCCGGTCGCGATCATGTCGGTGTCGCGGGAAAGGCGGAGTTTCACCGGCTTGCGTACCTTCCAGGCGCAGAGCGCGGCAATGGCGGCGACCAGCGTCGCCTGGCTCTCCTTGCCGCCGAAGCCGCCGCCCATCCGGCGCACCTCGGCCGTCACCGCATTGAAGGGCAGGCCCAGGACATGGGCCACGCCGTGCTGCACCTCGGTCGGGTGCTGGGTCGAGGCGATGATGCGCATGTCGCCGTCTTCGCCCGGAAACGCGATGGAGATCTGACCTTCGAGGTAGAAATGATCCTGGCCGCCGACCCGCGCCTCGCCCTTCAGGCGGCGCGGCGCGGCATTCAGCGCGGCCTGCCAGTCGCCGCGCTTCATCTCCATCAGCGGCCAGACCAGCGCCTGCTTCTCCAGCGCCGCCTCGATGGAAAGGATCGGCTCCAGCGCTTCGATGTCGAGGGTGACGGCACTGGCGGCGGCGAGCGCCTGGTCGCGCGTCGCGGCGATGATGGCCGCCACCGGCTGGCCCACATATTCCACCGTGCCGGTGGCGAGCGCGGGTTCGTTCTTGCCCACCGGCGCCACGTCGTTGACGCCGGGGATATCGGCGGCCGCGATCATGCCGGCGACGCCCGGCATGGCGAGCGCCTTCGCCGCATCGATGCCGCGCAGCTTCCCATAGGCGATGGGGCTCAATACCAGGGCCGCATGCAGCGTGCCGGGCGGGGTGGCGATGTCATCGGCATAGATCGCCTCGCCCGTCGTGTGCTTGAGCGCGCTGTCGTGGCGGACCGAGGTGTGGACGCCGCCCTTGCGCGGCTTCAAGGCGGTGCTGCTCATAGCATTGCGACCTCGAAGCTGGTGCCGGGCTGGGTTTCTGCCAGCAGGAAGCGGCGGAGCAGGTTGCCGGCGACCGTGCCGCGATAGCGCGCGGTGGCGCGCATGTCGCTGATCGGCTTCAGCTCGGCGTTGATCGCGGCTACTGCCGTTTCCACCGCGGCGGCATCGAAGGGCTTGCCGGTGAGGGCGCCTTCAGCCATCCGGGCGCGGACCGGCGTGGCGGCGACACCGCCGAAGGCGAGGCGGGCTGTGCTGACTTTTCCATCCGCGATGCCGAGGCGGAAGGCGGCGGCGACGGTGGAGATGTCCTGGTCGTAGCGCTTCGACAGCTTGTCGATGCGGAACAGCTCGCCGGGCTGCAGCTTCGGCAGGCGGATCGACAGGATCACCTCGTCGGCGGCGAGGGCGGTCTTGCGATAGCCGAGGAAGAAGTCGGCGATGGCGACTTTGCGCCGGCCCCGGATCGAGGCCAGCGTCAGCTCGGCATCCAGCGCCAGCAGGAGCGGGGGCGTATCGCCGATGGGCGACGCGGTGCCGAGATTGCCGCCGATGGTGCCGGCATTCCGGATCTGCCGCGACCCCAGCCGCGTGAAGTAGGGGCGGATGCTCGGGTGCAGGCTCGCCAGCGCCGGCATCGCTTCGCTGTAGGGCAGGGCGGCGCCGAGGGTGAGGGCATCGGCGCCATTCTCAAGCACCCGCAGTTCGGCCACGCGGGTCACGTCGATGGCGAAGGGGATCGGCGCTCTCGACCGCGACGGCCCGAGGCCGAGATCGGTGGCACCGGCGATCAGCACCGCCTCGGGATGCTTCGCCCGCAGGTCGAGCAGGGCCTTGAGACTGTCGGGTGCCTCGTAGCGCTGACCGCCGGCGCTGAAGCTGCCGCCTGGTGGCGGAACGAAGGTTTCCGCCGCCGCAGCCGGCAGCGCCAGCGCGGTCTCGACGATCGGGCGATAGCCGGTGCAGCGACAGAGGTTGCCGGCCAGCGCCTCATGCACCTCGTCCGCCGTCTTGGCGCCCCCATCCATCTGCAGCGCGTAGAGCGACATGATGAAGCCCGGCGTGCAGAAGCCGCACTGCGTGCCGTCGGTCTCCGCCAGTGCGTGCTGCACCGGATGCGCCTCGCGCCCCGGCCCCAGCAGGCCTTCGACGGTGGTGACGCTCCGCCCGTGCACCTGGCCCATCAATGTGATGCAGGCATTCACCGCCCGCCCGTCCACCACCACGGTGCAGGCGCCGCAATCGCCCTCGGCGCAGCCTTCCTTGGTGCCGGTCAGGTACGCGGTCTCGCGCAGGAAATCGAGCAGCGTGGTCGACGGAGGCGCGCCGACGCTCCGCCCGGTGCCGTTCAGCGTGATGCGAAGCTCGCTCATGCTCCCGCCGGCGGGTGATGCTTCAGCCAGTGCCGCGCCAGGTCGATGCGCCGGCAGACCCAGACCTTGTCGTGGGAGAGCACGTGATCGAGGAAGCGGATCAGCGCGACCGCGCGGCCCGGGCGGCCGACCAGGCGGCAGTGCAGGCCGATGTTCAGCATCTTCGGCGCTTGCGCCCCTTCGGCGTAGAGCATGTCGAAGCTGTCGCGCCAGTAGGTGAAGAGCTCCTCGGCCGTCGACAGGTATGAGCCGGCGACCGAGCGGTAGTCGTTCACGTCGAGCGTATATGGAATGATCAGGTGCGGCTTGCCGAACTCGTGGGTGTAGTAGGGCAGGTCGTCGGCATAGCTGTCGGAATCGTAGACCAGTCCCGGATGCTCCTCCAGCACGATGCGGCGGGTGTTCGGACTGACCCGGCCGGTGTACCAGCCGTCCGGCTTCGATCCCGTCATGCGCTCGTGGATCTCCAGCACCTTGCGCACATGGGCCCGCTCGGCCACTTCCGGCATGTACTGGTAGTCGATCCAGCGCCAGCCGTGGCTGGCCATTTCCCAGCCCGCCTCCAGCATGGCGGTGACGGCGTCGGGATTGCGTTCCATCGCCATCGCGACGGCGTAGACGGTGAGCGGCAGCTTCCGTTCGGTGAAGGCGCGGAAGGCGCGCCAGAACCCGGCGCGGGAGCCGTACTCGTACATCGACTCCATGTTCATGTTCCGGGTGCCCGGCAGCGGCGCCGCGCCGGCGATGTCCGACAAGAAGGCTTCCGAAGCCTGGTCGCCATGCAGGATGGTGTTCTCGCCGCCCTCCTCGTAGTTCAGCACGAACTGCACCGCCACGCGGGCGCCGCCCGGCCATTTGGGATCGGGCGGATTGCGGCCGTAGCCGATCATGTCGCGCGGATAGGTCTCGGTCATCTGTGGCATCCTTCGGGGCGCTCTTCTGCCCCGATCTTAAGCAGGACGCGTGCCAGCTTCACCCCGCGCGCATCCGAGACGGGCTTTGACGGCTGCGTCCGGCTGCGCTACACAGCGCCGCATGACGACCGCCGCCGCCCTTAACCGCTGGTATTTTACCCCCACCACATAGGCGGCGGGGACGATCATTTTTCACCCACGCCGCCGCGGTCCGGCGGCGTTGGTGTTTCTGGGGCTTCCGGGCCGCGGGTTGCGGCAGAGAACCGGAGCCCGAGCATGACCTTCTTGGACGACAAGCCCACCCGCATCCGCCCCGCCGTCTGGGCCGACTACGAGGCCCTGTGCCCGCTCTTCGCCGAGCTCGACCGCTTCCACCGCGAGGCGCGGCCCGACCTGTTCAACCCGATCCAGGGCCCGGCGCGCAGTCCCGGCCTCGTCCGCAGCCTGATCGAGGGGAAGGACAGCGCCATCCTGGTCGCCGAACGGGTCGAAGGCCTGGTCGGCCTGGCGCTCCTCATCGAGCGGCAGATCCCGGCGAGCCTGGTACGGCCCGGCCGCCGGGTGGTCGAGATGGAGAACCTGATCGTCACGGCCGCCGCCCGCGGCCAAGGTATCGGCCGCGCACTTCTCGCCAGCGCCGAGGCCTGGGCCCGCGACCGGCGCATCGCCGCGCTCGAACTGGGCGTGCACGAGTTCAACGAAGGGGCGGTGGGCTTCTATCACCGCGCCGGGATGCAGACCGCGCTCAGGAGAATGCGGAAAGCGGTCTGAACCATGCTGTCGGGTGACTGGCGGCGAACTACTTCGACGCCAGCACCATGATCATCTGGCGGCCTTCCATGCGTGGGAACTGCTCCACCTTGGAGAGTTCGCCGAGATCCTCGCGCACCTTGTCCAAAAGCTTCATGCCCAGGTCCTGGTGGGCGAATTCGCGGCCCCGGAAGCGCATGGTGACCTTCACCTTGTCGCCCTCCTCCAGGAAGCTGCGCATGGCCCGCATCTTGACGTCCAGATCGTGGTCGTCGATGCCGGGACGCAGCTTGATCTCCTTGATTTCGATGACCTTCTGCCGCTTGCGGGCTTCGGCGGCCTTCTTCTGGCTCTCGTATTTGTAACGGCCGAAATCGAGAATCTTGCATACCGGCGGGACCGCGGTCGGAGAGATCTCGACCAGGTCGAGGCCGGCGTCATAGGCCATCTGCAACGCCTCGCGCGTCGGGACGACGCCGCGGTTGTCGCCGTTGTGGTCGATCAGGCGCACGCTGGCGACGCCGATCTCGGTGTTCACGCGCGGCCCGTCACGGGTGGGCGGCGCATTGTTGCTTGGACGCGGGGGTATGCTCGTCTTCCTTCTGATGCCTAAACGATAAAGGCGCCGCGCCGGTCAGGTTCCGGGGACGCGCGCCTCATTACATAATCTATCGACCGCCTCATGCAAGGCAAGGCTCTCCTGCGCCTGGGATCCGAGCCGGCGGATCGACACCGTCCGCTGCTCCGCTTCGCGTCCGCCGACCACCAAAAGCAGCGGCACCCGGGCGAGCGAATGCTCCCGCACTTTCCAGTTTATCTTCTCCGGGCCGACATCGTATTCGGCGCGCAGCCCGGCCGCCTTCAGCTGCCGGTGCACCTCCAGCGCATAGGCTTCCGCGCTCTCGGTGATCGAGGCGACGACGACCTGCACCGGCGCCAGCCAGAGCGGGAACTTGCCGGTGAACTGCTCGATCAGGATGGCGATGAAGCGTTCGAACGACCCGAAGATGGCCCGGTGCAGCATGACCGGGCGGTGCTTCGCCCCGTCCGACCCCACGTATTCCGCCCCGAGCCGCTCGGGCAGCACCAGGTCGACCTGGAGCGTGCCGCATTGCCAGTCGCGCCCGATGGCGTCGCGCAGCACGAATTCCAGCTTCGGTCCGTAAAAGGCGCCCTCGCCGGGGTTGAGCGCGTAGTCGATCCCGGCCCGCGCGCAGGCACCCTTCAGCGCTCCCTCCATCCGGTCCCACAGCGCGTCGTCGCCGGCGCGGACGGGGGGCCGGTCGGAGAACTTCACCTTGAAGTCGGCGAAGCCGAGATCCCGGTAGATCCCCGAGAGCAGCGAATAGAAGCGCACCGTCTCGTTCTCGATCTGCTCGAGGGTGCAGAAGATATGCGCATCGTCCTGGGTGAAATTGCGCACCCGCATGATGCCGTGCAGCGCGCCCGAGGGCTCGAAGCGGTGGCAGGAGCCGAACTCGGCCATGCGCAGCGGCAGGTCGCGAT